>Ga0307444_1000767_pt1 | contig 14548 bp, 15 predicted proteins | sample SalMarSW160340MG_FD_202145 | JGI IMG/M metagenome (GOLD analysis project Ga0307444, IMG submission 202145) | Salt marsh sediment microbial communities from the Plum Island Ecosystem LTER, Massachusetts, United States - SW1603-40 | ecosystem: Environmental > Aquatic > Marine > Intertidal zone >... | reverse complement strand
GTATCCTGTTCGAGTATGAAGATGGACTGACCGGAGTTCTGGATACCAATTGGAGTATACCAGGTTATCGATTAGCAACTATTGAGATCGCATTGGAAGGCGAGAAGGGGTTTATGGAAATCACGGATGATTATATCAAATTGTTTCTCCTTCAACCGACCGATGAATTTGGTGAAGGATGGACAAACCTCCATAAAATCGATTTGGGGAGCACGTCTCATTTCGATCTAGGAAGCGAGGGATTTTTTGATGAAGACCAGCATTTTATCGAGTGCTGTTTAAATGGATCGAACCCTGATGTTAGCTGGCAGGATGGGCTTAATGTTCAAAGAATCATCGAGGCTTCCTATCTTTCCGCAGAAGCTGGGCATCCTGTTGAGATGGATTCCCTTATCTAAAAATGGGAGCTCAGGTTAAAAAGGTCGATTTAGCCAGAGAAAGAGTGTGATATGCTTCCGAAAGCGATCCCACTCCTAAAACTAACGAACCGATGTTCTTGTCCGATAGATACGGAAGGGCTTCCTCAGGTGTAAGTCTTCCCCCTGCCAAAACTTTTTTCGCGATGATGGTATAATCCGACTCTGCCAACAGTCGTTCACACTCTTCTTTTGAAGGTTTCATGATGAATCCCTTTTTGTTAAAGGAAGCCATAATGGGCATTTTGATCTTCCACTCCATCAATTTTGGCAGCAGACTTCCAAAGTTATGAGTAGCCAGCATGGGCTGAACCTTGTACCTTTCTCTGACTATTTTCTGATAGACGTCAAAGATTTCCCTGTTGTTTGATGAAAGAGCTAAGTCTGTGACCTGTCCATGGAGAATGATCCCCGTTACATTGTAAGGGTGGAAACTGGCCATTTCGAAATCCAGCAGATTTGTGAGCAGAGTGATCAAGTCTTTTGATATGATCCCCTGGATTTTTTGAATAGCCCGGAGTCCCATTCTGACCTTACGATACAAATCAATTTCTTTGGCTTTGCTCAGGATTGTCCCCAGAACCCCCTTCTCCGTTGATTCCCGGGCGTATTCGTATGCGTTTGGGATCACGGCCAGAATCGATAGATCTGATTTGTTCTTGAAATCCTTCAACGCCGAAAGGATGTTTGAATTGTTGGAACACATAAAACTCTTTATCCCCAGATTAAAGCTTGCCTCTAATATTGCGGTGATGTTTTCCTTTTTGCTAAAAAATTCAAGATAGTGCCGCGTTTGAGCCCTGGAGAGATATCCGACACCTTCGAATGCGTTAGAACCCAGAATAATTCTGTCGATTTTTTCCATCATTGCACCTCGCTTAAAAAGACTACCCGGTTGGAATCGATCGAGAGATCGGCGGCTTCGAGCATTCTGGCAATTTCAAGACCGTCTTCCCAGGTGATAGGGGATTTTTTTTTGTTCGAACAACTGTCGATAAACGTGCTGTTTCCTTCATAATATCCTTCTTCACAGAGAAAAAATCTCGATGGGGAAGGAAGGTCTGTTCTATCTATGATAGTCCATCCCCTTTCGAATTTTCCTTTTTTTTTATAAAGGTAGATCTTAAGAGTGTCATCGGAGATCTCCAAAGTTCCTTCGGTTGCTTCCACAGTGATCTTTACTGTCGAAAGAGGATATCCGGGCCGGCTCCACGATAGATCGGCTAAACCCATCACACCGGAGGGATGATCCAGAATCAGGGAGACGCCACTTTTGGCTGAGCCGATTCTGTCCGAAGCCTTTGCGTACAAGTTCTTCACAGGACCGAAAAGCCATTTGACCAGGTAGAAAAAAGACGAAGCCCTTTCCCTAATTATTGTATCGATCGATCGAGAGGATTGAGGCAGGGTGTAATAGAGAGAGGCCCTGTATCTTTTAGTCCTGTTAAAAATGTCGTTATTCAGCAAAGCTTTGGCCTTCTGAAATATCCCCTTGAAAGAGGAGTAATATCCGATGGAATAAACATTTTTTCCGCTGGAGATGAGATCCACCATTTTTTTCGAAGAAACCAGAGACTCTGCCAACGGTTTTTCGACAAAGATGTTCATGCCTTTTTTATTCACTTCTGTTGCCATAGAAAGATGAGTGTTATCAGGGGTGCAGATAAAAATGGTGTCCAAAATAACCGTTTCGAGCATCTCTCCAATATCGAGGAAAAAGGGGATATCAGGATAAAAGTTATGCAGAAAGGCGTGAGACTGCTCGTTAGAAACACAGATAGCTTTCCATTCAGCCCGAGGATTCATGTTCACCAGTGAGGCATGCATGATTCCTCTTTTCCCAGCCCCAATGATTCCTACCCTTATTTTGTCCAGTGTTGACATTCGCTTTGTCTCCTCTCTCCGATCAGCACTTTAGGGCATCCTTTTTGTGATGAATTTCCACAGGTATTCTTTGGGAACACCAAAAATCCCCTCCCGCCAAACCCGGTCGCATTCTGAGCAAGTTTTAAGTTCCTCGATATTTTTGGTCGACAGCTTTTCCCGGATAAATTGCATTCTCTTTCCGTTCCAGATCTCTTCGAGAGAGGACTCGTTGGCGTTTCCGACGATGAAATCGCCGAAAAAATCTTGCGTGCAGGGAAGGACCGATCCATCCCAATAAATAATCAGAGCATTCCAGGGGAATGGGCAGATCGTGTATTTTTCCCCCCAGCTCGCCTTGTCTATCTGGCCTGCCCAGTTGTGCAGTTCTTTCATGACAAAACTATCCAGAGGGAGGTTTTCGAATCGTTTCTTGAAGTTGTCTTTTGCCTGTGGGGAATCCTGTCTGTCGGGCTGGTCGAAACTGATGACCTCGATAGCGGTGACAGGCTTTTTAGAGCGGGCTTCCTTTTTTATTTCCAGGAATCGGATGATGTTTGCGACAGTCTTGTCGAAATCCCCTCCTTTGCGGATTTTTTCGTACGTTCCTTTCTCGCAGCCATCGAACGAGAATGAAAGTCGGTCCAACCCGACTTGAACCAGCTTTCGGGAGAGTTCCTCAGAGAGGAGGGATCCGTTAGTGTGGAGACGGGTGTACAGCCCTTTTTTTTTGGCATAGGCAATGGCTTCGATGACCTGCGGATGAAGAAGGGATTCCCCTCTGTGTGCCAGGTTGATATCGAAGATAAAAGGTGAGGCCTCGTCCACTATTTTTGTGAAAAGCCGCATATCCATGTAGCCCTTATCCGCCTTTTCCAGATCCTTGTTGGGACACATGATACACCGGTAGTTGCAATGGCTAGTCAGCTCAACCCATAAACGAACAGGCCAAAAAGGAAGTTTTATGGATTTTCTGCGGTAGTGGTAGAAAAGCCGGATCAGACGTTGCCAGTAGGAAAAAGGACTCATAGGGGACTCATTATTTTTTATTTTTGAGAACGACTTATGATATCCTCTTGCCAATCTGAAGTCAATTTCCAAGTGATGGGACTATCGCCAGTCGGGAAAAATATCATTGCCGGTTGAGTCGAACAAAAGGCGGGTCTCTGCGGTTTTTATATCGATGACGTACAAAGCCCAGTCCCCATTGTGATCATGCTGTTTGGAGGAATTGAACACGACAAACTTGTTGTCAGGAGACCAGGCTGGGAAATAATCGTATGTTTCCTCCCTTTCGGTCAGCCTTTTTTTTCCGGTCCCATCGGGATTCATGATCCAGATATCGCCTTTCCCGTCGGCTTTAGAGGATACATAGGCCAGTTTTTTTCCGTCTTTGGAGAAGCGGGCCCGGCAGCTTTTCCCCCCCTCGTCCAAGAATTCCACATTGTTTTTTTGCCTGTCATACATGGCAACATCCCATCCCATGGTTCTTTTCCCGGTGAATGTCAAAAGATGTCCATCAGGAGAGACATGGGGGATGGCATGGCCTTTGTTGTATCCGGGAATGATCCTCTCTGCTTTTTTTGTTTCGATATCGACACGCCAGAGGGTCAATTGCTTCCGGATGAATTTTTTTATCTCACTTGAATAGGCGATGCTGTTCCCATCGGGATACCAGGAAGGCTCCTTCTCCTGGGCTTTCGATGTGGTCAACCGGGTGATAGGGGAGCCGTCGGCCTCCATGACAAAAATATCGTAGTTCCCTTCGGGATCGGCAGAAAATGCGATGCGCCTTCCATCGGGGGACCAGACAGGATATTCATCGTTCCATGAGTTGTTCGTGAGTTGGACGATGCTGTTTCCTGTCATCAAGTATATCTCATTGTCTCCATCCATGTTGGAGTGGAAAACAAGAGATCCTGGGATCGAAAATTCTGGGACCAGATCGGTTCGTGGCTCCATCTCCTGTTTCGTATTTCCGCACATACAGAAGAACGAGATCGAAAAAAACAGGAGAGGGATGGGATTGAGTTTTTGTCGTGTCATCGGTTCCCTCTTTATTATGTCAAGGAGTTCCGGTTTGGCTGGGTGGGCTTGCCTGTCCGGATCCTTTTCTTGCTTTAAAAATGAAGTTGGACGTGCTGTCGAAACGGCCGGAGGCAGGCAGGTATTTTTCGACCTCAAATCCCCTCTCCTCCAAAAATGTGCTGATCTCTTCCGGTTTGTAATAATGCCGTATCGGGACAAAATACCAATCGATGATCAGTTCTTCCAGTTTTTCTCCTTTTCGGGATTTTTCTCTTTTCTTGAAAAGAAAAATCACAGGAGCAAGAAAAAAACCGAGGATTTTGGCGAGGATTTTCCAGGTTTTTTTTGGAGTCCGGAGAAGGGTTTTGCGAATGATCTCATGGATAAAAGTGAGTTTTGTCCGCTTGTACACGGCGAGCAAGATCGATCCCGAAGGCTTCAAAACACGGATCAATTCAGCGATGGCCTTGAAGGGATCTGTGGTGTGGTGGACCGTTCCCCATGCCCACACAATGTCAAAACTTGCCTCAGGAAATGGCAGCGCGAGCATATCTTGTTTTTGAAACTCTGTGTTGGTCAGCTCGAATTTTTCTTTGAGGGTTTGTGCGGTTTGCAGACTCCCCTCGCTGATGTCGATCCCGGTAACGTGTCTTGCTCCTTTGTTAGCAAAAATGATACTGAAAATGCCGGTCCCGCAACCCGCATCCAGCACAGTTTTCTCCTGCACTTCCTCCTCGGAGAAAAAGATTTCCCAGTGTTTTTCTGATGCCTCGTATTCCGGGATGTATTCTGTCCAGACAACGTCATAAAATTTGCCGACTTTTTCTTTATCCATCTCTTATCACTGCCTTTCGAACGCCTGGTATATTACTGGCTCCTCTTCATCAAGTCAAATTATGGGAAAGCCAGCCGTTTTGACGGTACCAGGCGATAGTGGTTGCGATGCCTGTTTTGAAATCCCATTCCGGTTCATAACCCAACTGCGTGCTGGCTTTTTGAATGGAAAGCGGTTTAGGATGGATAAAAAAAGCCAGTTTTCCCCGGGTGAGAGGAGCTTCTTTGCCTAGGAGCGAAAAAACCTTTTCCAGTTTCCAGGCAGCCACCTTCAGGACAAAACCAGGCAAAGGAAACCGGGAGAGGCGCACACCTGCCGCTTGGGCGATCGCTGCTGTGATCTCCTTGACGGTTAGATCTTCTTTCCCTGCCAGGTGGAAGATCTCTCCAGCTTTGGCTTTCTCCGCACAGAGCAGAATGCCTTGAATAAGGTCATCGATATACACAGGTGTTTGATGCGTGGATCCCTTCAAGAGAAGCATAAATTTCTTGGATGCCACAGCCTTGATCAACTTGAAGGTGCGACGGTCGCCCGGACCGTAAACCCAGCCGGGTCTGATGACCACCACGTTTTCTCCTTTTTCGGCGAATCCCAGAGCGATTTTTTCGCCCTCGAGTTTAGTTCTGTCGTAAATATCTCGGGGAAAAGGCAAGTGGTTTTCATCGGCCGGCCGGTTTTCTTTGATAGAGCCGAGGACCCCTGCAGAGCTGCAGTGAACCACTTTCCCGACCCCCGCATCCATGGCGGATTGAAGGACATTTTCTGTTCCTCGAGCGTTTATCTGAAAAAATTCCGTTTTTCCGAATCGGGAGGCTCCTAGAGCCGCTGCCAGATGGAAAAGAACATCTGTACCTGTGAGCATTTTTTTCAGGGAATGCGGCTTTCTGATATCGCCTTGGAAGACCTGGCATTTTTCAAGGCCCGGCAAATCCCGCTCGTGGCGAAGAATGCTGACCTGCCAATTTTGGCTGAGGAGTTTTCGAGCGAGGTGGGAGCCGATAAATCCGGAGGCCCCTGTGATGAAGGCTTTCATGTGCGGTGACCTTCTTTTTTTTTGCCTTCCATGGCTTTTTCCAGGGAAGCGGTGATTTTTGTCTTGTAGTTGTGGAAGGTATATTCTTTTTCCGCCATTTTTTTTGCAGCCTGAGCCCGCGCGGATGCTTCTGGGGAATTGAGGGCGAAAAGAATGCCACGGGCAAAGCTTTTTGGGTCCGGATCGACAAGAACGGCTATTTTTTCGCTGAGAACCTGGGAGTGCGTCCAGAGATTAGTGGCAACAACAGGTTTCCCGGATTTAAGGAAGGAGTAGATCTTCAACGGAGTATTCGTGCCGGCTGTTCTGGGAGAAACCAACACATCGGCCATTGCGATATAAAGAGGGACCTCGGATGGGGGCACTTGGCCCGTGAATCGCACCCTGTCCGCTCTATCGAGCTCTGACGCCTTTTTTTTCATCTCTTCCACATGAGATGGTTCTCCCCCGACCAGGAGGAAAACGATGGATTCATCCTCCACCAGAGCGCTGGCTTCAAGAAACAGGGGTATTCCCTGATAGGATTCGAAATTTCCTGTGTACAGGACGATTTTTTCCCCTGCGGCAGCGACCTTCATTCGCTCTTCTTTTATCGTTTTTTCTGAGTAATCCGTCTGATCGAAATCCAAAAAATTTTCTATCAAAGTCGCCTTGTGGGCGACCTTTTCCCTCTCTAGTTTTTGCAGCAGGTCGAGACAGATGACGATGATGCTTTGCGAGTTCCTGAGGACATAGCGCTCCAGCGACGTAAAAATTTTTTTCAGGATCTTCGAGCGAGAGAAACGGAAATTTTCCAGCTGCTGGGGAAGGCTGGAATGCATGTCATAAAGATGAGGGATTTTTTTCAATTTTGCCAATGCTGTGCCGAACCAAGAGGCTTCTTCGTGGGTGAAAATAATGTCATAGGGTCTTGACATCAAAAGGCGGAAGGACTTGCAGAGGAGGAGAAAGTCCATGGGGATTTTAGCAAAGGAAGGGCCCACTTTGATTTTTTTTATAAAAAAAAGCGAAGGGATCCTGTGAATATTTACATGGGGAAAATGCCTGTCTTCTCCCAGGTGATAGGTCACCAGGTCTACTTCATGACCCATGTCGGACAAGGCCTGGAGCCGGAAGTACACGCTGATAGGTGTGCCCCTGGGTTGGAAAAAAGGCTGGGGAGCGAGCATGAGAATTTTCATGTTGGGCTCAAAAGTAAGTCAGTCTTCCTCGGATTCGGCTTGGATGATTTCCCGCACGAAATAGATCCTTTTTTCTGTCGATTCATGGTAGGCACGAACCATGATTTCGGCCAGAAGTCCCAGCGTGATGAATTGGAATCCTATGACGATGAGCAGGATGGCAAGAAAGAGCAACGGGCGGCCGCTGATCCCCTCGAGTCGGATAAGCCGCACATAAACCAGCCAGAGCCCGATGATGCCTCCGATCGTTCCGCTGATAAGGCCGAGAATCCCGAATATCTGCAACGGCCGTGTTGAATAGCTCAGCAAAAATTTCACCGTCAGCAGATCCAGGATGACTTTGGGAAACCTCCACACGCTGTACTTGGATTTGCCATGGCGGCGCTTGCGGTGATTGACCTTGACCTCTGCGATGGACACTCCCACAATGCTGGCGATAGCCGGAATGAAACGGTGCAATTCTCCGTACAGTTTGATGTGTTTGATGATCTCCTTACGGAAGGCTTTCAGCGTGCACCCGTAGTCATGGAGTTTTACCCGGGTCATCTTCGAAATCAGCCAGTTGGCCAAAATCGATGGGAGGCGACGTGTGATAAATTTGTCTTTTCTCTTTGCCCTCCACCCGCTGACGAGATCATAACCCTCTTCTATTTTTCCGATGAGAAGGCCGAAATCCTGGGGGTCGTTTTGCAAATCGGCATCCAAGGTGATGATGATTTTCCCGCGGGCATGGTCGAATCCAGCCGAAAGAGCAGCGGTTTGGCCGAAGTTCTTCCGCAGCTGGATGATCCGGATGTGGGGATCTTTTTTCAGAAGCTCTTTAAGAACGGGAAGAGAATCGTCCTCGCTCCCGTCGTCCACGAATAGTATTTCATAGGATTTTCCTAGATTTTGGCATGCGACGGCGATTTCCCCGTGAAGTTCAGGCAGATTTGTCGCTTCGTTATAGACAGGAATAACCAGGGAAAGGTCCAGATTTTCTTCGGTTGCCACCCCGCCAATATATCACAAAAGAAGCAAGGAAAAAAGTGTTTGCCCGGCAACTTGTTAGGAAAGAGGGTCACTCAAATCGACAAAATTAAAGATGTAGCGTTTTACCCAATGCGACTATTTCCTGCCTCGTTCAAAATTGACAAGCCTCAGATTATATTTTAGAATGGAAAAACCAAAATGTCAGATAAGAAGATATTGATCGTCGATTACGATGCCAAAAGTCTTGCCAATATGGTGGATCTTTTTTCTCCATATAAGCTCGAGATTATCACGGCGGTCGACGGCCAAGATGCCTACGAAAAGTTCAAAGCAGAAAAACCCAACCTGGTTCTCCTCGAAGCGATGCTTCCCAAGCTCCATGGTTTTGATCTGACCCGGAAAATCAACAAGGAGACCAAGGGGAGAACTCCGATCGTGATCGTGACCGGTTTGTACAAGGGAACCCAGTATAAAAATGAAGCTATCCGGTCCTTTGGCGCTGCCGATTATTTCGAAAAGCCCTTCGATAATGACAAACTCATCAAATCTGTTTTAAACTTGCTTCACGATGAAATGGATATCAAAGAGGATCTGCCGGATCCTGAAACGGTCCTCAAACTTGTCTCTGATGAGGATGAAGGCAAGGGATCCAAATCTTGAGAATCGGGAAGGTTTTGGTATTGACAAGTCACTGAATCCATCTAAAATAAACTTATTCCAAGATACTGGAACAGGAACTTCGATGACCGGAATTTGGACACGATGTAACAATTGCCGACGCATTCTTTACAAACAGGATATCCTGGATAATTTATTTATCTGCCCGGAGTGTAATTTTCATTTTCGGCTGTCGGCCATCGACCGGCTGAATATGCTTTTTGACCTCGGGCAGTATGAGCTGATCGATCAGAATATCTATCCCGAAGACCCCCTCGCTTTCAAAGACACCATCCCTTACGCAGTCCGTCTGAAGCAAAACTATAAAAAAACGGGTCAACCCGATGCGGTCCTGAATGCTGTCGGTACCATGGGCGGCATAAGAATCGTCATGTGTTCGATGGAGTTTGCCTTCATGGGCGGGAGCATGGGATCGGTAGTGGGAGAAAAAATCACAAGGGCTTTCGAAAGGGCTCTCGAAGAAAAAATCCCCGCTGTTGTGATTTCAAGCTCTGGAGGCGCTCGCATGCAGGAAGGGACCCTTTCGCTTATGCAACTGATGAAAACCAGTTCTGCCATCGCAAATCTTGAAAAGGCCGGGATCCCCTACATCTCGGTCCTCACAGACCCAACTACCGGCGGGGTAACAGCCAGTTATGCCATGTTGGGAGACATCAATATCGCCGAACCCAACTCGTTGATCGGATTTGCAGGACCCAGGGTTATCGAGCAAACGATCAAAGAAAAGCTTCCCAAAGGTTTTCAGAGCTCGGAATTTCTCCTCCAACACGGCATGCTGGATGATGTGGTGGAGCGTAGGAATCTGCGCACCTACATCACTCGGGCCCTACGCTTATTCCTCAATCAACCTCGCTCCGCATGAATGAAAAGGATTGCAATCGGTATCTGGAGCAGATCCAGAACCTGGGGATCAAATTCGGCCTGGATAATGTGCGAGAGATTCTTCAGTCGTTCCAGAATCCCCATTGCGAATATCCAGCAGTCCTTGTGGCGGGATCCAACGGAAAGGGTTCGGTCTGCGCTTTTCTTGCTCGAATCTTGAGTCTGCATGGTTTCCGTACAGGACTGTTCACATCCCCTCACCTTGTGGATGTGGAAGAAAGAATCCGCATCGGGGAAGATCTCATCTCGCGACAGGCGTTTTGCCGGCTCCTCACCACACTCAGAAAGAGGATCGAGGAGCTTATATCGGCAAAAATTTTGCTGAACCCCCCCACTTATTTTGAACATCTGTGTTGCCTGGCTTTTCTCCATTTTTCCGAACAAAAAGTGGATTTTGCCGTTCTTGAAGTGGGAATGGGAGGCAGGTTCGACGCGACCAACGTGGTCGTTCCCGAAGTATCGGTCATCACCACTATATCGGCAGAACATCAACGGTTCCTGGGGGATAGTTTGAGTCAGATCGCTTTCGAGAAAGCGGGCATCATCAAACCGGGAGTCCCGGTGGTGTGTGGGGCTAGGGAGATCGAGGCGCATACGACCATAAAAAATAGGGCGGAGGAACTGGGAGCGCCTTTTTTCGCCGTGTTTGACAGAAAAAACGATTTTTCCGAACGAAAGGCCGGCACCGGACATGTTTTCGATTTCCGGATGAACAAAGAGGTCTACACGTACAGGCCTTCTCTTCTCGGGGAACATCAGGGACGCAACGCCGCGATCGCTATCGTTGTATCGCATGTACTCAGCCAGGTTTGGAGAAAGTTGGAAAAAGAAAAAATAATACGTGGGATCGAAAGCACCCGATGGGAGGGCCGGCTGGAACCCATTCCTGGGGAGCCCCTTGTTTTATTGGATGGAGCCCATAATGAAGAGGGGGCTGTCATTTTGCGGGAGTACATAAAAAAGCATATTTCTGCACCACTTGTCCTAGTGTTTGCGGCAATGCAAGACAAAAAAATCGAGCGGATCGCTGAAATCCTTTTTCCCCTTGCCGATAAGGTTCTTTTGACCCGTTTTCCTTTTTTTCGGGCTTGTCCCCCTGAGAAGATCAGGGAAAAAGTACCTGCCTATAAAAAGAAAATACTCTGCGAACCGGATGCGGGCAAGGCCTTCCGGCTTGCACAAGAGCTGGCCCGGCCAGGTGGAGTCGTCCTTGTTGCCGGCTCTCTTTTTTTGGTAGGTGAGATCAAAAAGATCACGCGCGATCGCTGTCTGGGGTAAACGCCCTTTCATTTTGTGAATGGGTCTCGGTGGATTTTGACAGAGTTATGAGGAACCTTCCGGCGCTTGCTTTTTTGCGTGAGTCATGTTAAATTTTTGCCTCGAATGAGCGGCAGACTCGGTTCACCCTCAGGTGTCCATTGCCGAGAATAATCAGGGTTAAATGTTATCTATCGATTTAAGTGTCATCGTCATCTTTGTGATCGTCTGGATTCTTGTTCTCGTGCTCACAAAGGTCTATTTCAAACCCATGAGCCGCATCATGAGAGAAAGGGATGACATGCTCAAGCAAGACCAGGCTTCTGTCCAAGAATCTTTGGAAAAATACGGCAGTGTTCTGGGGCAGATCGAAGAGAATATAAAGGCGGCAAAAATGAAAGCTCGCGAGGTTCGAGAGAAATTCGATCAGGAGGCCCAAAAAGAAAAGGAGAGAATGATCGATGAGGTATCCCAAGAGTGCCGCGCACAGGTCGATAAAGCCCGGAAGGAATTGGATGAAAAAGTCGATCGCCTCAAAAAAGAATTGGAGCCTCGAAACCAAGACCTTGCTGAGAGGATCGCAAAAAGGCTTCTGAACTGATGCGAAGGAATAAATCCATCCTTTTGATCCTCTTTATCGTGCCGTTTTTGCTGTTTATGTCCTCTGCAGAGGAATCCCACCCTTCCCAAACCAGAGATTTCTTGGGCAAGGCCGTCAACTTCCTGGTTCTGTTCGGTGGCTTGGCCTATCTTCTGCGGAAACCCTTAGGAAGTTTCCTTCAAGAAAGATCTGATTTGCTGGCAAAAACCCTGAGGGAAGCGAAGAAATCTCGCGCAGAGGCTGCCAAAAGATTGGATGAAGTCGAGTCCCGCATGGAAAAACTGGATGATGAGATCGAACAGTTGAGGCGAGAGGCAGAATCCGAAGGCCAGGCTCTCCGCCAGCTGACTCTCGAAGAGGCTAAAAAAAATGCAGAACGCTTAAAACGATATGCGCAAACGGAAATAGAAATGCTTACCAAGGACGCTATCCGCGAGATTAAGGAATACACGGCTACCGTTGCCGCTGACTTGGCTCGCCAGAGGATTCAAGAACGAGTAACCGAAGAATATCAATCATCACTTATCGATAAATCCATCGAAAGGCTTGAAAAACTCCATGAGAAGTCGAACTCTGATAAGAAGGTACGCACAAGGACTCATTAATTCCGCCAAAAATAAAGAGGAATTTGGATCCTTGTTAACCGAATTGGGTAAATTCGATGATTTGTTGATTTCCAACACCCAACTCAAGGAAACGCTCATAAGTCCCCTTCTTCCTGCATCAAAAAAAGAAGAGATCGCGAATCTGATCTTAGAAAAGACTTCTATCGGAGCTAAAATCAAAAGGTTTTTGCTCCTGCTTGTGGAAAACAACCGCCTTGTCCTGTTGCCAGAAATACGGGAATCATTGCCCATGCTTTGGAATGAGGAAAAGGGGATCGTTACCTTCGATGTGAGCTCGGTGATCCCTCTCAATCCCTCTCAGACAAAACGCCTTGAAGAAAAACTTGCTGCCCTAGAACAACGTTCAGTCACTCTGACTTATAAGATCGATCCAACTCTGATCGGGGGCCTTTCCATCAGGAAGGGCAATATGGTGTACGATGCCTCCATCCAAGGAGACCTTGAGAGGCTTAAACAAAAAATTGTCGAGGAATAGGAATGGAAATAAAAGCAGACGAGATCAGCAAGATCATCCAAAAACAGATCGAAGGTTATGAAACAGAGATCGACATCGAGGAATTCGGGACGGTGACTTCTGTAGGAGATGGTATCGCCCGCATTTATGGATTGGAACGCGTTATGTTCAATGAACTTATTGAATTTCCCAACGGGCTCTTAGGCTTAGCCCTAAACCTTGAAGAGGACAGTGTGGGCTCGGTTTTATTGGGAGAGAGTCACCTGGTCAAGGAGGGCGATCTGGTCAAGCGCACCCACCGGATCATGCAGGTGCCTTCGGGTCCTGATTTGATCGGAAGGGTTGTCAATCCCATAGGCATACCTTTGGACGGGAAAGGGCCGATCAAGACAGACAAACACATGGTGGTGGAACGCCTGGCCCCAGGAGTGGTGGAACGGGTGCCTGTGAAGCGGCCGCTCCAAACCGGGATAAAAGCCATCGATACTATGATACCGATAGGGCGGGGTCAAAGGGAATTGATTATCGGCGACCGCCAGACAGGGAAAACGGCCATTGCTATCGACACGATCATCAATCAAAAGGGCAAAGATGTGGTGTGCATTTACGTGGCCATAGGGCAGAAAAATTCCACCGTCGCTTACATCATCAAGGTACTGGAAGATTATGGAGCCATGGACTACTCCGTGGTCGTGGTCTCATCTGCCTCTGACCCTTCCCCTTTGCAGTACTTGGCTCCATACAGCGGATGCGCCATGGGAGAGTACTTCCGGGACAATGGCCAGCATTCCCTTCTCATTTACGATGATCTATCCAAACATGCAGCGGCTTACCGGGAGATCGCTCTTTTGCTCCGGCGCCCCCCAGGCCGGGAAGCCTATCCCGGCGATGTGTTCTACCTTCACTCCCGTCTTCTGGAGCGCGCTGCCAAGCTCAATGATGAAAACGGGGGTGGCAGCTTAACCGCGCTCCCCATCATCGAAACGCAGGCTGGGGATGTTTCCGGATACATCCCGACCAATGTCATCTCCATCACGGACGGGCAGATTTACCTCGAGCCCGAGCTTTTCAATGCCGGTGTCCGTCCAGCGATCAATGTAGGAATTTCGGTTTCCAGAGTGGGAGCAAACGCCCAGATAAAAGCCATGAAACAGGTCGCCGGGCAGCTGCGGCTCGACCTAGCCCAGTATCGAGAGTTGGTGACCTTCGCACAATTCGGCACAGAACTCGACAGAGCCAGCCAAGCTCAACTCAACCGGGGCGTACGCCTGACAGAAATCCTCAAACAAGATCAATATAAACCACTTCCGGTAGAAAAACAGATATTGATCGTTTATGCCGGAAACCGGGGATTGATAGATGAGTTCCAAGTCCATGAAATCAGAGAGTATGAAGAAAAACTGTATACGTATTTCGAAACAGAACACCCGGAAATTTTAAAAAAGATCGCCGAACAAAAGGAAATCAATGCGGATCTTGATGAGGCCATAGGTCAGAATATCTCCTTGTTCAACCAAAGGTTTAAAGAGGAAATGAAGGGAGAAAAAAGCTAAGATGCCAGCTCAGATCGACCTGCGGAGGAGAATCAAAAGCGTCTGTAATACACAGCAGATCACCCAAGCCATGAAGACCGTTTCCACTGCCAAGTTCAAGAAAGCCCAGCGCATTGTTCTCCAGGCCCGTCCCTTTTGGCACACCTTTCCCTCCCTTGTTCAGCGGGCG
>Ga0307444_1000766_pt1 | contig 14558 bp, 17 predicted proteins | sample SalMarSW160340MG_FD_202145 | JGI IMG/M metagenome (GOLD analysis project Ga0307444, IMG submission 202145) | Salt marsh sediment microbial communities from the Plum Island Ecosystem LTER, Massachusetts, United States - SW1603-40 | ecosystem: Environmental > Aquatic > Marine > Intertidal zone >... | reverse complement strand
GGTCACTCGGCCGCATCAACAGGCCGGACACGTGACCGCACTCGACCAATGCTGCAGCAACGTCAAAAAGGCTCTTGCCAAGGCGCCGTCCACACGTGACCCAAAGCGGACATCGCCAAAGCGCCTCAATTCCTACTATCATGGTTTCTTGAAGTGAGTGGTCCGGGGGCCGAATGAATCCTAAAGTGCGCAAGTGGATTGTCCGACCGTTGCTGGCGGTCGCGGCGGTGATCGGCCTCTATGCCGCTTACTTGGTCCACACTGACAACTTCCACACAGTTATCGCGGGCGAGCTATACCGGTCAGCGCGGCCATCGCCGGAAGAGATTGCCGAATGGCACAAGCGCTATGGCATCAAGACTATTATCAACCTGCAAGGCGCGCACCCCTACGCCGACTGGTATCGCGAGGAGAAGGCGACGGCGGAGGCCTTAGGCATCAAGTTTATCGTCCATCAGATGTCGGCCCATCGGGACGTGCAGGCAGAGGAGGTAGAGCAAATTCTCAATATCCTTGCGACGGCCCAGCGGCCCATTCTCGTGCATTGCCGCCATGGTGCGGACCGCTCAGGTCTGGTTTCGGCGCTCTATGTGGCTGGCGTTGCCCGCGGCTCGGAATTCTTTGCCGAGCTCCAGCTGACGCCCTTCTTCGGGCATCTCCCGTTCGCCTTCCTCCCCGCTTACGCAATGGATCGTTCGTTCGAAAGGGCAGAGCCGCGCCTCGGTTTTCCGAACTCCTAATCATGTCCTCGCAAGAGTCGAGGTACCCTTGATTACGCCAGATCGCTGCGACTTTGCCCCCGTTCGGCTTGCCTGGCCCCTAGGAGTCAACCTCACTGGTTGGGACTATGAGTCTTAGACGCTGTGGATTCAGGGTGATCTCGACCGGCAGCCTGCCGAGAATCTCGCCGTCGACTTGAATCGGAGTGGTTCCATCGCCATCCACCCGCACCCACTCCGCCGCCTCAATCTTCACGTCAGGATCATATTGAATGAGGCCGCAGGCAAGCGCTGATAGCTGGCGCAATCTGACCAAGGAGCCCCGGCCACTAAACCGAACTACATGAAACGCTGTATCGGTGATGTTCGCTTCGCGACTGAGCAACAAGCCGCCAGCGTAGCGCGAGGCGCGTGTCACGATGACCCATTCGGCTGTGCTGCTCCCCCGGTCGGTTGTCACATGCAGCAAGCTATTGGGACGGGAGATCATCGCGTGCAGGACGGGAGCGATAAGGCCCAACTGGCCGAGTTGACGGGTACCGGAAGCTTCAAAGTAACGAACGGCCTCTGCGTCGAACCCTACGCCTACAACGAACAGAAAGGGGCGCGCATTGACCTGGCCTACAGGGATAGACCGCACGTTGCCACTAAGCAGTACGCGTGCAACGCGTTCCGGTGAGAAAGGGAGACCAACCTCTCGGGCGAACACGTTGGCTGTACCCGTCGGTATCACACCAAGTGGCGTGTCACTTCCGAGCAGGCCCTCCGCTGCATCGTGTACAGTACCGTCGCCGCCGGCGGCCACGATCGCATCGAAGCTTCCCGAAAGAGCAGCTTCAGCTGTGATCCTCATGCCCTCCCCGTGTCGGCTCGTTTCCACGAGCTCTAGGTGCGCTCCCTTTTTCCGCAGCAGGATCAGTGTCGAATGATAGTGACGACGAGCGGCCGGACCGGCATTAGGATTGTGGAGGATGAAAAGCCTGCGCCTCATTGGAGGGAAAGCCGAGTTGTCGCCTTCACTTAATAGGTCCTCTTCTCAGGACGTCACCTTGGGCTCCTAGCATGAGACCGCATTCAAAATTGGAGCACTTTTGGCGGCAAATTTTGTCGCGCCCACCCGAATTGGATGTTCTCGCCGCTATATTTATCTTCGCTGCCGCAAGCTTCGCATTTCTGAAGCTGGTAAGCGAGATCCGCGAAGGTGATACGCGCAGCGCTGATCAGGCGATTCTTTTGGCGCTTCGAGATCCAAATGACCCATCAAACCCGATTGGCCCTCAATGGCTGGAGGCCGTTTGTCGGGATCTAACCAGTCTTGGCAGTCCAACAGTGTTGGCGCTCATCACGATTGCCGCTGTCAGCTATCTGTGGATCGACGGCAAACGAGCAGCTGCTTTGTTCGTTGCCGCATCTATTGCGGGAGGTGCGGTCTTGGAGAGCCTGCTGAAATTGGGTTTCGCCCGTCCACGCCCAGAGCTGGTGTCCCATTTGGTGAACGTGAACTCGTTCAGCTTCCCCAGTGGCCACGCAACAATGGCTACGATTACGTATCTCACGCTCGGTGTCCTTCTTGCGCGCGTGCAGAAGCGCCGACACATGAAGCTATACCTGCTCGCGGTCGCGTCGATCCTTGCGCTCCTCGTCGGCTTCACGCGCGTGTATCTTGGCGTCCACTGGCCAACGGATGTTATCGCTGGCTGGTGCGTTGGGACTGCATGGGCTTTGGGATGCTGGCTCCTTGCAACCTGGCTGCAAGATCGGGGCACATTTGAGCGCTACGAAAAGTCGACCGGCTCGAGCTGAGCGTCATCGCATCGGACGGCGTCCCGCCCATCAATCCGCATTGGGACCTTCTGTCGAGTTTTCCAGGACTTTGCCGGTTTGCGCGTCAACACCGACCTCATAGACGACGTTGCCACTCTTTACGTCGAAGGAGTAGCGAAGCCCACTACCACCCTTCTCTTTCTCCAATTCCTCGTCGGTGATTGCTCCAGGTCGAGCCTTCAACGCGATGGAACGCGCTTGCTCGATGGTGACCTTGGCTTTCCCGGTGAGCCCTTGACCGGTGTAGGCGAAAGAGGTGGTTGCCGAAAAAGACAAAAGTCCGAGCAGCGCAAAGCAATAGGCAACGTATCTGGCGTGCATTTCGGGGGGCCTTTCGTGGCGAATTGGGGGGGGGTGCACGTTTTGTTCGCTGGTGCAAGATCAAGAGAATATTGGGGCTAAAGCGGACAAAGCTCCTTTCCGCAAATATACAGATCGGTAACCTAGGTTCTGCCCGCTGGCAGATGGAGGACTTTCCGTGAAAAATGGCAAATTCGAAAAACTGCGCAGAAAAGGGTAGCTGAAAAACCGCCCTCTGGAAAAGAAGAGGCATGTCCAGTTCGGACCGATTCAAGGACGTCGGCCTCACGTGGCGGTCTGGACCGGCTGCCCCAGAATAGCGGGGCGGTAAAGGGGAGAACGAATTGGCGGGGGCACGGTCTGCGATCGCGATTGTTTCAAGCTGCACATTGGTCGCCGCTTGCCAGTCCTATGCACCACTCCCACTACCGACTTCCGACAATCTGGCGACGACCGTGACTGTCGATCCAGCCCAGCAAGGATGGCTCATTAAGAGCGGCTATCACGCGCCCGGAAGCGATCCCGCCCTCTCGATGTGGGACGCCGCGACCCTGGCAGTCATCAACAACCCCGACCTGAAGGCAGCGGTCAACAGCGTGAAGGTCGCCGATGCGAAGCTCTACGCGGCCCACTTGATTCCCGACCCGCAGCTGACGTGGAGCATAGATGCTCCTCTGGAACATATGGCCGGCCTTGTGAGTGCCTATGGCATCATGCCTAGTTACGACATTCAGGCGCTTATCCTTCATCGCTCTGAGGTTAGGGGTGCGGAGGCAAGCCGCCGACAAAGCGCCCTTTCCGTCGAGTGGCAAGCATGGCAGCTCGCGCAGAAGGCACGTGACTTATTCATTCAAGGAAAATTCCTTGAAGAAAAGCTGGTGCTGCTTGAGCGGAATGTGGCTCTGTTTCGCCAGGATTACGATCGGGAGAAGAAAGCTCTGGCCTCCGGGGATGTCACCTTTGCGGCTGTCAGCGCGGACTTGGTGGCGTTGGCCGACGCCGATCGGGATCTCAGGGCGGCGCGGCGCCAAGCCGCCGCCAATCAAATCGCGCTTGCCGCCGTGATGGGCGTACGGCCAGAGATTGCTTTCCGTCTTGGCGACCTCAGCCCATTGCCTCCCAACGTCATCAATGTCGACGCCTTGTTGGCATCGCTACCTCGTCGTCGTCCCGATCTACTTGCACTGCGGGCGGGCTACGAAAGCCAGGAGGCAACGGTCAGACGAGCCATTCTGGCTCAGTTTCCCTCCATCAGCATTGGCGTGAACCGGTCGCGCGACAACACTGACGTGAATGCGATCGGTCCAGGCGTCACCATGAACTTGCCGATTTTCAATCGCAACCGCGGTCAAATTGCCGCCGAGAGAGCTACACGAGATCAGTTACGTGCGAAATACCAGGCACGCATTGACCAATCCATCTCGGACGTGCGCGCCATTCAAACAGAGATTAGCTTGTTGAAGCAAGAGATCCCCTCGCTCGAATGGTCTGTGGGAGAGCTGCGCAGCGCAGTGGCCCATGCCCGCCATGGATTCGAGACCGGAGACTTTCCGGCGCTCAACTTCGTCTCGATGCAAACATCGCTGAATGCGAAGGAGCTTGAGCTTCTAGACCGCCGCCAAATGATTTGGCAGGCGGCCAATAACATGGCCGTCCTCTTGGCCGATGGCCCGCGTGAGCTCGCCCCTCCTTGGACAATCCGGCAATGAGCAGGACATCGCGACATTGGCTTATCGCGCTCGTTGCGGTTGTCGTGGGTAGCGCCGCAGGTGCCGAGGCTATCGCCGATAATAGCTTATCCGCGAATGATGAGACCCTGACGTCGACAAGCACTGAACCGTCCATATCGATTGAGACCGCAGTGGTGAAACGCGAACAGGTTACCGAGACCGTCACGGCCTTTGGCACTGTCGCCGCTGATCCGAACAGCCAATTTGTGATCGTCTCGCCGATTGATGGTGTTGTCAGGAGACTCAATGCCTATACCGGTCAAGTTGTATCGGCCGGAGAGGCGGTGGCTGATATCGAGCCGGGCCCTGTCGCTCAAGCGCAGTTCGCCCAGCTACAAACCGCCGTCACGAATGGCGAGCAGCAGCTGGAGCATGTACAGCGCCTCTTTGCGCAGCAGCTTGCTACCAAGGATCAAGTTTCCACTGCGGAGAAAGCACTCGCAGATGCTCGCTCGCAGCTTGAGGCACAGAAGGCCTTGGGGGCTGGCGAGCAACGGGTGGTCCTGCGAGCTCCTGAGACCGCCGTCGTGACGAGGCTCACTGTTCAGATTGGGACCCAAGTCGGCGCCAACACGGCCATAGCGGAATTTGCCGATCGCACTTCGCTCATGATTCAGCTCGGTGTCGAGCCCAGCGACGCAGCCGAAATACGCGCCGGCGATGAGGTTCAGTTGGAGCACCTCTTTGCTAAGGGACCACCGGTACCAGCTGCAATAACAAGCGTCGGAGCGATTGTTGATCCAACTACACGTCTGATTGATGCGCTGGTTCAGGTGACCGGAGATGCAGCTAAGCAATTCGCGTTGGGGGAGACCGTAAAGGCGACGGTTGCAAGCATGCAGACTGAGATCTTGACCATCCCAAGGGCCGCCATCCTTTACGATGGTGACCAGCCCTATGTTTTCCTGGTTGAGAGCGGACATGCACGTCAGCAAAATGTGACGTTAGCCCAGACGAAAGGGGAAACGGTCTGGGTAGAAGACGGACTTAAGGCCGATGAAAAGGTCGCAATTTCCAACCTTATCGGACTCAGGGATGGCGCTGCCGTGAGCGCGACCTCGCCTTGAAAATCCCCGGCTGGGCGGCCTCACATCGCCGCTCCATCCTGTTTCTGCTGCTGCTTGCTGCCGTGTTTGGGGGCTTCGCGGCTTTTCAGTTGCCTGTGGCGCTATTTCCGCAGATCGACTTCCCGCGTGTTGTGGTGTCTCTCGATGCCGGCGACCGTCCTGCGGACCAAATGGTAGTCCAAGTGACCCGGCCCGTGGAGGTCGGCGTACGCGCGGTGCGTGGCGTGCGTGAGATACGATCGACCTCGACCCGTGGTAGCGCCGAAATTTCCGTTAATTTTGCATGGGGCACGGACATGCAGGTCGCGACCCTTGACGTTGCGGCTGCGATAACGCGTCTGCTCGGAACACTCCCGACTAATACCACATTTACGATTCGGCGCATGGATCCGACCGTGTTTCCGGTTGCCGCCTATAATCTCACCTCCCTCACGGTGGATCAGGCAAGTCTGCACGCGATCGCAGAATATGACCTCGTCCCCCTGCTGTCGGCCGTCAATGGCGTTGCCAAGGTGACGGCGTTGGGAGGCGATATCGCGGAGTTCCAGGTCGATGTCAGCCCCGATGACCTCGTGGCCTACGGCCTTACGATCGAAGACGTCGCGCGAGCACTCTCATCCTCCAATGTCTTACAGGCTGTGGGCCGGCTTCAGGATTGGCACAAACTGTTTCTGGTTTTGACAGATGACCGACTGACCACACTCGATGACATTCGCCACACCATCATTCGCTCGGGGCCAAACGGCAAGATTGAGCTTGAAGATATCGCCAAGGTCGTCCGCGGTTCGGCTCCGCAGTGGGTCATCGTCTCAGCAGATGGTGTGCCGGCGGTCTCGTTGCAGATTTACCAGCAGCCGGACGGCAACACGATCCAAATCGTGCGGGACGTCGAACGCGTGCTGGAGGCCCACAAGGACAAGCTGCCTCCCGGAACCAAGCTTAAAGCTTGGTACGATCAGGGCGAGTTGATCGCGGCTTCGGCAAAGAGCGTGCGTGATGCTATTCTGATCGGCATCGCCTTGTCAGCTGTCGTCCTGTTCGTCTTCTTGCGTAGCCTTAGGATCACGCTGATCGCCATCGTCGTTGTTCCGGCCGTTTTGGCTATCTCCGTTTTGGTTCTCTACGCGGCTGGAATGACATTTAACATCATGACCCTTGGCGGCATGGCCGCGGCCATCGGGCTTGTCATCGACGATGCCATCGTTTTGATCGAGCAGATCGTCCGCCGCGTCGCCACACTGCCGAATGAGTCGCATTCGGAACGCGTCAGGATCGCGGTGTCTGAGTTTGGCAGACCTCTCATCGGATCATCACTTGCCACCATCATCATCTTCTTGCCGTTGGCGTTCTTAAGCGGCGTGGTCGGCGCCTTCTTCAAGGCACTGTCGCTAACCATGGCGAGCATACTGGCCATTTCGTTGCTGATCAGCTGGCTCGTCATTCCACTCCTGTCTGAGCATCTCTTGCGTCCGGGCCTAGAGGACCAGGAAACGAGCCGGGCAAGCCGGTTTGGACGTGGGTATGAATGGTTATTGAAACGACTACTGAGATCTCCATGGCTCGTTCTACCTTTTCTTTTGTTTATTATCGGCGCCGGGCTGTTCGCATACCCGCAAGTCGGCTCTGGATTTATGCCGGCCATGGATGAAGGCGGCTTCGTGCTCGACTATAGGGCGCCGCCGGGCACCTCGCTCAAGGATACGAACGAGCTGGTGAAGCGGGTGGAGGGAGTGCTCCGCGCCACCCCCGAGGTCCTCACGTATTCGCGTCGTACGGGAATGCAGCTTGGCGGCGGCATTACCGAGGCCAATCAAGGCGATTTCTTCGTGCGCCTTAAGCCATTACCGCGCCGGCCGATAGACGAAATCATGACCTCTGTTCGAGAGCAGATCGAAAAGAAGGTCCCCGGTCTCGAAGTCGAGCTCTTACAATTGATGGAAGATCTCATCGGAGATTTGACGGCCGTGCCACAGCCGGTCGAGATCAAGATCTTCGGCGACGATGTGCAGGCTCTGTTGGCAACCGCCCCTAAAGTCGCTGAGGCCATCTCGCATGTGCCCGGCATTGTCAGCGTGAACGACGGTATTCAACTCGCCGGAGACGCGCTCACGATCCATGTAGATCGGCAGAAGGCGGCTATCGAGGGGTTGGATCCAGCGTCGATCACGACCCAAGTCGCTGCGTTTCTGAGCGGCACGGTGGCCACCCAGGTCCAAATGGACCCACAAACAATCGATGTACGCGTATGGCCTTCGGCGAGGAACCGCCGCTTCACGTCGGATCTTTCTCACCTGCTGCTTCGGGCGCCGGACGGACACTTGGTGGTTCTCAGTCGTGTAGCCTCGTTTCAGCGCGTCGTGGGCCAGCCTCAGGTGGTCCGGGACAACTTGAAGCGCATGGTTCCGGTTACTGCCCGCATTGAGGGGCGGGACATCGGGTCGACGGTGAGTGACGTCAAGGCGGTGCTGACCAACCAAAACCTTATTCCGGCGCAGCTCTACTACGAGCTCGGCGGGCTCTACAAGGAACAGCAAACAGCTTTTGTCCAGCTCGCCGTCGTTTTCGTCGCGGCCGTATCGCTGGTATTCGTGCTGCTGCTGTTTCTCTATGAGGACTTCACGATAGCGTCGCAGGTCTTACTCGTACCCGTCGTCGCGGTAAGCGCCGTGTTCGTCGGGTTGTTCCTCACGGGGATTGATCTCAGCATCACTGCCCTGATGGGCTTAACCATGGTGGTGGGCATTGCGACCGAGGTGGCCATCTTCTATTTCAGCGAATTCGAGCGATTGAAAGGGGACGGAGTTTCCGTTGAGCGGGCACTCGTCACTGCCGGAAAGAATCGGCTCCGCCCGATCGCTATGACCACTATTGCTGCGGCTCTCGCGTTGCTTCCGCTCGCATTGGCGCTCGGTCAGGGCGCCGAGATGCAGCAGCCCCTGGCGATCGCTATCATCTCTGGCCTGGCTGTGCAGATGCCACTTGTTTTGCTGATAATGCCGGCCACTTTTATTGCCCTCGTCCGACTCGGCGGTTCGGATGCCCGATAGGTCTGGGTTAGTTTCGGTATCCTGAAGACTCTTAAACTGTCCGCCTCTGGCACGAAGCGGACATGCGGGGCGAACCAGCCTGACGTCAGCTTCTGACCCAAGGCGGACGTCTCGCCCCGCAAAACCGATTCAATCATCAGCCTGTTTCATGGACTTCGAGTGACTATCGCTGGCCGCTTTCATGACATTGCTGAAAAGCACGCCAAGGCAGCCGAGCAAAAGTATGGCGCCAGTGGCGAGCGGCATATCCGGCATCAGGTTTGCAACGATTGAGGAGAGCAGGACGATCAAAATGATTGCCAAAGCCAACGAACCGTCATCGACGAACAATCCGATTACCATCTGGAAGACTGTGGTTAGCGTGGTCATATCAAGTCCTATGCTCTCGCCCGGCGCGAGAGAGCGACAGCGGCAAGCGCGACCATCAGAAACAGGGCCGCAAACGCTGTTATTGCAACGTCCTCGCCCGGCCACGGGACGCCGAGTCCTTCTCCAGTCCAAAATATCCCGAAAGCCGAAAGCATAACTCCGACGGCAAACTTGAGCGTGTTTTCGGGTACCCGCGCGAGCGGACGATGTATGACGAGCCCCAGCGCGACAACTACCAAGCACGCCACGAAAGCACCCAGGCTCGCGGCACCAATTAGGCCTCGTCCTGCGCCAACGGCGATGACGATGAACACGACCTCTAGCCCTTCGAGCACCACGGCTTTGAAGCTGGCAAGCCCGGCCAGCCAATCGAGTCGCACATCGTGACGACGCGCCTGATCGCGCAGCTCTTCCGTCTCGGCGGCAAAGGCTACCGCCTCATCGTGCAGCGCAATGATTCCTGCCGCGCGCAGAATCGCCTTGCGTAGCCAGCGCATGCCGAACAGGAGCAATAGGACGCCAATGACGAACTGCAGCAGGCGCAGCGGAATCCGATCCAGAAGTGGTCCGAGCGCAAACACCATGAGTACAAGAAGTGCAAGGCCAGCAAAGGCACCGGTGGCCGCCGGTCGCCATCCGCGAACCGTGGCGACGGCGAGCACAATCGTCAGTGCCTCGACCGCTTCGACAAGCGAACTCAGGAACGCTGCTGTGATTGCCGGTGCCGAGGTCGTCCAAATCATCTGCCAAGACTCCTTGCCCGCGGGAGGCAGCAACGTAGCCCACGTTCAGCTTTTATCAGTTTGCTCGCAAGGATCAGATGGCCGGTTCAGGAATCGGCAGGAACTCGGTGACACCCCCGATAATGCCGAGAATTATGCTATCGAGAAGTGTCATGTGGTCATTTCCCTGCTTTCACTGGCGCGCATCCCGCGGGCGTTGAGTGCCACATTCTACTGACCTGATTGCCGCGTCTGAGGATGATTGCCTGCCTTTTGCGGTAGGATAAAAATCAGCGCGATTATCAGAGCCCCAAGCACCGCCGAGGCGATGGGACGGCTCAAGGCAAGGCCTCCGTGGCTGTGCGGCTTGTCTAGAAGATCGCCGACGGTGGCGCCAAGCGGCCGCGTCAGGATAAACGCCGCCCAGAACAGCAGCACCCGCGACAGGTTGGTCCAGAAATAGGCGGCCGCCACGACCGCCAAGGCCGCGCCGAACAGCAGAGCCCCGCCCTCATAGCCAAGCCCTGAATCGGCGACCCAGTCGCCGAGCGCGGTGCCCAATGTCTGGGAGACGGTGATCGCCGCCCAGTAGAAGGCTTCCACTTTGGGTGTGCTCACCGTGTCCACTGAGACGGAGCCCTGCGACCAGTGCCAGATCGCCAGCACGGCCATCAGGCTCACGAACAGGATCGACGAGCCGCCGAGATAGCCGATCCCCAAGGAGCGATCGGCAAAATCGGCCATGGTCGTACCTACGGTCGTGGAAGCGACAATGGTGGACCAGTAGAGGAACGGGTGAAACTTCTTCGCGGCGATCTGGATGACGACCAGCACTACGAGGATCGACAGAAAAATGGCCGTCCCGATGAGATAGCCAAGATTCATCGTCATGCTGACGGTGTCGCCGCCAGTCTCGCCGAGGGTCGTGGCAAGTATTTTGATAAGCCAGAAGCCGAGAGTGACCTCGGGTACCTTACTCAAGGTCACCCTCGTAGCTTCATTCATGTTTCCCTGCTCCGGGCTTCGAGGTTGCGTGTAAGACCCTTCGAAGTGCGGCAATAGTTGTGGGCGAATGCTAGTCGGGATTAGGTCCCTCTTTGGCGTTTTCGAGAACCTTACCAGTCTGCGCATCGACGCCGACTTCGTAGACGACATTGCCGCTTTTTACGTCGAACGAGTAGCGTAGCCCGCTGCCACCCTTCTCCTTTTCCAGTTCCTCGTCGGTGATCGCTCCAGGATGAGCCTTCAACGCGATTGAACGCGCTTGTTCGACCGGGATCTTAGCTTTCCCCGCGAGTTCTTGGCCGGTGTAGGCAAAAGCAGCGGTCGCCGAAAGGGACAAAAGTCCGGCCAACGCCAAGGAGCGGTAGACAACAGATTGGGTCTGCATTTTTGGTCGCCTTCCATTACGGGTTGATATGCGCATCTCCGTTGCGTCTGCCGCAACGCTGCTAGGAATATAGTGGGCGCACTGCACCAAGCGCATTTCCGGAAGGATACAATTCGGCAACCTAGGTTGCTCCCTGGGTTCGCGTGAAGAGAGTCCGCTTGTGGCACTTAGCGGACATCCATTTCGACGCCGAGGATGTCTGCTGTTGGGGGTGAAGCGGACATCACTGATCCGCGCCCTGACTACCGCTTTTGACCCTCGTGGCACTCCGCGGACATCAAGCGGGTGAAACCTCATGTCTGGTTTAAAACCTGAAGTTTCCAGCATGGTCGGTTTCCACCTTCCTGAGTGTTTGAACGTGGCCGCATGGGACCGTCAAACCTGGAGCCCGCCGTCGCGCTCTCGGATCTCCAGGCCTGCACGGGCGGCCAGGTCGTCGAGCTCGGCACGGGTGATCCTCATCACCGAGCCGCCGGCCTCAGAAGGGGATGTCATCGTCGTCCCCAACAGTGTGTTCCCTTGGAAACCTATTACTAGCTCTGGCTCTCTCTCTGGTTAGGCTAAAGCCCTGATATTGCTTATGCCGCTCTGCAATTTGTGATCCGTTTGTGCGCACGTTCTGCTCACGTTCTGCATGGCCACCCTGGCGACCGGCCTCAACCTTCTGTCTGCGCTTCGCCACCACAACGCGGCGCGCGTCGATCATGTCGCTGGCGTACTGCTCAAGCAGCTCAACGACCTCGGTCCAATGCTTACGGAGCGTGCGCGTGTCATAGCCGATGAGCTTCGCGCATGCGGTGATGTCCCCAGGGAGCGATCCCTGTCTCCAATACTCGGCAGCGAGCCGTGTCACCGCACAATGGACAACGGGCTTAACGTGCTTTGGAATTGCGTCGATCATCCTCGTCATGCCTTTCCACCACCACACTTGTGGTTCTAAAGCTGATGCCTCATTCACTCGCGCGAACAGCTCCAGCGCCTTGCCGTTGCCTCCCCATTGCGCTGGGGGCTTGGCAGTCGTATTTCTTGCCACAGGACAGATCCTTTCCAACTTTGTCCTCCTGAGCTTTGAGGCCGGCGCCACCTCACGCCGGCCTCGTCCATTTTCACAGGGGCATCAGGCGACGGTCGTCTTGGGGTTGTGCTTGTAGCGGTGACAGAGCTGATAGAAGAACCGCTCCTGCAGCTCTGGGGACAGACTGTCGAACACCTTGCGGATATACGTCAGCGGCATGTCCTGCTCCTTCCTGGCGAGGTCGAACTCTTTGCGAGCGTAGGCACGCTCTGATGCTGCCTGCTTGTTCAGCTTCACTTGCAGTTCTCCTCAGTGCTTGGATCTCGGTGTGCAGGGCGCCCCTGCGAAGGGATCGCCGCGAAAGTCTTTTCGCTCGCATCGGTCGTCGTCGCATGCGGATAGTCTGCCGCCTGCTCCGCTAGAGGTGCCCTACGGAGGCGTTTAAGGCGCCTGAGATCGAGGTTTGCGCTTTCCAGGTCATCTGGCACCGGCGCGACGAACGTCGACGCCATCACGCTTCGCTCGAGGCATACTTGCTGGGGATCCCGGGCCGCATGCTCGCCGAGATCCAGCGATCGAGATCCTCGGGTGTGTAGTAGCTGGTTTTTCGGAACAGCGAATACGCGGGCCCGGTGCCTCTTACGGCGTGGCGATCGAGGCCGTGCGCCCCGATCTCGAGGCCATGCTCCTCACGCAGATACTGCGTGGCCTTCTTCCGGCTTAGTCTCTTGGGCCATGTAGTCATTAGACCGTCCTCCACTAGGGTTGAGATGACGGTCTAACCATTTATGGCAATTCGACAGGCAACTCTACAGGCTTATGTGCCAGTAACCCGCTGGTTACCTTGCTATCGATCGACGCTTGAGAGGGACCACATTCTCGCCGAGAGCAGAGACGGCGACCGATGCGGCCTTCTCGGCGATCGCTGCGCGCGCCTCCTGAGCTGCGTGGATGTAGCGCGTCGTCGTCGCGATCTGCGCGTGACCCAGGGCGAGCATGATCTCCGGGCCCTGAGCTCCAGCGAGTGCCATGTGGCTCGCCACGCTGTGCCTGAGGCTGTGAAGCGTCAGCTTGCTGTCGATGCCGGCGCGGCCGCGGATGCGCTCCCAGGAGTGCGTGAGATCTGTCGGCCCGCTCGATCGGCGCGCCGGCTGAAACACGAGATCATCATCCTCGCCGCGGGGTTGGCTCTCGATCGCAGCTCTCGCGGCGTCGACGAGCGCTATGATCTTCGGCCGAGCTGTCCGCTTGCCGGCCTTGTGCTCGCCGGCCTCGAGGCGGATGTGATCGCCTCTGAAATGCCTCCAGCGGAGGTTTGCTGCCTCACCCCGGCGCATGCCCGTGAAGGCGATCAGCTTGATGGCCGCGGCAACGGGCGAGCGGATCTCTCCCTCGGCCTCCATCGCGTCGATCGTGTCGAACACCTGGCGATAGACGGCCGAGCTCTCAACGTAGCCCTCCCGCTGGCCGTCGCGTCCGAGGTCTACGCCTTCGCACGGGTTTGCCTCCGACAGGAGGTTCTCCTGCTTCGCCCAGTTCCATGCGGTGGACAAATTCCTGATCGCCATCCTGGCGGCTCCTTCGCCGCCTCTGACGATCTTCCGGCCACGCAAACCGGTTTTCACATCGACTGACGTCCCGCCTTCCGTGATCGTCCGCACTGTCCTGCGGATGGTCTCGCGAGTGAGCGCCCGACACTTTTGGGAGCCGAGGGTTGAGCGGATGTGGTTGTTGAGCCGCGCGCGGGTGACTTGCTGATTGTACGGCGTCAGCGTCTGAAATTTCTCGCAGGCCAGGTAGGCGTCGAGGAGCTGCCCGACCGTCAGCGACTTGCGCCGCGCCTCGAGCTCACCTTGAGGATCCCGATCCTTCACGATCTCTCCGCGGAGGGCCAAGGCCTTCTTGCGCGCGACATCGGCCGCGATGGCGCTCGTCTTGCCGATCGTGAAACGCCTCTGGACGCCGTCCGCGTTCCTGTAGTTGAACACCCACGACTTGGTGCCGGTCGGCTGGATCACAACGCCCAGGCCGGGGAGCTCGTCATCCCAGACGATGCGCCGGGTGCCTTCAGGCCGGAGGTTCTCGATCGCTCTGTTGGTCAACTTCATGGGCCCCCTCGTCGGTTTGGGTCAGCAATGGGTCAGCACGGGTCAGCAAAAGATGCCCAACGATGTGCTTAACATCAGCAGCGATGGGATGCCAATTTACGGCAGAACGCAAGGGAAAAAGATGCAAAGCGCAGCGATGGGTCAGCAGGGATTATGCCCTAAACTCGCAATCGCACTGCTGAGGTCGTCGGTTCGATCCCGTCCGGCTCCACCATTCCCCTGCATTTTTTCGACGTCAGGAGGCCTTTCGGGTCTTCTCGCCGGTGA
>Ga0307444_1000765_pt1 | contig 14559 bp, 10 predicted proteins | sample SalMarSW160340MG_FD_202145 | JGI IMG/M metagenome (GOLD analysis project Ga0307444, IMG submission 202145) | Salt marsh sediment microbial communities from the Plum Island Ecosystem LTER, Massachusetts, United States - SW1603-40 | ecosystem: Environmental > Aquatic > Marine > Intertidal zone >... | reverse complement strand
TCAGCTCCTCCTCCTTGAACGGCTGGTAAGGATCCACGGCGAAGCGGGGGCCGTTCTCCCTGTAGTAGCCCCAGGCCAGCAGTACCTCCAGGTAGAACAGGCTCTCGGCGAAGTACCAGGGAAGATCCAGCCAGGTTCTGCCGACATGCTTTCCGATCTCCCGGCTCCAGACGGTGTGCTCCTCCGCGTCCATCTGATCGGCGAGATAGGGGTGGTCGGAGAGGCAGGGTTGTACAGTCCCCGAGTGCAACCTTTCTCTGAGCTCCCTCAGCGTCGCCGCTTCGGGCTCGGCGAGACCGTTCTTCCCGATGATCCGGTCGAGCATCGCCGGCAGCCGCTCCCTGAAGGTGAAGGCGGCGAAGGAATCGGGATCCGAGGTTCTGATGATCGGCGGCAGGGATTGGGGCGGCTTCAGGCTCACGGGCCTTTATACCACGCGCACGGGGGACCTGTAAGGGGATTCGAATAAAATCGAGGATCTTCAGGATCGACGCTTTAGCCGAGTTTCCAGGTCTCCCGGCCGCGAAGCGGCGGAGCCCCTGGCTGAAGGCTCAGGTGGTCAGCTGCAGGAGTTTTTTGAACTCTTCCCGGTCAACTACTTCCCTCTCTATCAACAAATTAGCCAGAGAATCGAGGGTTTCCCGTTTGTCCTGGATGAGGTTCCGGGTCTTCTGGTGGGTTTCATCGAGGATTCGCTTCACCTCTTCGTCGATCTCAGCGGCGATCTTCTCCGAGTACTCCTTCTCCGTGGATGTCCAGTTGTCACCGGTCAGGAAGGGATTGCGGGGCCGTTCATAGGTAGTCAGCCCCATCTTCCCGCTCATGCCGTACTCCTTGACCATTGCTCTGGCGATATCGGTGGCCCGCATCAGGTCGTTCTGAGCTCCCGTGGATACGTCTCCGAAGATCAGCTCCTCCGTCACCCGTCCGGCCAGGAGCACGGCCAGCCGATCCTCCAGCTCGCTCTTGGTCATCAGGTAGCGATCCTCTGTGGGTAGCTGGATCGTATACCCAAGGGCGGCGATTCCCCTCGGCACGATGGAGATCTTGTGCACCACGTCCGTGTTGGGAAGCGTCTCGGCCACCAGGGCGTGGCCCGCTTCGTGGTAGGCCACGATCTTTTTCTCCCTGGGGCTGATAAGGCGCTTCTTCTTCTCCAGGCCGGTGACGACCCGATCGATGGCCTCGTCCAGCTCATCCATGGTGACGCTCTTCTTGCTGCGTCGTGCAGCCAGCAGGGCCGCCTCATTGACGATATTGGCCAGATCGGCACCCACCATGCCGGGGGTTCGACCGGCAATCACTTTCAAGTCCACATCGCCGGCAAGCTTCACATTGACACTGTGGATCCGCAGGATCTCCTCCCTGCCGTTCAGGTCGGGCCGATCCACCACGACCTGGCGGTCGAAACGCCCGGGTCGCAGCAGCGCCGGATCGAGGATCTCGGGACGGTTGGTGGCGCCCATGATGATGACCCCGGCCCGGGTGTCGAACCCGTCCATTTCCACGAGCAGCTGGTTCAGAGTCTGCTCCCGCTCGTCGTGACCGCCGATCGGGTTGAATCCCCGCACCTTACCCAGGGCGTCCAGCTCGTCGATGAAGATAATGCAGGGCGCCTTGCCTTTGGCCTGAGCGAACAGATCCCGAACCCGGGCCGCCCCGACTCCGACGAACATCTCGACGAACTCGGAACCGGAGATGTGGAAGAAGGGAACCTTCGCCTCTCCGGCCACGGCTTTGGCCAGCAGGGTCTTTCCCGTTCCGGGGGCGCCCACCAGCAGGACGCCCTTGGGAATACGTCCGCCCAGCTCCTCGAACTTCTCAGGAGTCTTCAGGAATTCCACGACCTCGGTGAGCTCCTCCTTGGCCTCGTCGATGCCGGCCACATCGTCGAAGGATGTCTTTTTGGCCTCCTCGTCCGCCACCAGGCGGGCCTTGCTCTGGCCGACGTTGAGGATCCCCGGGCCGCCTATGGACATACGGCGCATCGTGAAGTTCCAGATTGCGAAGATGATCAGCAGAGGAAGGATCCAGGAAAGGAGGGTGCTGAAGAAATTGTTGGCCTGACGCCCGGAGAAGCGCACCCCCTTCTCCTCCAGCTGACTGACCAACTGCGGATCCTCGACCCGATTGGTCACGAACGCCTCCTTCTCGTTTTCGCTGCGCACGATCACGCCGCGGATATCCGACGGAGAGACGGACACATCCTGGATCATGCCCTGTTCCAGATACTGTTTGAACTCGCTGTAGGGAATCTCCCGGGACATCCCGCGCACGAACAGAAACTGCAGTCCGAAGATCAGCAGCAGGGCGATGGCTATGTAGCCCAAAGATATTTGCCGCTTTTTATGCTGGTCATCGTTCATTGTTGTTCCCGTTATTATGATACGAACCGCCCTGGGAAAAGACAAGCCGAATTTGCCCAATCGCCCTTGAACATCGCCGAGATTGCGGTGTACAAGGCTTCATGCTCTACTTCGAGTTGCTTTGTGGGGCCAGTGGGGATATGATCCTCGCTTCTCTGGTCGACCTGGGGGTTCCCCTGTCCTATCTCAGAGGCCGCTTGCGCCGACTGGAGATCCCGGGATTGACGATCAGGCAAACACGCAGGGTTCGAGCCGGCAGGTCCTGCCTGCAGCTTGCGATCACCTGGAGTGAGGTCCGCCAGCGGGAGTATCGAAATCTGGCCGCCATTCTCACCCTGTTGAAGCGCGGCGAGTATCCGCCAACTGTGGTGGCTACCTGCCGGCGTATCCTCAACCGGCTGGCCGAAGCGGAGAGTCAGGTGCACGGTGTTGCGGTAGAGCACGTGCATTTTCACGAGATCGGAGCCGTCGATACGGTTGTGGATGTTCTGAGCTTTGCGCTGGCCCTCGATTATCTGGAGGTTGAGCAGGTCCTGTTCTCGACCCTGACTGTGGGCAGCGGCACGGTCGACACGGCTCACGGCAGGCTTTCGGTGCCGGCGCCGGCTACCCGGGTCATGCTGTCCGGTTTTCGGGTGCGGCCGCTGGATACCGGCACAGAGATCCTCACCCCCACCGGCTGCGCCATCCTGACGGCCTGCGGCAGGCAGGTTTCCGGCGGGCAGGAAGCCGGCAAAGCGGAGGGCCGCCGGCTGGGCGAGGGTTTCGGCTGCGGTCAGAAAAACATCCCCGGGTTTCCAGATTATCTGCGGGTGCTGCACCTCTTCAGATGAGGCGGGTCCGCAAGCCTAGACGATTCCGAGCACATCCATCAACTGCCTCAGATCCGTCAGCAGAACATCCTCTCCCACGTCGCGGATACGGGGATCCCCATCCCGGGGACGGAAGGAACGATCATCCCCGGCGAACAGGGCGGTTTTCATTCCCGCTTGGACGGCCGGCCAGATATCGTTGAGCCTGTCGTTGCCCACGTACAGTACGTGCTCCGGCTTGATGCCGCGACGGTTCAACACCTCGAGGGCGCTGCGGAACAGCCGTGGCGAAGGTTTTGCTTCCAGGAGCCTGTAGGACCACACGCACAGACCGGGGTCGAAACCAAGGAGCTCCAAGCTCCTGTTGAGAAGAGCCGGAAACAGCAGGGGAGTGAAGAATTGGGCATTGGAGACGATGCCGAGAGATACTCCCCGCTCTTTCAGGTGCCGGAGAGTCCGTGCAAGTCCCGGCATGGGCCAGGTCGGATTGCTGCGGCACTCGTACTCCGCGGCCACGGTTTCGCAGAGCGCCCGGGTCGGCTTCTCCCTGCCGAATCCCCGTGCCCGCAGGTATTCCAGCACCTCGCGAACGATACTCCTGATATCCACCTCCGGATACTCCAGACCGCAGTCTTTGAGCCGTTCGTGGGTCCGGGTGATCGCTTCCACCAGAACCACGGCCGCCTGCTCCGCAGTGTTTCGGTCTGCGGGGAGCTCAGCGGCCTCCAGAGCCTCTCTCATTGCCTGGCTGCGAGTCTCCCCGTCGCCGCTGGCGATATCTCCGGAGGTTGAGATAAAGAGCGTGCCGTACAGGTCGAACAGCACGGCCCGGATATCGGGTAGCCGAATCAATCGGGCCTGCCGGTCGGTGGGAATCGGAGTGAGAGGACGGGCGTGTCGCCGCAGCCGGGCGATCAGCGCCTGAGGCTCGACAGGTTCCACAGGCTCCACAGGCGACTCGGGGATCACCAGCGGATCAGATTTCCCCCGTAGGTCAGCCCGGCGCCGAAGCCGATGGCCATCAGCAGGTCTCCCTCCTGGAGCATGTGCTTGCCTTGAAGCTCGGCCAGGGCGATCGGAATCGTGGCGGCGGAGGTGTTGGCAAACTCCTGGATGTTTACGTAGAACCTCTCCAGGGGGATTTTCTTCCTCTTGGCCGCGGCCTCTATGATGCGCAGGTTGGCCTGGTGGGGGATGATATATTTGATATCCTCGACGCTCAACGAGTGGTATTCCAGCAGATGCTCGATCGTCTCGACCAGGGAAGACACCGCGAAATTGTAGACCTTCCGCCCGTCCATCTTGAGCAAGAGATCTGCCGGGTCGGTCACTCCCGGCTTGAAGGGAAAACGGCTACCCCCAGCGGTGCGTTCCAGTAGGCGGGCGCCCCAGCCCCGAGAACGGATGTAGGTGTACAGCACACCCCGTTCTTCGGGTTCCTCTTCGCCGCAGATTACCGCAGCCCCGGCTCCGTCGCCGAAAAGGACGCAGGTGTTTCGATCCTGCCAGTCGACATGACGGGAAAGCACTTCGGATCCGATGAGCAGTATTTTTCTGGCAAAGCCGGAGACGATGAACCCCTTGGCCGTCTCCAGGCCGTAGATGAAACCGGTGCAGCCGGCCACCATGTCCATGGCAGCGGCGTTATTAGCACCCAGGTTTTCCTGCACGATGCAGGCCGTTGCCGGAAAGCCGACGAAATCCGGTGTGGCCGTGGCCAGAAGAATCATGTCGAGCTCTTCCGCTCCGATTTCCGCCCGATGCAGGGCCTTCTTGGCGGCTTCCGTGGCCAGGTCCGATGCCGCCTGGTCCTCCGCCGCGATGTGGCGATAGCTAATCCCGGTGTGGGATACGATCCATTCATCGGAGGTATCCAGATATTCTTCGAACTCATGATTCGACATACGCCTGTCCGGTACGTAGGTACCGGTAGCGCGAATGACTGCATTCATGATTGTCTCCATCAGAAAAAGGTTCCAGCATTCTATGCGAGATTGGTGGCACTTGACAACCCATAGGCTATGTGCTATTTTTTGCGATCCCAAAGGAGCCCGTATGAAGACCTGTTTTCTCTTTCCCGGACAGGGAGCACAGTATCCCGGCATGGCCAAGGACCTCTGGGAGTCAAGCGCCAAGGTAAAAAATCTGTTCACCCTGGCCTCGGATGCCACGAGTATGGATCTGAAGCGGCTGCTGTTCGAGGGAAGCGAAGAGGAGCTGAAAGCCACGGACAACACCCAGGTCGCCGTGACCCTGGCCAGCGTGGCGGCCAGCCTGGTCTGCAAGGAAGAGGGGATCGATCCTGAGGGTTTTGCCGGATTCAGTCTGGGGGAATACAGCGCCCTGCATGAGGCGGGGGTGATTGCCCTGCAAGACCTCTTTCCGATCGTCAAGATCCGGGGGCAGCTGATGGAGAAGGCCGCCCGGGCTCTGGATACGCCGGGAAGCGACGACCGCGCCGGAATGGCTGCGGTGTTGGGATTGGATTTTGCCAAAGCGAAAGAGGTGCTCGAAACACTTAAGGGCAAACAGGTGTTCCTGGCCAACTATTCCAGCCCGTCTCAGATCGTCCTGGGGGGCACCGCCGAAGGATTGGCCGAGGCTGAAGGGGCGTTCAAAGAGGGGGGAGCCCGGCGCTATGTCGTCTTGAGGGTCTCCGCACCTTTTCACACCCCGCTGCTGGAGGAAGCCCGCAAGGGGCTGGAAGAGGTGCTTGCCGGCTACAGGTTCAACGATCCGGTCAAGGCGGTATACGCCAACGTCACGGGGAAAAGGATAACTTCCGGTGAAGAGGCTCGCCTCCTGTGCGTACGGCAGGCGGTTTCGACGGTACGCTGGGTCGAGGAGGAGCAGAGCCTGCTGGATGACGGATTCAATCGATTTTTCGAGGTAGGCCCGGGCTCCGTGCTCGGCGGCCTGTGGAAGGCTTTTTCCAGAGACCACCCCTGCCTCCCCGCGGGAAAGCTGGAAGATATCGAGAAAATCATCGAGGGATAGGAGCATGATGTTAGAAGGAAAGAAGGCAATCGTTACCGGGGGAGCCCGGGGGATCGGCCTGGAGATCGTACTGCGATTTCTCAGGGAAGGAGCCACGGTATATTTCATCGATCTGAATCCCAGTGAGTTCCTCAAGCGTATGCAGGCGACTGCCAAAGAGGGAGGCGGTCGGGTCGTCTTCAAGCAGGCGAACGTCGCCGTAGAGGACAAGATCGTCCCGGTGATCGAGGAGATACTCAAGGAGGCCGGCACCGTCGACATCCTGGTGAACAATGCCGGAATCACCGACAACAATCTCATCTTCCGTATGACCCTGGAGGCTTGGAACAGGGTCATGAGCATCAACCTGGCCAGCGCCTTTATGATCAGCAAGGTAGTTGGGCGTCATATGGCCAAGAATAAGAGCGGCTCCATCGTCAACATGGCTTCCGTGGTGGGGGTCGGGGGGAACGCCGGCCAGGCCAGTTACGCCGCCTCCAAGGCGGGATTGATCGGGCTGACGCGCAGCCTGGCCAAGGAGCTGGGGATGCGGGGTGTGCGGGCAAATGCCGTAGCACCCGGATATATCGACACGGAGATGACCCGGGAGCTGCCGGAGGCGGCTCACGAGGCGTTTCTGACTCAAATCGCCATGAAACGTCCGGGCAGCCCCGAGGAAGTGGCCAAGGTAGTGACCTTTCTGGCTTCGGAGCAGTCCTCCTATGTATCGGGAGAAGTGCTTCGAGTAGATGGCTGCATGTCCATCTAGAAAAACTGTTCTTGAGTTCAAGGAGAGATCTATGGTCAAACGAGTGGTGATTACCGGTTTGGGGACGGTGAACCCCCTCGGAAATAACGTTAAAGATTATTGGGAACGGGTGAAGGCCTGCGAGAACGGCATCACCCGAATTACCCGCTTTGATCCTTCAGAGCATCCCAGCCAGGTAGCCGGGGAGGTCAAGGATTTCAATCCGGGAGACTTCTTTGACGCCAAAGAGGCCCGCAGGATGGACCGCTTCACCGTCTATGCGGTGGCCGCGGCGATCCAGGCGCACGAGGATGCGGGTCTGAAGAACGGCGACATCGATCCCGATCGGATCGGAATCGTCCTGGGCAACGGCATCGGCGGGATCGAGGTGTTGGGGGACAACTTCAAGAAGTTCTTCGATCGGGGTGTCAAAGCCGTGCATCCCCTGCTGGCACCGATGATGATCACCAACATCGCACCGGCGAACGTCGCCATCAAGCTCAACCTGCAGGGCCCATGCCACGCCGTGGTTACCGCCTGCGCCTCCGGAACAGACGCAATAGGTGAGGCTTTGAGCTGGGTGCGCAGGGGCCGGGCGGACATGATGCTGGCCGGCGGAACCGAAGCCGCTCTGACTCCCCTGGGATTGGCAAGCTTTACCGCGATTCAGGCGGTGAGCACCAGGTACAATGACACTCCTGAGAAGGCCTCCAGACCCTTCGACGCCGGACGGGATGGTTTCGTCATGTCCGAGGGTTCCGGAATCGTCGTGCTGGAGGAGCTGGAGCACGCCAAGAAGCGGGGAGCCAAGATCTACGCTGAGCTGCTCGGCTACGGTGCAACCTGTGATGCCAACCACCTGACCGCTCCGCATCCCCAAGGGGTTGGAGCGGTGCGAGCCATGCAGCGGGCCTTGGCGGACGGCGGCCTCACGATTGAGGATATCGATTATATCAACGCCCACGGTACATCCACCCCGGTAAACGATCCGGTGGAATCCAAGGCAATCAGGGAAGTTTTCGGAGAGCAAGCGGACAAGCTCAAGGTGTCTTCCACCAAATCGATGGTCGGTCACCTGCTGGGGGCAGCCGGAGGCGTGGAGGCGATCGTAATCGCCAAGGCGCTCAAGGAGCAGTTCTATCCGCCCACGCGCAATTATGAAAATCCGGATCCGGATTGTGATCTGGATTATATACCCAACAAGGGTTTCTCCGGCCCGATGCGAACTGCCATGAGCAACTCCTTCGGTTTCGGCGGTCACAACGGCGTTCTGGTTTTCAAGCGCTACGAGGAGTAGGAGCTGTTCGGTTTTAAAAAAGATCGAGCTGTTTGTGAGTCTCTGAAGCCGCAGATGTCTGTCTGCGCGCAGCGGCGCTCTGCAGCTCCAGCAGGCCTTTCTCGATCGGATCGAGGAAAGGGCTCCTGGCCGGGCGATATTCCCGTCCGAAAAGCCGCCGTCGCGTTGCATAGCTCAAGAACAGATAGCGCTTGGCCCGGGTCATGCCTACGTAGAACAGTCTGCGTTCCTCCTCAGGATTCGCCGCCGCTTTCTCGAACAGGGAGTAGGGCAGCAATCCCTGCTCGCACCCGGCGATGAACACGCAGGCAAACTCCAATCCCTTGGCCGCGTGCAGGGTCATCAGGGTTACCCGTTCGCTCCTGCGGTTGTAGCCGTCCGTCCCGGATCCCAAGAGGACGTGTTCAAGGAATTTGCCCACATCGGTTCCGAAGGATCCGGCAAGCTCGACAAGCATTCGCTGCTGCGGTGGAGGGATTTCCAGGTGCACGAACTCCCGTATTGCGGCCAGCAACTCCGCTACCGAAGCGTTTTTTCCGGTCAACTCCCGCAGCCCATCGAGTCTTTCCCCATCGATCAGCTTCCTCTTCATCAGGACGGTGCGGAGAAGCGGATTGTCAGTCACGCAGAGGCGGAGCAGATCGATTAGTGACTTGACCGGCTCGGAATTGAAAAAAGGGGTCTCTCCCACAGTCTGGCAGGGAATCGAATGATTCTGAAAAGCCTCCTCCAGAACCTTCATCTGGCGGCCGATACGGAAGAGCACGGCGAAATCGGCCAGGCTGCGGATTCCTTCGGTTGTTGACCCCTCGCTGATGCTGCTGTCCATGGAGAAGAAACGTAGACCCCCCATCATGTCCTCGATCGTCCGGGCGATCCGCTCCGCTTCGCTCCTGTCGGTGGGATTCTCCAGGATTCGAATCCGCACACCCTCTTCCATTCCTTGAAGCGCGGCGGATGAACCTGCACCGGCCAGTACCTGAGCGGAGGCCTGGAGGATCGTATCGGAGCAGCGATAGCTGCGGGAGAGGTCGAGCAGCGTTGCCTCGGGATAGTCACTGAGGAATCGATTGATGAAGCCGACCTCGGCTCCCCGGAACCCGTAGATCGCCTGGTTGGGATCACCGATGGCGAACAGGTTGGGTTGCTCCCCCGCGGCCAGCTGCCGGATCAGGCGGTACTGAGCCAGGTTGATATCCTGATACTCATCTATCAGAATCCATTGGAAGCGTTCTCGGTACTCGGCCAGAACGTCGGTGTGGGCGCTGAAAAGCGAGACGATTTTTTGAATAAGATCATCCAGGTCGAAGAGGTTCTTCTGCATCAGGGCCTGTTCGTACAGATCGAAGCGCTCCCGTTTTTCCGGTTCGTCGATTTCCTCAGAGTGTTTCAAGCTCCGCTTCAGGGCGCTGATTTCCTCCCGAACGGAGGAGGCGGTCTGGCCTGTGCCCACTCCCGGCAGGGAGCGGATCACCTCCAGCTGCTCGTCCTCATTGATCAGGGAGAATCGCTCGTTTCGACAGAAACGCTTCGCTTCGGTTTTGAGGATGGAAAGCCCCAGTCCGTGGAAGGTGTACAGATTCAGCCGGGCGATCTGCTTCGCGCTGAGTTGCCTCTGAAGCCGGCTCCTCATCTCCTCCGCCGCCTTGTTGGTAAAGGTCACGGCCAGGATTTGGCCGGCTTCCACGTGTTGTTCTTGGACCAGATAAGCGATACGGGCGGTCAGGGTCCGGGTTTTCCCGGTTCCCGGCCCGGCAAGGATCAACAGCGGACCGTTCCCGTAGGTTACCGCCCGGCTCTGCTGCTCGTTCAATGTCGCAAGGGTCGAGACTTCCGCGGTCTGTCCCGTTGATCCGGTGGCCGCCGGAGCGTTGCGGCGATAGGCGGTTATATCGAAGCCGACGGGCGGAGCTCTTTCCGGTGACTCGGGTGTGCTCAGTCGCTTTTCCGGGAACAAGAGCTCCTGAGGGCTGAGCTGCTTGATCTCTCCCTCGGTAAAGAGGCGTACCCTCCCGAACTGGCCGTCGAAACCCGGTTCCACCCGCACTTGGCGGCGTCGCATCCTGCGTATCGCCTCTGCGAGCAGCTCGTTGGTGCGGCTCTCAATCTCCTCTCCGGGCAGATCGAGCAGGAGGGCGAATTCCGAACCGGCAGCTTGAACGGCGCTCGCGTACAGGCGAGCGACCTGTTTGGACTGGGCTCCGACTCCGGTGATCTCGGAAAATATCTCTTTCAGCGGGATCAGGGAGTGAAATCCCCGCCGGCTGCTCGGATCGGGTATCCTCTCCCTGTCGGCCAGCTGAGCCACCCGGTTGAGCACGCCGACGGTCACCGGCTTGCCGCAGACCGGACAGATGCCGCGATGGCGGAGGGTTTCCAGGGGGTCCCAGCAGATGCCGCACTTGCGGTGGCCGTCGTAGTGGTATTTCCCCTCCTGGGGAAAGAACTCGAGGGTACCGAGGAGGCCCGATTCCTGAGGTGTGGACTGGCCGCCCGACAGTGCCGTGATGATCCCGGGGTAGGACAGATCCGTATCCAGCAGATTCGCCTCCCGTCCGAGCTTCTCCGGCGAGTGGGCGTCGGAATTGGAGATCAGAGTGTACCCGTCGAGGAAGCTGCACAGCCAGTTCATCGGCGGGTCCGAGGAGAGCCCCGTTTCTACGGCTCGGATATGCCCACTGAGATCCCGGTAGCACTCGACGATGCCGGGGAAACCACTCTTTGCACCGAGAGCGGAGAACCAGGGTGTCCAGATGTGGGCGGGCACGAAGAAGCACTGATCGGAGGACTCCAGGGCGATTTCCAGAAGATCCCGGCTGTCCAGACCGAGGATCGGGCGCCCATCGGAGCTGATATTGGCAAATCGGGACAGCCGTGCCTGTATGGTTTCCGCCGCTTCAAAGGCGGGAACCAGAATCAGGTTGTGGACCTTGCGTACCCGCTCCCCCCAGCGGTAGATATTGCTGATCTCGGCGGAGAGGACAAAGCGTACCGGGGCGGATTGCCCATCCGCCGGATCGGAGACCGGGAGGGAGGCTGCGTCCGCTTTCCCGTCCAGGCTGTACTGCCGCTTCAACCGGAAAAGGCCCTCTTCGGCGGGCTCCAGCTTCTCCTTCAGCTCCTCCAACCAACCGGGATGGGTGAAGTCGCCGCAGCCGATCACGCCGATGCCCTTGATCCGGGCCCAGGCATCAAGGTACTCCGGGGTGAGCTGCGGGCTGGTGGAGATGGAGTAGTGGGAGTGGATGTGAAGATCAGCGATGAAGCGCATTGTTTGTATCTTTTCCCTCTCGCAATCTACTTGTCAATGCCTCGTCCTTATTTGTATTTTGGGTTATAGGTTTGATGATGTCTGAACAGTCCATGGATCCCCGGCACGGCGACGAACTGCTCGAGGATGTCGAAAAAGAAACCAAAGAACCGGACATGTACAAGGTGGTGCTTCACAACGATGATTATACCACCAAGGAGTTCGTCGTCGAGGTACTGCAGACCGTGTTTCACAAGCCGGCGATCGAAGCGACCAAGATCATGATGGACGTTCACAAGCGAGGAAAAGGGGTTGTCGGCGTATACACCTGGGACATCGCCCAGACGAAAGTCATCCAGGTGCGCCAGATGGCCAAGGTGAGGGAGTTTCCCTTGAAATGCACGGTTGAGCCGGCCTAAGCTAGGACCGGCATGAGCTAGAAAGGATTTTTATGAAAGTCAGCGACGATGTTCAGGGAGTCCTGCAAGCCGCCTATCTCCACGCCAAGGAGAGGGAGCACGAGTACCTGACCCCTGAGCACATTCTTTTTTCTTCTCTGTTCTTCGATGTTACCCAGGATATCGTGAAGTCCTGTGGCGCGGATCCGGAGGAGATCAAAGAGGATCTGGATAAACATCTCAGAGATTCGGTACCCGTGGTACAGGACTCCGAACCCGTTCAATCCCTCGGGTTCCAATCGGTTATTGCCCGGGCCCTGTTCCATTCCGAAGCCTCCTCCAAGGAAATCGTGGATATCGGGGATATACTGGTGTCGATCATCGACGAGACCAAGAGTTTCGGCGCCTTCTACCTGAAGAAGGCCGGCGTGACCCGCTACAACCTGCTTCAGGTGATCTCCCACGGCGGGATTCTGGAAAGCGATCCGGACAACCGCCGGAGCCAGGAAGAGCAGGCCGAAAACGAAGAGGCGGAGGAAGAAGAGACCCGCGGAGCCGGGGGCAGGCGCAGAATGAGGCGCAGCGCCCTGGAGATGTTCACCCGTGAGCTGACCAGGGCGGCCGGCGAAGGGCAGCTGGAACCGCTGATCGGCAGGGAGGATATCCTGGAGCGCACGGTGCAGGTCCTCTGCCGGCGGTTGAAGAACAACCCGGTGCTGGTCGGAGATCCCGGTGTGGGCAAGACGGCGATCGCCGAGGGGCTGGCCCAGCGGATCGCTGAAGGGGACGTGCCGGATCTGTTGAAAGAGTATGAGGTGTTCGCCCTGGATATGGGCAGCGTGGTGGCCGGTACCCGCTACCGGGGGGACTTTGAAGAGCGTCTCAAACAGGTGATAAAGGAGCTGGAGAAGAAGGAGAGGGTGATCCTGTTCATTGATGAGATCCACACCATCGTCGGCGCGGGCGCGGTATCCGGCGGATCCCTGGACGCCTCGAACATCCTCAAACCGGCAATCGCCTCAGGGCGCATCCGCTGTCTGGGCTCCACCACCTACGACGAGTATAAGAAGTACTTCGAGCGGGACCGGGCGCTTTCCCGGCGGTTTCAAAAGATCGAGGTTACCGAGACGACGCCGGAGGAGACCTTCCAGATCCTCCAGGGTTTGAGGGACCGCTATGAGGAGTACCATCAGGTCAAGTACACCGACGAAGCCCTGCAGGCCGCGGTGGATCTATCCGACCAATACATCAACGATCGCTTCCTGCCGGACAAGGCCATCGACGTGATTGACGAGGCGGGGGCGTATACGCGTATTCTCGCCTATCGGGGGGGGCTGAGCGTCAGCCCGGAGCCGCTGCTCACCAATTCGGACATCGAAAAGGTCGTTTCCAAGATCGCCAAGATTCCGGAGAAAACGGTTTCTTCCTCCGAGGTGGATCGCCTGATGACCCTGGAGGAGGAGCTCAAGAGGGTGATCTTCGGCCAGGATGCGGCCATCGAATCGGTGGCACGGGCGGTCAAGAACTCCAGAGCCGGTTTTCGCGAACCGAACAAGCCGGTGGCCAACTTCCTTTTCGTGGGTCCGACGGGGGTCGGCAAAACCGAGCTGGCCCGCCAGCTGGCCGATCACCTGGGAATCGCCATGCACCGCTTCGATATGAGCGAGTACCAGGAGCGGCATACGGTCAGTCGCCTGATAGGATCCCCCCCGGGATACGTGGGCTACGACGAAGGGGGGTTGCTGACCGATGCGATCCGAAAGACCCCCCACGCCGTAGTTCTCCTGGACGAGGTGGAGAAGGCCCACCCGGATGTCTTCAACGTTCTGCTTCAGATCATGGACTACGCCACCCTCACCGACAACGCGGGGCGGAAGGCGGATTTCCGAAATGTCATCCTGATCATGACCTCCAACGCGGGTGCCCGGGAGCTGGGCAAGGCTTCGATCGGTTTCGGTGAGCGGGTGATCGGAGCCGATGCCATCGATGACGCGGTGGACCGGGTCTTCAATCCGGAGTTCCGCAACCGTCTGGACAAGGTGGTGACCTTCAACCGTCTGGATGAGCAGGTAATCCTCCAGATCGTGGACAAGGAAATCCGGCTGTTCGAAGACCAGCTTCAGGAAAAGGGGATCGCCATCGAGGTCAGCGAAAAGTGCCGCAAGTACCTTGCCGACAAGGGGTACAGCCCCGAGTTCGGCGCCCGCAACATCGCCCGGCTGGTACAGCAGAAAATCAAAGACTTCTTCGTGGATTCGGTGTTGTTCGGAGCCCTGACCAAAGGCGGAAAGGCCTACGTGGACCTGGATCCGAAAAGCGGCGAGGTCGCGATCAAGACCAGGAAGCCGAGGAAGTCCAAGAGCACCAGTCCGGCTGAAAACAAAACCGAAACCGCCAAGAGCGCCGCGGAAGAGGTGGACAGCCCTTCGAATCCGCAAGACCCGGACCGTTCTTGAGACAGGCCGGGAGAGTCGGGTCGGGCGAGTCGGGCAGGGCCGAGCCTGGCCGGGGGAGACCAGCCCTGGGCTGAGCAGGACTCAGAGGGACTTGGGCCGCGTCTCCCGCATCCGCTCCTCGTGTTCTTTCAGGGCATTGGTGATCAGAAGCTCCTCGTAGGCAATTGAATAGCCTTCCCTCAGCGCATCGTCTCCATCGACCCGGGCCAGTTGGCTGCCCACGGCCAGCAGCAGCGCCTGGGCTTCCGCCAGTCTG
>Ga0307444_1000764_pt1 | contig 14593 bp, 13 predicted proteins | sample SalMarSW160340MG_FD_202145 | JGI IMG/M metagenome (GOLD analysis project Ga0307444, IMG submission 202145) | Salt marsh sediment microbial communities from the Plum Island Ecosystem LTER, Massachusetts, United States - SW1603-40 | ecosystem: Environmental > Aquatic > Marine > Intertidal zone >... | reverse complement strand
AGATAATGGGCGATCAGCGCGATGCGGTTCGGCATCAGAGAGGCAAAACGATCGCCGGGCTTCACCCCGAGCGCGAGATAGCTCGCCGCAAGCCTGCTCGCCATGCGATCGAGCTCGGACCAGGAGGCATTGCCCTCGAGCGAGAGGAGAGCAGCCTCGTTCGGGCTACGTTCAAGCCCGATCGCGAGCAGATCCGACAGCGGGATGGGTTGCTCGAGCGAAGGTCCCAAATGCGGCATGGCGTCCTCCTTGTCGCTCCGGCCCGTGGCGGCCGGTTCGCGGCGCAAGATAGGCAAAGGTCATGGACAAACCGTTGCCAGCGGAAACACCACAGCGACATTCCCTTGACCTGTTGGCAGGAGAGAGCTGGCGGATGCTTAGTCGGCCCTATCCTATGCTCGCGCGCGCCGTTGGCAAGGCAACCGAAGAGGCGGGCAAGCGATCAGCATTAACGCGGACCATCGCTTTCGTGGCTATGCTTGCAACAGTGATTCGACGCCCGGAACTGACCACAGAGATGTCATCGACCCGACACAGAGGCGTGGCCAATCTTGCGCATCAAGGTGGGTCCATGGGCCTCGTCCGCGTCACCGTCATCTCGCTGTTTGCCCTCGCGGCCCCCGCGCTTGCGGAAGACGCAGCAGCCCCACAGCAATGCTGGACCCCGCAAGTCCTTGCCGGCACCCCGGCCGAGATCAAGCATCAGCCCTCCAAGGGTCCGCTCGATGTCGCCGCGCTCAAAGCGACACCGCTGCCGCCCGCGACCCCGGTCGAACCCACGCTTCGCGGCCTGATCGAAAGCGTCGCGCTGCCGCCCGACAAGAAGTTGATCGCGCTCACCTTCGATCTTTGCGAGGAGAGCGGCTATGTCTCGGGCTATGACGGCCGCATCGTCGATCTGCTCCGCGCCGAAGGCGTCAAGGCGACCTTCTTTGCCGGCGGCAAATGGATGGAGACCCATCCCGAGCGCGCCGCCCAGCTCATCGCCGACCCGCTGTTCGAGGTCGGGAGCCACGGCCTGAAGCATGTCGACCTCTCACGGGCCAGCGACGCCGTCATCAAGGATGAAGTCACCCTGACCGAGGCGGCCTATGCCCGGGCGAAGACCGGTCTCGCCGCGCGGCAATGCCTGGTCGGGGATACGGCGCCCACGCCTGCCGAGCGGCTCACGGTGTTCCGCTTCCCTTACGGGCGTTGCAACGCCAATGCGCTTGCGGCTGTGGACGACGCCGGTTTGCTCGCGATCCAATGGGACGTGGTCACCGGGGATCCAGACCCCCGTGTCTCGGCCAAGACCATTGCCCACACCATCCTCGCCCGCGCCCATCCGGGGGCGATCATCGTCGGCCATGCCAACGGCCGGGGACGCAATACCGCGGCCGCCCTCGCCCTCGCCCTGCCCAAGCTGAAGGAGCAAGGCTATAGCTTCGTTACCGTCAGGGAGTTGATTGCAGCCGGGAAGCCCGTGATTGCGCAGCGGTGCACAGGTCCGGGACTCGGCAAGCGGATCGCGCGGGCGTCGAGGCGTCGGAGCAGCAATGACCTCTTCTCCTTTTTCCACCGGCACAACTGAGCTCCCCCACACCGGCGATCGTGGCGTCCAGCTTGTGCCGTTTCAGCCGTGTCTGGCGCGACCGCTGGCCGAGGCCATCGCCGCCATGGAGCCATGGTCGGTGATGAATTATCCGGCGGAGAAGCTCGCCGCCTTGCTCGCCAATTCCGACGCTGGGGTCAGCCGCTATCTCGTCAGCCTCGATGGGACCGAGGCTGGCCTCGTCTCGATACGCTCTCCCTGGCTGAAAGGTCCTTATCTCGAGATCCTGGCGCTCTTGCCGCACGCGCAAGGCCTCGGCATCGGCGCGAGCATCATGGCCTGGTTCGAGGCGACGGCGCTTCGTGGCGACGCCCGCAATCTCTGGGTCTGCGCCTCCGCCTTCAATGTGCGGGCCCAGGCATTCTACGCGCGTCACGGCTTCGCCGCGGCGGCGGTGCTGCCGGGCCTTGTCGCGGACGGCTACGACGAGGTCCTGATGCGGAAATTTCCGCTTGGCGGACGTTGAATCGGCCCAGGGGTCCTACTGCGGCGCAGGCACGGCATCGGGATCGATGTCCGGAATGTCCGCCTTCTCCATGCTCGGCGCATGGTCGATGAAGATGACGCCGCCCTCGATGGATACCGCTTCGTCGCCGCGGAACTCGTATTGCTCGCCGTTCTCGAGCTTGACCTTGCAGCCCGAGGCGCAATCGGCGTCGACGTCCTTTGCCGGCTCGATGGTCAAATCCTTGGATTCGCTGCCGGCGGTGACCGTGACCGTGTGCGGCTTCGGGTCGATGTTGGAGATGGTCAGAGCCTGAGCCGGGCCGCTTCCTGCCAAGACCACAACCCCAAGCGCAGCGATGCCAACGATCAATCTCATGCCTGTTTCCTTCCCTAATCTCGAAAAGGCCGCTTGCCGCCATCGGGCCAAGCACTGCCTCGACCCCTAACCGAACAGCACGCCCGCAGTTTGTTGTCCACAGGGCAAAAGCGTGCATTCGGGCTTGTTTCCCAGGCTAGTTGGGGCCCGGGCGGCGCGCCGCTTACGGCAGTGCGCGGCTTATTACCCCCGAAAAAGCTAGGTTTTGCAAGGGATTCTCGGGGCGAGGCGGGACTCACAAGTTTCTTTGGCCAGCGCCGGAACCAACCTCCAGCGAGGGACGTTGGTGGTCTGCTTTAGCACGGGCACGCTTTTGCACTTGCGGAAAAAAGGGCTTGGCGGGCGCCATCAAGAGTCCCTAATATCGCCCCCTTAGAGCCAAAGACCGCATCGATCGGAAAGGAGGCTTCCCATGGAGCTTACCGGTACGTTGACGGCCATCCTGGCTTTGGTGTCGTTTGGGTTCGTCGCAGCGATCATCTTCGGGATGATCTGACGCTCCCCCTTTCAACCACTCATTCGGCCGCATCGGCGATCCGCTTTGGATCGTAGTTGAGGATGGGCGCGAGCCACCGCTCCGCCTCATCCAGGCCCCAGCCCTTTCGGGTGGCATAGTCCAGGACCTGATCACGGCCGATCTTCCCCACCCCGAAATAACGACTTTCGGGGTGGGAGAAATACAGCCCTGAGACGGCCGCGGCCGGCCACATGGCGTAGCTCTCCGTGAGCTTGAGCCCGGTTGCCTGCTCGGCGTCGAGCAGATTGAACAAGGTGCGCTTCTCGGCGTGGTCCGGCTGCGCCGGATAGCCAGGCGCCGGCCTGATGCCACGGTAAGCCTCAGCGATCAGCTCTTCATTGGCGAGATGCTCATCCGGCGCGTAGGCCCAGAGCTCCCGGCGCACCTTCTCGTGCAGCGCCTCGGCGAAGGCTTCGGCGAGACGGTCGGCGAGGGCCTTGACCAGGATCTTGGAGTAGTCGTCATTGGCGCGCTCGAAGCGCCGGGCGACGTCCTCCTCGCCAAGGCCGGCAGTGATGGCAAACGCGCCGACATAGTCGGCTACACCGCTTTCTTTGGGCGCAACGAAATCGGCGAGCGCGAGATTGGGACGCCCGGGCTCCCGCGCCATCTGCTGGCGGATCGTGTGCAGCGTGGCGATCGTCTCCTTGCGGCTGTCATCGGCGTAAAGCTCGATGTCGTCGCCGATGCTGTTCGCCGGCCAGAAGCCGACGACGCCATTGGCGACCAGCGCCTTCTCGGCGATGAGCTGGCCGAGCATGGTCTGCGCATCCTCGAACAGATGCCGTGCCGCCTCGCCATATTTGTCGTCTTCGAGAATGCGCGGGTACTGACCCTTCAGCTCCCAGGCCTGAAAGAACGGCGTCCAGTCGATATAGCGAGCAAGCTCGGCGAGGTCGTAGTTCTTGAAGGCGCGGGTGCCTAGGAAGGTCGGCTTCGGCGGCGCATAGCCGCTCCAGTCGAGCTTCAGCCGGTTGGCGCGCGCGTCCTGGATCGAGGCTCGGGATTTCTCGGTGCGGCCACGGGCATAAGATTCGGCCATGCGAACATAGTCCTCACGCACCCGCGCGATTGTCTTCGGCCGCTCCTCTGGCGACATCAGCGAGGAGACGACGCCGACGGCGCGGCTCGCATCGGTGACATAGATCGCCTGGCTCCGCTCGTAGTTCGGGCTGATCTTAACCGCGGTATGCACCTTGCTCGTGGTGGCACCGCCGATCAGTAGCGGCAGGTCAAAGCCCTCGCGCTCCATCTCGGCCGCGACATGGCACATCTCGTCGAGAGATGGCGTGATCAGGCCGGAGAGGCCGATGATGTCGGCCTTCCGCTCCTTCGCGGTGTCGAGGATCTTCTGCGCCGGCACCATGACGCCGAGATCGATGACCTCATAATTGTTGCATTGGAGCACGACGCCGACGATGTTCTTGCCGATGTCGTGAACGTCGCCTTTCACGGTCGCCATCACGATGCGCCCCGCGGGCTCGCCCTGGGCGAGGCCGAGCTCCTCCTTCTCCTTCTCCATGAAGGGCATCAGATAGGCAACGGCCTGCTTCATGACCCGCGCCGACTTCACCACCTGGGGCAGAAACATCTTGCCTGCGCCGAACAGATCGCCGACCACGCTCATGCCCTGCATCAGCGGACCTTCGATAACGTGAAGCGGACGCTCGGCCTTCGCCCTCGCTTCCTCGGTGTCTTCCTCGATATAGGTGGCGACGCCGTGGACGAGGGCATGGGTCAGACGCTCCTCGACCGGTTTCTCGCGCCAAGAGAGATCAACCTCCCGCTTCTGCGCGCCCCCGCCGCGATATTTCTCGGCAGCTTCGAGCAGCCGGTCGGTCGCGTCCTTGCGGCGGTTGAGGATCACGTCCTCGACCAGCTCGCGGAGCTCGGGATCGATGTCGTCGTAAAGCGCGAGCTGGCCGGCATTGATGATGCCCATATCCATGCCGGCCTTGATGGCATGGTACAGAAACACCGAATGCATGGCCTCGCGCACGCGCTCATTGCCGCGGAAGGCGAAGGAGAGATTGGAGACGCCGCCGGAGACATGCACGTAAGGAAGCTCTCGCTTGATGCGCCGCGTTGCCTCGATGAAAGCGCGGGCATAGTCGCTATGCTCCTCGATTCCGGTGGCGACGGCGAAGATGTTGGGATCAAAGATGATGTCTTCCGGCAGGAAGCCGACCTTCTCGGTCAAGAGATCGTAGGCGCGCTTGCAGATCTCGAACTTCCGCTCTGCCGTCTCGGCTTGGCCCTGCTCATCGAAAGCCATCACCACCACGGCGGCGCCATAGCGGAGCACCTTCCTGGCGTGGTCGAGAAAGGGCCCCTCGCCTTCCTTCAGGCTGATGGAGTTGACCACCGACTTGCCTTGCACGCATTTCAGCCCAGCCTCTATCACCGACCATTTCGATGAGTCGATCATGATCGGGACGCGCGCGATGTCGGGTTCGGCAGCGATCAGATTGAGGAAGGTGATCATGGCCGCTTCGGAGTCGAGCATGCCCTCGTCCATGTTGACGTCGAGCATGTTGGCGCCGTTCTCGACCTGCTGGCGCGCGACCTCGAGTGCGGCGGCATAGTCATTGGCTTCAATCAGCTTGCGGAACTTGGCGGAGCCGGTGACGTTGGTCCGCTCGCCGACCATGACGAAATTTTGCGCGCCGTTACTCACTTTGCTTCACCCGTGGACGAAGGGCTCGAGGCCCGAAAGGCGCATCTTGTGCTCCAGCTCGGGCACGCGGCGCGGCGGATATTTCGCCACGGCCTTGGCGACGGCGCGGATGTGGTCTGGCGTTGTGCCGCAGCAGCCGCCAACGATGTTGATCAAACCGTCGCGCGCCCACTCCTCGAGCAGCCCCGCCATGTGGTCAGGCGTCTCGTCATATTCGCCCATCTCGTTGGGGAGCCCGGCATTGGGATAGACGCTGATCAAGGTGTCGGCGACATGGGCGATCTCGTCGACCGAAGGCCGGAGCTGCTCGGCGCCGAAGGAGCAATTGAGACCGACCGAGAACGGCCTCAAATGCTTGAGTGAATACCAGAACGCTTCGGGCGTCTGGCCGGAAAGATTGCGCCCGGAAAGATCGGTGATGGTGTCCGACAGCATGACCGGCAGGCGCACGCCGAGCTGATCGAACACCCGCTCGACGGCAAAGCCGGCAGCCTTCGCATTCAGGGTGTCGAAGATGGTCTCAATGAGAATGACGTCGACGCCGCCCTCGATCAACCCGCGCGCCTGGGTGGCATAAGCCTCGACCAGAGCGTCGAAGCTGACATTGCGGAAGCCCGGATTATTCACGTCGGGCGAGATCGACGCAGTGCGGTTGGTGGGGCCGATGGCGCCGGCGACGAAGCGTGGCTTGTCCGGTGTCTTCTTGGTCCAGGCGTCGGCCGCCTCGCGCGCGATCTTGGCAGCAGCGACGTTGAGCTCATAGGCAATGTCCTCGAGACCGTAGTCGCTCTGGCTGATGGCCTGAGCGTTGAATGTGTTGGTCTCGACGATGTCGGCGCCGGCCTCGAAATAGGCGTTGTGGATCTCGCTGATGATCTTGGGCTGCGTGAGCACCAGCAGGTCGTTGTTACCCTTGAGATCGCGGGTGTGCTTCTTGAAGCGCGTGCCCCGATAGCCAGCCTCGTCGAGCTTATAGCGCTGGATCATGGTGCCCATGGCACCGTCGAGGATCAGGATGCGCTCCTTGGCCGCCTGCTTTAGGGCGGCGATGCGTTGTTCGCGGGTCATTGCGCGGCCTCGACCTTCGACGCCGCGGTTGTGACCGGCCTCAAGCCAAGCAAGTGGCAGATGGCATAGACCAGGTCGGCGCGGTTGAGCGTGTAGAAGTGGAACTCGGTGATGCCCTGATCGACAAGGCCCATCACCTGCTCGGCGGCGACGGCGGCGGCAACGAGATAGCGCGTCTCCTGGTCGTCCTCCAGCCCCTCGAAGCGATGGCCAAGCCAATCGGGCACGCTCGTTCCCGATTTCAGAGCAAAGCCCGCGACCTGTTTGAAATTATGGATCGGGATGATGCCCGGCACGATCGGGATGGTGATGCCGCGGGCGCGGACGCGATCGAGAAAGCGGAAGAACACCTCGTTATCGAAGAAGAACTGGCTGATGGCGCGCGTGGCGCCGGCATCGATCTTCTGCCACAGCATGTCGATATCGGCGTCGATGGTGGCCGACTCCGGGTGCTTCTCAGGGTAACAGGCGACCGAAACCTCGAACGGCGCGATCCCCTTGATGCCGCGGGTGAGGTCGGCGGCGTTGATGTAGCCGCCAGGCGTCGGCTCGTAACGGGCACCGACGCCGCGCGCCGGGTCGCCGCGAAGCGCCACGATGTGGCGGACGCCGATGTCCCAATAATCCTTGATCACGGCATCGACCTCCTCGCGCGTGGCATCGACGCAAGTGAGGTGTGCGGCGGGCTTCAGCTTCGTTTCCTTCAAGACGCGGGCGATGGTGGCGTGAGTGCGCTCGCGCGTGGAGCCGCCGGCGCCATATGTCACCGAGATGAAGGTCGGATCGAGCGGCTCGAGCCGGCGGATCGAACGCCACAGCGTCTCTTCCATGGCCGCGGTCCTCGGCGGGAAGAACTCGAACGACACGTCGATGTCGCCGGACCCTAGAAAGCGGCTCTTGCGGTCGCGGTGGTTCAGCATCACGCGGCGAACTCCACATTGGCCGGTTTCTTTTTGTCGCGCGCCGCAGCGGGCTTCGATCCAAGCCAGAGCGAAACGGTAAGCTTGTCGGCGCCAACGCCTTCGCTTGGCGCGAGGTCGCGCTGGCGGTCGACCTTCAACCCCGCCGCTTGCAGCCAGCGCTTGATCTGGGACGAGGCAAAGCCGAGACGGCGATGGGCGGATTGCTCGCGCAAAAATTCAAGCTCGTGCGGCGCGAAGTCGACCACGAGAAGTTTGCCGCCAGGCTTGAGGACACGCGCGGCTTCGGCGACGGCCGCGGCGGGATCGTCGAGGAAGTGCAACACCTGATGCAGGATCACGGCATCAGCCGCGGCGTCCGGGAGCGGCACATTGTAGAGATCGCCGTGGCGGGCTTGTGCCTGGGCGAGACCAGCGCGTTCGAGCTTCATGCGCGCATAGGCCAGCATGTCGTGGCTGAGATCGAAGCCGAGGGCGCGATTGGCGCGGGGCGCGAACAGTTCGAGCATGCGCCCGGTGCCAGTGCCGAGATCAACGAGGAGCGAGAACGGTCCCTCGCCCAGGGCGTCGCCGATGGCCGCCTCGACCTCCTTCTCGGCAACGTGGAGCGTGCGGATCCGGTCCCACTCGCCGGCATGTTCCTTGAAATAGGTCTGCGCGGCCTCCGCGCGCGCCTTGTTGACGGCCTCGGCGCGGGCGCGGTCCCGGGCGAAAACCGGGTCGTCGGGGTCGAGGCTCGCGACGATCGCGGCGGCGAGCGGCGCCTCGTTGCCACCGTCGGCGAGACGAAAGAACACCCAGCTCCCCTCGCGGAAGCGCCCGATCAGGCCAGCTTCGGCCATCAGTTTCAGGTGCCGGCTGATGCGCGGCTGGCTTTGCCCAAGGATCTGGGTGAGGTCCTTGACGTTCAGCTCACTCCTGGCGAGGAGCGCAAGGATGCGGAGCCGCGTCGCCTCCCCTGCGGCCCGGAGCAGGCTCAAGGCGTTGGCGCGGGACAGACTTTCCTGGCTGGTGTAGCTGGTGGCATCGACATCCGACATAAAGATATGTTTATACGTTTCATGAGTGCTTAGCAAGCACGCCCTCCGCCCCTGCTCGCGCCGCACGATGGCGCCTACACGTTATGCGTGTAATTTATCCTCGATTATTTGTCCGGTTGTAGCCTGGTGTCCAGGATTTAGCGGTGGAGGAGTGATCCATGATGCCAATTGATGGTCAGGTGATGTTCGAAATCGCCCCGAGGTTCAGCGGCTCGAACGCCAAGCGGCAAGCGGAGATCATCGCCGAGATCAGTCCCGTTCTCGCTTCGACATTGGCGTCCTATGGGATCGACACGCGATTGCGGATCGCGCACTTCCTGGGACAGACCTGCCATGAGTCTGCGGGCTTCCGAACCACCGAAGAGTTCGCCAGCGGCGAAGCCTACGAGGGACGCAAGGACCTCGGCAACATCAAGAAGGGTGACGGCCCACTCTATAAGGGGCGCGGTCTGATTCAGCTGACCGGAAGGGCAAATTGCAAGGCACTGGGCACCATCCTCGGTATCGACCTCGAGAAACACCCCTTGATGGCCGCCGATCCGATTCTGTCTCTAAAGATTGCCTGCGAGTACTGGAAAAAGAGGAAGATCAATCCCGACTGCGACCGCGACGACATCATCACCGTCACGAAAAAGATCAATGGCGGCACCAGAGGCCTCGACGATCGCCGCAGATACACGAGCAAGGCCAAGGCGGCACTTGCGCGCATCGAGGGCATCCAACTCAGTGGGGCGGTTCCTGATCCCCGGCCCGTGTTGCGCCGCGGCTCGAACAGCGAGGCTGTCGGCAAAAACGATGCTTCAGAAATTGGGATTTCCACTCGCCATCGACCAGGACTTTGGTCCCGCGACCGAGCTCGCGGTGATGCGTTTCCAGGCGGGCAAGAAGCTCGACGTCGACGGCATCGTCGGCAAGAACACCTGGGATGCCGTCGAGAAGGCGGCGAAGGCCTGAGCCTCACGCCCGCGCGAATTTCTTGTATTTGATGCGCTTCGGCAGCACGGCTTCCTCGCCGAGGCGCCGCTTCTTATCCTCTTCATAGGCTTCGAAATTGCCCTCGAACCACTCGACGTGGCTGTCGCCCTCGAAGGAGAGGATGTGGGTGGCGATACGATCGAGGAAGAAGCGATCGTGGCTGATGATTACGGCACAGCCGGGGAAGTCCTCGAGCGCCGCCTCGAGCGAGGACAAGGTCTCGACGTCGAGATCGTTGGTGGGCTCGTCGAGCAGGATCAGGTTCGCGCCCGATTTCAGCATCTTGGCGAGATGAATGCGGTTGCGCTCGCCGCCCGAAAGCTGGCCCACCTTTTTCTGCTGGTCAGGTCCCTTGAAGTTGAACCAGCCGACATAGGCACGGCTCGGCACTTCGCGCTGCCCGAGCTTGATGACGTCGCTGCCGTCGGCGATTTCCTCAAACACTGTCTTCTTGCCGTCAAGCGTGTCGCGGGACTGATCGACATAGCCAAGCTTCACCGTGTCGCCCACGCGGATGTCGCCGTTATCGGGCTTGTCCTCGCCCACGATCATGCGGAACAGCGTGGTCTTGCCGGCGCCGTTCGGGCCGATGATGCCGACGATGCCGCCGGGCGGCAGCTTGAAGGAAAGATCATCTATCAGCAGTCGGTCGCAAAAGCCCTTGCCGACATGGTCGACTTCGATGACGACATTGCCGAGCCGGGGACCCGGCGGGATGGTGATCTGGGCTTTGCTGGTCTTGTCACGGCCGGCCTCGGCGACCAGCTCGTCATAGGCCTTGATGCGCGCCTTCGACTTCGCCTGGCGCGCTTTCGGGCTCGCCTTGATCCAGTCGAGCTCGCGCGCGAGCGTCCGCTCGCGGGCCGCATCCTGCTTGCCTTCCACCTCGAGCCGCTTCTGCTTCTGCTCGAGCCAGGACGAATAGTTGCCGTGATAGGGGATTCCGGCCCCGCGATCGAGCTCGAGCGTCCACTCGGTGATGTTGTCGAGGAAGTAGCGGTCATGGGTGACCATGACCACGGTGCCGGGATAGTCGCGCAAATGATGCTCGAGCCACGCCACGCTCTCGGCGTCGAGGTGGTTGGTGGGCTCGTCGAGCAAGAGGATGTCGGGCTTGGCGAGCAGCAGCCGGCAGAGCGCGACGCGGCGCTTCTCGCCACCTGACAGCGTCTTGACGTCGGCATCCCCAGGGGGACAGCGCAGCGCATCCATGGCCTGCTCGACCTGGGCGTCGAGATCCCACAGGTTGCCCGCGTCGATCTCGTCCTGAAGCTTCGCCATCTCGTCGGCCGTGTCGTCGGAATAATTCATGGCGAGCTCGTTGTAGCGGTCGAGCTTCGCCTTCTTCTCGGCGACGCCCTCCATGACATTGCCGGTGACGTCCTTGGCGGGATCGAGCTCCGGCTCTTGCGGCAGATAGCCGACCGTGACGCCGTCGGCGGCCCAGGCCTCGCCCACGAACTCGGCCTCTTGTCCCGACATGATGCGGAGCAGCGTCGACTTACCGGCACCGTTCAGGCCGACGACGCCAATCTTGGCGCCGGGCAGGAAGGCAAGGGTGATGTCCTTTAGAACCTGCTTGCCGCCCGGATAGGTCTTCGACAAGCGGTTCATGACATAGACATATTGCGGGCTGGCCATGGGTCTCCCGAGGGGCGCGTGGGGCTTTGAGTTGGAAGTTCGAGTGAGCTTCTAGCGAATTGGCCTAGGGGACTCAATGGCTAGAACAGGGCCGGTAGCCGCTCCTTGAGCTTCGCGGCCAACGCATCGAGCGGGTTCTCCTGCATCGGCTCGATCTCGGCGAGGGCCTGGGCGAAGCTTTGCGGGCTGAGCGCGGCGATGGGTAGCACGCGGCACCAATTGTTGCCCATCAGAAACGCGCGATAGGCGGACTCTTCGTCGGTGAAGCGGTGTGCGGCCGGGGCCGCGCCGACGACGGGCAGCCGCGCCGACACGGCTTCCGACACCATGGTGCTCGAATCCTCGGTGCAGACGATCACCTCGGCGGTGCCGAAGATCTGCGGCAAGGTCCCCGGCCCTACGGTGCGGTAGTCGATGAAGCGGGCGACGACACTCTCGTCTTTGGCAAGCTCGACGATGCTGTCGGCGACATGGGGCGGCGTCCGCCGCGAGGTGGAGATGAGCCAGCGCGTGCCCCAGGCCTTCGACACCTCGCGGGCGAAATCGATCAGCCGCTCCCATTCGCCTTTGGTATAACGGAACGGCCCGGCATTGCCGCCGATGAGGAGGCCAGCGAGCTGCGGGTGACGGTCGGGCCCATAGCGTGGGATCTCCGCAGGCCGCCCGAGCGTATCGGGATCGATGGCGGACGGCTTGAGCACGACCATGTGCTTTGGGCTTGAGGCATCGCGGTCGTAGGACGAGATCACCAGGCTGAAATTTTCTGGTCCAAGCCCGCGCAACAGCGAGCCGCAAAAGATGTTCGGCACCTCCATCAGGCGCGTGACGCAGATATTCGGCATCTGCGTCTCGCCGCCGGCGGAGACCACAAGGTCCGCCTTCGGTAGCGCCTCGGCGTCGATGCGATAAGACATGCGCAACATGCGCGGCGGATAGAAGCTCTTGGCGTTGATGCGCCGCCGCAGCCAGCGGGTCGGCACGATCCAGCGCCGCTCCACAGGCACGCGCGTGACCTCGACGGGGCGGAGCCGCGCTATCGCCGCAATCACGCCCTCGGCGAGGTGATAATGTCCAGGCCGCGTATCGGCGAGGAAGATGATCTTGAGAGGCGTCACTGGCTTTGGCTGGTCCGGCTGAAACGCGGGGTATTCCGCGTCATAGCCCAGGCCGGAGCGAGGCTCCAAGCCCTGCTTTGCCGCTTGGCAAAGCCGGCGCCCCTTATCACAATCGCCCTCGGAAGGAAGGAGCGGAAGCGTGGCGGAACAGCCTGACAGTCTCAGGGCCGACTTGATCTTGAAGGCGATGATCGCCGTGGCGGCTGCCAATGGTGGTCTCGACGACAAGGAGGTGCACCTGATCCAGCAAGTCTACCAGGATCACGCCGGCAAGCCGATTTCGGCCGAAGAGATTGCCACCGCCGCCGAGGCGATGCCGCGGGACACGCTGCTCGCCGAGCTTTCCGCGGCGGCGCCGGCGCTCGACAAGGCGACCAAGGAAGAGATCGTGCGCGCCGCCTATCTCACGCTGCTCGCCGACGACCGCATTGCTGGCGAGGAGCGCAAGAAGCTTCAGGACATCGCTGCGGCGCTCAGGGTTCCGGAGATCCATTTCGGCGCGATCCTGGAAGACCTCGCCATCTGGCTAGCTGGGCAAGGCAAATCTCCTGAGTGATGATCGTCTCCCACGCGCATAAATTCATCTTCCTCAAGACCAAGAAGACCGCCGGCACCAGCATCGAGCTGGCCTTAAGCGAGCTTTGCGGGCCTAAGGACGTGATCTCGCCCTTGACCGCGATCGACGAGGCGAAGCGCTCGGGCAAGCGCGGCGCGCAGAATTGGCGACTGCATGGCTGGTGGGATTCGCCTCGGCCGCTGTTCAAGCGGCGCTTGTTCAAATTCACCGCCGCCGATTACGGCTTCTACAATCACATGCCGGCGGCGGAAGCTCGTGCCCTGATCGACGACAGAGTGTGGCGCAGCTATTTCAAATTCGCCTTCGACCGCAACCCTTGGGACCGGCAGGTCTCGTTTTACCATCACCGCTATCGGGGCGAGACGGAGCCCCCGCCCTTCTCGCGTTTCATGCATCAGGATCGCGCCGCGCGCCTCAATAATTATGACATCTATGCCATCGACGGCGACGTCGCCGTCGATTTCGTTGGACGCTACGAAAGCCTCGAGGAGGACTTGAAGCTCGCGCTCGACCGCGTCGGCATCAACGCGCCTGAGCTTCCGCGCGCCAAGGCGACGTTCCGGCAGACCAAGGTCCCTTATCGCGATTATTACGACGACGAGACCCGCGAGATGGTGCGCGACTGGTACGCGCGCGAGATCGAGTTGCTCGATTACGAGTTCTGAGCCGGCGCCATGATCGTCTCCCATGAGCACAAATTCATCTTCTTGAAGACCAAGAAGACCGCAGGCACGGCGATCGAGGCGGCGCTCTCGGCCTTGTGCGGACCTGAGGACGTCATTACGCCCTATCGCGCCGAGAGCGAGGAGGACCGCCAGGGGCGGCTGCCGCAGAACTATCGCATCGAGCATCCGCTGAAGCCGAAGCGTCCGCTGTGGCGGCGGCTGCTCAGGCGGCCGGAGCGCTATTACCACCGAAGCGTCGGCTTCTACGAGCATATGCCGGCTCACCTCGTCCGCGCTTATGTCGGGGAGGAGGTCTGGCGGAGCTATTTCAAATTTGCCTTCGACCGCAACCCGTGGGACCGGCAGATCTCCTGGTACTTCTACAAGACGAAGTCGAAGGCCACGCGGCCGAGCTTCGAGCGCTTCATGGCGAGCCGCCGCCGCGCTTTTGTCGATAATCACGAGATCTACATGGATGACGGCGCGCTGGCGGTCGATTTCCTCGGCCGCTATGAGAGCCTCGATGCTGATCTCGCCAAGGCGCTTGCGATGGCGGGCGTGGAGAAGCGCCTCGCGGTGCCGAAGGCGAACGTCACCCCCGACAAGGGCGAGCGGAAGGATTACCGCAGCTACTACACGTCGAAGACCGAAGCCTTGGTGGCCGACTGGTACGCGCCGGAGATCAAGCTGCTCGGCTACGGCTTCTGACGCGCGGCTATTGCGCGGCCTTGCGTCCCGCCATGTGCCCGAGATAGGCGATGATGAGGTCGATCTCGCGGTCGCTCAGGAGATCGGGCGGCCAGCCTTGCATCTTCTGTCCCGGCCAGGTGCGGACCGATTTCGGGTCCCGGATCAGGGCGTGAAGACCTTTCGGCGTCATGTATTCGGTTGGGTTCATGGGCCGGTTCAGATCCGGGCCGACATCGGCGGCGCCGGCGCCGTTCAATTTGTGACAGGGCAGGCATTGCACGACGAAGAGGG
>Ga0307444_1000761_pt1 | contig 14647 bp, 16 predicted proteins | sample SalMarSW160340MG_FD_202145 | JGI IMG/M metagenome (GOLD analysis project Ga0307444, IMG submission 202145) | Salt marsh sediment microbial communities from the Plum Island Ecosystem LTER, Massachusetts, United States - SW1603-40 | ecosystem: Environmental > Aquatic > Marine > Intertidal zone >... | reverse complement strand
ACGTCTCGGAGGTGAAGGCGAGGGTATGGCCCTTGATGTCGGCCGGCTTCTCGATGCCGGAGCCGGGATAGGTGATGATCTCCATCTGATAGCCGAACGAGCCGTCCGGATGCGCCATCATGGCGAATGGGCGGAAGCCGGCGCAGGCCACGGCGAGCGGGTTCGACCCTGTGTTGAAGCCGGCAATGTGCAGGCGGCCGGCGCGCATGGCCTCGATCTGCGCGGCGTTCGATTGCACGGGGAAGAACTGCACCGGCTTGCCCGTGACCTTCGACAGGTAATCGAGAAACTCTTGCCAGACGTCGGCGTAGACGGCCGGGTCTTCCACCGGGGTATAGGCAAAGATCAGTGTCGGCGGGTCGACCTGTTGGGATTTGTCCGCCGGAATGTCCGCGACCATGTCGCCGTCTTTGTCTTGATAGCGGCTGTCGAGCTGGAAGGCGGCCCAAGCGGGTGCGCTCAACAGGGTCCAGACGGCCAGCGCCACGAGAACTTGCTTCATGCTCTGCTATTGCCTTGTATGGTCCCGGCCCGAGCGCCACCTAGGAGCATAGGACATTGGATGGCCGCCGAAACTAGGCCGGCGGCGTGACAGATTTGCGAAGAGGATCTGAGAGTGGCCGAGCACACGCCCATCTGCGATTTTGGCTGGAAAGCCCCGTCTTTCACCCTTCCGGGTGTCGACGGGAAGACCTACAGCCTGGAAGAGCTGAAGGGGCCGAACGGCACGCTCGTCATGTTCATCTGCAACCATTGCCCTTACGTGAAGTCGGTAATCGACCGCATTGTGCGCGATGCCGGTGCGCTCAGAGCCCTCGGCATCAACACGGTCGCGATCTGCTCAAACGACGCCACCACGCACCCGGACGACTCCTTCGACAACATGAAGCGCTTTGCCCACGAGCACGCCTTCACCTTTCCCTATCTTCACGACGAGAGCCAAGACGTGGCCCGGGCCTATGACGCCGTCTGCACGCCGGACTTCTTCGGGTTTAACGGCGCCCTCGAGCTGCAATACCGCGGCCGGCTCGATGCCAGCGGCCGGGAGCCGGCCTCGCCGGACGTTCGCCGCGAGCTGTTCGAGGCCATGAAACAGGTCGCCGAGACCGGACATGGACCGCGCGAGCAAACCCCGTCCATCGGCTGCTCCATCAAATGGAAGGCCGCGTGAGCGTTTTGGGTCACTGTTAAACGCGCGCTTAAGTTTAAAGCTTTCCCGTTTCTTTACGCCCGCTCCCTAAAATTCGTCTCGAAACGAGGGGATTTCGCGCGGGCATGTTGATGCGATACGCCATGCTGGTTGGGGTAGCAGCCGCTTCGGTCTGGGGCGCCGTCAATCTCGGCACGAGCAACGCGGATGTGTTCCTGGTCGATGCGGGACATACCGGCTCCATCGGACAGAGCACGCTTTCGCTGTGGGTGCTTAGTGCCATTGCAGCGCTGATCGCGCTGTCGCTTCTGCGGTTCGTGGTCTTCGGTTTGCCGTCGATGATGGACGGCTGGTTCCAGCAGAACAAATCTTGGATCTACACGCTGGTCGTCGGCGGCCTGATCTACGGCGCCTACTATTTCATGTGAGCGCGCGATCCGACGCGGCGCCTGCATGGCGAAAGAGTTTGGGGGAGCCTGGCAACGACCTGATGCTTCCCGCAATCCGACGGGGGAACGCGGGAAAAAAGGGCTGAAGGTCCGGCAGGCCGGGCGAAAGAGGGGCGGTCGCCTAATAAGCGGCCGCCCCGTCTTTGTCTCGTCTCGATCGAAGCGCGTTAGATGCTGTAGTACATGTCGAACTCGATCGGGTGGGGCATCATCTCGAAGCGCTCCACCTCTTCCATCTTGAGTTCGAGATACGCGTCGATCGCGTCGTCGGTGAACACGTTGCCCTTCTTGAGGAAGGCCCGGTCGGCATCCAGCGACTCGCAAGCCTCGCGCAGCGAACCGCACACCGTCGGCACCTTCTCGAGCTCCTCGGGCGGCAGATCGTAGAGGTTCTTGTCGATCGGATCGCCGGGGTTCAGCTTGTTCTCGATGCCGTCGAGGCCGGCCATGAGCATGGCGGCGAAGGCGAGATAGGGGTTTGCCGCCGGATCCGGGAACCGCACCTCGACGCGCTTCGCTTTCGGACCGGAGCCGAGCGGAATGCGGCACGAGGCCGAGCGGTTGCGCGAGGAGTAGGCAAGCAGCACCGGCGCCTCGTAGCCCGGCACCAGACGCTTATACGAGTTGGTGCTCGGGTTGGTGAAGGCGTTGAGCGCCTTGGCGTGCTTGAGGATGCCCGCGATGTAGTGGAGCGCGGTATCCGACAGGTCGGCATATTTGTCGCCGGCGAAAACCGGGGTCGAGCCCTTCCAGATCGACTGGTGGGTATGCATGCCCGAACCGTTGTCGCCGAAGACCGGCTTCGGCATGAAGGTTGCGGTCTTGCCGTAGACCTGGGCCACGTTGTGGATCGCGTATTTGTAGATCTGCATGGCATCGCCAGTCTGGACGATGGGCCCGAACTTGATGCCGAGCTCATGCTGAGCGGCGCCCACCTCGTGGTGGTGTTTCTCGGTGACGACGCCCATGTCGGCCATCACCGACAGCATTTCCGAGCGCAGATCCTGTGCCGAATCGACCGGCGGGACCGGGAAGTAGCCGCCCTTTGTGCGCGGCCGGTGGCCGAGATTGCCCATCTCGTACTCAGTGCCCATGTTGGTCGGCAGCTCCGTTGAGTCGAGTCTGTACCCGCAGTTGTACGGATCGGCTGAGAAGCGCACGTCGTCGAACACGAAGAACTCGGCTTCCGGTCCGAACACGGCCACATCGCCGATGCCGGTCTGCTGCATATAGGCCTGCGCCTTGCCGGCGATAGAACGCGGATCGCGCTCGTAAGGCTCGTTGGTCAGCGGCTCGAGAACGTCGCAGAACACGGCCAGCGTGCTTTGCGCGAAGAACGGGTCAATCACGGCGCTGTCGCAATCGGGCATGAGCTTCATGTCGGACTCGTTGATCGCTTTCCAGCCGGCGATTGACGAGCCGTCGAACATGATGCCGTCGGCGAAGGCCTCCTCGTCCATGACGCTGGAGTCCATCGTCACGTGCTGCATCTTCCCCCGCGGATCGGTGAAGCGCAGATCGACGAATTTGATCTCCTCGTCCTTGATCTTTTTCGCGATACTCTTTGGGTCTGCCATTTTACTCCCCTGTCATGCGTTATTGAGCCGCCCGTCTGAGCCTCAGGCAGCTGTATGGTTTGCTCCAGTTAGTCTTTAATGGTTGCTCGGCGGTGGTGTCAGATGGCGTCATTCCCCGTCTCGCCCGTGCGGATGCGCACGGCTTCCTCCACGTTCGACACGAAGATCTTCCCGTCGCCGATACGGCCCGTCTTGGCTGAGGCGATGATGGCTTCGATTGCTTTCTCCACCATGTTGTCACCGAGCACGAGCTCGAGTTTCACCTTGGGCAGGAAATCGACGACATACTCGGCGCCGCGATAGAGTTCGGTATGGCCCTTTTGGCGTCCAAAGCCTTTGGCTTCGGTCACCGTAATACCCTGAAGACCGATTTCTTGCAGGGCTTCTTTGACTTCGTCTAGCTTGAAAGGCTTGATGATGGCTTCAATCTTTTTCATTCTTTGTTAGACCTCCCTTACGACGCAAAGCGGCGCTTCGCCGCGTCGACCGTCGCCGTTCAAAGCACTGGATGTGCCCTGCCAAAGCACGCCCTATGCCAATCTCTTGGGCGTAAGTTTTATAAGCAATTCCAAGTGGCTACCGAATTGTCGCAAAATCAGCAGGCGGTTTCGGCCAAAGTGACGCCCAAAAACTAGGCGCGATGCCCAAAAATAGAGCAGCGCAAACGCGCTCTCTGCGAATTGTATTTGCACGGAACGCCGGGTCTACAAAAGGGAAACCGGAAGTCTGGCTGCCAACACCATGCTTGAGCTACTCACCGCAGAGGAAATGGGCCGTGCCGACCGTCTCGCCATCGAGGCCGGGGTGCCGGGTGCAGAGCTCATGGAGCATGCCGGACGCGGGGTGGCCGAGGAGGTGTATCGCCGCTTTCCCGACGCCGCCACGGTCGCCGTGTTGTGCGGGCCTGGCAATAACGGCGGCGACGGGTTTGTCGCGGCGCGGCACCTCATGGAGCGGGGCTATCGCGTGCGCCTCGGCTTCGACGGCGATCCCGCGCGGTTGCCTCAGGACGCCGCAGCGATGGCCGCGCGCTATACCGGCCCGTCGGAACCGCTCAGCCGCGGGCTTGTCTCCGGCGCCGACGTCATTGTGGATGCGCTGTTCGGGGCAGGGCTTGCCCGGCCCATCGAGGGCAAGTTCGCCTCACTCGTCGAGGCCGCCAACCAGAGCGGCGCCCCCATCGTGGCGGTCGACGTTCCGAGCGGCATCGACGGTACCACGGGGGAGGTGCGCGGCGTCGCCGTCCAGGCGCTCGCCACGGTGACCTTCTTCCGTTTGAAGCCGGGACATCTCTTGCTGCCGGGCCGGCTCTATTGCGGCGCCGTCGGCCTTATCGATATCGGCATCCCCGACAGCGTGCTCACCACGGTCAAGCCGAACACCTTCGCCAACGAGCCGGCGCTCTGGCTCCCGGAATATCCGTGGCCCACGGTTGAGGGCCACAAATATCTGCGCGGTCACGCGGTCGTAGCCTCCGGCCCGATATACAGCACCGGCGCGGCGCGCATGGCCGCGCGCGGCGCCTTACGCATCGGGGCAGGCCTCGTCACCGTCGCTTCGCCCCGCGATGCGCTCCCCGTCAACGCGTCCCAGCTCACCGCTATCATGGTGCGCGAGGTCGACGACGCCCGCGCGCTGAGCCAGCTTCTCGCCGACGAGCGCAAGAATGCGTTTCTGATCGGGCCTGGCCACGGCGTCGGCGAGGGGACCAGAGCCATGGTGCTTGCCGCCCTTGCCGCAACCCCGCGCGTGGTGCTGGACGCTGACGCGCTGACCTCCTTCGCCGATGACCCGGACACGCTGTTCAACGCCATCAAGTCGCGTGAGGAGCCGGTGGTGATGACACCCCATGAGGGCGAGTTCGCACGGCTGTTCGGCGATGTTCCAGGGGCCTCCAACGTCGATCGCGCGAGGACGGCGGCGGCGCGTGCGGGCGCAACGGTCCTCCTCAAGGGCGCAGACACGGTGATTGCCACGCCAAGTGGCGAGGCGGCGATCGACGCGGCCGGCACGGCCTGGCTCGCCACCGCAGGCTCCGGCGATGTCCTGGGCGGCATGGTCTTGGGGCTTCTTGCCCAAGGCATGACCGGGTTTCTCGGGGCGAGCGCCGCGGTGTGGATGCACGGCAAGGCAGCCCAGATTTTCGGTCCCGGCCTGATTGCCGAGGACCTCCCGGAAATGCTGCCTCACGTGTTGCGGGACCTGGAACGCCTCCGGAATGGGCCGTAACTCAGTGTGTCCTGGCGCCTCGCGACCCTTTGTTGACACACTCCAACCTTATGGGGGACATGAAGGGAGAGCGCCCCGAATGAAAGGCCGGTCCGACGCCGCCATGGCATCCTTTCGCGTGAAAATCTGCCTGACGCTCGCCGCAGCCCTGGCTGTTGCGGTGACACTCCCCGCCCGGGCCGAGGATCAGGTCCTGCTGCGCGCGCGCGAAGGTGCTGCGGCGATGATCCGCGGGCAGTTCGAGAAGGCGGTCGCCCTGTACGACGAGGCGCTCGCCACGCCCGATGTCTCCAAATTCGTGCAGGCGAGCATCTACAGCGATCGCGGCGTCGCCAAATGGCGCATGAATCAGAGCAAGGAAGCGATCGACGACTTCAACAAGGCGATCGAGCTCTCGCCCGAGATTGCCACCGCCTACAACAATCGGGGCAATGTGCTGATGGATCTCGGCCACCCCAACGAGGCGCTCAAGGATTACGATCGCGCCATCGCTCTCTCCCCGAACTACGGCGTCGCCTATACCAATGAGGGCAACGCGTATGCGGCGCTGCATCAATATGATTCCGCCTTTCGCGCCTTTCGCAAAGCCGCCGCGCTTCAGCCGCAGAGCGCCGTGGCGTTCAACGGACGCGGACGGACCCAGGCGGAGCTCGGGCGATATCACGCCGCCGTACGCGATCTGACGCGCGCCATCAGCCTCGATCAGAAATATGCCGCCGCCTACCGCAATCGCGCCGAGGCCAATTTCGCCATCGCCAATTACAGTGACGCGGCGTCCGACGCCACGCAGGCACTGGACCTGGAGCCGGACCGGCAGCAGCCCAAGCTCGTGCTTTTGCGGGCCGAGGCCTATGCCGCCGATAACAAGTTCAGGGAGGCGACAGACGACTTCGGTCAGGCGCTTGAGCTCGATCCCAACCTGATCGAGGCTTATGTCGAGCGGGGCGCTCTCTTCGCCAAGAACCGCCGCTACGACGACGCGATCGGCGATTACAACCGCGCCTTGGAGTTGGATCCGAACGATGCCAAGGCCTATGCGCTTCGTGCCGAGGCGAAGCTTGCGTCTGACCAAGTCGACGAGGCCCTGATCGACGTCAACCGTGCGCTCGAGCTCAGCCTGAACGATCCGCGCGCCTTACGCATCCGCGGCAACATCTATGAGAAGCAAGAGCGGGTCGACGACGCGATCTACGATTATCAAAAGGCGCTGGCCAAGGATCCATTCCAGACCGAGAGCCGCGAGGCGCTCGTGCGCCTCGATCAAGAGGTGCCGGTGGCGGTCGGCGAGCCTCTGGGAGATCCCGTCGATGGGTGGGTCGTCACCGAACCATCGGCTGGGCGCTATCTCGCAAGCAATCCCGATTACGGAGCGGTCCGGGTCGAGCTCGAAATGTTCGGCGCGGGCAAGCCGAAGATCCTGGAATGGAAGCTGATGCGGGGCGCGCTGTCCGGCATCGGGCTCCTCAAATACGACGCGGGTAGTCTTGGCGACGACGGAGAGCTCATCTACACCGCGATTGTCGATACGCGTGCCAACAAGGTTGTGTCGATCGAGCCCGAGCGCTGGGGCGACAAGCCCGCGCAGTGGAACTGGCAGGCGGTTTCCGTTGTCGTCACGGACCCTGACGGTCAGGCGAACGAGATCACGCTGCGCCAGGTCCGGCAGCGCTCCGCGCCGGTCGCGCGCCGGGACGATAACGGCTTCTTCGGCTTCGGCGGACAGCAACCGGCACAGACCGACCGCAGGCGCGCACGTCGCGGCCGCGGTGGCGGTGGCGGCGGCCCCTTCGATTGGCTGTTCCGCTGATGCCGGTCCGGACCGGGTACGCGTTCGCATGACACGTTTCCTCGCCAGCGTACGCAACGCGGAAGAGGCGCAAGCGGTGCTCGCCGCGGGCGCCGATATCGTCGATCTCAAGGACCCCGCCAAGGGCGCGCTCGGCGCCGTGGATTTTCCCATCATCAAGGCATGTGTCGCGGCCATTGCCGGACGCGCGCCCGTGAGCGCGACCGTCGGCGATCTTCCCATGGATCGAGACTGCGTGCATGACGCGGTCCTCGCTGCTTCGGCCTGTGGCGTGGACGACGTCAAGCTCGGCGTTCAACGGAACGGCGACCCACACGCCTGCTTTGCGCGACTGCGCGCTCACCCTCCGCGCGCGGGTCTGATCCTTGTCTTCTTCGCCGACGCCATGCCGGAGTTCGATCCCGTCGTCGCCGCTCTCGAGGCCGGCGCGCACGGGCTGATGCTCGACACCGCCGGGAAGCAGGCGGGCTCGCTTCTGGACCATATGGCCATCGGCGACGTTGCCCGTTTCGTCGAGGACGGGCGGCGGGAAGGCCTGATGGTGGGGGTGGCCGGGTCGTTGCGGGCCGACCATGTGGCGCCGTTGCTCGCGCTTTCGCCCGACGTCATCGGCTTTCGCGGCGCGTTGTGCCATGGCGCCAGGCGGGATGCGGGCCTCGATCCCGTCGCCTGCAGTCAGATCCGCGCCCTGATACCCGCTGAGACGCCTCGGCCCGACGCGCAAATCGGAGCGCCTCGCGCTGCCGTGGTGTGCTAGAGGTTCGGCGCGGGACCACGCGCCGCGACAGGACCGGGATCGATGGACGACAAGCGACTGGGACGCATATCCTCGACGGATGACAAGGGCGAGGCCCTCGATCGCATCTTCGTGCACGACTATGTGCTCGACGTGGAGATCGGCGTTCACCACCATGAGAAGGGCGTCACCCAGCGCGTGCGCTTCTCCGTCGATGTCGACATCATCCCGAGCGCTGAGTCCCTCGACGACGACATCGATCGCACTTTCGACTACGACTACGTCGTCAACGGCATCAAATCCATCATCGCGCGCGGTCACATCAACCTGGTGGAGACCCTGGCCGAGGAGGTGGCGCAGCATTGCCTCGCCCATCCGCGGGTAGCACGCGTCGCCGTGACCATCGAGAAGCTCGACAAGGATCCCGGCGCCGTCGGCGTCGAGATCATGCGGAGCAAGGCGAGGACCTGATCATGGACGCCCCCGCGCTGCCACACGCCGCGCACGCGCCGCTTGCGCATGAGGGGGCGATTGCCATCGTCAAGCTCGGCGGTAGCGTCATCCGCTCAGGAGCGCTCGGGCATTGGCTCGACGTGATTGCCGGTGCCCCAGGGCCGGTCGTGATCGTACCGGGGGGAGGGGCGTTGGCCGACGAGGTGCGCAGCTGTCAGCGCCAGCTCGGCTTTGGCGATCCCGCCGCCCACCGCATGGCGCTCCTTGCCATGGACCAGCTTGCCTGGGCGGTGGCCGGATTGCGGCCCGGTTTCGAAGTGGGAACGACCGAAGAGGCACTGCGCGCGATCCTGAACCGGGGCCATGTGGCCGTGTGGGCGCCCTTTTCGCTGGTCTCCGGCCGCGGCGATATGGAGGAAACCTGGCGGCTTACCTCCGACAGCCTGGCGCTGTGGCTCGCGGGAAGGCTCGGCGCGCGCGGTTGTTCTCTGATCAAGTCCGTCCCGCTGCGGGCAGGGCGCGTGAGCGCGCAAACGCTCGCCGGCGACGGCGTCGTGGACGAGGCCTTTCCCGCCATGCTCGCCGAGACGGGCGTCTCCGCCACGCTGTTCGGCAGCGGCGATCAGCAAGCCCTTGCCGCGTTCCTGGCCGACGAGGCGGCGAGCGGCGCCGCGATCGAGTAAACTCGCCCGATGACCGAGAGTATCCTGTTCCTCACCGGACATTTGGCGCGGCCCCGGCTCGAGGCCGTACTGCACACCATGGATCCGGAGTTCGACTGGACGGTGCTCGATATAGGCGTGAAGGTGGCGGCGCTGATGACCGAGGACATCATCGTGCGGCGCCTGCCGGACAGAGGCGAGGCCGACAAGATCATGCTGCCCGGCCGCTGCCGCGCCGATCTCGATCGTCTCAGCGCGCACTATCGCGTGCCCGTCTTGCGCGGGCCCGACGAGCTCAAGGATATTCCCACCTATTTCGGCCGCGCGCAGAAGGCTGTCGACATGACGAGATACGACATCCAGATCTTCGCCGAGATCGTCGATGCCTCGGCCCTTCCCGTCGAGAAGATTCTCGAGCGCGCGCGCGATTATGCCCAGAAGGGCGCGAATGTCATCGATCTCGGCGGCCTGCCGGACACGCCGTTCCCGCATCTGGAGGAGACGGTCGCGGCGCTGAAAGACAAGGGATTCAAGGTCAGCGTCGACTCCGCCGATCCGGACGAATTGTTGCGTGGTGGGAGAGCGGGTGCCGACTTCTTGCTGAGCCTGAACGAGTCCACACTCCATATTGCCGATGAGGTTGCCTCGGTCCCGGTTTTGATCCCCAAGGATCATGGCGACATGACCTCGCTCTACCGCGCGATGGACGCGCTCGACAAGAAGGGCCGGACATACCTCGTTGACCCCGTGCTCGATCCCATCCATTTCGGCTTCATGGCCTCGCTCGAACGCTACGCGGAAGTGCGGCGCGAGCGCCCGGACACCGAGATCCTGATGGGCACCGGCAATCTCACCGAGCTCACCGACGCCGATACGACCGGCATCACCGCCGTCCTGCTCGGCATTGCCTCTGAGCTCCACATCCGGAACGTGCTGGTGGTTCAGGTGAGCCCGCACACCCGCCGCACCATCGAGGAGCACGATCTTGCCCGCCGCATCACGTATGCCGCGCGTGCCGACCACGATCTGCCCAAGGACTATGCCGACGGGCTGCTCGCGCTTCATTCACGCCGGCCGTTCCCGCTGACGCCGGAAGAGATCGCCGAGAATGCGCAAGCCGTGCGCGACAAGAACTTCCGCATCGAGATCGCCGAGGACGGCATTCACATCTATAACCGCGACGGCCACCACGTCACCCAAGACGTCTTCGCGCTCTATCCCAAGCTCGATCTCGGCACCGACAGCGCGCACGCCTTTTATCTCGCTGCGGAGCTCGCCCGCGCCGAGACCGCATGGCGGCTCGCCAAACGCTACGCCCAGGACGAGCCGCTCGATTGGGGTGTCGCGGCGGATGCGCCGCTCGAGGACAAGACGCGCCTCAAAGAGGCGGGCCACACGCTGATCGCCAAGAAGAAGCACAAAGCCTTATGACGCCGGGCAAGGGGCCGCCATGCCGATGATCCGCGAATGCATCGTCACCACCCTCAACAGTGAGGGGAGGGTGCATATCGCGCCGCTCGGCCTCATCGCGGACGGTGGAGGCTGGATCATTGCGCCGTTCCGGCCATCGGCCACGCTGGACAATCTCCGCAGCAACCCGTTTGCCGTGGCGAACTTCACCGACGACGTGCTCGTCTTCGCCGGCTGCCTCACCGGCAACAAGGATTGGCCGGTGAGGGCTGCGGCCCGTATCCAAGGCGCCGTGCTCGACGGCGCGCTCGCCCATGCCGAGCTTGCCGTGGAGACTGTCGAGGAAGACGATCTGCGCCCCCGCTTTCACTGCCGTGTCGTCCACGAAGAGAGCCACGCGCCGTTCAAGGGCTTCAACCGTGCGCAAGGCGCGGTGATCGAGGCGGCGATCCTCGCGAGCCGCCTACATATGCTGCCGCGGGAGAAGATCGAGCAGGAGCTCGCTTATCTTCAGATCGCCGTGGAGAAGACGGCGGGCCCCCGCGAGCATGAGGCCTGGCGGCTCCTCGTGGAGAAGATCGAGGACCACTACAAGCACACGCCGGCCTGAGGGATCAGAGACCCCGTGCCAGGGTGCCTGGCTCCCTGTATAATAGAGGAACGGGGGGACCCTTGCTGCGTTGAGAGGGGGCAGCCAATACCAACCGAGGAGGTCCACCCATGAAAGTCAAAAACGCAATGCATAAGGGCGTCGACTGGGTCGGCCCGGACACGCCGATTTCCGACATCGCCAAATTGATGAGCCAGCACGACATCGGCTCCATTCCGATTGGCGAAAACGATCAGCTCATCGGCATGGTGACCGACCGCGACATCGTGTGCAAAGGACTGGCCAAGAATGGATTTGATGCCAGCCGTATGACCGCCCGCGACGTCATGACCTCCGGCATCCATTGTTGCCGCGAGGACGACGACCTCGCCAAGGCGATCCGTCACATGGAGGAGCTGAAGGTCCGGCGGCTCCCGGTCATCGACCAGAGCAAGCGGATGGTCGGCATCCTCAGCCTCGGCGACGTCGGCCATGCTGCATCGAGCGACCTGCTGACCGAATGCGTCAAGAGTGTCTCGGCGCACCACTGAGCAGACAAAACGACGCGCAGCGGCGGACCGGGGGCGAAATTCCAACCTGCGTCATGCCGCTGCCGTCGGCGTCCCTGACTCCGGAGGCCGCTCAAGGATGTGAACGATGCGCGGCCTTTCGAGCGGCACGTCGCTTGCTTTGCCGGCACGTTCGGGAATGTCGTGCAGGTGGACATCGCCGGTTGCGTGACGTTGCAGGATCTCGATCGCCTTCTCGGCATGCGCGGGATCGCGCGCTCTGACCCACAACAGTAAACCGCCGCGCTGCAAATGCTGATCGAGATGCTTGGCATGCTCGTGTCCGATGAATCGGGCGAGAGCAGCCCCCACAAGGCCGCCGGCGCCGCCCGCGATGGCAGCAGCGGCAATGGCGCCGAGCAGCGTGCCGCCGGAGGCCACAACGGCGAGGCTGCCGACAATGGCCGGTATGTAGATACCGGCCCCGATGACCGCACCCTCCGCATCGCCGATGGTTTCCGCCGGCACATAGCCGATCCGCGGGGCATCGGGATCGTCCATGAAGTCCTTGGTCGAGCTGTACGGATGGCCGAGCTTGGCCGTGATCGTGGCTTCGTGCGCGAGCGCATTGATGTCGACCGCGTCGAAGCCGGCCGACAAGAGATCGTCGATCGCGGCCTGGAACGATGTGGCGTCGTGGAAGACCGCAACGGCTTCCGTCCGGCACGCGTTGTAATCGCGTTCTGACATAAGGGGCCTCCAATCTGCGGCGATGGCCGGCCAGGGGCCCGGAGGCAGGCGGTATTCAGGTGACCACGGGTCAGAGGCTCTTCGGCACGCCGCCCATGCCCTGAGGTTAGCACTTATTTCGGGTGTTGCGTACGCGTCTGCGCCACCCTCTCGGGAGCAGCGCTACCGCCGGCCTCCATGAAGGGGCGGAACATCCGGCGATACTGACCGGGGGTGAGGCCGGTCGCACGTTTGAAGAGCCGCCGGAAGAAGGCGAGGTTTTCGTAGCCGAGATCCGCCGCAATCTCTTCGAACGAGGCGAGCTCCGACTCCAGCCGGCGCTTGGCCTCCTCGACCCGCAGATTCTGCACGTAACCGATGAGCGTGGTGCCGGTCGCGAGCTTGAAGCGGCGCTTGAGGCTGCGCTCCGGAATACCGGCAATGGCGGCCACCTGCGTCACGGGATCGGCGTCGCGGTAATGCGCATCGAGCCACTGTTCGCATTGCCGCACCACGGAGTCGGCGTGCGGTTGCCGGCGCACGAGTGCCGCGTAGGGCAGCTGTCCCTCGCTATGCCACTTGAGCAGGTAGACCTTGGCGATGCGAAGGGCCTCGCCGGGGCTGCAATGGCGCGAGATGATGTGGATGGCGAGGTCATGCCACGACGTCGTGCCGCCCGCCGTCACGATCCGCCCGGCCGGATCGGCGAAGGCGAGACTGGGCTCGGGCCGGAAATTCACGTCCGGATAGCGCGTGCGGAACAGATCCTGGTAGCCCCAATGCGAGGTGGCGTCCTTGTTGGCGAGAAGCCCCGTGGCCGCCAGCATGATGGACCCGGAGCAGGCGGAGTAGATCGTGCTGCCGGCGTGGTAGCGGTGCCGGACCCACTCGAGAAGCTCCGGATAGCGTCCCTTCATGTCGTCGTCCGGTGCGAGCCAGAGCTCCGGCAAGATGACGATATCAGCCTCGGGGTCTTCTTCGATGCCCACGTCGGGCTGGACAGGAATGCGATTCCCGCAGGTGAAGGGGGCGATCGACGGCGACACGATCCTGGGGCGGATCAAATGCCTCCGGGGCTCGGTCCCGGCGAGCTGCTGCCAGAGATGGCCGGCGGAGGAGAGCACATCGATCATGCCGTAAAGGGCCGAGCCTGCCGTTTCAGGCACGGCGACGATCAATGCATCGATGATGGTGTCGGCCGGGTCCATTTGTGCCGATCTTGGCACGAATCGACCCTTTTTGACGAAAATCGATCTGAGAGCGGGAGAGGACCGTCTCTACCTTTGGCCCAGACGCCGGCGCAAGGCGCGACGGCCAACCATTGGAGGTAGACATGAGCACGCAGCAAGCCCTCAAGCAGCCGATGACGGTCAACGGCCTCGATGTCCAGACGGCCTTCGACACGATCGATGCAATCAAGACCGATCCCACCCTGGCACGGTTCCAGTTCCGGGCGCGAAACCACTGGATTACCGGCGGGACCAACCGCTCGACGATCCGCGACTTCTACGGGGCGGGGCGCGAAGACGACTCCCGCGAGAGCGCCTTCGAGTTCATGAACGGAGAGCCTCCCGTTTTGCTCGGCGACAACGAAGGTGCCAATCCCGTGGAATTTCTCCTGCATGCCTTGGCGGGTTGCGTCACCACCACCCTCGTGCTGCACGCGGCCGCGCGAGGCATCACCATTCGTGAGCTCTCCACCGAGCTCGAAGGGGACCTCGACGTGCGCGGTCTGCTCGGCCTCGATGAGACTGTGTCTCCGGGTTACGAGGAAATCCGCATCCGCATGAAGATCGAGGCGGATTGCTCAGAGGAGGCCTTGGCGGATCTCATGACCGTGGCACAAGCGCATTCGCCCGTGTGCAACACGGTCTGCCGGCCGGTTCCGGTCAAGATCGAGCACGTTACGGCGTAGCCGTCACGAGAGGCGCGGCCTATTGGGGTCGCGCCTTCTCAGACTATTTGGGGCCGAGATAGGGGTCGTTGTAACGGGCGTCGACGCAGGCCGAGCCGTTCCAATAATGATATTCGCCGCAACTCAAGGGGCGCACCGGCGCGACGACCACGGCGCCGTCATCCGTCACCACGACCGCGTCGCCGGCAATCGTGGGCGCGTCAGGCGCCACGCCGTAACGCCGGTAATAGCGCTTCCGCCAGCCCACCGGCTCGACAAGCCCCGACGAAGCTGCGTTCGAGGACGAAATGCCGGGCAGGGGGGCCGCGCTCGCGCCGCCGCAGGTGCCGAAGATGAGGCCGCAAGCAAGACCGGCACCCGCGAGAATCAGTAACTTACGCATTTGACGCTCCGTCTGTCGTTGCAACTCGTCTTACGAACGGCTTCGCCACG
>Ga0307444_1000750_pt1 | contig 14811 bp, 8 predicted proteins | sample SalMarSW160340MG_FD_202145 | JGI IMG/M metagenome (GOLD analysis project Ga0307444, IMG submission 202145) | Salt marsh sediment microbial communities from the Plum Island Ecosystem LTER, Massachusetts, United States - SW1603-40 | ecosystem: Environmental > Aquatic > Marine > Intertidal zone >... | reverse complement strand
TTGAATAATGCTGCTATGATTATCAGCATTATTGCTACTCCCCCAAATAAAGTGGCATATGATGCAAAAAAGAAAGTAAACATTTCAGCAGCTATGAGTAATATTAAGGGAAGTACAATTAAAGAGCCAATCTGATAAGAGTCTCTTACACTTTTAACTTTGGTAGAAACCATTATCATTAATTCTACGCTAATTGTAGAGAATAATGGACCAAAAATTAATACGAAAACAATAGAGAGAAAATCTGGGAATAAAATAATACCTACATCGCTCTTCCATAGTATAAAATCTGTTATACCCATATAACCAATCGCTGCGATAGTTGTTCCTAAAAATGATGGAAGTAATGATGAAAGAATTTTTGCTGTAACTATTTCTGTTTCTGTCATAGGTGAAGCTAATATAGATTCTATTGTTTTACGTTCTTTCTCTCCAACTACTGTTTCCGATGCTGTTACAGCTGGTATAATAATTGGTAATAGAAGAACTGTAACAAACATCGCATAAGCCATCAAAACCATTGTTTTTCCGAAATTGTTTAAGCCATCCCATCCTCTGACAGTTTTAGAAAATAGATTCTCAACAAAAGATCCAAATTCCTCTCCTTCAAAATCTTGAGGATTAGCTTGAGTCATTGGCATTAATGTAGCAAAAGGGAATAAGATCGCAAATAACAAAGGAATTCCAATTATGACTGATACCACATATTTAGATTTCATGAATTCACGAAGATCTTTGCGAGTTAATGCCCAGACTCTTTTGAAATTCATGCTTCTACCTCCTCTTCAATTGTTGGTCTGTTCGCACTTTCTATTAATTCAAGATAGATGCGTTCTAAAGTGGGAAACTCATGTCTTACTTCGAACATCGGAAATTTAAGTTTAACAAGTTGTTCGATGATTAGAGGTGTTTCCTTTTCGATATCGTTAATAAAAAGGGATATGGATTTTTTTTCTGGATTAATCTCCAGTATGTCATAGTTTCCCTCTACGAAATAATTCTTAATTATATCATTCCATGACGAAAATCTGAAAATTGTTGTAGTTTCTTCCTTTTTTAGCTCTCTTAACTGTGAAGGAGAACCTTCTGCAATTATCTTCCCTCTATTAATAATTCCAACCACTGAGGCTAATCTTTCAGCTTCAAATAAATTGTGAGTGCAGATGAAAAAAGTTCGTTTCTCTTTTCTTGATAATTTCATTATCAGTTCTCTAACAACTTTTGCTGATTCTGGAGCTAACGAAGCTGTAGGTTCATCTAAGAACAGAACAGGGGGATCATGAATCATTGCTCTTGCTATTGAAACCTTTTGTTTCATTCCTTTAGACAATGAACCAGCTGATAGATCAATTTTTTCGGTTAGATCAAAAAGATCCATAATTTCCTCGATTCGAGAACTGATATCTTCTTTTTGCATACTGTATAATTTAGCTATAAAATCAAGATTCTGTCTTACAGTCAGCCTATCATATAAGGCAGGTGTTTCAGTTAATAATCCCACTTTACTTCTTACTTTACTAGCCTCATTAACAATATCTGATCCTAAAATTCTAGCACCACCTAAAGTGGGATGTAATATCGAGGTTAAAAGACGTGTAGTACTGGTTTTTCCTGCACCATTGGGCCCTAAAAGGCAGTAGATTTCAGATTCTTCAATCTGAAGATTTAGATCATCAACAGCTCTGAGATAAACCCGTTCTTTGTTTTTTTTGATTTCATAATCTTTAGTTAACTCCCTCGTTTCAATAGCAAGCATAGTATTCAAAAAAGAACTAACTGCTAAGATAATAAAAGTTTAGAAGAGGGAAAACACCAATCACTTTTTATCAATAATTTTTCTCAAAACACTAACCAATATCCAAACTTCCTCAAAAGTTGTATGAAGAGCTACAGGTGTAAATCTTAGAACATTTGGAGGTCTAAAATCGTGAATTATGTTATATTCTAGAAGCTGATCATGAATATTTAGAGCGTTTTCATGTTCAAGAGCGATGTGCCCTCCACGTTGATTAGGCATACGAGGTGTTCCAATAGTAAAATTATATGGCTGTTCCGTTAGTAAATTATCAACAAGGTAAAGCAAATAAGAAGTTAATTTAAGAGATTTTTCTCTTATATTTTCTATTCCTGCCTTAAGTATCAAATCTAAGGATCCTTCGAGAGCAGCTGATCCTAAGATTGAGGGAGATGATATCTGCCAACCTCCAGCGCTTTTAGCTTGTTCAAAATACAAATTCATCTCGAATTGTTTCTCTTTAACATAACCAAACCAACCAGGTAAAGCAGCTTCTTTATCAAAATGTTTCTCATTGACATATATGAACGCACTTGCACCTGGACCAGCATTAAGATATTTGTAGCTACACCAAAAAGCAAAATCCACATCCCACTCATCAAATTTATGAGGTATGACACCTACTGAATGACTGCAATCCCATCCAATTACCACCCCTTTACTATGGGCATTTTCTGTTATTCCCGCTATATCTAGAAGTTGTCCACTTTTAAACAGGACTGAAGGCAAAACAACTAAAGCAACATCTTTAGTGATAGAACGCTTGATTTTGGCTTCATCCAACGTTCTGCCATCATCACTCTTAACTAGTTTTAAATGTTTTTCAGGATCAAGATTTTTGAGTTTGACTTGACTCTGAAGAGCGTAAATGTCGGTTGGAAAATTCAGTTCATCAGCAAGGATTTTTGTTCTCTGTTCGGTTAGTTGATAGAAAGTACTTACAAGAGAGTGAAGATTAACTGTTGTCGTACCTGTAGCAACGACTTCTTCTGGTTTTGCTCCTACAAGTTTTGCAGCTTTTTTACCTAAATTTTCAGCTAAATAGAACCATGGATGCTCTTCATTTGTCCATCCTTGTACTCCTAGTTGTTTCCATTCATCAAGAACTTTCAGCAAAGAAGAAGCCGCTTCTTTAGAAAGTAAACCAAGAGAATTACCATTTAGATATATTGATTTGTTTGGAATAAAGAAGTGATCTCTATAAAAATTCAGAGAATCAGCTGAATCCATCTTTTTTGCATATTCTACGCTGAATTCATACGCATCGTTCATTTGTTTCATGTAAAACTAGAACTAGATAATAAATAGTTTACGGGTGAATGTTATACTGAAAAAGGAAAAAGTTCTCTAGTTTCTATCATGTTTTCTATGAATCTTTAAATGTATAATAATTGAGAACATCAATGTATTAAATATAAATCCAAAACTATAAGAAATCGTATTTGTCAATGATGGAGTTGTTGTCGTTGGTCGTATTCCTGTAAACCATTCAATAGAAGAATCTAAATCATATTCATAATCAAAAATCTCATCCAAATAAGGATGAGTAAATATTTCATTAATTAATCCATGTTGAGGATTGTACCATCTAAAATTTAACTCTTCATTAATCAAATCTCTGTCAATTGCATAACAAATAGCTTTTCGTTTAGTTGATGCTTTGGTATACTCTTCTTTTCCTTCATAAGTAGAATTCACAAAGTTATCTGTTCCTCCAATGAAAGGTCTTCTGAGGTTGAAAAAAAGACAACTAGCTTCGTCAGATACAGCAGTCTGATATATAAAATTAATATCTGGTGTGTCGCTGAATGGTACCTCTGGATTATAAAAATCAAGTTTTCCAGCTTTAAATTCAGCTCTTCTTTCTGCATCCTCGTTCATATCAAATACATTTATTTTTGGTATATTCAAATATTGAATTGTTCCATCAATTGGACTGATGTTGTACCAGTTTGGATTTTTCTGTAATAAAGTCTTGCTACCCCAAACAGCATAATCTAGCAAATATTTTCCACAACCAAAAGCTGATTTTCGAAAGGTTTTCCATTCAGCAGTTCTATCAATGTTTTCATATATTCCAACCATATTTATCTCACTAGCTGATTGAGTTATGTTTGTGCTTGTTGAATTAAGAAAGAATTCTGGTAAACAAGGAACATTTAATTTTGACCAAAGAGGAGCATAGAGCTCATTTTCAGGAGTATTTGAATTTCCATCAACTATTAGAGAAAAAGTAAATTCATCAACAGGATCAAATACAAGAGATTTCATCCAACTATATTCATTACTTTTATCACTAATTAGTGGATTACTGTATGCTAATAGTGAAAAGACTACATCTTTAGCGGTTAATCTTTGATTAGTACCATTGCTAAATTCTGATTTCAATCCCACCATTAGAGTACTTAAATCTGAGGAATTTAAAGGAAGTGAGTTAGGTGTTCTTTCTGTTATATTAAAAGAAGGACACCAGAAAATATCATCTCTAAGATGAAAAGTATAGTAAGTGTCATTAATCATAGTCCAACTATTAATCAAACCAGTTGTGGTAGGCAAATGAGTGTAAGGATTTACTTGCAGAATAGGCTCAAAAATCAAATCTATTAAAAGCTCACTACTTGGATCTTTATATGATAAAGGATTCAAATCTATCCAATAAGATAAAGCAAGATTCAATTCTTCTAGAGAAACTTGTCCATTGTGGTAACCATCATAAAATATTTGAGGTAAACTATTAGCTAATCCCCACATTATATCATAACCTAAAGTATTACTCCATAGAAAGTGGTTTCTTCTTTGATTGAAGAGAGGAAAAATATGTGCAATTTTATCTAATACAAGATTAGACCATTCAATATAAGTTTCAATTCTCTCTGATTGGTCAGTAATTGATTGTGCTTGTTTAAGTATATCTAATGCTTCTGGAACATATGGAATGTCCATTCTTAATAATTCTGTATTATCTATCAAATTGAAATAATTAGTTGGATCTGGGTTTAATAAAGAAAAATCGAAAGTTCGAATACCTAAATCATAATCATGTTTCAAACAAAGAGTACCAACAAAAATCGTCCATTCTTCAACCTTAACTTCTACTTCTATACCTAATTCATCTAATTGTTCAGCTATGTATAAACCATAATCAGGATAGATTCCTCCACCATTCGTTTTTAAAATAATAGGACAAGTACTTACCTTACTTTGAATTTCTTTTTGTCCAAAGGTGTTAAAAATAAAGAAACTTATCATTAAACAAACTAAGTATCTCTGTATTTTTCTTGCTTTTCTCATTGTGATAAAGGATAAATTATTACTTATAATATTTATTAGAATACAATTTTAAGACAATTCTATATCTTGATTCATTCCATTAACATCGCTTTTTTCAAATATTCCCAAGTATATCCTTGTTGTTTTTCTGTGATTTCTTCAGGAGTTCCGGTTGCTACTAAATATCCACCTTTTCTTGTTCCTCCTTCTGGACCTAAATCAATTATTCTATCAGCAATTTTTACTAAATCCATATTGTGATCAATCAGAACTATGGTGTTTTTCTCATATGCTAGTTTTTGTAAAACCAAAATTAGTTTTTCAATATCATAATAATGCAATCCTTGAGATGGTTCATCGAGCATGAAGATGTTATTCGAATGTTTTTGTTTCGCCAACTCTCTTGAAATTTTCAATCTCTCTGCTTCCCCACCTGATATCATGGTTGTTGGTTGTCCCATCTTCAAATAACCTAAACCGACATCTATAGCTAATTTTAATGGATCATGAATTGCTGCTATATCTTTGAAGAATTCTGCTGCTTCTTTCAAAGTCATTTCTAATATGTCTGATATTGTCTTCTTCTTATATCTAGCAGCTAGTACTTGTTTCTTGTATCTCTTGCCTTTACACGAAGGGCACAATAACCATACATCAGATAAGAAAAGCAACTCTATCCTTTTTTCACCTAATCCTCTGCATTCACGACACTGTCCATAACTAGTGTTATAGCTAAAATGACCGGAATTAAAACCTCTAATTCTAGATTCAGGCAAGGTTGCATAAAACTTTCTTATCTCATCAAAAACACCTAAATATGTTGCAGGATTGGATCTTCTTGACTTACTTAAGGTTGATTGATCAACTACAACTACTTTTGATAATTCTTCATAACCTGTTATTTTCTTGTGTTTTCCAACTTCAATTTTCTTTCCTGAAATTTCCCTTTCAAGAGCTTTCTGCAGTATTTCAATAACAAGTGATGATTTTCCTGCACCTGAAACTCCTGTTACAGCTGTAATCGTCCCCAAACCAAATTTGACATTAATGTCTTTCAAATTATTCTCTGAAGCTCCTTCAATACTGATAGTTTTATTATAATTTCTTCTTTCACTAGGAGTTAAGATTCGATGCTCTTTTGATAAATATCTACCTGTAAGTGAATCTGGATTCTGTAGAACTTCTTGAGTCGGTCCTTCATGAACTACTTCTCCTCCGAAATCCCCTCCTAATGGTCCTAGTTCTATAAGATAATCTGACTCTTTGATGATAATGTCATCATGCTCTACTATGATTACATGATTAGAGTTATCTCGGAGTTTCTTTAAAGTATTTAATAGTTTATCAATATCACGAGGATGTAAACCAATTGTTGGTTCATCGAGTACATATGTTACTCCCACCAAACCAGAACCTATCTGAGAAGCTAATCTTATCCTCTGTGCTTCACCATTAGATAAAGTACTTGATCTTCTGTTAAGTGTTAAATAACTCAAGCCAACATCCACTAAATATTGCGCTCTCTTTGTCAACTCAGTGATAATTCTCTCCGCAATTTTCTGGTCTCGTTTATTAAGTTGAAGAGTATTTAAGAAAGTTAAGAATTCATCTACTGCAGCTGAGGATAAATCATAAATCGATCTCCCACCTACAGTTATAGCCAGAATTTCAGGTTTTAGCTTATGTCCTCCACAATCTGGGCATCTATATTCTGTAAAGTATTTGTTGTATCTCTGTTTATATTCCAATCCCCATTTAGAATCAGTAGGTTCAGCTAACCATTTTTCCCATCTCGGAATTAATCCCTCCCATTCCGCAGTTTTTGTAAACTCTGAAGAAGATCTTTCTCCTTCTCGTTGAATTTTTAACTTTACAACTTCTCCTTTGGAACCATAGAAAAGAGCTTCTAATTGTTGAGGAGATAATTCTTTTAATGGCGTTTCTAAAGTAAAACCATAGTGGTCAGCTATTGATTTTAGCATATTTCTTCTCCATGAACTGGGATTAGTCATTCTTTGAACGCTGTATGGTCCTATTGCTCCTTGAACAATTGATTTTTTCCAATCCGTTACGATTTTCTTTATATCTAACTTTCTTATTGAACCTAGACCTGTACAAGTTGTACACGCTCCAGAATAATGATTAAAACTGAATATTCTTGGATGCATCTCCTCAGGAGCTTCATAATCGTGATCTATACACTCTGCATAAATTGAGTAAGTTTTCATCTTACCATTGTTATGTATTTCAACTCGTCCTTTACCTAATTTTACAGCTATTTCAATCGCTTCAGCTAGCCTTGATTCATTTTCTTTTCCTACATTCAACCTGTCGATAATAGCTGATAATGATTTAGCTTTCTTTTTGGTTATGACATCATCTAAGTGATATTCTTCATTATCTATTAAAGCGCGGGAATAACCTTGTTTCAACAATTCTTTAATCGCTTTTTGAACATCAATTGTTTCACCATTTGACAACGAACTTGCGACAATTATATCCTCTTTAGAGAAATCTTTCAAAACCAAATTCCTTATTTCTGGGACAGTTCTTTGTCTTAAAACAATGTTGCATTTAGGACAATGAGGTATTCCAATCTTCGCATATAATAGACGTAAATAGTCATATATCTCTGTAGTTGTAGCAACTGTAGATCTCGGATTCTTTGAGATAGAATGTTGATCTATTGCAATAGAAGGAGTTAGTCCTATGATATCTTCAACATCTCCTCGTTCTGCTTTAACTAAAAATTGTCTAGCATAACTAGAAAGACTTTCTACAAACCGTCTCTGACCTTCAGCAAACAATGTATCAATAGCCAACGAGCTTTTACCTGAACCACTAGGACCTGTAATAACAACAAGTTTCTCTTTTGGAATATCTACATTAATATTCTTTAGATTGTTCTTTGTTGCACCTCTGACGTATAGAAAATTCGACGGATCCATTCCTTCTTCTAAATGTGACGAAGGTTCAATCTCTTTTGATTTATAATCTCTGAAAAAGACCTTTTTAAGAGCTTGACCTGTATAAGACTTTTCACATGTCATTACTTCTTCTGGAGTGCCTTCTGTAACTATATAACCACCATATTCCTCTCCTCCTTCTGGACCTAAATCAATTATATAATCAACGGTTTTGATAACATCTAAATTGTGTTCAATAATAATTATTGTATTCTTTTTATCAACAAGTCTATGTAAAACTTTTAGGAGTTTTTTAATATCTAGAAATGATAATCCTGTAGTAGGTTCGTCCAGGATATATAGTGTATTCCCTGTGTCTCTTTTCGAGAGTTCTCTCGATAATTTTATTCTTTGTGCTTCTCCCCCACTGATTGTGGTTGATGATTGACCAAGTTTGATATAATCTAATCCTACATCGCATAGTGTTTGAAGAATTCTAGCAATCTTAGGTTGATTCTTAAATACCTTCATAGCTTTACTTACAGTCATATCTAAAATATCAGCTATTGAATACTTTTGAAACTTAATCTTGAGTGTTTCATCATCAAATCTGTTCCCTTTGCAAATCTCACATTCTACTTCCACATCAGGTAAAAGTGACATTTCAATTGTGTTGTAACCATGACCTTTGCAAGCTTCACATCTTCCTTCTTTTGTGTTAAAAGTAAATCTTGTTTTTGTATACCCTCTTATTTTAGCTGTTGGAAGTTGAGCAAATAACTCTCTTATTGGATCAAGTACTTTAGTGTAAGTTGCAGGATTCGATCTAGATGTTCTTCCTATAGGAGATTGGTCAATAACAACAACTTTATCGATGTTTTCTATACCATTAATAGACTTATATTTCCCAACTTTTTGAGTACCATTATGGAGTTCGTTGACGAGTATTGGATATAGAGTGTCTGTAATTAAAGATGATTTTCCAGACCCTGAGACACCAGTGATTCCAATGAAAGTTTGAAGAGGGAACTTAATATCGATGCTTTTAAGATTATTATGAGATGCTCCTTTCAATTCCAAGAATTTTTTACTTTTCCTTCTTATTTTTGGGATGGAGATTTCCTCTTTCCCAAGTAAATATCTTGCAGTAATAGATTTTTCTGCATCCTCCAAACTTAATTGTTTAGGATTCTTAGCAAATAAAACCTCTCCTCCTTTTTCCCCAGCATATGGTCCCAGATCCAAGAGCATGTCTGCATTTCTCAAAGTATCTTCATCATGTTCAACTACAATAACGCTATTTCTTCCATCACGTAATCTTATTAAAGAACTCAATAATTTCTCATTATCACGATTTGCTAATCCTATACTTGGTTCATCAAGTATATAATTAACTCCTTGAAGTTTTGAACCAATCTGAGTTGCTAATCTTGTTCTTTGAGCTTCTCCCCCACTAAGTTCATTTGCAGCTCTATCCAGTGTTATATAATGTAGACCTACTTCCATTAAGAATGACAGTCTATTTCTGATTTCCTTGACTAGAGGTCCTGCAATAATCTGTTCTTCTCCTTCAAGTTTTACTTTATTGAAGAATTTAAGACATCTGTGTATTGACATTTTATTTAGTTCTGAGATGTTCTTGTTATTAAAAAGAACCGCAAGACTTTCTGGTTTTAATCTATCTCCTTTACAATCTGGGCATGTTTCAAGATCCATAAATTTTTCTAGAATCTCTTTTCGAGGTTTAGAAGTAACTTTATAGTAAGCTTCCATTGTATTTGGAATAAGTCCTTTCCATCTTGTTAGATACTCACCTTGACCTTTCCAGGTTGATTCCTCATTTCCCCATTCCCATTCAACTTTATACTCCCTGTTCCCAGAACCATAAAGAAGAATGTTCAGCTGTTCTTCAGTCACTTTTTCTAGTGGTGTGTTTATATCAAAACCATGCTGTTTTATAATTGAGTTAAGACTCTTAATCCCGATACCACTATATGTGATATAATTGCCACTAGAAGTTGTTGTAGCGATGGCACCTTGTTTTATTGATAATTTTTTATTAACAAATTTTTCTGGAACAATCTGTGGGATCTTTCCTATTCCCTTACATCTCAGGCAAGCTCCAACTGGTGTATTGTATGAGAAATCTCTAGGATTGAATTCATTTATTGCAATACCACATTTGGGACAAACAAGTTTTGTTGAAAACATTCTAGCTTTCTTTTCTCCAATTATCTGCAATTTTCCGCTAGATAATTCAAGTGCTAAGTTGACACTTTCTCTAATACTTGGTTCATTTCTTCTCTCACATGTGTTTCTGTCTACTATGATATCTATATCATGAGCAACATATCGTTCTAATGTAACTTCTTCATCATCAAGATTTACTTCTTTACCATCAATAATTAAACGGTTAAAACCATCTTCTCTCCAATCATTAAGCTCTTTTCGATACTCTCCTTTACGTTTTTCAAACATAGGAGCTACTATCTTTATCCTCTCTCCTTCATAACTTGCAAATATCTGTTCAATAATTTGTTCTGAAGGTTGAGCTTCTATTTTTTCTTTACACACTGGACAATGTGGTATACCTACTCTCGCAAATAAGACTCTCATGTAATCAAATATTTCAGTAAGAGTTCCTACTGTGCTTCGTGGATTTCTAGAAATGGTTTTTTGATCAATTGATATTGTAGGTCTTAAACCATCTATATGCTCAACATCTGGACGGTCAAAATTACCAATAAATTGTCTTGCATAGGCTGATAAGGTTTCCATATATCTTCTTTGAGCTTCCATGAAGATAGTATTGAAAGCTAGAGAACTTTTTCCACTACCAGAAATTCCACTTATAACAACTAATTTATCATGAGGAATCTCTACAGAAATGTGTTTGAGATTGTTTTCGTTTGCCCCTTCTACCTTTATTGAATCTTTACCCAAAACGTCCACCTAAAACTATGCAGAGTTTGCTATTTTTTGGTCAATTTTTCAATATATAAAGGCGAGGATTTGTCTTAATCTCTCTTGTTTTCAATGATTGTAAAAAGATTTTTAAGCATAAACAAGCTTTGATTTTTTTGGTGATTTCATGGAATATAAAGGTCCTCCAAGCATGACTGAAGAGGAAATATATGATTTTCTTAATCAAATGAAAATAGCAAGAATATGCACTCTAAACAAGGATGGCACTGTCCATTCAGCACCTGTCTGGTATTTGTTGAGAGATAAACAGATATTCTTCAGCACTCCTATAAAAAGTAAAAAAGCTCGAAATATTAAAAGAAATTCTGTAATATCAGTAATGATTGACAATCAAAGTGAACAAAGTAAGGGAGTGATTGTCTATGGTACTCCCGAAATATTACTACCTGGCGATGAAGGTTACACTGATGATCTTGCTATGGCAATATTAAGTAGGTATATGGATAAGCAAGCAGCGGAAGTCTATTGGGCAGGTTTGCAAAAAATAGGTACCTGGTGTTGTATAATTGTAACACCTAAAAAATTCGATTCTTTTGATTACGTAAAGGATGATTACTATGGTAAAGCAGTTAGAGGTGAACTCTGAATATCTTTATTTTATTTGTGTTTTTAGCAAAAATACACAGGGATTTGCTTAGAAAAAGATTCATTTATAAATAATAATCCCTGTGAAACTTCACAAGCACATGATCAAGGACATTTTTCTTGGAAATGGTGGTGGTCGAATTTCTGGTTTGATAAAACGACACAAGAAGGTAATTACTGGTCTGAATGGATAAAAAAGATCCATATCCAATTGATGGATATGTAAATGCAACTGATCCTTATCCTCTTGATATAAATTTGCAAAGAATTACAGCTAATAATATCACATATTTTGGTTTTATTCAAATTATATCAACAATTTTCTTAATTGCCATACTTCTTCATTACAACAAAGTAGAAGCTCTATTAGAATATCCGTACTTTATCTTTTCTTTCTAAATATTCTTAGTGGTGAAAGTAATATAAATACGAATTTATAATTTCTATATTCTAAATCTCTTAATTTTAACTAGTAGATTTAAGTTGAAAATCAAATCCTGTCCTCTTATTGATTCTTAGGTTAAAATTTTATAAATTAGTATTTTTCTTTAACTGTATGAATTCTACAGAAGCTAGTAATTACAAAGTCTATGGTTATAGATGGGTCGTACTACTTTTATTCGGATTTGTTACTCTCATCAATCAAATAATCTGGATTACTTTTGCAGCAATCACTCCAAAAGCTATGGTATTTTATGGACAATCAAAAAATGCTATTTTCTGGCTCTCTCTAGTGTTTATGATAGTGTATTTACCAATGAACATCCCTGCAGCATTAGCTCTGGATAAATTTGGTTTAAAGTGGGGAGTAGGAATAGGCGTTGTACTTACAGGTGTTTTTGGAATTTTAAGAGCTGTTTCTACACAATATTATTGGGTACTAATTTTCCAAATTGGGTGTGCAATAGGACAACCGTTCTTGCTTAATTCATTCACAAAAGTATCTTCGAACTGGTTTAGAGTCGAAGAAAAAGCTCTAGCAACGAGTCTTGGAACTGCTTTTATTCTAATAGGTGTTTTACTTGGAATGTTAATCACTCCATTCTTAGTTCCTGGTTCGAGCTTGACAACTATGCTTTACATCTATGGAGGAATAGCTCTAGGTCTAATGGTTTTTTATCTTATATTTGTAAAAGATAAACCTCCAACACCAGCAAACGCATATAGCGATCACACTAAAGTATTCGAAACGAAAGGGACATTTGATTTGTTTAAAAATAAGGATTTCAATATACTTTTCATATTATTCTTGTTTGGAGCTGGGACTTTCAATGCTATTTCTTCAGTGATGGCTGAGGTATTTGAATCTATTTTTGAAATTCCTCAATCAGTAATAGACTCAACTGGAATGGCTGCAGATGATTTTCTAGGAATACTAGGTGGCATAATGATAGTAGGAGGTATAGCAGGTGCAATTATCTTATCAACGATTTCAGATAAGATGAGAAAAAGAAAACCCTTCTTAATAGCTAATGCAATTTCAGGAGCTGTTTTGACGTTACTATTTTTCATATTCGAGTATCTATATGTTCATCAGATTATTACCTCATTCTTCACAGTTTATATTATCCATTGTGTAATTGGTTTCTTTTTTGGTTTTCTACTGATATCAGCTCTACCAATTGGTTTGACTTTTGCAGCAGAAATAACTTACCCAATGCCAGAAGAAACCTCTAATGGTTGGTTAATGTGGGTAGGACAACTGGGTGGAATTGCACTTATTTTTACTGTGATGTATGGATTATTCAACAATCCAATTGATGAAGCTTTAAACACTACAGCTGTGTGGAATTTTGTTATCTATGCAGCAATATTAGCAATTGCAGCTATATTGTCTTTCTTCATGAATGATTTAGATAAATATGAATTAAAACAGTAGTTCATATTTCTCTTCTTTTCTTATTTTTGTTTAATGTTAATGATTAAAAGCGAAAAACCTTTTATGTAATCTGAGAATAGGTATTGATTCTAATGTTAGAAGTAAGAAAGATATATAGTGTTCAAAAAAGTAGAACGACAATGGAAGGAGCAGGAGTGAGGTTGAAAAGAGCTTTTGGTCAAGCTCATCCCAAATTAGACCCATTTCTACTTCTAGATGATTTTGGATCAGAAAATCCTGATGATTATATAGCAGGATTTCCTTGGCATCCCCATAGAGGAATAGAAACTATTACCTATGTACTTGAAGGGAAAGTCCTCCATGAGGACAGTCTTGGTAACTCAGGGACAATAGGTTCTGGTGATGTTCAATGGATGACAGCTGGAAGTGGTATTGTTCATCAAGAATTACCAGAACAATCACAAGGTTCTATGTCTGGTTATCAATTGTGGGCCAATCTGCCATCTTCCCAAAAAATGATGGATCCTAGGTATAGAGACGTTAAGAAAAGTGATATTCCTGTTGTGACTTTGGATGATTTTGTTAAAGTAAAGATAATATCTGGAGATTTAAAAGGTGTTAAAGGTCCAGTTCAAGATATAGTGACTGAACCAGAATACTTGGATGTTTCTATGAACCATCATTCAAAATTTGATCATAATATTGATTCAACTCATAACGCTTTTGCTTATGTAATAGAAGGAGAAGGATTTTTCGATAATGATAAGAAACAAAAAATCGGTAAAGGTAATCTGATAATTTACGATGATGGAGATAAAGTTCAGATTACTACTGAAGCTAATAAACTTAGATTCTTGTTAATTTCAGGAAAACCTATTAAAGAGCCAGTAGCCTGGGCAGGTCCAATAGTGATGAATACCCAGGAAGAAATAAGGATAGCTTTTGAAGAATATAGAAATGGCACATTCATAAAAAACCAAGATTAAATTCAATTAGAAATTCTTTCTCTGAATTCTTCTTCAAGAATATCCATGATTAGATCATCTACATATCTACCTGCAATAAATGAAGCTTTTCTTCTGGTTCCAACATGTTTGAACCCTAGTTTCTCGTAGACATGTATTGCTGTTTTGAGAAATTCATACACATGGAGCTCTATACGATGAAGATTGAGAAAATTAAAACCTACTTTTAGTACGCATTCAACAGCATCAGAACCAAATCCTTTTCCATGATTTTCAGGATTATAAATGGCTATACTCAAAAATGCACTTTTGTTCGTTTTATCAACTCTTTTTAAGGCAGTTACTCCAAGAAATTCATTAGTATCTTTTTCAACAACAGCAAAAGTGTAAGAAAACTGATTTTTCATATCTTCATCTGTTTTCTTAATCCATTCTTCTCTATCTTTCTTAGAATTAGGAATGTAA
>Ga0307444_1000745_pt1 | contig 14861 bp, 9 predicted proteins | sample SalMarSW160340MG_FD_202145 | JGI IMG/M metagenome (GOLD analysis project Ga0307444, IMG submission 202145) | Salt marsh sediment microbial communities from the Plum Island Ecosystem LTER, Massachusetts, United States - SW1603-40 | ecosystem: Environmental > Aquatic > Marine > Intertidal zone >... | reverse complement strand
TTTAAGTGATGATTTCCTCGAAAAACGCGCCAGTCTTGATGATAATGCATTTCATCGCTTCATGATGGAGAAGTTTGACTTAATGGGCTTACAGGTCTGATTAACAAAGCCATGCAAAAACCCTTATGAGGCATAATCGAACCTGATGTCTGCAAAGGGGCTAGCTTTCGACATTGGATATTTAATACATACCCCGCTGGTGAAGGTCGGATGGTAAATAGCTGAATATGCCGCTTCCTTTAAAAGAAAAACCCTATTTCAGAAAAGCTCTATTTAGGTTGACTTGTGAAATAACTCCTGTTATGGATATAATGTCAATCGTAGAAGTATTGTGTGGTAAACAAATCATTTGATGGAAGAATTCTCTCAAAAAATAAGCTTCTCAACGCCTCAGTACAGCAAACACATTGCAACCACCCTATTTGCCTTCCTTAAGAGGAAATGTACTTTTATATAAAGCTTGTATCCATTATTATCTTATTGCTTCTTTCAGGTTTCTTTTCTTCATCTGAGACCGCCTTTTTTTCTCTCAGTAAGGTTAGGCTGCGCCGAAGAAAAATCCGAAAAGGTTCAAGTTTTAAATATATAATAAATCTTCTAAAGACTCCGAACAAATTTCTCACCACAGTGCTCATTGGAAATGAGATTGTGAATATATGCATCTCTGTAGTTGCCGCTGCACTTGTTTACTCGCTTACAAAGGATATAATCAGCGACAGGTACCTTCCATTTTTCTCCATGGCAGTAACCGTTCCTGTGCTTTTGCTCTTTGGGGAGATACTACCAAAAACCATAGCTGTCAAATATCCGGAAACAATAGCCTGCTTTAACTCATACCCCTTATTCGCCTTTTCACGTGCAATAGTTCCAGTTCGACATGTGCTTAATTCCGCTGCAAAGATATTTATACGCCTCTTTGTGAAAGACCCAACAAAACAGCCCCTCGATTCAATAACTATTGATGAGGGTATCTTCAAAACAATGGTAGATATTGGTAGCAAAGAGGGGACAGTTGAACCTGAAGAACGAGAACTTATTCACAAGGCCTTTCATCTGGATGATATATCTATATCCGATATAATGATACCACGAGACAGAATAGTAGCAGTACCATTGGACATCAGTGAAGAAACCCTTATGGAAATTATTGAGACAAAAAAGTTCTCACGATACCCTGTATATAAAAAAAATGTTGACTATATTACCGGTTTTGTTCATGCCAAAGATCTCCTTCGTCTTAAAAGCTCTGCATACAGAAAAAAGCTTCTGACAATGAAGTCAATCCTAAGAAAGCCAACATTTGTCGCTGAAGGGAGAAATGCATTGTCTGTGTTTCTTCAATTTCAGAAAAACAAAAGCCATATAGGTATAGTAACGAACGGCCAGGGGAAAACAGTTGGTATGGTTACGCTTGAGGATATCCTTGAGGAACTTTTTGGTGAGATAATGGATGAAACCGATAGAGAGGGCAAAAACAATGCTTGAGCTTCTCCTTTGGATATTTGTTATTCTCATCTGCATATTCTGTGAGGGATTTTTCTCGGGAACGGAAACTGCAATGGTTTCTGTGGACCGGGCGCGCATAAAGGCCCTTGCAGAGCAGGGAGCTAAAAAACAAGCCCTGGTGGAATCAATTCTTCGCAAACCGGAAAAATTCTTCTCCACTACTCTACTTGGCACAAATATATTTGCAGTTTTGAGCAGTGCAATTGCAACATTGTTGATTATCAACCACCTTGGAGAACAATATAAATATGCAACCATACTCATCATGACACCGTTTATTCTCATTTTAGGCGAGATTGTCCCAAAAACCATCTATCGCTACCATGCTGAAGAAATAACCCCGTATCTTGTGTATCCTCTCAAGGTACTATCCATACTTTTCTATCCATTTGTTATAGTCCTGACGTGGCTGACAACCCTTTTTATGATGCTTTTTGGCGTAGGCAGCGCTCGGTTTCGTCCCCACGCTACACGAGAAGATCTTGAGAACTATTTAGACATGTGGAATATAGACAGTCATCTGAGAACAGCTGAAAAGAAGATCGTCGAGCGTATATTTGACTTTTCTGAAACCGAAGTGGAAGACGTTATGATACCGCTCGTAAACGTAGAAGCCTTGGAGGTAAACGACCGTATTGAAAAGGCTGTAAGTTGTGCCCAAAAAACCGGCTACTCAAGAATACCAGTCTTTTCGGAGGAAGCATACAATATCATAGGTATTGTCCATGCCTTTGACCTCCTGACTGCCCAGCAAAAAACGCAGACCCTCAGAGACATAATGCGTCCCGCCCCGTATGTTCCCAATACTGCCCCAGTTGATGAACTTCTCAAGCAGCTGCGAACTAAAGGGAACAGTATTGCTATCGTAGTTGACGAATATGGCGGTACTATAGGCATTGTTACCATTGAAGACATACTTGAAGAAGTTGTCGGAGAAATATATGATGAGTACGATAAAGAAGAGCATTTTTTTGTAAAAATTGGAAAAAACAAATACCTTGTGAATGCCCGCATGGAAATAGATGAACTCAATGATCATCTCAAGCTACAGCTTCCCAAGGATGATTACGAAACAGTGGCAGGTTTCCTCCTCAAGCATATGGAGAAGATACCCCGGGTTAATGAAAGTTTTCAGTTTGCCAACCTGAAATTCATTATCACGGAGGCTGACAAGCGCTCCATCAAAAAAGTATCAATTACTATCCGTGATAATAAAGAAAAAATAGAGGAAACAGAAATACAATAATTTTAGAAAAGAAAATGCAATGGTAGAAAAGAAATACCTTCTTATTGTAATTATTCTGCTCATATCGCTTATCAGTTGCACTACACCACAATTTTTAGGTCCACCAGCTATTGTACCCACAACAGCTCCTGGTAGGGAAACTGATACGCTTATAAAATCAGCAGAGGCATATTATACTGCCCCTGATGTAGCCAGCATGCGAACCGCTGTTGAAGCAGCCCGAAAAGCCGGTCCAGATACCGCTCTCTACCATGAAATCGCAGCCAACCTTGCATATTTTGAAGATCGACGTTCAGATCGATTTACACACCTTTTTGCTTCACTCCTTGATCAAGACAATGATACGCCGCTTTTGCATCTTCACTTGCTTTCTAAAATGTCCTTGACTCTCAAAGAACGGATGAGAATGGAGCAACTCTGCGATGCCTTGCAACACCATCCTGATCAAGAGGTAAAGGCCCTGGCAACATATCTTTTGGGAATTTCCCTGTTCGTGCGCGGTGAGGTGAAATGCATGGAAAAAACAACTGCGACGAACGGTTGGAATATCCCTTTCTCGTTGATCGGGACATGGGATAATGATCAGAACAAAGGCTTTGATATCTCCTATCCACCGGAACAAGAAATTGATATGGATAAAACCTATAAAGGGCAATTGGTTAAGATCGATTGGCGGACACGGTATCCAACAGCTCTCTCAACCAACTCAATAAATTTAAAAGAGCTCCTGCATCCAAATGTCTGGGCTGTTGGTTATCTGGCATCGGTCATACGCACAACAAAAGAAGGCCCGTATGAGCTTCGCCTGTCTTCCACCGATGCCATAAAGGTTTGGGTAAACAACATCCTTGTTTTTGAAAACCGTCATATTAGCCAGTGGACATTTGACGGCATTGTCATTCCTGTTATACTTCGCTCTGGGGCAAACCGTATCCTCATTAAAAGTGCTCAGGATAAAGGGAAGTGGCAACTACGTGCACGCATAACTAAACCGGGGGGAATGCCTGTTAACCCACATATGTTGAAAGCCCTTCCTGCTGACACACCCTGTCGAACCGATACATTAAAAATGATGAGACCATTGACACCTGAGATGTTACCGGCTCGATTTACCTCCAAAATTCACAATGAAATTCGCAGACAATTTTTATTGATCAGATCTGCGAGATTATTGGGCCTGAAGATTTCGGCAGTGAAGCTGGCCGAAACTTTTGCCAACACATTTCCCACAAGTCTTCCAGGACGTTTTCTGTTAGCCTTTGCATTGTGGGATAATGACGAGCGCGGCCGCACCGCTGACTTGCTCGGAGCGCTTGTTCAAGAGGCTGGAGACCAGTTCATTCAGATCGCTAACAAACAGGCACGTTTCTGGCATCAGAATAACCTTACCCAAAAAGCACGAAAACTGCTCTTTACTACAACTACAACTCACCCGAATCGCCCAACCGCTTGGAAAAGTCTTGTAAGCATTTATAAACAGGAGAAATGGAAAGAGGATCGTCTCAATGCCTTAAAGGTAGTGGCAGAACAATGGCCGGATTGGCCGTCTGTGCAATTACAGCTGGCCAATGCACTTGAAACTCTCGGCTATCAGAAACCCGCGGAAGCCATTTATCGCCAACTGCTTTCTCATCTCCCTAATGACCGTCTCATATTACAGTCAATGTTTAGAATCTCTCGCAGTAAACAGAATTACACGGTAGCTGAGCATTATGCACAACAACTTACCAATGCATGGCCTCATCTTAGGTCTTCATGGTGGCGGCTGGGAGAGATTCGACGTCAATCGAATGATCGCCATGGAGCTGAAAAGGCATTTCTAAAACTCATCGAAATGGCACCTACTGCACCTGACGGATACCGTCTATATGCCGAGCAGGCTTACCTATATGGAGACCGAGATAAGGCCATGCGCTTTTTGCAAAAAGCCCTTGATCGGGATCCGGACAATGAACAGTTAGCAAACCGTCTGGATTTTATCGCACCTCCGGTTTCAGGTCCCTGGGCAAAAGATATCCCCGATCAGGAGACTATTACAAAGGCAGTGGCCTTACGTAGTAATATTCAGGTTCACAGCGGCGCAGACACAGCACTATTACTTGATGATATGGTAACTGAACTTAAAAGAGATGGAAGTAGTGTTAATGTAATTACCGCCGTCACTCATATCTTCAACAAGTCCGGGCGTGATCAAATGACCAAATACACCCTTCCCAAAAGTGGTCGCACCCGAATATTGCAAGCCTATTCGGTTGACCCAGAGGGGAAAAGAGTCGAGGCTTCTTCTATTCGGGGGCAGACAATCCGGTTTAGAAAAATAAAAATCGGTTCAACAGTGGTTGTTCAATTTCGCCATGACGCCCCTCCGAACAAATACCTTGTGCAATATTATGCAAATACCTGGTGGTTTCAACAATATAAGACTCAAATATGCAATTCCCGATTTGTTCTATGGATACCTGAAGATACAAAAATATTAGAATTTTTCCGGGGAAACATCAAACGGCAGACACATAAAAAGGGAAATTTTATCCGTATAGCATGGAGCACTTCTGAAGCTCCCGTACTTATACCTGAAAGCAGATCACCGCATATCAGCGACATCGCATGGGTACTAAAAATCAGTACAGTTCCAACGTGGGATCTCTTTCATAAGTGGGAAGAGGCCCTTTTGCAAAACGTTTTCCGTGAGAGTCCAGAAATCATCCAATTGGCAAACACACTTTTTAAAGGTGCTGATACATCAGTTGAAAAACTGCAGCGCATACAAGCATACCTAATGACCGAAATCCGCTACCAGAAAGACTATGAAAATATTATTACAGGAGTGAAGCCCCATGCAGCACCAGTTGTACTCGCACGCCGATATGGAGATTGTAAAGACAAGGCAGTACTGTTTATCACACTCGCACGACTCGGAGGAATTGAGGCCCAATTCGCACTCATACGCTCTCGCTATTTTGGTCAAATAAGGCAAGAAGTGCCGATGCAGCAATTTAATCACGTCATTGTATATATCCCACCCCAGCCTGACCTTGAAAAGGCGCGATTTTTCGATCCTACAGTCGATGCACTGGATATCAGTCATTTACGGCAGGATAATCAAGGTACGTGGGCATTTGTCTTGGATTTAAAAGGTGGGTATGCGTGGAAGCAGGTTCCCTTTCAGGCGGCAGAAATAGATTATTTGAAAAAGCATATCGTGATGAATATTGTGAAAAACGGGAACTGTAATGCTGAAGTTGTAATTACGGCCGAGGGTCGTAACGGAGCGGTACTTCGCAGGATCGCCCGAAATAAAGAAAATTTCACTCAATTCCTTCAACGCATCCTAAGCAACTTAATACCCGGGGCAAAAATGATCGATTATCAAACAATCGAAGTAGTTGATGTCACGCGTCCTGCAAAAATTACAATTAGTTTTGATGCGCCAACATTTGGTCGTCGTGAAGGAAACGAACTACGGTTTAAAATACCACAAGATTGGCACCCAAGAAATCTCTTCTCCCTTACAAAACGAAACCACCCACTTGTGCTTGGTGTGCCGAGAACTCAGCACCTTGACATAGATTTTATCTTCCCTGAAGGAATCGAGTTAAAGCAGGCGCCTGATTCTAAAGAGGTCAGGACTCATTGTCTTTCACTCAGACGCAGCTTTTTCACAAAAAAGGGAAGTGTAAAGATGAGGCAATCGTTTTCGACCTTTTGTGAACGCATTCCAGTTGGAGATTATCCGGCTCTACGCAATGAAATTGATAAAATCATACAATTACAGGAAGAAGAAGTAGTGCTCACGGTTCTCGAATAGTTTTTGGAGACAGTTACAGGCTTTTGATTTCCCCCTTTTTCTATCAGCGTATACCAGTTTCATTTTTTTTCCTCCTGCTCCCACCTTTAAAAATGTGAAAAATTTACAATAAAAGTGGAAATAATTTACCTATTAACTGGTAATTAATTACCATTTTTACAAACGGTTTTCGTCAATGTTCAGCTAACTATATGAAATTTAATACAATTTTTTTAACCTAACAATGTGGCATGATTTTAGCATCATAGTAAATGTAAGTGTGTATTATGTGCCACCCAACTTCAACACCAAAATAATAAACCACGTGATGGCCAAAGGCCTCCAAAGGTTATATTGTAATAAAGGGAGCTTGAGGTGGCACTTAAAAGATTTCTCGGATGTGTGTGCATCTTTTCTGCAGGGTATCTTCATACTACACAGAAAGAAAGGATTTACACCTGCGATAATAACAGCATCTTGGAAAGCACTCCATTTGGTGGCCTGAATTGTCTACGTAAAGTCTCAGTCTCTTGTAACGTAAACTGATAAGGAGTGAATGTGCATTATGGGAGCAGGCATGAAGCATTACATGAATCCTCTGCATATCTATTGCCGCCTGCGGGATATAGGAATTGCAAAAGGTACAGCTATGTTTCTGTGCCGCATTTATGAGCGTTCTATATTTCGGCACTTTTTAGACAAAGAAACCATACTCAGGTAAGCTGGGCTATACCTACCAATCAATGCATTGTAGATAATCATGAAAAAAGATGTAAAAGAAAGCACAGGTATAAAGCTCCTTGTAAAGAAGTATAAGAAAATATTTCGAATTCCAGAAAATTTGAGGTATTACTCTAAGAAAGATTATAAAACTGCTGAAAGAAAATTTTTATATTACGCATTGCTGGGGCGCAAAGTGTAAGACCTGCAGATTATTCAATCAATGCGCAAGTCCCATTTCACGTATAAAATTAAGGCATTTATCACCCATCCACGATAATAACCCCTCCTTTGATAAAATCAGAAAGATCTGAGACAATAAACATAACAGCACCTACCACATCACCTGTTTCCATTGAGGATCAGCCTCATCAGTTAATGTATAGTGTTTCCTTCAGACAGAGTCTCTTCCTTGAACAAATCGAAAGATGGAATGAAAGTCTACGTAAAAGGGTGAGCCATACTTTACAATTACTGTCTGTAAGGTACAGATGTGAGCCCAAGAGGTCTCTTTCTTTAACAGGGTTGCATAGAGGATAAGGCAGCTGAAATCATCTAAGGAGGTTATAAGATACCACTTCTCTTTCGCAGGGGGTGACCAGAGGTGACAAATGACATTTGCAAAAACTTCTATTGACAGGGTAGTGACACCTAAGTTATAAGAAAAAAAGCTGGGGGAGCTGATAGGCTGAGAACTTCCGAACTCATCATTATGGATGTTACTTTGATGAACGGAATGACCCCTCGAACCTGTCCGGGTAATTCCGACGTAGGAAAGTGGCTACGAAACAAATACGAAGCCGTAACTCTTAAGCCAGCGATTACGGCTTTTCTTTCCTTTTGAATGCCTGTCTTCAGCCCTTCATACCTCTTTTTCTAGACGTCTATTTAAGCCAAGATCTTAAAATTTATGTCAAGCCCGCCCTGGCGTGATATGATCATAACAAGCTATTGTCACTTTAGCACTAAGTGAACGGGAGCCATAAAATTTAACCCTTGCATGCCAGGTCTGGGCCAGGGTTTTTGCAAAACACTCAGGTGCAAAATATGGGTAGATACTGGATTCTGGTTTCTGGATCTTGGATAAAACCAGGAATGCTCTTTTATCTATCCAGTATCAATCATCGCTTCGGTTCAACAAATGGAATATGACTATGCTCAATTCGTCGGTTTGAAACGTAGCTTCGCTAGTAAAAAGATACATAACAATAACCCGATAACTTACACAAACTATCACCATAATTGTTGCATTATTAGATTTTTAGTAACAATTTAGCTCTTTAAAATTAATTGGTGAATGAGCATGGAGATGTCTTTTTTTATCATTCCCTCACAAAGACGAGTCCGTAGGCCGCTTCAAACCGGCACACACGGACAAAGTTCTTAGAAGACAAGGACGCGTTGCTCGTGCGCATGGTTTGAAGCGGCACGCTGAGGTCCCCTGTTAGAGGGCATGATGTAAAAAAAGACATCACCATGCTCATGCGTCCCACCAAGGATACATCTGTGGCCTTGAGTAAAGGCCAGAGAGAGTTTTCAGAGAGCTAAAATGTTACGATTTTTTATTTTTCCCATCATAAAAGAGGGGCAGCTATGAAAAGGATTTTAACTATTGCCGGTTCAGATTCCGGGGGTGGAGCAGGAATACAAACTGATTTAAAAACCATCACTGTATTGGGCGGATATGGTATGAGCGTAATCACAGCGCTTACTGCGCAGAATACAGTTGGGGTTCAGGCCATCCTTGAATTGCCGCTGGAATTCATCGAAAAACAGATTGATTCGGTAGTTGAAGATATTGGTGTCGATGCAGTTAAGACAGGCATGCTCTCGAGCTCGGAAATCGTCGGTTTAGTTGCCGCGAAAATAAAACAATACCGAATAAAGCGCGTTATTGTAGACCCCGTAATGGTGGCAAAAAGTGGGGATTCACTCCTTAAAGAAGAAGCTCAAAAGGCCGTAGGCGAATTGTTGATCCCGCTTGCCTTTGTCGTGACTCCAAACCTCCCTGAAGCCTCAGTACTTGCTGGAATTGAAGTTAACAATCTAAAGACAATGAAAGAAGCAGCCCGCCATATTTATAATTTAGGAGCCAGAAATGTGTTGGTAAAAGGAGGGCATATGAAAGGAGAAATTGTAGATCTCCTTTTTGATGGAAATACATTCTACGAATACCCTACGCCTCGTATCCCTACCAAAAATACCCATGGGACTGGGTGCACCTTTGCATCCGCGCTTGCCACAGAACTTGCGAAGGGAGGCACGGTTCAAACAGCAGTTGAAAGGGTCAAATCATTTATGACAACTGCCATCAGATTTTCTCTTTCTCTTGGAAAAGGACATGGTCCAACCAACCCTTATGCAATCATTGCAAGGGAAAAGGAACGCTTTCAGGTATTAGAGGATCTAAAGGCTGCCCTTGAAAAATTACAAAAAAACAAAATCGGTAATCTGATTCCTGAGGTTCATTCTAATTTAGGGTACGCACTTCCCTTTGCAGAAAAATTCGAGGATATAGCTGCCTTTCCTGGTCGAATCACAAAATTAAATGACTCTATTGCTACTTTTTCAGGTCCGGAGTTTGGCAGCTCCCGGCACATTGCCAGCATTATCCTTACCTTGATGAAACACAATCTGGATTTCCGATCGGTAATGAACATCCGATTTTCGGAAAAAATTATACAAACATGCAAAAATCTCGGTTTACAGGTCCGCAGCTTTGATAGGGCGGACGAGCCCCTACAGATAAAAAAACAAGAGGGTTCCTCACTTGAATGGGGCACACAAGAAGTACTTAAGCAAGGTAAAATCCCGGATATTATCTTTGACAGGGGGGATGTAGGCAAAGAACCCATCGTGCGGGTTATTGGTAAAAATCCAGATGAGGTAGTTAAAAAGGTTCTCAAGATAACGCAGAAGATCAAGGTTTGAGAGCCCTGATTGTTTGGTTATTAATATTAAATGGAGGCACACCATGAATGGCGTTACACCAATTCCGAGAAGCCAAAGAACACTGAATGGCTTCGATTTTTTCCTCCTATGGGCCGGAGCAGCTGTTTCTCTGGCCGAGATATGGGCCGGAGGTATTCTGGTGCCCATGGGATACATTACGGGGTTAATTGTGATTCTCTTGGGCCACATTATCGGAAACACTCCCCTGGCCCTGGGTGGCATTATTGGAAGCCAGCATGGCATTCCTACCATGGTGAGCACACGGCCAGCTTTTGGTGTCCGCGGATCATATATACCGGCAGTACTGAATATTTTCCAGCTCATCGGATGGACTGCGGTCATGGTATGGATTGGGGGTCAAACAGCCGCTACCTTTACCCAGGAATCCTCGATCTTTACCCCCAGGTTCTGGATACTTTTTCTTGGTGTGGTAACGACCTTATGGGCTCTTGTTGGACACCGATTTTGGAAATGGCTTCATCGTATAGCGGTAACTGCGCTAGTGATTCTCTGTACTATGATGACCTATGTAGTATTCAAGGAATATGGGATCTCTCAATTGCTGAAGGTTCGCTCAACGGGTGATCTTCCCTTTATGGTAGGGCTCGATTACGTGATAATTATGCCTATTTCATGGTTAGCACTCGTGTGTGACTACTCTCGATATGCAAAAAATGATAGCAGCAGCTTTTGGGGAACATGGGTTGGATATTTCATCATCAGTTCATGGATGTACTTTATTGGATTAAGCGCTGCATTAGCCACCAAGTCGCCAACTCCAGAATCAATGGTATTGGAAGTTATGGTCTCCTTTGGACTCGTGGTTCCTGCTATGATTATCGTGCTCTTCTCTACCTTTACCACCACATTTTTAGATATCTACTCTACTTCGATTTCTGCCCTCAATATCTATCCAAAATTGGGAGAGAAAAAAGGGGTTATTATCGGAGGCGCCCTCGGGACTATTATCGCACTCATTTTTGCTGGCTACCCAGGAACATATGTGCATTTTTTGGAAATCATCGGCTTTATCTTCTGTCCCCTATTCGGAATTGTATTGGCAGACTACTTTTTTACTAAGAAGCGAACACTGCTGACTGATGAACTGTTTACTCGTGGTACTTACTGGTATACAAAGGGGATCCATTGGACAGCATTTGGCTGCTTGGTGATTGGTTCATTCGTGTTCTGGCTTGGCAGGTACTTGCAGGTAGGAGGAGCTATTCCCAGCTTCCTTGTAGCTGCGTTTATCTACCTTATAGCAACTCAAAGCTTCAGAGGAAAGGAACCTTTACAAGAAAAATAGGTGTAGGCGACCTTACATTAATTTTTATTACCTTATTTCACATCTGTTCCAAACAGATCACTAATACTGCCTTTATACGGTGGTTTAAGAATTTTTCTCTCAGTTATTATGGCTGAAATGTATTTGGCCGGAGTTATATCAAAAGCAGGATTCAAGGCATCCACACCCTTCGGGCCAAGCAGATGACCATTAAAGGAAGTAACCTCTCTGGAGTCTCTTTCTTCAATAGGTATCAGGTCCCCGTTTTTTAGATCAGGATCAAAGGTTGAAAGAGGGGCAGCAACATAAAAAGGGATTTCATTTTCTTTCGCGAGTACGGCCAATTGGTAGGAACCAATCTTATTCGCCGTATCTCCATTTGAGGCTATTCGGTCAGCACCAGTTATTACTAAATCTATCACCTCTTTTCGCATGAAATAACCTGCTGCACTATCGACGATTACCGTGACTGGGATATTTTCTTCGATTAATTCAAATGCTGTAAGGCGAGCGCCCTGGAGTAATGGCCTTGTTTCGTCAACAATCACCTGGATATCTTTCCCAGCCTCATGAGCTGCCCTGATCACGCCCAAGGCAGTACCATATCCCCCTGTAGCTAAGGCTCCAGCATTGCAGTGGGTAAGTATCGTTGCGTTATTTGGAATAAGTTGTAGGCCATTTTGACCGATCTTTTGATTTATTTTAATATCGGTCTCTAAAATAATCTGGGATTCCTTTCTAAGGGCTTCTCTAAGCTCCTCCACAGTGTTATAATTCATTATTTCCACAACCTTTATCATTTTCTCAACTGCCCATCTTAGGTTAGCTGCTGTTGGCCTCGCTAATTCCATTTGCCGGGCCATTTCTAAAAATCTTATCTTAAAGGTTTCGTAGTTTTCCGTTATAATAGTTTGAGAACCTAATGCAAGACCCATGGACGCAGCCACACCAATAGCTGGAGCACCTCTTATAGCCATTTTTCTGATTGCAGTAATAACATCCTGAAATGTTTTACAGACAAGCCATTCTTTTTTTCTGGGGAGTTTTCGCTGATCAATAATAGAGATACAGTGATCATCCCATTTTATTGTCGGAATCATGGCAAGCACCGGTTAGCGTTTAGCTTTCGGCCATCAGCTTTCGATTTCTAAGATCTTCTAAAATAGACAACATCACCCTGTTCCATGCCCCAGGGCCATTTTCCTCTAAAGTAATGAGATCAGGATGAGTAAGGCCATTTATATGTGTGCCATCTCTCCCTTGCATTACCACTGCCCTGTCCACCACCTTTAACATGGATATATCATTTGGGCTGTCTCCAAGAGCAATAGAAAAAGTTGCCCCTTTTAGTTGTTTATAAATATCCAGAACTTTCTCTACAGCCCTACCCTTATTTCCGCCAATAAATAGATGGATAAAACGCCCCCCATATACACAATCAAGGCCATGCTGTGCTGCTTTTTTGCAAAATATCTCTCCATCATCAAGAGGATCATCTAATAGTACAGGTTCATCAAACTCTCTTTTGGATGCACGAAGAGCATCCTCTAATGTGAGACCTGTTAAAGAAGCAATCTCTTTGACAGACATCTCGGAAAAACCTTTGAAGTTAAAATTATCTTTTAGCTTCCTGCTTCTCTCGAGCACCTCTTGGATAGGCCGCCCTATATAGAGTGCATGAAAAAGGTCGACCTTTACATAAGGGTTATCCTGTGGTAATGCAAAGGACGTCGGGAAATATATTCCCCCGCCGTTTTCTGCTATAAAGGGGGTTTCAAAAGACATTAACTCTCTTAAAAATTCAATCTCACTTCGGGTCTTACTGCTTACCAAAATAAGAGGAATTTTTTGCGAATGAATAATCTTCAGGGCAGGTAGTGCTGGACTGAAATCGTAGGTTTGATCATCTAATAGGGTACCATCTAAATCTGTGAATATCAATATCTGTGGTTGGGATTTTTTTAAACTGTCACGCATATTATTGCATAAAAAGCGGTTTTCTCCATAAAAGAAAACGGTATCTGGTCAAAATTTGAAGGAAAGGTATGGGTATCAACCGAGACACTAGTATAAAATCAATTTATCAGTCTCCTCAGAAATATGTCAATCAAATTTTGCCTTGCGTGTGTGTCTTCTTGACTTTAATGGCTATTTACCATATATGATTAATCTAATGTAATCAATACTCATTGAGAGTATTTTCTAAAAAACAACGGCTAAAATACACTACCTTTAATAAGGACTAATGAATGACTAAAAGATTTAAGTTGTTGTTTTCGATAAACCCCTTCTCTATCACAATCTATCTTACATTGTTGATCGTTTTAGTATTCATGTTTATAGAACCAGTATTGCTTGAGACCGTTGAGCTTAAAACCCTGGATCTGAGATTTAAATCCAGAGGGACTATGAAACCTCATGATGCTGTTGTTCTTGCTGTAATAGATGAAAAGAGTCTTAATAAAGAGGGAAGATGGCCATGGCCGCGCTCCAAGATTGCCAGGCTTATTGACTATCTCTCGAATGATGGGGCAAAAGTCATAGGATTCGATATCGGCTTCCTTGAGCCTGATGAGAATACCAATCTTAAACTTATTGACCAGTTCGAACAAAAGGTTGAGTCCTTACACTTAAAAGACAGTAAAATAAAGGAGTTTATTGAGGAGAGCAAACTTAAAGCAGACAACGATCTCATTCTTGCCAAAGCAATCAGAAAATCTCAGGCTAAAATAGTTCTTGGGCATTTTTTTTACATGAGCAAAGCCGCTCTCAACTACCGAACCACACAGAAAGATATAGAAATCCAACGTAAACGGATCAAAAACTCCAAATATCCTTTGCGTATGTATGATCAACAGAACATGGCGATAGATCCGTTTATTAATGCCTATATCCCTGAAGCCAATATTGACATATTGAGTCAGGCCGCTGACTCCTCAGGCTATTTTAATATGATACCTGACAAAGATGGTTTTGTCCGGTGGATGCCTCTTGTTTTTAAATGTGGCCGGGATATTTATGCCCCTCTTTCCATCCAATCTGTCTGGCATTATCTTGACCAACCTCAGTTGATTGTCAAAGTGGCAAATTACGGCATTCAAGAAATCAGGATGGGGGAGAGGATTATCCCCACAGATGAAGATGGCAAGATGCTCATAAACTACTTAGGCCCTGAAAAGACATTCCAGTATTACTCTATAAGTGATATAATCCAAGGAAATATCCCACAAGGGACATTCAAGGATAAGATTATAATGGTAGGAGCCACTGCCATCGCGATCTACGATATACGGAGCACCCCCCTTTCCAGTTCCGGTGAATATCCAGGCCTGGAAATCCACGCTACAGTCATAAATAATATCATT
>Ga0307444_1000743_pt1 | contig 14871 bp, 11 predicted proteins | sample SalMarSW160340MG_FD_202145 | JGI IMG/M metagenome (GOLD analysis project Ga0307444, IMG submission 202145) | Salt marsh sediment microbial communities from the Plum Island Ecosystem LTER, Massachusetts, United States - SW1603-40 | ecosystem: Environmental > Aquatic > Marine > Intertidal zone >... | reverse complement strand
AGATAGTCGGTGAGACAATTGAATGTATAGCTGTAGGTGATGCAGATAACGATGGTGATACAGATATTGTAGCTGGAACAAGTCCACTTGGATTAGTGATTCTGTACGAGAACGTTGGTAACTATGAGCAAACCTTGGAGTATGACTGTAAAATAATTGCTAATTATTCTAATTATCTAGGATTTTTTCCTATTCGTGTCAAAGATATTACAATAGGTGATTTAGAAGGTACAGGTAACAATAGTATCTTATTAGGTGTTACTTTTTTTGACGGCCAATATAAAGGACATGTTATTAGATTTGATAAATTAGGTTCAAACTGGCAACAAACAGAAATTCTCAATGGTGAATCTACTCCTATAATAAGTGGTGTTTATAGTGTTGCAGTTGGAGAAATAGGAACTGACTCTACCCGAGTTGTCGTAGTTGGAGAAGGTTTTGATAAAACGTTTCATGCAGGTAATATCACAGTATATACGAAAGAAGATTCCATCTGGCATGTCGAAGACATTCTCCATACCGACCAAAATAGTATAGAAGTGTGTATAGGTGATTATTCTTCAGTTTTAGGTGGTAACGAGATTATTTATTGCATTTATACAAGTAATAGTACGTTGGGATATTTGAATTATGAAACAGGAGTTTATTACAATAATTTTATGGCTAACTATACAGTAACTCCAGAAAATCCTACAAATTATACAAGCTTCATGAATGTGCAATTAGGAGATCTGCAAGGTAACGGTCAAAAAGAATTAGCTATTGCAATTGATTCTTATGATGCTAATACGGATAGAATTGTTCTTTATAACGAATCTGGTGAAACAACCATTGTCAGTAACTTTGAGTCTATTAGTGATGAATTACTATTCGGAGATTTCGATAATGATGGAAAAGATGAAATTGTCTATGCCTACACTAATACGACAATGTTTCCTACTACAAGAATCATGTACTATGATTGGAATGGAACTGCAGGAGAATCGATCTTTGTTGAGGAAGCAGCTGATTCTATTGTTCCTGCTCTCTGTATTGGTGATTTTGATGATGATACTGATTTTGAAATGATGTACGGAACTGCTAATAGTGGTTGGTTGATTCTATGGGATTATGTTACTATACCTCCTATTCAGAATATTTCACTACCTCCAATGGTGTCTTTAATAGCTGGATCATTCTCTTTCAACTATCGAATAAGATTCTTTGGTTGGAACACTCAAGATGTTAATTGTACGGTTGATTTACCTTCAGAATTAGTATTAGCTACAGATCCTTCAAGTGTAATAATTGGAGATGTACTTTATCCTGGTTTTGTTTCTCAAAGTTGGAACATTACTGCGCTCGATTATGGCTATTATAGAATAGATGTGACGACAAATACAACTGATGTTGGTGATTATCAGATGAATACTAGTGTTCTTGTAACCGATTTAGAAGTTTATAATACTGAAGCTTCCTCAACAACAGCACCCATAGCTCATACTGTAACAATTTCAGGATATGTTGTATATATCCATGATAAAACTCCAGTACAAAATGCTGTTGTTTATCTAGATGGAGAACCTATTAGAATAACAGATGAATTGGGATTCTTTAGCTTTGGAGTAACTAATTATACAATAGGAATAAGTACATACAATATTACAGCTTCATACCAAGGCGCAGGTAATTTTGATGATAGTGCAATATTCAAAATAATAGAGATAGAATGGGTGCCATTTGTTTCCGAATTTTATTCTGTCTTTGGAGTAACAACAAGTTTATTCTTGTTAATAATCACTCAAATTATAGTGTTTTTCAAGATTAGAAGGAAGAAACACTAATTTTCTTTTTTTAAAACCATAGTATATCTTAAATAGCGCTTTAAGATTGTCTTCTCAATGTCTGCAAATACTCTTTCAAATCTTGATCCTCAAATTGTTTGGGGTATTTTTGAGGAAATAACTAAAACTCCCCGCCCTTCAAAACATGAAGAGAAAATTGTTGCTTGGATTAAAGAATGGGCAAAGGAACATAAAATTGCTTGTAAAGAAGATTCTGTAGGAAATTTACTTTTATCTATGAAAGCTACCAAAGGAAAAGAAAAGGCTCCAACCTTGGTTTTACAGGGGCACACTGATATGGTTTGCCAGAAAGATTCTGATACAAAGGTTGATTGTGAAAAAGATTCCTTAATTGTTAAAACTGATAACAAGATTGTTTATGCTGAAGGAACTTCTCTTGGTGCAGATAATGGTATAGGAGTAGCCATAGCTCTTGCAGCTTTATTGGATGAAGATTTAGAACACGGCCCTTTAGAAGTTCTGTTGACTGTAGATGAAGAATCGGGATTGACAGGAGCTCTCAAGCTAAAACAAGGATTCTTTACTGGAGAATATTTGTTAAATATCGATAGTGAAGACATAGGTAAAATAACTATCAGTAGTGCTGGTGGAGGAGATACAATTCTTTCTATCCCTGTTGAAACTGTAACTGCTAAAGGGTGGAAAGGAATAAGAATAGCAATCAAAGGTCTACAAGGAGGACATTCAGGAGTCGATATTGATAAAAAGAGGCTTAATGCTATAAAAGTTGGTGTGGATGCATTAACTAGAGTTCAAGATTATTTGAAAGCTAAAGAAAGTAAAAACAATGAACTAGCTCTCAGTACTATTTCTGGTGGGACTGTTCATAATGCTATCCCCAGGGACTTTTCTTGTGATTTCCTGGTAAATAAAGAATATAATGGCATTATTTTGAAGCTTTTGAAACAGTGGAAGCGATTCGCTCTTTCAACTATGAAAGATATGGAACCAAATATTAGTATAGAAATAACTGAAATTAAAGCAGATCAAGCTTTTACTGCTAAACAATCAGGTGATATCATCTCTTTGCTTTTTGAACTCCACCACGGAGTAGTTTCTTATAGCAAAGAAATAGAAGGACTAGTTCAAACTTCTAACAATCTCGCTTCAGTCAAAACTGTTGAGAACAAAGTGGAAATCTTAGTTAGTACAAGAAGTTCAGTAGATGAAGAACTAGTACAAGCAAGAGAAAAAGCTAAACAATTAGGAGAGAGATTTGGAGCTGAAGTAGAACTAGCTGACTCTTATCCTGGGTGGAGACCAGATCTAGAATCACCTTTCTTAAAGATAGTAAAAGGCAACTATGAAGAAGTGTTAGGAAAAGAGGTTGAATTGAAAGCTATTCATGCAGGTTTAGAATGTGGATTCTTCTTGAAAATAAATCCTAAACTACAAGTAACATCTATTGGTCCTACAATAAAGAATGCTCATAGCACTCAAGAATATGTAGAAATAGAGAGTGTGCAAAAAATCTGGAAAGTAGTAAAAGGTGTAATAAGTTCCATGGACAAACTCTAAAAGAGTTGTTTAAATTCCTAACCTTTTAGCTAATTCTTCTGTCTGGAATTTATACATCTCTCCTCCTCTATACCTCTTAAAACCCATTCGTTCATTTATTGAAAGCATAGGGGCATTGACATCTGCGTTTCCAGTCGTAATCATCTCAACCTCAGGATAATTCTCTTTTATATGAAGAATCATCTGAGCTTTCAACCATTTACCTAAACCTCTTCCTCGATATTTGAGACGAACGCCAGTAAGCTCTTGTCTTATCCTGTACACTTCTCTCGGTTCATAGAAGATTTCAGTTAAACCTGATATCGTTCCATCCTTTTCTCTACTGACCATTGTAAAATGTGTCTGTCCCATGTCTTTAGCTGTCTTCTCTACTTTTCTACGTGTATCACCAGTTATCTTATCGGTATATTCCATCTCACCATGAGGAGCCATATTAGCTGCTTGAGTATACATTTCACAGAAATCATCAAGTATCTCCTCAGGACATTCGATAAAAGATTCGATTGTTACACCTTCTGCACGTTTCTTTCCTTCCTCTACCCAAGAACGCATTAAATCCCAATCAACGTCCGTGAGGTCTAACCTACTTTCAGCTCCTTCAAGAGTCTTTTTACCACCATGCTTTTGTAAAAATTCTCTACCTGAATCTTGACTGGTTCCGACATTAAGAACAGTTCTATTAATTGCTTGCGCTTCTTTCACTATTATTTTGAGAAAAGATGTACCTATACCTTCTCGGTAAAACTCAGGGTGAACAGCAATATTAAATTGACCAATGTGTTTATTTTGTTCATAGTCATCAGAACCTTGAGTAGTAGCTCCAAAACCAGCCCACCCTACTACTTTCCCTCCAGGAGTCCAAGCGAGCCAACGCTTATAATGAAAATCAGGAAATTCTGTTTTCTGTCTCTGGATAATCGCTTCTCGGTCAGGAAGAGGATCATCAGGATTCTGAAATCTAGAGTTAGCTTCAGTAAATTCAAAATAAGTCTTCCAAAAATCATCTGGTACTTCTCTAGGTTTGAATTCTCTTATTTCATATTCCATGTTCTTCACTCAATATGCAAAGTAGTTAATAGGCAGTTATATCTTTTTGCAAAAACGTTAAGAATGCCCAGATGAATGTTTACTTTAAGAAATTTGCTTAAAACGTGGTTTAAATGGAAAAAGAAATAGAGAAAAGAAATCTAATTTATAGCAGTCCAGCACTTATAGTAAATTTTGTTTTCAGTTTGATTTTTCTTGGATATTCCATATTCATTTTTATAGATGGGACATCACACATAGAGGCAGGTTTCATTTTCAATCTATTTGGTTACGCAGCAATCACTGTCATTCCTTTAATTCTCCTCATTGCTTTTATCGTTTGTTTAACAATAAAAGCTAAGAAGACAATTCTGTGGTTAATTAGTTTTAGTTTCTATCTAATTACTATAGTTTTGTATATAGTATGGGCAGTAGAAGCGCTGACATAATTTAAAAAATTTAAAGGAAACTTATTTCTTCTTTAATATAGACGAAACCGAAAGTACTGATATCAACGCTAAAACATTGACAAGGATGTTCAAACCACCACTTCTCGTTGTCTGCACCACTTCTACCATTACACAATCTGATGCCACATTGTTTGATTCATCAGTAAGCACTAAACAATAGTTATATGTACCTACTATTAGATTGTTTAGGGGGAAGTTTAAGTAAGTATTTTGATCCCAGGTGTCAGAATCAATTACAACTCCATCCCTTAGTAGTTGGTAACTTTCAGGATGAAGATCATAAGCTGACCATGTTAAATACTCTCCAGTCGCTGATTCTTCTATTACCATGTCTTCTGGAGAGCTAATCTCTGGTGCTTGTAAATCGCGAACGTAAACAATCACACTATCACTACATGCTTGATTGTAGCCGTCATAAGCAACAAGTGTGATATTGAAATCTCCTATTGGTAAATAGTTCAAACTATAAAATAGAGGGACTTGAGCTGTCCAGATACCTACCTCAAATAATGAATTATTTTCATAAATTTCATAATTAAAAGGGCTAAGAGTAGTAGTAACTGTCCAATATATCCTTGCATCAGGTTCTCCTTCATTAATGGTTTGATCTACAGGATGTGTAACAGTTGGAGCTGCAGGATTATTAACAGTAATATTGACCATAGATGTCCAGCCATCATTGGTGTAAAGATTACTAACACCAGCTTTTTCATAAAATCTCGAACCAATGTAAAGAGAGAAAGAATCTGCCATAGCTATAGTAGGAGTGATAAACCATCTATTCTTAAAAGATTCCCCTTCAGAATCAATAACTCCTCCACCTAAAGAAGATGTAAAGATGTACCCACTACCATTGTCAAACTTCATCCAAATTTCTATGGAATGAAAATCAGTCACACTATTACTACTATTAAAACTATCAACTGTTAAACCGACATCAAAGTAGATAGAAGAACCTCTTATCCAAGTAGTAGAACTTAAATCGAGATAAAGGGTATAATTTGATCCTCCAGTAGCAGTTTTCTCTGATTCATATATAGCTGCAGAAACTGGTTGTATTTTTGTCTGTTGTATTAAAAACAAGGAAGATAAAGATAAGAGAACTAACAATGGTATTTTTAATAGTTTTGCGCTAGTTTTCATCGATAAAACAAACTCTCTCTTTTCTTTAAATGGTTATCGCTTAAAAAAGCAAATTGTCAAATGATTTTCTTAAAAAATGAACTTTTTTCAGAAAAAAATCATAGTCGTCTCGCAAAATTTAAAATAATATTTATTATTCTAATATTGTGAGAAAGGTAATAATGAGTAGAAAGGTACTAGCTATTCTGGCACTCATAATGATTATAATCCCAATTAGTTCTACTGTTTCTGCAAACAGAATTATAGCAGAGGAACTCAATGTCCCGAAATTTTCTTATGGGAGCTTTCCGTTTGAGATGACTCAACGTTATTTAGAACTGGTTCTTTATCTAAATGCTACTGCTGAAGTAGATGTTATGATCATGAATGAATATAATTACCAAATCTATCTAACTGGGTATGGGGCAGCAACAGTTCTTAATTTAGCAGATGTGGAAAAAGGAAATTTCGTTTTCGATATAAATCAATTAGGAAAATATTATGTGGTAGTAGAAAACAGAAATTCTTATACAGTCCCAGTACATATCCTTATCTCCGGAAGGACTCTAGGATCTACTGCATTAGCGATTATAGGTGCAATAGCGGGGATAGCTGTTCCGATTGGAGGATTTTTATTTTACAACTATATGGGTAATAAAAGGTTGAAAAAGAAAGAAGAATTGGAGAACTAAAGTTTTTCTTCAACATATAATGACAACAGCAGCTCTTCTTTAGAAATGTAGCGTAATATTTCTAGTATTCATATATTCATCAATTCTGGAATACTGGAATTCCATTATTCATTGAATTATTATTATTAATTTAGATGAGTAAAACAATTAAACCTATATGAAAAACATAGAGGGAATCGAATGAAACAGAATTTAGAAATAAAGCAAAGATTTGATGATGCACTTGATGCCTTTATAACCTTCATCAAGCAGGATAATAGCATTCAAGCTGCTCTATTATTTGGTAGTTTGATTGAGGGAAATATTTGGGAGAAATCAGATGTTGATTTGATATTGATAAGTAATGATGAAAAAACTCCCTATAAATTCTACTGGTTAGATCAAGATGAGCTTAATTTCCAAGTAACAGTATATTCTAGAAACAGATTCAAGAGAATGTTTGAACAGAATTTGTCAGGTTCATGGTTTCAACATATGATAGGCACTAGTAGGATTCTATTTTCAAATGATGAAACAATAAATGAATATGTTCAACAAGTTCAATCACCAGGTAAAAGAGATGTAGAATTACAAATATTGAATGTTATTTCCTTGGTCATAGGAGATTTGGAGAAAGCTGAGAAATTTCTTTATATAAAAAATGATGTTGCACAAAGTTACTTGTTCATATCAAGACTATTAGACCATCTGGCTCAAATAGAAGTATTACTGAATGGTCAAATACCTGGAAGAGAGGTTATTGAACAAGCGCTAGAATTCCAACCTAGATTATTTTCAAAGATATTCACTAGAGTAATTGAAGAGACAACTACCAGAGAAAAAATGGAGGAAATTTTCGATTTAATCAGATCTTATTTGATAGAAAGGACTGAAATTATTTTCAGACCTATCATTGATTATTTCAAAGAAGAGCAAGAAGTTAGAACTCTCTCAGACTTAACTCTCCATCTTAATAAAATGATGCCTTCCAATTGGTGGGAGGTCGTATCTTTAGCTTTTTGTCAATGGTTGCTTGAACTAGGTTACTTGGAAAGATATTCTCAGACGGTAGCTTTAACCTCTAAGAGTTACATTCAGGCGAATGAGATAGCATACATTTACATTGGTGATGATTAAATGAAAAGAGACATAGAAATAATTGGTGCAAGAGAAAATAATTTACAAAATATCGATGTAAAAATTCCTAGAGAGAAACTTACAGTAGTTACAGGAGTTAGTGGATCAGGAAAATCTAGTCTTGTTTTCGATACTTTATTTGGAGAAGGACATAGAAGATTTTTAGAATCCTTAACTGCTTGGGCTAGAACTAGACTTCCCACCATGAAAAAACCTGATGTAAATATGATTCTAGGCTTATCTCCTGTAGTTAGTATTCAACAAAGAAAAGGAAATGTCAACCCACGAAGTACTGTTGCTTCATTGACAGATATAGGGAGTTATCTGCGCTTATTATATTCCATGGCAGGAACAGCTCATTGTCCATATTGTTCTGATGAGATACCTATCAAATCCTCAAATCAAATAGCAGATAAGATACTCAACCTTCCGAAAGATACGATTGTAGAGATTAGAGCTATTATGTTCAGAGTATATGATGAAAACTATAGATACTTGTTAGATACTGCAAGAAATCAAGGATATCGTAAAGTTAGGATTGATGGAGAAATTGTTGATACCAGTCAGGAGATAGAATTAGATGAGGAGAAAGAGTATGCTATAGAAGCAATTGTTGATAAGGTTGTAATTAACGGTGATATATACAAACAACTAGTAGAATCAATTGAAGCAGCTTTCTTGTTTGGACAGAAATTTATAGCAATAGAAATTCTCAATCCAGAGTATCTAGAAGGTAAAGCAGAGGAATTCTATAATAATTTAACCTGTTCGAAACATTATATAGTTACAGGAGAATTACTCCCTTGGTATTTTACAGCTAATGATCCAGAAAGTGCTTGTAACACTTGTTCTGGAGTAGGTACTTTTATGGTAGCTGAAAGACAGTTGCTCATTGAAGATGAAAAACTTAGCTTGAGAGAAGGTGCTCTTGATAGATCGTTCTTTAATATGGATAATAGGACTTTCAAGAAGTTCAACAATCCTACATACATGATGGCATATAGTCTCGCAGAACATTATGGTTTTAGTTTAGATACTCCTTTCAAAGATCTTCCTGAAAGAATCAAAGATATTCTATTCAATGGTACTAAAGGTGAAAGAATAGAAATCAAGCAACCTCCAGACCACTTTATTAAACAAGATAGAAATCTTGGAAAGAAACTCCCCTATTCTGGATTAATTAACAGAGTAAATAGAATGTACAAAGAATATTGGTCGAAGAATGATATTCAAGGAAGTGTAGAAAATAGACATAAAAATAGGTTGATGGTGGAACAAATCTGTCCAGAATGTCAAGGAGTTAAACTAAAGAAAAGTAGGTTGTTAATCACAGTTAATGGTAAGAATATCCATGAAACAGCTACAATGTCTTTCAAAGACCTTGGTAGGTTTTTAAAACAAGTTAATATTCCGAAAGAGAAGGCACATTTGGGGGACCCAGTTCTAAGGGAACTAAGAAAGAGAGTAGATCTTATGCTGGAAATAGGATTGTATTATCTCGACCTAAATAGACGATCAGATACTCTTTCTGGAGGAGAGATGCAGAGAACAGTTTTATCAACTCAAATAGGGAGTGAACTAATGGGGATGCTCTATATTCTTGATGAACCTTCAATAGGTTTACATCAAAAAGATGGACATAAATTGATTAGTGTTCTTAAGAAACTTCGAGATTTTGGAAACACTGTGATAGTTGTAGAACATGACACTGATACAATGGAGGAAGCAGACCATCTCATTGAACTAGGTCCTGGACCTGGAATTCATGGAGGAAAAATAACCTTTGAAGGAACTCTAGAAGAAATCAAAAATTCTGAAGATTCCTTAACTGGGTTGTATCTAGCAAAGAAAAAAAGAATTGAAATTCCTGAAAAAAGAAGAGAAACAAATGGTCAGTATCTAACTATCTATGGAGCTAAAGAAAACAATCTACAGAATCTGGATGTGACATTTCCACTAGGTTTATTCATCTGTATAACTGGTGTAAGTGGTTCTGGAAAAAGTAGCTTGATTGATGATATACTATACAAGAAGTTACACTACCTCCTGAAAGATAAGAGAATAATTCCTGGTAAACATGAAAGGATTGAAGGTTATGAATATCTCAAAGATATAAGAAATATTGACCAAGCTCCCATAGGTCGATCATCTCGATCTAATCCCGCTACCTATATAGGTTTCTATGATAAAATTCGAGAGCTCTTTACAGAAACTCCTGAATCAAAAACTAGAGGATATGAACTCAAACAATTCAGTTTCAACAACAATCAAGGAGGAAGATGTCTCCATTGTAGGGGATGGGGAATGATTGTAACTGAACTGAAATTTATGCAAGATGTTGTTTCAGTCTGCCCTGAGTGCAATGGATCAAGATTCAACAAAGAAACGTTAGAAATTCGATACAAAGGTAAAAATATTGCTGAAGTGTTAGATATGACTGTAGAAGAAGGATTGAATTTCTTCAAGGAAAATAGATTGATTCGTCATAAACTTAAAACAATGAATGAATTAGGTTTAGGTTATCTGAAGTTAGGACAACCTTCTACAACTTTAAGCGGAGGGGAAGCTCAAAGGATAAAACTTTCACGAGAATTGGGAAAAATAAAGCGATTGAAAGATAACCTCTACATTCTCGACGAGCCGACTACAGGTTTACACCTTGATGATATCAAGAAACTCCTCATTTGTATCAACCGATTAGTAGATGAGGGAAATACAGTGATAGTTATAGAACATAATTTAGAAGTTGTTAAATCAGCTGATTATGTTATTGATTTGGGTCCTGAAGGTGGAGATGAAGGAGGGTTGATTATAGCAGAAGGTACTCCTGAAGAAGTATCAAAAGTAGCAGAGTCATATACAGGTCAATATCTTGAAGCTGTTTTAAACAGCTCTTAGTTTTTTACATTAAGAGTAAGGTTTTACTATTTTATTAACAGTAATACTATAGTTTTTCTTCAATATACAGTGAAAGTATCAATTTTTTCTAAGTTCTTAGAGCAGAAAATTTTAAAAATAAGTTAAGCATCTAGTTAGTACCTTCTCTGAAGGGAGATGAAATTATGGAGAACAATAAATCAAAAATTTCTAAACAAAAATTTATAGGTTTTAGTTTACTCCTTCTAACATTATCTATGGGTATTTTACCTTCTCTCATGGCACCTGTTCCAGGCGTTTTCGCTGTAGAGTTAAGTAATGACAGTACTGTTAAAAACGCCTCTAGGACTTTATCTCAAAACATTCAAGGTCTCACCGTAGTTGAATATGATTCCTTTAAATATCTATCATTAGTTTGGAGAGCACTAGAACCAGTTATATGGATTTCTCATAGTAATGAGGAAGGTGTGCAAATACAAGGCAAAATGAGCGATTGGTCAGCTTTAGAACCTCTTGTTTACCGAACACCAAACAAGGATATTATGCTCTCGTGTTATTCCAGTAATCTTATTGAAAAAACGGAGTTAACTTCAGCAGATGTATTTACATTCAACAACGAAATTGATTCCACTTTAGGTGCTTTATTTATATCCTATGCTTTAACAGGAAACGAGAAAATTGTTGAAAAGATTATAGACAGAGCTTTTACTCTAACTTTTAATCCAGAAATGATATTACCGCTTCGTATGGTAGAAGATGGACCTCCACCCTCTACTCCACCCCCTACTTATACACCTGGTTTGAGTCAAGTTGAATTAGGTTATTGGATAATAATGGTTGTTATATTCTTTATTGGAGCAATTGTAGGGTGGTATATGGATCCTAATTGGAGTTTTGTTCAAAAATTGGGTATAAAACTCATCGCAGTAGGTAAAATAGGGATTTTAACCACATTAGCTTATGTTGGCGCAGGATATATGACTTGGGACGCTGCTATTCCAAAAATCGTAGGATTCTGTTTTGATACATTGGGGTATCTACTTAAAGCACTTCAAGCCTTGACCTTAGCTGAACAATTACTTTACGGACTAAGTTTGATACTTTCAGTTATTGCACAAATTGGCGTTTATATCTTTAGTGCTTCAACACTTCTATGGCTTAAAATTGCAGCAATCGCAGCAAGTGGAATAGCTTTATGTGTAGGTATTGCACACGACTTCTTTGACAAAAATGATTGGATTGGATAAAAACAAACCTTCCTCTTTTTTTCTTTTTAATATATAAAAATAGATCATTATCCCATTATCTTTTTAAATTATTTAGCAAGAATCAGTTGAAGGAGATAGAGGTGTGAATACCAAGAATTTCACTTCGTTAAAAGGAATGAGGAAGTATCTCAAACAGAGAACCGAACTTAAAAAGGTGCTATATCCAGTTAGACTAACCATTCTTGTTTTTCTGATCTTACTTGGTTTTGCTTGGTCTCATGTTAATTTCTACTTTTACATCTTTATTTTCACAAAAATCTTGATTGTCTTTGGTGTTTGTCTTTTTACTATTTATGCAATAACTGATGAAAAAGAAGTTTTAGAATTTTGGAAAACAGCAGAAAAAAGAAGAAAGGTTGTAAGGACTAAAATGATTTATTCAACAATTGAAACTCTCACCTTGTTTTCCATCTGTTTATTTGTTTTCTTTATTCTTTGGGTATCAGGAGCGATAAGATACTGGGATGAGAAATATGGTGGAGGAGAAAATCCTTTAGTAAGTCTCTATCAACCAGATGTCTGGGAAATTCTAACAATAGGAGCGGTATTCGTACTAACACTGCTAGCTGTCTGGACTAGTATGTACTGGTTTTCTGGATGTTTTTTAAAAATCAAAGGATATGATGAGGAGAGAAAAATAATCAAGATAAAACTATCTAAGTTTTTAATTTGTATATCCATATTAGTAGTGGTTTTTTGGATTATTTTTGGTGGAATAGATTTAATATATATAAGAATAAAAATAGGCGGTTCATTCGAAGGAATACAAGCATTAAAAAATCTTCTAGAACCTTATGTGGACTGGATACCTATAGTGGAAATACCAGTTCTAGTTCTGTTTAATATTTTCTTTTTTTTAAGTGGAATGAAAGGATTAAGACATAATAATTGAGCTAATCGATGAGAGGTACACCTCCATATCTTGTTTTTCAGTGACTATAAGTCTGAATCGCTGTTCTGTTCTTTTTTTGTTACAGTTTTTCTTCGATATACAGTGAGAGCAACAATTCTTCCTTTGATCCCTTGTGCTTTTTTACAATCTTTTTCATCAATGTCCTCAACATAGCTATCTCTTCAGCTGTAAATTCCTCTTCTTCTAGAAACTCCCCCATCTTTCGGATTGCGAAGTATTTGTTAGGTGGTTCATCAGATACAACGTCCTTATAAATCTCAGCTATGGGTGTTTTCATGAGTTTTCTCCTCTCATCAAGTTCCTTCATCACTCGTAAAACCAATTCTTCTGATTCTAGCATATTTGTAACATCATATTTAGGACCTAGGTCAGAAGTGTCCATCATGAATCTACTTCTATCAAAATAAGAGCGACCATCTGCGATATATTTGACCTTATTTTCTTTCCCATTGATAGGATGCAGAATCTCTCTTCTATCAGTTTCAGATAGCTCCTTCCTTAAAGCAATGTGATCTTTGTCATATCTCATTATTTCTTCAATAGCTGCTCTTTCTTCTAATATCCTAGCTAATTTTTCTTTTTCTTTTCTAACTTCATGCTTATCGTCAGTTAAGTAACTCATATAATCTTACTCCCGTTCTTGTCGAATGTGCAAAATAATACACATACCTTTCATAACTCTTTTGCTAAACAAAATCAGGAAAATATATACCATTTCCTACCAGATTTGATAATTCACCACCCATTTGTCTAAAAGAGTTAGTATAGTATGTTCAGACCTACAATGAGGACATCTAAGAAAAGGACCTTTTTCTGTTTCCTCAAATCTAATAATATTACCTTCTAAAGGAAAAATCACTCGTTTTAAATGCTTCCCACAATGTTTACATTCTGATTCTAAAGAAATTTTATTACAATCTGTGCAAAAGAATCGAGTTTTGGGGCTAATGAGACTCCCCCCCACTCCACACCCAAGCTTGAATTCTAGGTCACATTCTAAACATTTGAATAGGTATACTTCACCCATTTGTGTTCTCCAATTCCAACTTCTGATGATATATTATAAATATATAAAATTGGTCTGAAAATGGTAAGAAAGTTTTTCAAAAAAACCATTCACACAAAAAATAAGTGGTTGATTGACTATTGATTAGAAATAAAAAAATAATTCCTCAAGAGAGGAAATTTGTTTATTTTCGTTTTGATACAGATGAAACTGCAAATATAGAAATTAATGCTAATATTGAGATAAATATTAATGTATTTTCTGTTTTAGCTGTTGCTATCACTTCTACTTGTACACAATCAGAAGCAGAATTTCCTGATTCGTCTACTACAGTTAAACAATAAGTGTAAGTTCCAGGTTTTAAACTGTTTAAGGTGAAAATTAATGGAGTAAGATTTGTCCATGCACCAGATTCTATCACGTCTCCATTTCTGGTTAGTTCATAACTTTCAGGATAAGTATCGTAAGCTGTCCATTCAATAAATTTTCCAGTCATATTTTCCTCAAAAGCCAGATCTACAGGAGAATCGATGATAGGTGATGTTGTGTCAAGAACATGCACATTTACACTATCTGAAGTCGATTGTGAGAAATCATCCCAAACATATATAGTAAACGTATAATCTCCTTTTAGCAGGTAATCGATAGTATAAGCGATTGAAATACCTGAAGACCAATAACCTGACTCTACTAGTGAACCATCTTGATAAATGTAATAGTCATCAGGAGAGTCGTGAGTTGCAACCCATGTTATCTCATTTCCTGTAACTCCTTCACTGAATGTTTTATCATTAGGATGAGTTATTGAAGGAGGTGGAGGATCACTGACATATATTGTGACCATATAAGTCCAGCCATCATCAGTATAAGGATCTCCCCAACCAACATCTTCCCAAAAATCAGAACCTATGTATAAATAAAATAAACCAGGCGTAGCTTGACTAGGTGTGAAGGACCAATGAGATTCATATGTACCACCTTCATAAGTAACAGATCCCCACTCTGACTCTCCAGAGACT
>Ga0307444_1000742_pt1 | contig 14874 bp, 11 predicted proteins | sample SalMarSW160340MG_FD_202145 | JGI IMG/M metagenome (GOLD analysis project Ga0307444, IMG submission 202145) | Salt marsh sediment microbial communities from the Plum Island Ecosystem LTER, Massachusetts, United States - SW1603-40 | ecosystem: Environmental > Aquatic > Marine > Intertidal zone >... | reverse complement strand
AGGGGCAGTTCCCGGAGTGGGCCGTCCTCGGGAAGGCCCGCCGGGCACACGCGGCGCGCGTGGCCGCGCTGATGGGAGAGTGGGCGGCGGCGCTGGGTCTGGAGAAGCTCGACCGTATCCGCTGGAAGGCCGCCGGGCTCCTCCACGACGCGCTCAAGGACGCCAGGCCCGCCGCGCTCCAGCCGCTGGTGTCGGATGAGGGGACGTGGCCGGACCCCGTGGTCCACGGGCCGGCGTGCGCCGCCCGCCTGCGCGCGGAGGGCGTGACCGACGAAGCGCTCCTCAGGGCGATCGCGCACCACACGACGGGCCACCCGGATCTCGATCGGATGGGGGAGGCGCTCTATCTGGCCGACTACCTCGAGCCGGGTCGTCGGTCGCAGGCGAAGTGGAGAGCGACGCTCCGGCGCGGCATGCCGGGCGATCACGACGAGGCGCTGGTCGACGTGGCGGCCGCGAAGATCTCGAGCCTCCTCAAGCGACGCTTGCCGATTCCCGAGATGACTGTACAGTTCTGGGCCGAGATCCAGCGCCGCCTCTAGTCTGCAGGGGCGGCGGGTCCTGGACGCACGGATGACGGGTGGGGACGAGCGGGAGGACGGGTGGCGCGGAGAGCACGCGGTGCGAAGCGGTCCCGATCGGGGCGCGGCGGGAAGTCCGGGAAGCCCCGGAAGCGTGGTGGGCGGACCGCCCGCGGCGGGCGCCTGTCCCTCCTGTTCGAACGCTTCAAGACGCTCGCCACGAGCCTCGTGCTGTTGGCCGCCGGGGCGCTCATCGGCTCCTTCTGGCTGCAGTGGAGGAAGGCCCAGCTCCCCGAGTCGGGCTCCGCGTCGGGCGCCCCCGGCCTCGAGCGCCGGCTCAAGATCGAGGTCCTGAACGGCTCCGGCGAGCCGGGTGCCGCACGGGTGGTGGGGGATCTGCTGCTCGGGTATGGATACGATGTGGTCTCCGTGGACAACGCGGATGGCTTCGACTACGAAGTCACGCACGTGATCGACCGGGCCGGCATCGGCGCCTCGATCGAGGAGCTCGCCGCTCGGGTCGGTTGTGACTCGATCTTCGTGGACCTCGAGCCCGATCTGCTCCTCGACGCCACGGTCATCCTCGGGGGGGACTGGCGGGAGCGACTCCCGGGCCACTGAGCCGCACGCGGGCGTGGCGGTCCACCTGCGCGCCCCCCGGCGGGGGTGTGCAGCCGTTCCACGGCCGCGATGGGCCGGTCCGCGCTCCCCCGTCCAGGCCCGCGGAGGGAATCGATGGAGATCGAGGTCCTGCGAGCCGACTATCGGGACGTGGCGGCCATGCGCGAGGCGTATCGTGCTGAAGCGCGCTGCCAGATCGTGCACGACTCCGCCCTGTCGCGCGGGATCGCCGACCCGTACGTGATCCGCGTGCAGGGCCGCGCGGCCGGGTATGCGGGGGTGTGGAACGAGTACTTCGCGGGCCGGGTCATGGAGTTCCACACGGCGCCCGACGCACGGCGGCTCGCGCGCGCCATGTTTCGCGAGCTGCTGACCGCGAGCGCGGCGACGCACATCGAGGCGCAGACGAACATGCCCCTCATGCTCGCCATGCTCCGCGCGCACGCCCTGGATATCCGCGAAGAGAACATCCTGTTCGAGGACGGATGTGCCACCGATCTCCGCTGCCCCGGGGGAATGTTCCGGCGAGCGACGCGCGGGGATCTCGGGCCCGAGGGCGAGTGGGTGATCGACCTGGACGGCCGGATCGTGGCGGCTGGAGGCGTCCTGCGCCACTACAATCCGCCGTACGGAGACATCTACATGGAGGTGTCGGAGTCGGCGAGACGGCAGGGCTTCGGGAGCTATCTCGTCCAGGAGCTCAAACGGGTGTGCCGCGCGGCGGGGAACGAACCCGCGGCGCGGTGCGATCCGTCGAACGTGGCCTCACGCCGGACGCTGGAGAAGGCGGGCTTCGTCGTGTGCGGGCGACTGCTCGCCGGCGAAGTCCGACGCTGACGGCGGCGGCCCTCAGCCCTCGCCCTCGCGCGCCAGGCGGAGCTGCCCGCAGGCCGCCGCGATGTCGCGGCCCCTCGGGGTCCGCACCGCGTTCTCGACGCCGCGTCGCTCGAGCGCGGCCGAGAAGGCCGCGATGCGATCGGGCGGGCTGGCGTGCCACTCGGGCCGCGCCGGGATCGGGTTGAACGGGATCAGGTTCACGAAGCAGGTGAGCCCGTACGCGATGTCGGCCAGCGCCTCGGCCAGCCCCGGGTCGTCGTTGACATCCTCGATGAGCGTGTACTCGAGGCTCACGCGCCGGTTCTTCCGCGCCTGGTAGGCACGCAGCGCCTCGAACAGGACGGGCAGCGGATAGCGGCGCTCGATCGGCATGAGCTCGAGCCGCAGCTCGTGGACGGGCGCGTGGAGCGACACGGCGAGCTCGAACTGCTCGGGCCGCCGCCCCAGCTCACGAATGCCGGGCACGAGGCCCACGGTCGACACAGTGATCCGCCGCGCCCCGAGCCCGAAGCCCCCGTGCAGCACGCAGAGCGAGTCGATCACGGGATCGAGGTTCGCGAGTGGCTCGCCCATCCCCATGTACACCACGTTCGTGATGGGCCGCCCGAGCTCGCGCTCGGCGATCCGCGCCGACTCGCGGTACTGCGCGACGATCTCGGCCGCCCTGAGCTGGCGCCGGAATCCGAAGTGACCCGTGGCGCAGAACCGGCACGCCAGCGCGCACCCGGCCTGCGAGGAGAGACACAGGGTGAGCCGCTCCCGCGTCGGGATCAGGACCGACTCCACGCGCTCCCCATCGTCGAGCGCCCACAGGTGCTTGATCGTCCCGTCCCGGGAGCGGGCCACGTAGGCAGGCTCGAGGGGGGTGAGCGAGAAGGTCTCCCCGAGCGCATCGCGAAGCTCGAGCGGGAGGTTGGTCATCTCGCCGAACTCGCGCGCCCGATGCTCGAACACCCAGCGCGAGATCTGCGAAGCGCGGAAGGACGGCTCGCCCGCCCGCTCGACGAACTCGTCGAGCGCTCCGCCGAGCTCCTCGCCGGTGAGCGCGAGCAGCTCCGGGCGAGCGCGTGCCGGCTGCGCCGAGGTCCCCGCGACGGCCTCCCGCGATGTGCTCCTGCGGCCCATTCTGTCGGCTCCCTCCACACGTTCCCGCGCATCGAGCAGCTTGCTGCCGTTCCGGCACGGGCTGTATGTTCGCGGCTATTCTACACCCCGGCGATGAGTCCGAGCCGGGGTCGGGCCGCCGTACCGAGGTTACGCCACGATTCCCCGTGTCCCAACTGCTCCTCGCAGATCTGCTCACGCCGGACCGAATCCGGATCCCGCTCGAAGCGCGGGACAAGAACGGGATCATCGAGGAGCTGTGCGCCCTCCTCGCGCTCCGCTGTGAGGCCACGCACGAGGAGGAGCTCGAGATACGGGACGCGGTCCTCGAGCGCGAGCGAGTGCTCTCCACCGGAATCGGGGGAGGGGTGGCGATCCCGCATGGCAAGAGCGAGGCGGTCGACGATCTCGTCCTGGTGGCGGGCCGCACCGGTGAGCCGATCGACTTCGATGCTCTCGACGAGCGGCCCGTCCGCATCGTGATGCTGCTGGTGGGACCGGAGTCGGCCGCGGGGCTCCACGTCAAGGTGCTGAGCCGCATCAGCCGCCTGCTGCGCTCGCCGGAGCTGCGCGATCGGCTGGTGCGGGCGGACTCGCCCGAGGCGTTCCACGAGGTGCTCAGACGCGCGGAGACGGCGTGAGCCGAGAGGTGCTCGAAACCGCCTACCGCGATGCGGGGTGCGGCGAGATCGACGCGTCGTGGGTGGGCCGCGAGGTCCGGATCGCGGGCTGGGTGCACCGGCGCCGCGACCTGGGCGGTCTGTTCTTCGTCGACCTGCGCGACCGGAGCGGGCTCCTCCAGCTCTCCTTCGGCCCCGATCGGGCGGATGCCGCCACCCTCGAACGAGTCGCGGAGCTCAACCCCGAGGACGTGCTCCAGGCGACGGGCGTGGTGGCGCGGCGGCCCGAGGGGGCGGTCAACCCGGACATGGCCACGGGCGCGGTCGAGATCCACGTGACCGGGCTCGAGCGTCTGGCGGTGTCGGAACCCCTCCCAATCCTCGTGTACCGACCGCCCGACGAGGAGCTCCCATCCGAGGAGCTCCGTCTGCAGCACCGGGTCCTCGACCTGCGGCGACCCGAGATGCAGCGCAACCTGCGCGTCCGCCACCGGGTCACCAACGCGGTGCGGGCATCGCTCACCGAGCAGGGGTTCATCGAGGTCGAGACGCCGCTCCTCACGCGCCAGACGCCCGAGGGGGCACGCGACTACATCGTGCCGAGCCGAGTGCACCGCGGCCGGTTCTATGCCCTGCCGCAGTCGCCGCAGCTCTACAAGCAGCTCCTCATGGTGGCCGGGCTCGATCGCTATTTCCAGATCGCGAAATGCTTGCGGGACGAGGATCTGCGGGCGGATCGGCAGCCCGAGTTCACCCAGATCGACGTCGAGATGTCGTTCGTCCGGGAGGACGACGTGTTCCGGGCCGCGGAGCGCATGTTCCAGCGCGTGTGGAAGGAGGCGCTCGAGGAGACCCTCGAGCTTCCGTTCCGGCGCATGACACACGCCGAGGCGCTCGAGCGATTCGGGACCGACAAGCCCGATCTTCGCATCCCGTGGGAGCTGGCCGACTTCACCCCGGCGCTGACGGGACTGGGATTCGGCATCTTCGACGGGACCGCCTCGGCGGGTGGGCGCGTACGGGGGCTGGTCGTGAAGGGCGGGGCGGCCCTCTCCCGCGCCAGGATCGAGCATTACGATGGGCGTGCGCGTCAGGCGGGGGCCCGGGGGGCGCTGTGGCTCAGGCGAAACGACGACGGCTGGTCGGGCCCCCCCGCGAAGGTCATCGGCGAGGAGACGGGCCGCGTCCTGGAGGGCGAGTTCGGGGTGGAGCCCGGCGACCTCGTGTTCCTCGTGGCCGGGAACGACGCGGAATCGTCCACGGCGCTCGACGTGCTCCGGCGGGAAGTGGCCGTCGAGGTCGACGCCGTCCGGGCGAAGGGTGGGCACTGGCTGTGGATCACGGAGTTTCCACTGTTCGAGCGCGACGCCGACACCGGACTCCCCGTGCCCGCGCAGCATGCCTTCACCATGCCGGTGGACCCCGATCCGGAGCGAATCAGGGAGGACCCGCTGTCGGTCACGGCCCGCGCGTACGATATCGTATACGACGGCATCGAGTTCGCCAGCGGGAGCCTCCGCTGTCACCTGCCCGACGTGCAGCGGGCCATCCTCGCGGCGACGGGGCTCGGCTCGGACGAGATCGAGCGCCGCTTCGGGTTCCTGCTGGAGGCGTTTCGCTACGGGGTGCCGCCGCACGGCGGGTTCGCGGTGGGCCTCGATCGCGTGGTGGCGGTGATCGTCGGAACGCCGTCCATACGGGACGTGATCGCGTTCCCCAAGACCACCGCGGCCCGCGGCTTGCTCGAGCAGTCGCCGTCGATCATCGATCCGGCCGAACTCGCCGAGCTGGGGATCCGGGTCGAGACATCGCGAAGTGACTGACGAACCCCGCGCGCGGGCAGGCGGGTAGGAGCGAACCATCGCGCGGTCGGGGGCTCGAGTGGGGTCCCCGCCCACGAGCCAGGAGGGAGACGTATCGGCGCCGAGCATGAAGAAGCGGTCGAGGTCGGATCGCTGGAGCCGACCGAGCGCAGGCTGTCGGTCGAAGGGGCCGACCAGCAGCTGCTGGCCGGCGTGAACGACTCGAACCTCAACGTGCTGGCCCGCCAGTGCGACATCCGGGTCGTGCTCCGACGCGACGAGCTGATCCTGTCCGGCCCGCGGGAGGGGGTGGACCGTGCCTCGCCGGCCGCCCGGCGCATGATCCGCTACGCGCGCATGAGGCGGCCGTTCGACGCGGTGGATGTCGAGGTGTTCGTGCGCGACGGCGACGAGTCCGCACCCTCCCCGCAGGAGGAGGACGGTCGTCAGCCCGAGGTGGCCCTCGCGGGAGGCCGGCGGCCGATCCGGCCCAAGTCGCCCGGTCAGGACGCCTACCTCGCCGCCATCCGCCAGAACGATATCGTGATCGGAATCGGGCCGGCGGGGACGGGCAAGACGTACATCGCCGTCGCCGCCGCGGTGGAGGCGCTCAACCGCAAGCGGGTGCGCCGCATCATCCTCACCCGCCCCGCCGTCGAAGCGGGCGAGGCGCTCGGGTTCCTGCCGGGAGACATCCGCGAGAAGGTGGACCCGTATCTCAGGCCGCTGTACGACGCCCTCGAGGACATGATGCCCACGGACCGCGTGCGCCGCGCCATCGAGGAGCACGTGATCGAGATCGCCCCGCTAGCGTACATGCGCGGCCGCACGCTGTCGGACGCGTTCCTGATCCTCGATGAGGCGCAGAACGCGACCACGGCGCAGATGAAGATGTTCCTCACGCGGCTGGGCCTGAACTCGATGACCGTGATCACGGGGGACAAGACGCAGATCGACCTGCCGCGCTCCGAGGATTCCGGGCTGCTCGAGATAGAGGAAGTGCTGCGCGACATCGAGGGCATCCAGTTCGTCTATCTGGACGACGCCGACGTGGTGCGTCACCGGCTGGTCAAGGACATCATCCGGGCGTACCGGGAATCCGATCAGTGAACCCCTGGTATCGGGTCCGGGACTTCCTGCGCCCCGTCCACCGATCCCCGGCGGATCGGCGCGACGCGTGGATCCACCACGGGTTCCGCGCGGGGCTCGTGCTCCTGATCGCGCTCCTCGTTCCGTTGCTGTTCCCGCGTCACTCGCTGCCCCAGTTCGAGGGCTTCCAGGTCGGCAACGTGGCGCCGCGCGATGTGATCGCGGAGGTCCAGTTCCCGGTCCTCAAGTCGCACGAGGATCTCGCCGCCGAGCAACGGGATGCCGAGGCCGCCGTCCCCACCATCCTCGCCAGGGACGCCACCCTGGCCGACACGGCGATCGCGCGCATGAGCCGCTTTTTCGCCGAGCTCGATTCGGTGATCCCGGAGCTCCGGCGCCGCGCCGCCGAGGAGACCGACGACCCGAAGGAGCGGCACGACATCCTGCTGGCCGGGATCAGCGAGACGACCATCGTCAACACCACGGAGTCGCTCACCACGGCGCAGCTCGAGTACCTGGCCGACGCCGACGGTCGCGCGGCCCTACGGGACGCCCTGTACCGCGCCTTCGACCGCGAGCTGCGCGCCGGCGTCATCGAGGGCGCCGACCCGACGACCGGGCCCATGCGAAGCGTGATCGTCCGCGAGGACGGGCACGACCGGTTCGTGCCGGTCGATTCGATCCAGACACGGCAGGAGTTCTACGCCGAGGCCGTGCAGCGCGCGGCCGAAACGCTCACCGGTGCAGGGAACAGCCTGTTCAGCTCGCTCCTGGTCCGCTTCGCCGAGCCGACGCTGCGCCAGGACTCCGAGGCGATGCGCCTCCAGCGCGAGCAGGCCCGCGAGAACGTCCAGGCGGCCTCCGGGGTCGTCCTCCAGGGCGAGCGCATCGTCCAGGAGCACGAGCTGATCGGGGAGCGTGAGTTCCAGCGCCTGCAGTCCTACCAGACAGAGCTCGTGAACCTCGGGCTGGCGGGGGAGGGCACCGGATTCTGGCGCTCGCTCGGGATGGTCCTTCTCGCGGCGTCCATCCTCGGGATCCTCGTGTATACCACATTCACGTTCCGGCTGGAGATCTACGAGGACCTGCGCAGCTTCACGGTGCTCCTGTTCCTCATCCTGTTCGTGCTCGCCGTGAGCGGGGTCATCGCCCGGACCGGCAGCCCGCCGGCCCTCATCCCGGTCGCGTTCGCCGCGCTTCTCGTGGCGGCGCTGTTCGACGCGTTCCTGGCCGTGGTCGTGGTGTCGGCGATCGCCGGCATGCTCCTCGGCCAGCGGGAGTTCGAGGGCCTCGCGGTACCCATGCTGACCGCGGCGGGCGGCGTCACCGCGGCGTTCGCGGTGGGCGAGATCCGGCGCCGCTCGCAGAGCTGGATGCTCATCACGCTGATCAGCGCTTCCTACCTTGTGACCGCCTTCTGTCTGCGTCTCATCGGTCATTTCTCGTGGGGGGACGTGCTCGTCACGACCACCGCCGGGTTCGGGAACGCGACGGTGTGCACGGCGCTCGCGATGGGGGCCGTGCTCCCGGCGCTCGAGACGTTCACCCGGCGGACGACCGAACAGTCGCTGCTCGAGCTGGCCGACATGAACCGGCCGCTCCTGCGCCGTCTGGCCCGCGAGGCCCCCGGCACCTACGCCCACTCGATCAACATGGCGAATCTGGTCGAGGCGGCGTGCGTGGCGATCGGCGCCGATTCCCTCCTCGCCCGGGTGGGCGTGTACTACCACGACGTCGGCAAGCTCGGCCGGCCGCAGTACTTCATCGAGAACCAGCCCAGGGGTCTCAATCCGCACGATCGGCTGCGTCCCGCGCAGAGCGCCGAGATCCTGCGCGGACACGTGCGCGAGGGGCTCAAGCTGGCCGACGAGGCGAAGCTACCCCGGGTGGTGAAGGACTTCATCCGCGAGCACCACGGAACGCAGCGCATCGCGTACTTCTTCGCCAAGGCGCGCCGCGAGACTCCCGACGAGGTGATCGACCCAAACGACTACTGCTACCCCGGCCCCAAGCCGCAGACCAAGGAGACCGCGATCGCGATGCTCGCCGACGCCGTCGAGTCCGCCTCGCGCACCCTGAGCGATCCGAGCCCCGAGCGCATCCGAGCCCTCATCGAGACCCTCGTCTCGGAGCGGGCCGGGGACGGGCAGCTGGACGAGTGCGGACTCACCTTCCGCGAGCTCGACCGGGTGAAGCGCGAGTTCGCCCACGTCCTCACCGGGCTGTACCACCACCGGATCGACTACCCCGATCCGGCCGGAGCACGCGATCGTCTCGCGGAGGAGGCCCCCGCACGGCTGGAGCAGTCGCGTCCGCCCGAGCGGCTGCCCAGGCTGGCGGATGTGGACGCGCCCGAGCGCGTCGAGCAGACGACGATCGATCTCGAACGGGCCGCCCAGTCGGACACGGGTCCCCCGCCGGTGATCGAGCCGGCCGGGCGCTCAACGCGGGCCGTCCAACCGTCGCGGCACCCGGCGACGGGATCGGAGTGAGCTGGGACTTCCGGGTCGACATCGGCGGTCTCGTCGTGTCACCGGACGTCGAGTCCCGGGTGGCGGATGCGGTGCGCCGCGCCCTCGAGAGCGGCCCGCTCGAAGGTCCCCCGCTGGGCGAGGCCGAGATCTCGGTGACGCTGGTGGCCCCGTCCCGGATGCGCGAGCTCAACCGTCGCTACCACGGAGCGGACGCCGTCACGGACGTGCTCGCCTTCGACCTCGGGACGGTGCGGGCGGACGGCGGCCGCTCGCTGCTCGGGGACGTGTACGTGTGCCACGAAGTTGCCACGCGCACGGCGGGCGAGCTCGACATCGAGCCGGAGGAGGAGATCGTACGCCTCGCGATCCACGGGGTCCTCCACCTGCTCGGTCACGAGCATCCGGCGGGCGAGGAGCGTCTCGACTCCGCCATGTTCCGGCTCCAGGAGCGCCTCCTGTCGCAGGGGTAATGGGCTCATCGGCCGCGCCCCACGGTGCTGGCGCGCCGGGGCCCCCCCCGTAGTTTACCTCGATCGATCCTCCTCCCGGCGACCGCCACCCCGACGGAGACGCATGCCCGAGATCACCGACCGACTTCACGAGCTGATCGGCGAGATCCGCGATCTCGCGCGACGTGGTGCGGTCGGGCCGCTGCTCGAGTTCCTCCGCGGTCTGCACGCCAGCGACGTGGCCGACGTGCTCGAGCACATCGACGACGACCAGGAGCGTCTGCGACTGCTCGAGATCCTGCCCGCGCCCCTCGCATCGGACGCGCTGGCCGAGATGGAGGACGAAGGGAACCCCGCCGAGCTCCTCGCGCGGCTCACGCCCGAGCGCATCGCCGAGCTGGTCGGGGAGCTCGCCGACGACGATGCAGCCGATCTCATCGGGGAGCTCGAGCCCGACGAACAGCGGCGCGTGCTCGAGTCGGTGGCCGATCCGGAAGGCGTGCGGGAGCTGCTCGAGTATCCGGAGGAATCGGCCGGCGGGATCATGACCCGGGAGCTCCTCTCGGTGCGCTCTGACGCCACCGCCGGTCAGGCGATCGAGCAGCTCCGCGAGCGCGCCCAGGACCGGGAGGACTTCTACACGATCTTCGTCGTGGACCCGGATCAACGGCTGCGGGGCGTGGTGACGCTCCGGAGCCTCGTCCTCCATCCCCCCTCCGCCCCGATCGTCGATCTGGTCGAGGAGCCGGTGGCCGTCGTGCCCGTCGACATGGACCAGGAGGAGGTGGGTCGCATCCTGTCGCGCTACAACCTGGTTTCGATCGGCGTGGTGGACGCACGGGGCCGGCTGGTGGGCCGCATCACGTTCGACGACGTGATCGACGCGATCGAGGCGGAGACGACCGAGGACATCCTCCGCTTCGCCTCGGTGTCGGAGGAGGAGGAGATTCGCGGAGGCACGCGCGATGCGATCCGCAGCCGGCTGCCGTGGCTCATCGTGAACCTGGTCACAGCGGCCATCGCGGCCAGCGTCGTATACCTGTTCCAGGACGTGATCGAGCAGATGGTGGTGCTGGCCGTCGTCATGCCGGTCATCGCCGGCATGGGGGGCAACGCGGGCACCCAGGCGCTCGCCGTCACGGTGCGCCGCATCGCGCTCTCCGACGAGACGCTCGCCGAGCGTTGGCAGGTCGTCGCCAAGGAGCTGCTCGTCGGGTTGTTCAACGGGGCGGTCATCGGGGCGATCGTCGCGCTCGCCGGCATCGTGTTCGTGGAGGATCCGCGATTCGGTCTCGTCGTGATGCTGGCCATGTGGGCCAACCTGGTGGTCGCCTCGTCCGCGGGGGCGTTCATCCCCATCCTGCTCGAGAGCCTCGGAGCGGATCCGGCCGTCGCGTCCTCGATCTTCGTCACCACGTTCACCGACCTGTGCGGGTTCTTCCTGCTCCTCGGGCTCGCGAGCGCCTTCCTCCTGTGATGCCGGACGCCGGCGTGGCCGATCTCGCGGAATCGATCGCCGCCGGCGAGCGCCGGGCCCTGGCGCGCGGGATCTCCCTTGTCGAGGACGAGGGGCCGGGATTCGAGGAGCTCCTCGACGCGCTCCACGGCCGTCTGGGCGCCGCGCGCCGCATCGGGATCACCGGCCCGCCGGGAGCGGGGAAGTCGACCCTGACCGCCGCCCTCGTGCGTCACCACGTGGAAGAGGGGCTCACGGTGGGGGTCATCGCGGTCGACCCGACGAGCCCGTTCACCGGCGGGGCGCTGCTCGGCGACCGAATCCGCATGACCGAGCTGGCCACCGAACCGGGCGTGTTCATCCGCTCGATGGCGAGCCGCGGCTCGGTGGGCGGCCTCGCGACGGCCACGCGCGAGGCCGCCGACCTCATGGACGCGGCGGGATACGACCGGGTGCTCCTCGAGACGCTCGGGGTCGGGCAGTCGGAGCTCGACATCGCGGCCTCGGCCGATACGACCGCGGTCGTCCTCGTCCCCGAGTCGGGGGACGGCATCCAGGCCATGAAGGCCGGTCTCATGGAGGTGGCCGACCTGTTCGTGGTCAACAAGGCGGATCGGCCGGGCGCCGATCGCCTCGAATCGGAGATCCGCGTGATGATGGCGATCCGCGGCGGGAACGCCCTCGAGGCGATCAGGAGCCACCACGGCGCGCGGATCGATCGCCCGGCCGACACGGAGGACGCCGGAGAGTGGGCGAAGCCGGTGCTCCAGACCGTGGCCTCCGACGGCCGGGGCGTCGAGGAGCTCGCCGCCGCGCTCGACCGCCACTTCGAGTGGCTGAACGGCACGGGTCGCCTGGAGCGCCGGCGCGCCGACCGCCGCCTGCGCCGCGCCCGCGACGCGCTGCTTCGCCTGGCCGGGGGCGACGTGTCGCGGGTGTGGCAGAACGCCCCCTCCCAGCTGTCCGACCGGCTGCGGTCGAACGAGCTGTCCCCGTACGCCGCCGCCCGCGAGCTGTACGAGAGCTGGAGGATCGCGCTGCGCCCCGGCGGCTGAGTCCGAATCGGAGGCTCCGGAGCCCGGGGGCGGTCCCGGGGTCGCCGAGGCCCTACATTACGGGATGGCGACCTTCGGCCGCCGAGTCGACGAAGGAGCGGGATGATGGAATCGGGGATACACAGCGGGACGGGTCGCGACGCCCGTTCCCGGACCGGGCGATCGGGTACGCTGCAGGATCAGCTCGAGCTGTGGGAGGCCGTGTACCGCGCGGCCGAGACGCGGGAGGACACACGCTTTCGGAGCGTCTCGGGTCGCGAGGTGAAGGCGCTGTATACGCCGCTCGACGTCGCGGAGCTCGACTACGAGCGCGACATCGGCCTTCCGGGCGAGTTCCCGTACACGCGCGGGCCGTACCACAGCATGTACCACACCAAGCTGTGGACCATGCGGCTGTTCTCGGGCTTCGCCACCGCCGAGGAGACGAACGCCCGCTACAAGTACCTGCTCGAGCGCGGGCAAACCGGGCTCTCGGTGGCGTTCGACTTCCCGACGCTGATGGGCTACGACTCCGACGACCCGCGTTCCGAGGGCGAAGTGGGCAAGTGCGGGGTCGCGATCGCCAGCCTCGCGGACATGGAGACCCTGTTCGACGGGATCCCGCTCGATCAGGTGTCGGTCTCGATGACCATCAACGGGCCGGCGATCATGCTGTACTGCTTCCTGCTCGCCACGGCCGAGAAGCAGGGCGTGCCGTTCGAGAGGGTCCGCGGGACGATCCAGAACGACATCCTGAAGGAGTACCAGGCGCAGCACGCGTGGATCTTCCCGCCCGACCCCGCGCTCAAGGTGATCACCGACATCTTCGAGTGGTCCGCCGCGCACGCGCCGCGCTTCCACACGATCTCCATCTCCGGCTACCACATCCGCGAGGCGGGCGCCACGGCGGGGCAGGAGCTCGCCTACACGCTCAAGAACGGGTTCACGTACGTCGAGCGCGGCATCGCGCGCGGGCTGGATGTCGACCGCTTCGCCCCCCGGCTGTCCTTCTTCTGGGACGTGCACAACGACTTCTTCGAGGAGATCGCGAAGTTCCGCGCCGCGCGTCGCATCTGGGCGCGCCACATGCGGGACGTGTACGGCGCGAGCAACCCGCGCTCGCTCCAGCTCCGCACGCACGCCCAGACGGCCGGCGTGTCGCTCACGGCCCAGCAGCCGCACAACAACATCGTGCGCGTCGCCTACCAGGCCCTCGCGGCGGTGCTCGGCGGGACCCAATCGCTGCACACGAACGCGATGGACGAGACCCTCGCCCTCCCGACCGAGGAGTCGGCCAGGATCGCGCTCCGCACGCAGCAGATCCTGGCGTACGAGACCGGGGTGCCGCACACGATCGACCCGCTTGCCGGCTCGTACTACGTGGAGAAGCTGACCGACGAGCTCGAGACCGAGGCCGAGGACATGTTCGCCGAGATCGATGCGATCGGCGGGGTGGTGGCGGGGATCGAGTCCGGGTACTTCCAGGGACGGATCGCCGCCGCGGCCCGGCGCTTCCAGGACGAGGTCGAGGCCGGTCACCAGACGATCGTGGGCGTCAACCGCTTCGTGGAGTCGGACGAGCCTCCGATCGTGATCCTCAAGATCGGCGAGGAAGCGGCCGCCAAGCAGGAGCGGCGGCTGGCGGCGCTCAAGTCGCGCCGCGACGGGGCGGCGGTCGAGTCCGCCCTCGCTCGCCTCACGGAGACGGCCCGTCGCGACGACAACCTGATGCCTCCCATGCTCGACGCCGTGCGCGCGTACGCGACGCTGGGCGAGATCCGCCGCGCGCTCGAGGGGGTGTACGGTCGCTTCAAGGAGCCGGTCGCCTTCTGAATCCGCCCCCGTCATGACGCGCTCCGCGATTCCCGCCGCGCGGGCTCCGCTGCCGGCGACCGCGATCCTGGGGTTCCTGGGCGCGCTCACCACGCTGTTGGTGGCCCAGGGGGTTCGGGCCCAGACGACCTGCTCGGAGGCCTCCCCCGGCCGGGCCAACCTGTCCGGTGTGGTCCGTGCCACGCCGGGTGATGTGCCTCTCCCCGGGGCGACCGTGACGGCCCGCTGGCGCGGCGGGAACCGCCAGATGGAGAGCGGCCCGGATGGACGCTACGCCTTCTGCTCGCTGAGGGCCGATCTGTCGCTCGTGCTGAGCGCCGAGCTGGCGCCGTATCGCTCGGCAGATGTCGGCATCGAGCTCGGGGGCGGGCGCGAAGACGTGCCCCTCGCGGTCGATCTGCGGGCCGCGGATGCCGTAAAGGGGCGCGGACGCGTCACCGGGCGGGTGCTGGACCGCGAGACCCTGGAGCCCGTGGCCGGGGCACGGATCGGGCTCGACGAGGGGGACTTCATCGGCCTCTCCGATGCGGCCGGCCGGTTCCTGATCGAGGACCTCATCCCGGGCACGGGCCTCCTCCGCATCCAGCACCTGGCGTACGGCGAGCACCAGACGCCGCTCGACATCCCCGGCGAGGGGACGCTCGAGGTCGAGCTCCTGCTCGCGCCGGCGGCGCTCCCCGTCGATCCGATCACGGTCACCGTGCTCGGGATGCGGTCCTTCAAGCTCGACATGGCCGGCTTCTACGAGCGTCGCGACGTGAATGAGCGTCTCGGGCTGGGGCACTACCTGACCCGGAACGACATCCAGCGGCGCGGGGCGAGCAGGGTGAGCCACATCCTGTCGGAGATCCCGCGCGTCGCCATGCTGGACGGCGGGTGTCCGACGAGCCGCTGCAACATCCCCGTCATCGGCTCCAGCGGCGGCGACTGCGGGCGCCTGAAGGACGTGGGCGGCGAACAGGTCTTGGGTGCCAGCCTGTACATCGACGGCCGGCGGATGTCGGTCGTGAGCGGCCGCCGGGGCCACGTGATGC
>Ga0307444_1000740_pt1 | contig 14932 bp, 9 predicted proteins | sample SalMarSW160340MG_FD_202145 | JGI IMG/M metagenome (GOLD analysis project Ga0307444, IMG submission 202145) | Salt marsh sediment microbial communities from the Plum Island Ecosystem LTER, Massachusetts, United States - SW1603-40 | ecosystem: Environmental > Aquatic > Marine > Intertidal zone >... | reverse complement strand
GCCAAAAAGGGAGGTGAAGGCCATGAGTGAGCAAAGCCCCATACAGAGTAGCGTTGAGGTCTTCGTCGAATGGGCCAAGGCCCGTCTCGATGAGATGGCTGCGAGCGCCAAGGTGCTCGAATCCAGGCTCGGCAGTCTCGATGTCAACGTTCGTGCGCAGGCCGAGCAGGCCATCGCCCACGTTCAGCAAATGATTGTCGAAGGCCAAGCAGATATTAAGACGGTTCAGGCCAAGGGGGCTGCCTCGATCGCCGTGGCGAAAGCGCGGCTCGAGGAGATGTGGTCCAAGTTTCAGAGCGAGTCCAGCAAATGGGCCGAACTGACCAAAGACCAGCAAGCGACGTTTCAAGCGCGCGCTCAGGCGCAGGCGCAAGCCTGGCAAAACGTCGTGAACAGCTATATGCAGCGCGCCGCGGAACTCCATGCCCGGAACCAGAAGCAGGCTGAGGCGCATGTCGCGCAGCTCACGGCCCAGGCCCAGAAGGCCCAAGCCGATCTGAAGGCCAAGGCCGATAGTCTTGGCAAGGCCGGTCAGGCCTCATGGGCCGCCATGAGCCAGGCGCTCGACGAGTCGCGCAATGCCTTCTCCAGGGCCGTTGAAGCGGCCGCGAAGAGCTTCGACGACGCGGCCAAGGGTTAGCGCCCGGCGTGCTACGGAGCAGGAAGGAATGTCCGCTTTGGGTCAGGAGCTGACCTGGGCGAGCAGATCGGGAATGTCAGCTCTACCCCTCAAAGCAGACATGCTCGGCGTCGGAATAAACGTCTGCTTTGTGCCAATAACGGACATTGGTCTCGAAGCAAGCGGGACCTACCAGACGACGCGCATGCCGGCCTTGCCGCCAACACCGGTGAGGTCGTCGCCGAAGGAGACGTCGGCCTTGGCGAACACGGATGTGGTCTGCGAGAAGTTGAAGAAGTTGACGCCTGCCGAGACCTCGCCCCACGCGTCTTGCAGGTTGTCCTGGTAGCGGAACGTATTGCCGGTCGAGACCAAGGTCGCCTGATTGTTGTCGCTGAGATTGCCCCACAGGCTGCCGATGACGAAGGGCTCCATCATGGTGCCGGCCCAGGCTTGCATGGTGGTGCCGGCTCTCAAGCCCAAGCGGCCTCTGACATTGGGATCGTCGTTGAAGCTGACGGTGTTGCCGCCGAGCGAGAACCCATCGATGTTCGCCCACATGACTTCGATCGTGGCCAGCGGTTCGAGGAACGCTCCCCCGCTGAAGCTGCCGAAGCGATAGCCAGTGTCGGTGCGCACGCCGAGCGTCGAGGCATTGAGCGAGTTGGGGAAGCCGACCGTGGCGTTGGGATTAAGCTCGTAGAGATGAGCGTTGAACAGCGTGTCGACGAATAGCCCGCCCTTCAGATAGGTGGCATAGGCCCCGACTTGGCCGCCATTGAAGTCGAACTGGCGCACGAGGTGGTCGTAGTCGAGGTTGGCCTGGACGAAGCCGCCGAGCACGCCGAACACGAGCGCGTCGCCTTGGGAGAGGACATCCCGCTTGCCGAGATCGAGCCCCATCTGGAAGTCCATGGTCTGAAGATTCCGGTCGAGATTGTAGTTATAGGTCCGTCCATAGGCACTGGTGCTCGCGCTGTCGTTGCGGTCGAGCCAGCCGCCCGAGCCGCGTGCCCAGACCGCCGGCGTTACGTTGCCGGACGGCGCGGCGCTTAAGGACTTGCCGCCCGGATCGTAGGCAGTGGTTGTCGCCCCGCCGTTGAGCAGCACGCGAAGATCGGTCGTGCGGTCGAACCAGGTGGAGGAGCCTTCATGCCAGATGTCCTGCGCGGCCGTCTCCAGCTGCGGTAGCAAGTGAGCTCCGCCGCCGGGGAAGCTCTTCAAGCTCCAGAAGCCTGAGCCCGTGGGGGTGAAGAACAGGTCGTAGTCGAAGAAGCCCGTGTCGATGGGCTTCGCTAACGAGAACTCGTTGCCGGTGGGCGTGTTGCCGGTAACGAACACCACTGGGATGCCGACCGGGTTGAACACGCCGGGACCTGTGTTGGTGTTATTGACCGCGACCGTGGTCGAGCCAGAGACATTGCCCTCGACAACGAAATTATCCGCCGTGGAGCCCGGCCCGCCGAGGAAGGCATCGACCGCCAAAGTCGAGCCGCCCGAGCCGTTGAAGTTGAGATCGGTGCCGCCGGGCGTGTTGGAGATAGTGAACACGTCGCCTACGCCGCCATCGACCGTAGAGATCGTGCCCTGGTTCTGGAAGGTCTCAAGATGAATGAACTGCGTCGTCTCGGCGGCGTTGGCATTATCCGCCGTATGCACGAGACCGCCCGCCTCGCTGCGGAACAGGTCGTTGCCACCGGTGCCATAGGCATCGAAGTCGGATGTCTGCCGTGCTTCGAAGGTACCGCCAGCCTGGTTGATGAACTTATCGTTGGCATCCAGTGCGACGAAGCCCGTGATGGTGCCGGTGTTGTAGATGTTGGCAGCGCCCCCAGAGACGCCGATGGCGAAATCGGAACTTGCCGAAATGTCCCCCGAATTGACAATGGTGGTGCCGGCGAAGCTCACAGCCAGAATGCCTGTAGTGCCAGCAGAGAGGCTGCCGGAGTTGGTGAGCAGGTTCCTGCTCCCGGCCCCAAGTGCCGCGGCGTAGATGCCCAGGGCGTTGGTTGAGATGCGTCCGCTGTTCACGATGCTGAGGAGACTACCAGCGCCATCGGTCGTGCCTTGGATGGCATTCGCAACTGAGCCCGTCGTCGTTATTGTGCCACGGTTCACGATGTTGAGGGGACTACCAGAACCATTGGTCATCCCCGCAACGCCTAGCGCGATAGTGCCGGTCGTTCCGATAGTGCCTCTGTTCACGATGCTAATGGGGCTGCCAGCGCCATCGGTCGTTCCGTTAAGGCCTCTTGCGTAAAAACCAGTCGTCGCGATGTTGCCGCTGTTCACGATGCTGATAGGACTTCCAGCACCACTGGTCGTCTCACGGATGTTATCTGCATGCGAGCCGGTCGTTTTGATATCGCCGCTGTTCACGATGCTAATGGAGCTTCCCACACCCGCAGTTGTCGCACGAATGTTATCTGCATCCGAGCCGACCGTTGCGCTTGTGCCGCTGTTCACGATTCTGACAGGACTCTCGGGCCCATAGGTACGTGCATCTATGGCGTCAACGACTGCGCCGCTTGCAATGATGTTACCGCTGTTCTCGATGGTGAGGGGACTGAAGCCCAAAACCGTCGACGCTCGAATGCCAACACCACGCCCGCCGCCGATCGCAGTGATGTCGCCGCTGTTCGTGATACTGAGAGGGCTGTTAACACCAGAATTTGTTGCATAGATACCCCCAGCGACGCCGCCGATCGCAGTGATGTCGCCGCTGTTCGTGATACTGAGGGGAGCGTTGGAGCCACCAGCGGCCGGTCCATAAGCGGGTTGCGCAAAAATGCCGAGTGCATACACCGCACCGGTAACCGCGATGTCGCCGCTGTTCACGACGCTGATCGCACCTCCAGGATCAGTCGGCGTAACAACGGTGTTCGCAAGGATGCCAAAGGCGAAACTCCCAGAAGCCTGAATGTCGCCGGTGTTCACAATGCTGATGGGGCTGCCGTTATAGGGACCGCCCCGCATGAAAATGCCGAAGGCCTGTTGAGGAGCGTTAACTGCAATGTCGCCGCTGTTGACGATATTGACAGGGCTGTAATCGCCATTGCTCCGCCCAAATATCCCGTTCGCATAGTGCCCACCACGAACGGCGATGTCGCCACTGTTGTTGATGTTGACCGGGCTTAGCGCATCACGGGTGTATGCAAGGATGCCGTTTGCGTTATCCGTCAAGCTCGTTGCGGTGATGTCGCCGCTGCTAGTGATGGTTAGAGGACTGTCGCTACCATAGCTGAAAGCCGTGATGGCACTGGTTCCGGCTGCATACGTGGCCGTCAAGTCGCCGCTGCTATTGAGGTAGATGGATCGGTCCAGCCCATCCGTTCCCAAGCCGATCGCAAAGGGGCCGCCCGTGCGAGGCTTGGTGTTCACGCAGAAAATGGACTCGTTGTAGCCCGCTCCGCCGTTCGTATGATCGATTGCCGGCCCCGCATCGCCTGCGCACGTAATCACGGCGGCGGCCGGCGTGGGGGCAGTGATCGTGGCGAAAAAAAGCGTGGTGACCATCGCAGTGCCGAGCAGCAGCGATTTGCGGTCAGCGCATCTCAGCCGCGGCAAAGGCTCGCCGATATCGAGGTTTGACTTTGGCAGACGCCGAGCGTGCCTCGCTCTGCAAACTGATGGAGGCCAACCACGACGATGCAAGTGGCCCATAAAAAAACGTCCCTTCCCCCAGCGACGAGCGCACGGGCACGCACCCGTTGGGTCGCTGCAACCTTGAGTTTCGAGAAACCGGGACTCTGGGAACGCTTACGCCACCATCGACTCGTCGAATCAATAGACGACGCAGCGGAATCGTAGCAAATGCTGCAGTTTTCCCCTGCTCAATTTTATACACTCCGAGGTCCGACGGCAAGGCAGGTTGTGGAGAACTCTCGGTGTCGTAGCACCCCGAGCACCCCACGGGCAGGTGCCACTAGTCGAAGCAGGCACGTCTCGATAATCAGGCTGACGCTGCGTCTCACCGCACCAGAGCCTTCTTCGGCGGATGTCCGCTACGGGTCATTAGCAAGACACGACCGCGCAGATCGGGAATGTCCGCTCAACCCCTAAGAGCAGACATTCTCAGCGCCGGCACCAATGTCTGCTAAGTGCCACTAGCGGACACCAAGGCGGCGCCGGCTAATGACTGCTTGCTGACCTAAAGCGATGGGGGTCGCCTCTCGTGGCACGATCCTCAGTGCCCTGAGTGCGTTCAAAATGACGGCCACGTCGATCACCTCCTGAAGAAGCGCGCCCTGCACCGGTGCTAGGTAACCGAACGCCGCGACGATCATCCCGGCGACCGACAGGCCGATCCCGGCGATGACGCTTTCGACCGCGATCCGGCGTGATCCGCGGGCCACCTCCAGCCCAAGCAACAGGCGGTCCAGGTTGTCGACCAGCAGGACGACATCCGCCGCCTCGGCCGAGGCGGCCGCGCCGCGCGCGCCCATAGCCACACCGATATCGGCTGCCGCGAGCGCCGGCGCGTCGTTGACGCCGTCGCCAACCATCATCACCGGGCCGTTCTTTCGTTCACTCAGAACCAGAAGCACCTTCTGGTCGGGCGTGAGGTCGGCCCGAACCCCGTCGAGCCCCAGCCCCTCCGTCACGACATCCGCCACGGCGCGTCGGTCGCCGGTCGCCAGCAAAATGCGTTCAATTCCCTGCCGACGCAGCCCTGCAAGAAGCTCCACCGTCCCCGATCTCAGGGCATCGGCCATCACCAGATGTCCTGCCGACCTTCCGTCCACTGCCAGCGCAACAATGACCGCACCCGGTTCCCGCGCCGTTTCGCCCGGTCCCTGTTCGCCTACCTGCGCCGCAACGAACCCGATACCGCCGACGAGGATGCGACGGCCGTCAATCGTCCCGGCGACGCCCTCTCCCGGCGTTTCGACCACCTCTCCCGGGATCGGAAGGACGACCCCCCGCGCACGCGCCGCGGCAACAATCGCCTGTGCGATCGGATGTTTTGACGCCTGATCCATCGCGGCGGCGAAGTACAGAACCTCGTTTTCGGACAGGTCGCCGCTAGTATCGATGGAAACGATCTGCGGACGGCCATCGGTGAGCGTGCCTGTCTTGTCAAGGATAAGCGTCTGGATCCGCGCCAGCGTCTCTAATGGCTTTGCACCCTTGATCAGCACTCCAAAATGCGCCGCGCGCGACAGCCCCGCCACTAGTGCCACCGGGACGGCAAGGATAAGGGGGCATGGCGTGGCGACGACGAGAACGGCGACGGCCCGAATCGGGTCACCCGTGAACCACCAGGCCGAGGCGGCCAGAGCGACCGTGATGGCGAGGAAGAGCAGCGAATACCGGTCCGCGAGCCGCGCCATCGGCGCCTTGGACTTCTGCGCAGCCTCGACCAGTCTGACGATCCCGGCATAGGTGCTGTCCGCCGCACGGCGGGTAGCGCGCAAATCGAACGCTTCGGCCGCGTTCGTCGAGCCGCTCATTACGTCATGGCCGCGGTCCAGCCGCACGGGCATCGACTCGCCGGTCAGCGCCGACTGGTCGAGCATCGCTCGGTCGCTCGCCAGGGTACCATCCACGGGCGCCACGTCGCCTTGCCGGATCAGTAGTAGATCGCCGGGTTCGATGTCGTCCAGAGGCACTTCGTCGAGAGCACCGTCGCGGTAGCGCGTGGCTGTCCGGGGCACACGGGACAACAGGTCGCTCATCTCGCGCCGGGCGCGGCCTTCGGCGAAGCTCTCGAGGAACGTGCCCCCCGAGTACATCAGCGCGACCACAGCCGCCGCGAGCGTCTCGCCGAAGAACAGAGCGGCCGACATCGACAGCGCCGCGACGACGTCGAGTCCTACTTCCCCCTTCCAGAGGCTTCGCACGATTTCCACGAAGAGCGCCGCCAGAACCGGGACGGCGCCGGCAGACCAGACCAAGGCAGCCGGCTCCGGCAGTCCGGCCAGTGAAAGGCCTAGGCCGAAAACAAGCCCTGTAAGCGCTACAGCCAGCAGCCCGACGTTCAAGCGACTAATAAAGAACGATTTCATTGGTTCAATAGTCTCGGGTTACCCCGCACCTCGGCCTGAATTGGCGTCGCATCGATCGGGATCAACCAAGGCGAACTGACGGAAACGTACTCCCCGGGGGCCATCGACATGGCGCCAGCTACCAAGCCCGCAACACCTGCGATCAAAACATCGTGGGCGATCAAGCGGTCGAGACTATGCCGTCATTGGCGCCAAGCACCGCAGCTCTCAACCATCCAATGCGGTCAACGAGGTGATGTTCCGAGTGAAGGCGGAGACGGCTCATGTGGTAGCCATTCGAGTTTCCTGGCGAAGTCGCCACAATCGGGGGCTGTACAATCCTATTCGGAGCTTGTCCCGCCATGATCCACCGGCTTTCGATCAAACACCTTTCGTCCCGTAACCATAGCGGAGACGATGCCGCCTCCTTCGCGCAACTCGGTCACGATCACTCCGATGATATGGATGGAGATCAAGAAAAGCAGTGCGTAGAAGTTCCAGTAATGCGCCGTGACAAAAGGTGAGCGGAACGAACGCATCATCTCCCAGGATGTGGGATCGATGCCGGCCTTGTCATATGGGACAATCGTGGCTGAATCGACCCCGGGTGCGGCAATCCAGCTCGCAATCCAATAACCAAACGGCGGGTAGTAGATGTCAGTCCCAGCGAGAACGAGACCTGTCATGGCCTGCAATACCAGCAGGATGAGGAGTATCGCGATCATCAGGCGCGCTATGGGATTATGACCCAGGTATGGTCGAACATCGCCCCGGAATAGTTCACGCAAATACGTCCTGACCGCAGTTCCGTAGCCCTTGCGAAACGGGAGGATGGCCGACCACGTCGCGTGTCGATTACCGATGAAGGCCCAGGCCAGACGCCAACCCAAGTTGGCTGCGAAGACGTAGCCAAACCAAACGTGGGTGGTTTTTAAGAGGACCTTGCCTCCATCTGTCACGCCAAGCTCTTCATCGAAGAGAATGGCGGTCCCAATGACGGCCAGGGCAACGACACAAACAAAATTGATCCAATGGAACCACCGCGTCGGTTTATCCCACACGGCGTATGATTTGAGCGTTAGCTCTGTCATTTACGTCTCACTTGCCTACTGAAAGCGCGATCTTGCGCCGCCAATCCGCGGGGAAGATCAATAGTGTCGTTCCGACATGGCTTGGGACCGATCTGTCGAGAACCACCGGCAGTCTCTACTTAGTCTCTCGGAGTGCGATGGGCTAGCGAAGTGCCTATCGATGCCTCGCAATATGGGCGTTGCAAGTGGCGGTCCGGATTCGTCCTTTGCTCGCTCGCCACGCAGCCTGTGCTTTGGTCATCGCGGATTCAAAGTCTTCAGCTGATGAAGCGCGAAGTTGTGAACTGGTGGTGCAAGGAAGACCCTTAGACGTACAGGGAGGTTTGGCGAGTTGGTCGCCAAACTTGGCATGTAAAATCGCGCGCATAGGGTTGCGTCCTTAAAATAATTCAAAATTTTCAAACGATGGCCGAGCGGGGCCGGGTCAAGCAGCCGCGCTAGATCGAAGTCTCCATCATCCCAAAGCTCCTAAAAAGCCCGCCCCACAAACGGCAGGAGCGGGCCTTAGCAGTCCTTGGGGTCAGATTAGTGTCAGTAGGCTAGCCAGAATGATCGCTAAAGTAGGCTTCGGCCTTGGCAATGCTGGCATCTGGGTCTTTCATGAAGTCCGTTTTTGATTGCTCATCGCCGAAGCAATAGGTCTTGCCCTTGTATGTCTCATTCACAGAGCAATCGGTTTTGACCGACTTCTCCATAGTAAGACCCTGCGCGCACATATTGTCGAACTCGCCGGTGGCAGCATAAGCCACAGTGGAAAGCCCAAACAGGAAAGCGCCTGCGACAACAGATTTGATCACATTTCTCATAGTTAGCTCCTCTTATAATTTTCGTCCCAAATAATAAAACTCAGAACCGGAACATTGCTCTGCGATGTCCGGGCCTGAGACTGAGTGATGCGTACCGAGATTGCGACCCCATACAAATCGTCAATCTCATTCGCTTCTACCTACCAGCGTCTCCGTGCGAATAGCCCGCCGCCACCTAGAAGAAGGACGACGAGAAGGATTATTAAAAAAGTGTGGTGATGCTCATGATATCCTCTGCGCAGAAGGGAACAGCAGCCGGTGTGGGGTTCCACAAAGGTAAGGGCATGGTCCGATGCGCTATTAGAAAAACCCCGCCGAAGCGATAAGGTTCCATGCAGGAAAGTTCACCGGCGGCTCAGGAATGTCCGCCTCGCTCCGAAGGCATGCGAGATTGAGAGAATGAGCTGCTGGGGCGGCCTTGTCTGGCTTAAGTTCCGCCGCTATCAGCCCGTTTGATCCCCTGCCGTAACAAAATATTTCGCCGGGCGTCTTGGTTGGATTTGGCTCCTAGCTCACGCTTGGCCTCTCTTACCCGACACGACGAATGCGGCCTGGCGGTCCTATCTTGGCAAACCCCATCCTTTTCTGCTTTCCTCCGCATCGCTGCCGAGCCCGAGACCTTTGCCTGCGTGGGTCTCACCGGTCGACCCGTCCAGATCAAAACCACCCCGATCAACTTGCTCGGAAGCATCTGTCGACTCTGGCTTGTCCGCCTTGGGGGACGGCTTCGTCGGGTTTTTGGCAACTGCCTTGACGTCAGGGTGAGGACCATCGTCACTCGATGGACGACGATTGGCCGGGTTGTCCTTGTATTCATCGACTTGGACGCCTTTTCCGTCCAAGCTTTGGCCGGGCAGTCTCTGCGCCTTCTCTCGATTGCTGAGGATATCGTTCTTCCTTACCTTCTCATCGTCAAATTCTGTTGTCGCCCCGGTTCCACTGCTTGTCCTGCTGATATTTTGCCAGACATTTTGCGTACTCCGATTTGCTCCACAGGGATTGCGGCGCTTAGCAAGGACCAACGCTCAGCCTCGGCTAGGGGTTCCGGTCATGCGGGTTTTCATCATTGGTCTCGTTTCTGGGGCGGGCTGGGTTGGGCCCGCGCGGGCGTAATCACGCCCACGCCACACAGTTCAGGCTGTGATGATGACCTTGAGCGCCTTGGTCTCCGCGGCGTTGCCGAAGGTCTGGTACGCCATCTCGCCTTCAGCCAGCGTGAAGCGGTGCGTGATCAGAAGTGTCGGGTCGATCTTGTTCGCCGCGACGGTCTTGAACAGCATCGGAATTGTCGCCGTGTCGACCAGACGTGTGGTGATTGCGATGTTGCGGTCCCAGAGGGTTTCCAGATGTAGGGTGGACGGTTTGCCGTGGACACCGATATTGGCGATCGTACCGCCCGCCGCGACCAGCTTCTCACATAGTTCGAATGTCGCGGGTATTCCGACGGCCTCGATGGCCGTATCGACCCCTGCGCCGCCGGTCAGCGTCATCACCGCCCCGACCGCCTTGCCGTCGGCGCTGTTCACCGTGGCGGTAGCGCCAAAACGTCTGGCAATCTCCAGCCGGCTGTCGTCGAGGTCAATCATGATGATAGACGCCGGAGAATAGAATTGCGCCGTGAGGAGTGCGGCCAGTCCGATCGGACCCGAGCCGACGATAGCGACAGAGCTCCCAGGCTGGACCTTGCCGTTAAGGACGCCACATTCGAAGCCGGTCGGAAGGATGTCGCTCAGCATCACTAGCGCCTCTTCGTTGGCGCCTTCGGGGATGTGGTAGAGGCTCATGTCGGCGTGGGGCGTGCGGACGTATTCAGCCTGGGTGCCGTCGATCGCGTTGCCGAGAATCCACCCCCCTGTGGTGCAGTGCGAATACATCTGCTTCCGGCAGAAGGCGCAAGTGCCGCAGGCGCTGACGCAGGAGATCAGCACATGGTCTCCCGGTTTGAACGCGGTTACGGCGGCGCCCACGCTGTCGATCACGCCGACACCCTCGTGGCCGAGGATGCGACCCGGCGTTGCCGTCGGCACGTCGCCACTCAGGATATGCAGATCAGTGCCGCAGATTGTGGTCTGCGTGACCCGCACGATTGCGTCTCCGGGGGCCTTGATGACTGGTTTCGGGCAGTCCTGTAGCTTGATCTGGCCAGGCGCGGCAAAGACCATCGCCTTCATCCGGGTGACGCTCCCTCGTTCATTCGCCGGCGTGGCGCCGGCGAAACGGGATGCATTCGGCTTCGATTTCAACGTTGTGGCCATGGCAATTCTCCAGATGGCTGTTTTGGAGCTTCGGTCTCAGGCCGGCGCGTCGGCCTGGACGTAGCGGACCAGCTTCTTGTTCACGAACTGCTGGATGCCCATGTCACCCAACTCGCGGCCGTAGCCAGAGTTCTTGATGCCGCCGAAGGGCAGTTCGGCATCCGACCAGCTGATATTATTGATGAACATCATGCCGGTATCGACCGCGCTCGCGACCCGCTTGCCGCGCTCCAGATCGCCGGTGAAGACTGAGCCGCCGAGGCCGAAGTCGCTGTCGTTCGCCAGCGCGATCGCCTCGGCCTCGTCCTTGACGCGGAAGACCATTGCCACAGGGCCGAAGAACTCATCACGGAAGGCGGGGTTGTCCGGCTTCACATCGGTCAAGATCGTAGGCTGCATGTAGCTTCCCGCCCGGTTGAGGCGCTTTCCTCCCATGATGACGGTGGCGCCATGTTTCACCGCGACGTCGACCTGCTTCAGCAGATCGAGCAGCGCCTGCTCGCTCGAGAGTGGCCCGAGCGTGGTTTTCTCGTCCAACGGATCGCCGGCTTCGAGCGCCGCAAGCGCGGCCTGGAACGCCGTCATGAACTGGTCGGCGACCTTCTCGACGATGATGAAACGCTTGGCGGCGCAGCAGGTCTGTCCGGTGTTGTACATCCGGCCCCATACCGCCCATTTCAGCGCGTGCTCCATGTCCGCGTCTTCTAGCACGATGAACGCGTCCGAACCCCCGAGCTCCATTGACGACGGCTTGAGCGCCTGGCCGGCACGACCGGCAATGCTGCGGCCTGCGGCCACGCTGCCGGTCAGGGCGACGCCCTTGATGCGCGGGTCATCGACGACGTTGTCCGACTGGTCGTGCGAGATCATCAGGTTGGTATAGAGTCCGTCGGGCGCCCCGGCGTCGGTCAGGATTTTCTCGAAGGCGATGGCGCACTGCGGCACGCAGCCCGCGTGCTTGATCACCAGCACATTGCCCGCCATCAGATGCGGACCGGCGACACGCGCCAGCTGGTAGTAGGGGAAGTTCCACGGCTCAACTCCGAAGACCACGCCGATCGGGCTGCTCTCCATATGGCCGTCGCCCTGATCTGGGTTGAGCTTCGTGTCGGCCAGGAAGGTTTCGGCATTCTTGGCGTAGTAGGCCATGATCCGGCTGGAGAACTCGACCTCGCCGCGCGCCTCGTCGATGCGTTTGCCCATTTCCAGGGTCATCGTCCGCGCCAGATCCTCGACACGCTCGTGCAACAGATCGGCGGCCTTGCCGATGATCACGGCACGTTCGGCAAATGAGGACTGCTTCCACTGGGCAAAACACTCCGTCGCCTTGGCCAATTTTGTTTCAAGCTGGGCGTCGGTCAGCTCCTCAAACTTCTTCAGGAGCGTACCCGTGGCGGGATTGAAGCTTTGGTAGGTCATTGTCGTCTCCTTGACGTAATCTGGCGGCGTTATTCGGTCACCTTCCCGTCGAAATGCTCATTGTCGTTCTCTGCGTCCGCCTTGGTGGCGTGCACGACGCCGTCGCGATGGTTCGGCGGAGCGTAGAGCGTGTAGAGCTTCATCGGGCCAGCCGTACCGTTGATGACGTTGTGGCGGGTCCCGGCGGGCACCAAGATCGCGAACCCAGGCTTGATGTGATGCTCAACGCCATCAAGCACCGCCTTACCTTCGCCTTCCTCCACCCGGAAGAACTGATCGACCTTGTGGACCTCTGCACCGATATCTTCACCAGGCTTGAGGCTCATCAAGACGAGTTGGCAATTCTTCGCCGTATACAAAACGGTGCGGAACGTCGCGTTCTGCCGCGCTGCCTTTTCGATGTTTTGGACGTAGCCCTTCATAGCTTCCTATCCATTTTGCCTGCGACAGATGTGCCTGGTACGACCAATTCAATGGGCGGATAAAGTGCGTGACCGGCGGCTTTCGAGGAGAACGGTAAGGCTCCGATGCTGTCGTGCGCCGCTCGGTCGCAAAGCTTCGCCGACTAGTACCAGCGTCCACGGCCGAACCAGCCGCCGCCGAGCAACAGCAACACAAATATAATTATGAGAAGTGTGGTGGTATCCATGGTCTTGCTCCGTGTAAGTGCAAAAACCCCGGACAGGTATTGGTCCCGTCCGAGGCCTTACGCTTTTACAAAGTACCGGACCCGGCAGTTCGGGGGGAGGAGCCACCGGTCCAATTGAAGAGACAACCCACGACTCAACTATTGGTTCCATCAAGAGCGGCGCTCGCGCTATCCGAGCGTACGAAAATGCGCCCAGGACCCGATGAAAGACCGCGCCGGACGACCCGAAGGCTCGCCGGACTCGGCGCCGCATAGTGTAACGGCCAGTGACGAAGCGGCTTCGGGTGTCGGCTGGGCCGTTTCCTTTTGTCTTGATCTGCCGAGGTTCGTTTCGTCGCGAGGTTGCGCTATGAATTCACCTTGCAGGATAGCCAGATAGACGGGAGCCTTCGGCGTGGCCAAACGCAATCCTTTCGCCGCCATCGCGCATGGTCATAGCTTGGCCGAGGCCATCGTCGACGCCATACGGGAGCCCCTTCTCGTGCTCGACCCGGACTTCCACGTGATCGCCGCAAGCCGCTCGTTCTACCGTACTTTCGCAGTGACGCCGCGGAAGACGGAAGGCCAGCTGATCTTCGAGCTAGGCGACGGGCAGTGGAACATTCCAGGGCTCCGGGCACTCCTTGAAGACATCATTCCGAAGCACAGCACCATCGATGCCTATGAGGTTGAGCACCAATTCCCGTCGATTGGTCGACGCGTGATGCTACTCAATGCCCGCCGCGTGTTTGACGACGATGGCTCGGCTTCCGCCATTCTGCTGGCGATAGAGGACGTAACCCGGCGCCGCGAGGCTGAGCGCGAAAAAGACGAGCTGCTTCAACAAAAGGAAATCCTGCTCCAGGAGATGCAGCACCGCGTTGCCAACAGTCTTCAGATCATCGCCAGCATTCTTCTGCTGAAGGCGAGGACCGTGCACTCTGAAGAGACTCGTCTCCACCTCCAAGATGCCCACCAGCGCGTCATGTCGGTGGCAACCGTGCAACAACAGCTGCACGCCTCTGGGCTAAACGAAAGGATCGAGATCGGGCCTTATCTGACGAAGCTGTGCGCCAGTCTTGCAACCTCGATGATCGGTGATCGTCGGCCAATTTCCATCGAGGTCGAGGCCACAAGTGGCTCGGCGACATCCAGCGAAGCGGTGAGTCTCGGGTTGATCGTGACGGAACTCGTAATCAACGCCTTGAAGCATGGCTTCCCGGAGGGCGATGAGGGCGAAATCCTGGTCAGCTACGACGCGGAGCATTCCGGCTGGCGCCTCTTTGTTGCTGACAACGGCTCGGGGGCTAAAGAGGCGACGGACGACGAGCCTCCGCATATTGGCCTCGGCACGAGCATCGTCGAGGCGCTGGCGCATCAACTCGACGCTAGCGTCCATAAATCCAGTGGGCCTAGGGGCACCGTGGTCACAATCACTGCATCCACCATGAGGTCCGAGAGGACCGGCGCCCAGAGGGGGACACGCCGATTGTAAGGAAAGAGGTCCGCCAAGAAGTTGCGCCACCCGTGCCTTGAGGTGCCACTCAGTCGCTGTCAATGTCCGAGGTGCAGCTGGCCGCCGTCCATCCAGGCGGGTAAGTCTCATCCCTCCAGAAAGTGTCCAAATGCGGCAAGCGGTCGAATCCGGTCGCAAATGATTTTAGTGATCGCAAGCATCGGCACGGAGAGGATTGCTCCAGGAGCGCCCCACATCCAGAACCAGAAGACGAGCGAGATGATGACGAGAACGGGATTGAGGATGAATCGCCGGGCGAGGAGCATCGGAGTTATCGTCTCGCCTTCGATCACGTGAATTCCGAGATAAAGCCCGGCAGGCAGAAACGCTTCCCAAAGCGTGTCAGTGGACAAAAGGCCAGCGAGGAGAAAGACCACCACGCCGAGAATAGGCCCAAGGATCGGCACGAAGTTCAGCAGGAAAGCGACTGTTCCCCAGAGAAACGGATTGCCGATTCCCGTGAGCCACATAACCACGGCCGTGGCAATTCCGACTGCGGCGTTCATGAGCGTAATCGTAACCAGATACGCGGAGATATCGCTTTCGATTTGTTGTGAGATCTCGACCGCCTGACGCTTGTTGCCGAAGCTTGGCAGTATCTCGACGAGGCG
>Ga0307444_1000737_pt1 | contig 14967 bp, 11 predicted proteins | sample SalMarSW160340MG_FD_202145 | JGI IMG/M metagenome (GOLD analysis project Ga0307444, IMG submission 202145) | Salt marsh sediment microbial communities from the Plum Island Ecosystem LTER, Massachusetts, United States - SW1603-40 | ecosystem: Environmental > Aquatic > Marine > Intertidal zone >... | reverse complement strand
AGATAGCGGCTCTGGGCGCGGGAGCATATTATCTGGCACCAAAGTTCATATCAATTATTGAGTCAATCGTGTTCCAGGCCCCTACTACTCTTAAGCTCGTCATTGAGATTATGGTATTTGTTTTAGGTATCTTGTTACGGGGGATAGGAAGCCTATTTGTGCTCTTTTTACCCAGCTGGGTAGGGCTTGTTTATCTTATGGGTCGAAGGACTGCTGACGAGCATTATGTGGATGTTACACCGGAAGGGGTTATAGTGACTTCACCGGTGGAAAAGGTCTTTGTGCCGGTTTCAGAGATTAAAAGGGTGAGGTATTCCCGGCTTAGAAACCGGTTGATAATCCAGGCAGGACGGAGAAGGATAAAAATAAGAAATGTGATAGAAGTTAGAAAAACCCCTACCAAGGTACCCCTCTTGAGATGGCTTGCCACCCCGGCACCTGGCCGCTCCGATAAACGTAAAGCTGTTGAGGCCCTAAAAAATGCCATTGAAGGTATTGCTATGAAGCGGCTCTAACGCAAAGAACTAGTCAGCTATGCTCAAGGATTAAGGTAAAATCAGCTGCTGAGAAGGTTTGACCCTATGCTTAGAAATAGATCCGCATTTCGATATTCGCCGTATATGGAGACAATCCAAATTCGCTCTTGATCTCTTCGCCTTCCGGCTCATCGCCAATAGGCATGCCGAGATTGACTACAAGCTCCGCCTCATCGGATAGAGAATAGATGGCGTCAAATAACAACAGATAGGAATGGTCTGTTAGGTCGGCAATTGCCAGCATCTCTGCGTTCAATAAAGGCGTAAATTCATAGCCAATGCCAAACGCCGTGTAGTTTCGACCTAGGTAGTTACTCTCGCCTTGCGCAGCAGTGTATTTCGTAACATAATCAGAAGTGGAGCCAGGGCCACTGCCGTGATAGAACTGCTCCAGTCTTATGTTAAGACTATTCTCCCAACGGTGTTCAACGCCAACAGAAAGCTCCGAGTAGGAGTCCTGTTGGGATTCATCTGGATCAGCAACATGTCCTTCCGCGCGCACGCCCAACCATTGGAACAGCTCACCCTGCAAGGAGCCACCAATAATAGTATTCTCACGCACCACACCAGTAAGCAGCGCCCATTCAAAGTCATGGAAAACTGTGGAGATGCGCCCTAGATAGGAGGTACGGTCGCTGTGTGGTTCGTCGCTCCAACCGGTGTCGCTTGCAGGATCACTTTTATACCCGAGTACGGTGATTAATGATAGCTGCGAAAGATCGCCCAGCCGTACCTCTGCGCGTATTGCATCGACGCCTGCCTTGTATACACGATAAAACACCTGGGCCGCAAACGGTGCGAAAAAGTCATTGGGCGTAAAATAGAAGGTGGTCGCCAGATTTATGGGCTGTCGACCCACGATAAGGTCAAGACGATTATGTGAGTATCGTGCGTTTAACCAATCTATGGCCAGGCGTGCATATTTGTCGTCACTGAAACTCCATTCCAGGGCTGCGCTTCGTTCTACATCCAGTGGAGTTCCCAGACTGGCCTGACTCGATACCAATGAAGAGGGAATGTAAGTCTGGTAGGCATTTACATCAAAGGATAAGTGTTGGCCAGCCTTTGCCTGCATGATCAGGCGGGCGATACCGGCCACACCCGCATCTGATCTTTCTTCGTAGAAAAAATCATTGTCGGGGTTTTGATAGGCAGTACCGAATCCCTGCACCATGCCGCGCAAATCAACTGATCCAGCTTCGGAATACATTTCATAGAATGCCCAGGCCGGTGTCGAAAACGTTACGATAAGAAGAGTGAGCCGCACAACAAGGGCAAGTGTTAATCGGCTGGTTTGACCTCGCCTCATTGGTGAACCTCGTCAGTATCTATCTTGCCGTCCCTAAGGCGGATAAGCCTGTGGGCGCGATCCATCACCCGTTGATCATGGGTGGAAAACAAAAAGGTGACGCCGTAGTCCTTATTAAGCTGTTGCATGATATCCAGCAGGGCATCCGCTGTCGCCGAATCCACGTTAGCAGTGGGTTCGTCTGCAAGCACAATAGCCGGTCTCGTGACGATAGCCCGCGCAATTGCAACCCGCTGCTGTTGCCCTCCTGACATCTCGTCGGGTCGTCTGTGTTCAAGACCCTCCAGGCCCACTTCTTTCAGAATGGTCATTACCCGATCTCTACATTCTCGATCTGACACCCCCTGCAACTTCAAGACGAACTCTGCATTCTCATAGGCAGTCATCACAGGGATAAGGTTATAGGCCTGGAACACAAAACCGATGCGGTCCCTGCGTATTACAGAGAGCTTTGATCGGGCTAAGGTGGCGAGGTCCTGATTTTCCAACAACACCCTTCCACTTGTGGGAACGTCCAGTCCACCAACAAGATTCAGTACCGTGGTCTTGCCTGAGCCCGAGGGACCGCACAGAGTAGCAAATTCACCCTTTACGATATCAAGTGATAGCCTATCCACCGCGCGTACTTCTACTTTGCCCTGTTGGTAGATCTTTATGGCGTCTTCGAGGCGAACAATTGAATGGTCCTGCATGCTCTTTACCTTTCAAGTGGCTTGTAAAAAAAATTCATAGGGTATTACGTGTTAATAGATCAACCTTTGACGGCTTCGTAAAAAGTCCAACTGCTGCGTTACGCCTCATCTTTCGTCATTGCGGCGTACTGGTAAGTACGCCTCATTCCTAAAGATTCGCAAGCCTTGCATTTGGAGCTTTTTACTTTGCCGTCCCAATATTGAGTTTTTACGAGTTCATCAACCTTTACATTAAAGGGAATGTACAAAACTCAGGTAGGCAGCAACAAACAACCTACATGGCCTTCAGGCTCTCCACCGGCGGTATGCGACCTGCACGCCAGGCCGGATAGAGACCTGCCAACAAAGTAAGACTGAACACACCTGAAAGAATGGCAATAATGCTCTCTTTATAGAGTCTGATCCTTATCAAGGGATCCACAAGAATACCCCCCGCACTATAATCTTCACCTATGGCACCGCTAAAATCGAGTCCTACATAATACAGGTATGCGTACCATGGGGCAGTGATGATGATTCCAATTATTATTCCTATAATCGCCAGCCATAAGGATTCCACAACCACCAACATGAACAGCGTTCTCGGCGACATACCGACGGCCATCATAACACCGAACTCCCTGGTGCGTTCCAGCACACTCATAAGCAGGGTGTTCAGGATACCCGCTGCGATCAGTAGTCCTATCAGAAACTGGCTGATATAGTTTCCACTTCTATCCATTGTAATAATGCCGGCCATCTCGGTCTGGGTCTGTTGCCAGCTCAGGACTTCTATCTGCGGATCTCCCTCTGCAAGGGAAATTGTATCTCGCATCCTTTCGGCATAGCGCTGGTCGTTAATGATTACGGCCAAAAGAGTTGCATCCTGTGCATCGTAATGTAAGGTAGTCCGCACTCTGTTAATAGGCAGCAACACCATGCCTCCGTCCACCTCATTGACGCCGGTCTTAAATATGCCTGTAACACGGGCTATCTCACTTACAATCTCTCCGTTGACATCGGTTGTGGTATATACCAATTTCTTGCCTATACGCAGATTGAGCTTTTCCGCTATCTTGCTTCCTACAACGACTCCCCGGCTGTCCTTGCCGGAGAACACCTCTCCCTGAACCAATGAGCGAATCAACAGATTCTGTTCGGAAGATTCCTGGGCAGGATCGATACCCATGAACATACCTCCAATGGTCTTGCTGGCACTGGCGAACATGGCTTGCCCCGTGATCCTCACAATTGCATCGTTCACCCCAGGCATCGCCAAAACGCGCTCCCTGATCTGTCCTGTTTTTCGCAGCCTTTTATCCAGAGAAGGTGTCTGGTTATAGCCGTGCGGCTCTATGGTGACATGACCCAGCCCCATGATGGCGCTGGTGTTAATCATGTTGGTGTACCCGTAGTCGCCTGTGCCGGTGAATGTAACGGCAAGCATTACACCGAAACCGATGGAGATACCGGTGATCAGTGTACGACGCTTTCTGCGCCAGAGATTACGCCATGCTATTTTGCCAAGCTTCATTTTCTAATCTTAGTATCAGACCCTAATGATAATGGATCGCTTTGACCGGGCGAATAACCGCCGCCTTAATTGCTGGGTAGATCACTGCTGCCGCTGCAATAATAAATAAAAACACGACAGGCAATGCCAATGCCTCTGTGGTCACATGAGCATTCCATATGGGATCTATTGCCACACCGCCAAAGGATGTGCTGCTTGCGATTGCCGACAGATCAATGCCGTTTTTCTGGAAATAATGGGCGGCAGACCAGCCCGACGCCAATGATATAACACTTGCAATTACTACCTGGATCATGGTTTCCGAGTAAACCAATGTCATAAGTTGCCATGGTGTTACGCCGATAGCCTTCATAATGCCGAACTCACGGATCCGTTCAAACACACTCATTAACATGGCATTGAGTATTACCATGGCCACGGCTACGTAAGTGATCAAGATCATAATAATAGTTTGGGCATCCGCTAAATCAAGAAGCCTGGCAATGACCGGCTGAAGCTGACGCCAGTTCAAGGTTTCATATCCCCGAGCAATGGCGGCCACTTGTGCTGTTGCAGACTCAAGATCACTGCTGCGATCAGGCCGCATCACAGCGATCTCGTGTGCCCCTTCAGGCAGCACCATCAACTCACGGAACGAGCGTTCAACCATGAAGAAGCCCGCGCGATCCACTTCTTCACCAATGGACTTGAGTATACCCCTCACCGTATAGAGATCATTTGCCATGGAACCATCTGTGGCCTGGCCGATGATAATAACCTCATTGCCCGGCCTGACACCCAAGGTTCGGGCCAGCTTTCTTCCAATTACTACTCCCATAGGGTCGCTATCAGCTAGCCATTGCCCTTGCATCACATGCTTGTGAACCTGTGTCACAGTCGCTTCGTTTTTTAGGCTTACGCCCCGCATTTGTACTCCGGCGGAAGCAGAGCCCGCAGCAGCCAGCCCAAAGCCGTATATTCGCTGGGTGGCATGGAAACCCGCCTGTTGCAGTTTGTTCACCAGGTCTGCGGTATTGTCTATGCGATTATACAGATCCGGATCATCCCGGTAGCCTTTGGCATGGATCTGTATATCGCCAAGATTCATGGCAACCGCATTGCGCTCACTGGTCTGGAGCATTCCTGCCATTAATGCAGCAAACAGGATCATGATAAATCCGGAAAAGCCCATGGCCAGTGTAGTGATCAATGTCCGACGCCAATTTCGGAACACACTTCGTGATGCGATAGAGAGTATTTTCATGGATATTCTCGAAGGTTTTGTTTTATCGTATATTCTACTATTTGCGCTTCAAGTGCGATAGGGAAAAAAACGCATCGCTCAGCGTAATGTCCATCTCCATTTTTTCATAAATCAGTTCAGTATATTCATTCAGCTTATCCGCTGGAACCACTCGCATGACAGTCGGTCTCGGCCGGCCGGCCATCTGTTGTATCTTTTTGAAGGTTATGGTGCGCGCGATGTTCATATCTTCATCATAGTAATACTGTATCAATGGAAGGTAGCCGTCGGTCAGCACCGTCAATATAACCTTACCCCAGACGACTGCTGCATCAGGTTTGGGGATGAGCGTAAATTCGATGATATCCTGGTTATTTCTCCTGCCTTCGAAAGATACAGTAGGGTCATAGTCTTCCTCCATGCGTGACTCCTTCACAAGATCATCGTTGGTGAAATGACTACCCATCCAGGAGCCCATCATCATACCAGAGGTAAGACGAATGGTGCGATCGGTCCGGGGAAGATAACTGTAGATGTTATTGCCGGACTTCAATGTGGCCGTACCCTTTTCCTTTAGCGGGGTGAGGATGCGTACCAGCGTCTTCTCTTTCCCCTTGGACCAGCCCTCAAGCCGTATGTTACGGGTGTAATGGGAGGTCTTGACCTGCATGGTCAGTATGGTATGGGAGGAAGCACCACGCCACATGTCATCAACCTCCCGTAGGATCTCCTTTGCCCTCTTTCTGGCAGCATCATCCTGCTGTGCAAAAGATAAACTTACTGGGTAAGAAAGGGAAATAATCATTGAAAGGATCGCTATATAGATAGGTATAGAGCGCATAACAACCTCTTGAGAAGGTTAATAAAAAGGAATAGTGTTTTCCGGTATGGAGTCTACGGAATTTACAGTTTCGAGTCAATTATTAAGGTTCCTTTAGACTCTTGAAACCCGGCTATATAAATGGCTTTCAGCTGTTTAATAAATAGAGCAAAATCTCCGATTCTCTGAAATCCTTCTGAACGCTTCAAGGTGATCTCTTTTTTTAAACTTTTCGTATAAGTCTGGAGTTTGACAGAATTTCAGTATTCTACCACAATGTTATCGTTTTTTTGGAGCATCTTTTTTTGAATAGTACCTTCCATACTCAAATCTGGCTAAATTTCAGTATACACATGCCAATCAAAACCTCAATTGGTTTTTTCCTGCCTGATGAAGAAGGATATCCAGGAATTTTGTAAGTGGTAGACACATGATGGTGATATCTTGATTAGTATTTCAATAATTCATGAACAATAAGGGAGGGAGCGAAAGATTTACCCATTTTGCCTTAAGGTTTACCCGCCGTCCTTGTGGCGGGCTTGCCCACCGTTATTTTCATCCGCCATTTTTATGGTGGGCTGGCGTGCTTGACCCCAAATTTACACACCAGTCCACATTATGTGAGGCAAAATGTTCGACCCACACATGAAGGAGGCTCGACGTGCCTAGGCAATAGCTTCTTTTCGGATTGGGTGAATTACCTTCTCACTGATCTTTTTGAAAGCGACTTTTTCCCTTCCAACAAAAAACATTCCCGTCAAGCAGAAGAAGGGCACGAGTAAGTGGTAGGTCTGATCTAGTAGTGTGTATATGGCAACAATGGCCAAGAAAAGCTGAAAGATAAGGAGAGTTTTTTTGTCATAATGTACCTCTTGTGTTGAAGATTAGATGGATTCAAAAACCTGATAAAATAAGCTGTTTCCTTTACAAAAATATGTAGCATGCTACATATTTTTGGCTAATAAGAAAGGTTTGAGCCTGTATTCACTATATCTCTTCATCGAACAAATCTTCCAATTTATTAAGAATCCCATCTAAGGTCTTTTTCCGGTGTTCGGGCAATTTATGATAGATTCCAGTTCGCCGATCTACACTACTTCTCCGACTTTTATCTCTTCTCCTATCCGTCTCACCTCGATTTTCAGGCCCGTTATAATCAGGATTATCAAATCCTCTGCGGGCTTTCTTAGATCTTCTGTCTTTGCCTTTTCTACGATCAAAAAATAACATTTTATTAAGACCCCCTTCGTTTTGTTATGGTATATCCCCAACTTTCAGAAGTATCTCTAAAAAGAGTGTATATATTTTGGGAGTCGGTTCATATGCTCAATTCTTACAGGTTATTAGCCCCAGCATACTCTTTCATGCCTTTCCTCTTTTTGATAATTGATTTTGAGGTTTCCGCTCTTTTTTTAAAAGTTGTGACCCAATGAACTTACCCTGTTTTTTTCAACCACAAACTATTTAACTTAATTAAATATAATTATACTATTTTAATGCATATGTCAAGTAAAATATATAAATTGATTAAAATAGATATATTTTATCTCTATATTAGATAGAAATGCTTCTATTAGATGGAGCAGAAGAGGATAGTAATTTTTAAAGAGGATAGGTTTTGTGAAAGGTAAAGATTAACCAAAAAAATTTCTTTTCTTATCAAAAAATCCACAATATTTTGAGCTTGGATGCCCAGCCTAAAATTGCAGCTTACCTGCCATAGTCAATTTTTTGATTTTACTTAACTTTTTTCAACCTTACAAACGTAAGTCATAAGTTTTTTGGACTTTGAATTTTCCCCAATCATAGCAGAAGTCTATTGCATTGGTACAAATTTTCTCAATCAATCCTGCCCAGTCTTTTCTTGAGACAAGAATTAATGAGGCAGGGCTTTATAACCCTGCCTCGTTACTTTTTAAAATATACTTGTAGCAAGAAGACTTGTTATTGATACTCATTTGGGCACTGTAAATTTTCCCTTGTGGTTGTTACAAAACTGAACCGTACCTGGTGCTATTGGCTTGCCCCCTGCGATCCGTACTGCTTTGCCGCCACCAGTAATACCCTTATATTTGCCGGTTCCCGCTAGAATCGTCGCCGTTGCTGCTTTTTCACCGGGATTTTGTGTGTAGCGGAAGATAACATAATCGCCATCTGGATCGAGGTATTTCAAATAGGCATATACAGTCCTATTTTTCCCCTCCCTCATCACGACTCCCTTTGTATCTTGGGTGCAATTATTAAATACTTTGTTCTCGCTGTTGCTTCGCATAATTCCCTTGGCTTCTATGCTAAAAATGGTTATTTCTTTCGATTGAACCATTGGCGAGAGATTCATTGAAACACACACGTCGACATCATACATCTGTTCGGTGCTTTCGGCTCGAATCAGCGGGCTTGACCAGATAAGTGCACAGATGCTAAGAACGATTGCAAATCCAATGACTCCTTTTTTGTAAAACATGGGTTTTCTCCTTTCAGTTGATAACGGTTATTGTTGTTCAAAACACGCAGAAGACAGAAAAACTTCTATTTTTACAGACAAAAAGTTTAAAATGTTGAGGAACGTGCGAAGCTCTCAATCGTTGTGTTGGTAAATAGTGCCTTTTTTTTGAATTTGAGACCTGTAGCTTTTGTTCCTACCTTTCGATGGATTTAGCTTTGAAATAATGTAATCTTGAATCTCCCAACAGAACCGTCAATGCCCTGTTAGGAGCATGGTAGGCACATTTTGAGGGGTTTCTCCATGAATCAACGTCCTAAAAAAAAATTTGATTCAATAAGCATTTCATGGTTATATTTAAAAAGAGTAAAGTTTCCCAAATCTAGAGTTCCTGTTCTGAAGCTGCAAAGAACTAGCGCTGCTTTTCATGCTGAGCCGCGCTGGGCTCGTATTTCTCGATACACTTTTACCATAGATCATAGAAATAGTATCTGAAGGGAAGCTTAGGTCACGGTGTGAACCGTGAACCTTTTTTTAAGCTTACTAACAAGGCCAGAGCAATGGTCGAAAAGCACATAAGAATAGACCTCAATCAATTCAAGCTTCATCTCAAAGCCGAGCGCAAGATGGAATTGAGGCTTCATTTTGATTCCCCATCGCGACAGTTTTATCTCTCAGTGATGGCATTTGTTGTTCATGAAATGCAAAAGATTGGAAGAATCACTTCCATACCTCTGGAAGAACACCACGAACTGCTTGCCTTGCTAAATGAAACCGTTGGCAGTTCAGTCGGCTCATCAAAGAAAAACAAGTTGCTGCCAAGGATTTATAAAAAATGGAAGGGAGCCCTGTCCAATCTTGAGGATGCTCCGCTTTTTAGGGTCGTAGGAAAGAAAAAGAACTATGAAGACGGGCTCGTACGGAGCTATCAGTTTTCCGATGAAGAGAAAGACTGTTGGGCCAATCTTTTTGACTACAAAGGGAGTGGGGAGCATACCAGATTGCAGCTTTCTCTAGACACACTGGGGGTAGACCTGCATGACGCGGTTATCGTGTATGGGGAAGACCCAGAGCTAAAAAACGAAGCTGCGTGGCAGCGTTTTATCAGCGATCTCAAAGAAAAGGCGGAAGAGCAGCCGAAACCAGAGCGGGCGTATCGTCCCGCTGTGAAAGAGCCTGGAGCACTGGTATCGCAGCCTAGCACAGGGAAGACAGCCCTGCCACCTCGGTTGAAGTGGCTGCCTCTGGTTGCCGTGATGGTATTGGTGGCTGCTGCAGCAGCCTTTCTTGCAGGAAAATACGTGTTCTATTCTCCAAAAAGTGAGTTTGGTTCAGGAGAGAACATGGCCTTTCCCCTGCCCGATAAACCATCCATTGCGGTGCTACCTTTTGTCAACATGAGCGGCGATCCCGAGGAGGAATATTTTAGCGACGGAATTACAGAAGAAATCATCACTGCCCTTTCAAAAGTTGAAAAACTGTTTGTTATCGCAAGCAGTTCCGTTTTCACGTATAAAGGCAAAGCGGTGAAGGTTCAGCAAGTTGCAGAGGATCTTGGCGTGCAGTATGTTCTGGAGGGGAGTGTCAGGAGATCTGCCGATCGTCTTCGTATAACAGCTCAGTTTGTTGACGCTCGAAATGGGTACCATCTTTGGGGTGAACGGTATGATCGTGATTTGAAAAATCTCTTTGAACTTCAGGATGAGATCACTATGAAGATTATTACAACCCTTGAAGTGACGTTGACTGAAGGAGAGCAGGCTCTTATAGCTGGTAGCGGGACGGATAATCTTGATGCGTATTTGAAAATTTTGCAGGCACGTGATCTGGCGCGGCACCAAAGCATCGAAGATAACCATAAGGCACGGCGGTTTGCAGAGGAAGCCATTGCACTTGATCCGGGGTATGCGCAAGCCTACCGGTGGCTGGGCGGAACGCACTATATGGATATGTGGCTGGGCGCGTCCAAATCACCTCAAGAGTCTCTGAGAAAAGCCGTGGAGTTTGCTCAGAAAGCCATCTCCATGAATGACTCTCTGGGGGGTGCGCATGGTCTTCTGGGCAATATCTACATCATGAGAAAGGAGTATCAAAAGGGCATTCGGGAAGCTCAACGGGCCGTTGAGCTTGAGCCGAACGGCGCCGATGCTCACGCCTTTTTGGGTATGGGGCTTCGATTTGCAGACAGAGCAGAGGAGGCAGTCCCGTTCCTTCAGAAGGCCATACAATTGGATCCGCATGCATCGGGTTGGTATATGCATGTCCTGGCCGGAGCATATCGAAATCTTGAAAAGTTTGATGAAGCAATAAAATGGGGTGAAAAAGCAGTTCAGCACAACCCAAAGAATATTGTGTCACGTATCTCTCTCTGCAGCATTTACAGTCAATCAGGCCTAATGGATAAAGCACGTGAACAAGCAGGAGAGATTATGAGGCTGAATCCCGACTTTTCTATCAAGCGGTTTGCAAGGACGATCCCGCAAAAAAACAAAGCTCTTAAACAGAAGTTTATAGATGCCCTGCGAAATGCGGGATTGAAGTGAGGACAATCACTCCATAATTTTACCTCATTCAAGATAATATCTTCAGTTAAACATCTGCAAGGGAATATATTCCATTACCTTTTCATGAATTAATCTTCTCTTGATGTATCTTGTAATGTTTGTGATTGTGACAGGTGGTGTATGGAAGTGATGATATGAATCCCGCCTATTCATGTTACGTGCCATATGCTTAAATCTGGATAAATTCCAGTATACGTATGCTAACCAAAACCTCAACTGTTTTTTCCGTGCCTGATGAAGAAGGGTATCCAGAAATTTTGTAAGCGGTAAGCGCACGATGGTGATATCTTGACTGGTGTTTCACTAATTCATGAACAATAGGATAATGAGAATGTGTAAAGCTCGCAAGGGAGTGAAAGATTTACCGATTTTAGCTCAAGGCTGTTTTCGGTAAAAGTGGCTGCTGTGAAGAGGAATGCAAACCAATTATTATCCATAATATCGACGAAGCCTTTCATTTGTTATCCCATAGAACGTTTAAGGGCATAACAAGAGTCAAACGGAGATTTGACCCGTATCGTGACTAAAACCATGACTTTCTGCGGTCGGGGTAAAGGCCTTCATTTCATATTTTCCAGAACGATTTACTGTATAAAAATTGTTAAAAAATGATTTAACCCCTTTACAGGGTGGCTGAAAAGTGACTTTTTATCAATTTATGGATTTTTTGCAAAACCAAGAAGCTTTTCGCATAATTTTTCTAAAATATCTGATTGTTTTCCTTCAGATGCCAGTTCTTCAAGCGTTGCAGCTATTAGCAGTCTGTTTTTGCGTCTTACATTTTCAGTAAATCCCATTTTCTTTCTGGCATTCTTTTCAGCTTTATCCCATACATCTCGACTAAAGCCTTCTATAACAACTTCGCCTAATTTAGTTTTCCACATTACCACTTGTGAATGCCATAAATTATCGGAGGGTAAGGGATCGAAATCATTTAGACCGCAAAGGCTTAGTATACAAGAGTTGTCACGTTTATTATTCTTAATTTCATTTTCTTTATTTTGATTTGCGTCAGAATCAAAAACAATAAATGCCGGGATATGGAGTTCCTTGCAAATAGCAAGTGCTCTGCTAAGTGAAGTCTTACCGTCGCCTATTACAAAATGGCATCCGAATTCTCTAAACTGCGGCCACTTATCTGACAACTGGAGATGTGTTGAGATGAAAGCTACATCCTCTATACCTTCTACAAGGATTGCAATACGTGTAAAATACAATTCATTTTGGGATGGCTGCATTATTTGGGCTATTCTGGCCATTAATGAAGTAGGTGAGGATGGCGATTCACCCATTGCATTTGCTAACCTTTCTTCTACTTGCTTATATGTTGTACTATAAACAACAGAACATTTATTATCTATTTCCTTTCTGAAAGCTCTTATATTTTCAAAACCTTTTGACGATATAAAATACGGACTATGCGTACTTAAAATTATTTGGGTGTTTTTTTCAGGGCCTGTAGCTAAAGCTTCTAAAAGGCTTGCCATGTGCTGAGCCTGGGGGGGATGCTGATAAAGCTCCGGTTCTTCAAAGCCAAGAATGAGCTTAGGGCTTTCCCCTTGATCGCCCACTGCTAGCTCTTGAAGGATGGAAACAATAAATGCTCTCTGCATTCCATGGCCTAATCGGGCAATTTCCCCGATAAAATCATCTTCACCTATTGCTGCACATGCGATTGGCTCATTAATAACAAGAGATTTATTCGAATCATAGTGCCAATTAAGTGAAACAATTGCAGAAGGATTTGCCCAATTACGCAGTCGATTTTGGATGGAGTTTTGCAAGTTCGATAGCGCATCTTGTTGTTTTTCTACTATTTCTTTATATCCTTTTTCTAACTGTTTTCTTAAATCGTCAATCGGTTCTTCAAAATTTACTTTTGTTCGGATTGTCCTCTCAAGGAGCTGTCCTAATGCCGTTTTGCTGCTTTCCTCTTGCTCGCCAGATGCATCTTTAACAGCAGGAATATAGACCCACTGTATATATTTTTTGAGCAGATTTGTTCCTTTTGTCCACCCGTAAAACTGAGCGCTATCATCAAGCAATTCAGAATCGTCAGGATGATTTTCCTCGTAAGAGCGCAATGCATCAATCATCGCCGGCTTTGTGCTCGCAGTGGGTAAATCTGGAAAATCTATCCGTATTTTATTGTATACTTCCTTAAGTTCAGTCACCTTTGCTTTATTATCTTCGGCTTCAAAAAATGGTGCAAATTTCTTTATTACGAAGCGAGCACCGTACTGCTTGACTTCTGCACTCTCGTTTTCATTGTCCCAGACAGCTTTTGCAAATATTGTAAGTTCCCTCTGGCGGAAATAGTGTTTGAAATCCTTTTTTGCTTCTTCTGAAAGATCAACAAAGGTTAATGTGATTTTTACAGGCTTGCCCGTACTTTTATGATGAAAATCTTCTTCACTCAAAGTAAGAACATTTGTTGCAGTTGAAGCATTATTGCGGAAAAATACATTCAGCGCTGTCAAGACAGCGGATTTGCCGGTACCATTAGCGCCCACAAGACAGGTGTAATCATCAAAATATATGGTTTCATCTTTAAAGGAACGAAAATTCTCGATTCTGAGTTTTGATAATTTCATATCAATCAACCTCAACAAGTCATTTTATTTTTTCCCCTGTCAATATCGCGGTAAACATGCAGTGCTGCTACACAAAACGGGTCCGTGACGGGGTCAAATCTCCGTTTGACTCATGTTCTATTTTTCTTGTTGAACACCAACTGTCATTCTACAGAATAGACATAAAAAAAGCTCCACGAACACTGGCCCGGTGCGGGCAGCAAATAGCTGACAGCTCATAGCTCATAGCAAAAAAGCAGGGGGCAAAGCGCCCCAGTGAAATAGCACAGCTCAGGTTACAGGAATTTTGCCATAATGGAACAACAGATATGCCTGGGGAAAGGTACTTTTTAGGGCAGATTTCATTCAACGGGGTAAACATAATACCCTCCTTAAAGGGCTGAATTTATGTTGTGGCAAGATTACGCCTGCGGGTGAGGTTTGTCAAGGGAAGAAAGCCAGTACTATGGCTTAGCTGATAGCTGATAGTATATAGCTCCCCAGTGAAATACGCTCCGCTGTTACAGGAGTAAATTTCACGGGGTAAACATAGCTGATAGCAGAAGGGTGGTCCTATAAAATAGTTACTCATTCCATCCCAGCACGATAGTTCCTGCCTACGGGGCGGGGTAAACATCCACGGGATAACCCCCATAGGAATAGCGTAGCTCGACTTGCAGGGATTTTGCCACTCATTGATCCAGCTTTAAAACCTCACGCATTGATAAGGGGAATTTTGTATTTTTTCAGACGGGGATCACGGGTAACGAGGGTCAGACTTTCTAATTTTGCCTGGGCCACAAGCATTCTGTCAAAGGGGTCTCGGTGATGTAACGGCAGGTCTCCGACCGCATAGGCGTGATCCACGGTAATATCAAGCAGCTCAAAGCCCTGTTGATCTAATACCTTCCGAAAATTCGCAGGGATTTCCAGCTTACCTAATGCGTGCTTAATCCGAATTTCCCAGATAACGGCTGCACTTACAAAAACTAAACTTTTACCGTCCGCAATTACAGATTTTGCTCGCGGGGAAAGATTCGGGTGATCATCAAGCCACCATAAAAGAACATGTGTATCGAGTAATAGATTCATAGCTCCGCAATTCCAAAAGCCTCGGCTATATCTGCTGGTAATTCATCAAAATCATCAGAAATATTTATTTTCCCCCGTAAAGCGCCAGGATGGCGCTGTTTATCGCTTCGTTCGTACCGCACCAGCTTTGCCACCGGTTTACCTGCTTTTCCGATGATTACGTCTTGCCCGGACATGACCTTTTCAATAAGCGCTGAAAGTTG
>Ga0307444_1000733_pt1 | contig 15062 bp, 14 predicted proteins | sample SalMarSW160340MG_FD_202145 | JGI IMG/M metagenome (GOLD analysis project Ga0307444, IMG submission 202145) | Salt marsh sediment microbial communities from the Plum Island Ecosystem LTER, Massachusetts, United States - SW1603-40 | ecosystem: Environmental > Aquatic > Marine > Intertidal zone >... | reverse complement strand
CGATCATCGCCATCTGGGGCTTGTTAGGGCCGGTATTCGGCTACAGCGACACCTGGCAGCTTGTCATCAACACGGCGACGACGATCATCACCTTCCTCATGGTGTTCGTGATCCAGAATACCCAGAACCGGGATACCGCCTCGATCCACATCAAGGTCGACGAGCTGATCCGCGTGACCAGCCATGCGCGGAACGTGCTGCTCAATCTCGAGGAGCTCGACGACGACACTCTTGAGAAGCTGCGAAGCAGCTATGAGTTTCTCGCCAGCAAGGCCAGGTCGCAGGTCCGGACGCCGCCGCGCGCCGAGAAGGTGCCGAGAAAGCCGAAGGGCGCCACAAAGAGCAAATCCAACAATGGTTGACCCTACGCCTCGAAGTCCTGGCAAGGAGCCAGCGGGAAAAACTGCTCTTCCCAAACGCTTCTACAAACGTGTCGAGACCGAAGACGTGGCCGGCGGCGCTAGGCTCCGTCTCGACGGCAAGCCGGTGCGCACGCCCGGCAAGCACGCCCTCGTCCTCCCGACCAAGGCTTTGGCCGAGGCTGTCGCCGATGAGTGGCGCGGGCAGGGGGAGCGCATCGACCCCGCCACCATGCCCCTCACCAGGCTTGCCAACAGCGTCATCGATGGGGTCAAGGGGCGCGAGGACGTGGTCAAGGACGACATTCTCGGCTATGGGCGCTCGGACCTTGTCTGCTATCGCGCCGAAGGACCGGAGAAGCTCGTCGCGCTCCAGACCAAGCATTGGGACCCCGTGGTGGCCTGGGCCAAGAAGGAGCTTCGGGCGCCGATGCATCTCGCCGAGGGTGTGATGCATGTCGCTCAAGATGAGGCTTCGCTCGAGGCCATCGCGGCGCGCCTCGCCGCGTTCGATGCCTGGAGCCTCGCCGCGCTCCATGTCATGACCGGGCTCACCGGCTCCGCCCTGCTAGCGTTAGCGGTCGCGCTCGGGCGGCTGACTCCGGACGAGGCCTGGGCCGCAGCCCATGTGGACGAGGACTGGCAGATCAGCCAATGGGGCGAGGACGATGAGGCGAAGGCCCGGCGGGAGAGCCGCCACCGCGACTTCGCCGCCGCAGCCAGACTCTTGACCCTTTTGCGGCCACAATAGCCGTTCCTAGCTTGGGGGAGGTGTCGCCATGATCGCTCTCGCCTGTGCTCTCATTCTTGCCAACGCGACAGCATTGGCGGCGGTCCCGATGCCGGTCGAATACCGCGTGTCCGGCTTAAGCGCGCAGGCCGCTATCGCCGAGATCAATGCCTTTCGCAGGCGGCACGGGTTGAAGCCTGTGGTGCTCGACCAGCGCCTGAGCCGGGCCGCCGCGGCGCAGGCGCAGACCCAGGCGCGGCGCGGCAAGATCGGGCATGAAGGGGCCGACGGTTCGAAGCCCTGGGACCGGGCCAAGCGCGCCGGCTATCACGCTCATCTCACCGCGGAGAACGTCGCCTCCGGGCAGAAATCCTTCAGCGAGGCGATGCGCGGCTGGGAGCGAAGCGCGCCGCACAAGCGCAATCTCCTCTTGCCCGATGCCCAAGCCGCCGGGGTCGCGGTGAGCTACCGCAACGGCCGTGCCTACTACACGCTGGTACTCGGCGCCGAATGAGCCGCGGTGTCGCCGTCATCGCTGTCATTGGGCTACTCGCCTCCGGCTGCACCGGCGTCACCTTCGTCTCCCCGGAATATGCTGCACGCCCCGTGCAGCCCCTCAACCAGCAGGCAGCCCTTGCCGAGATCAATGCCTACCGCGCCGCCAATGGACTCCCATCCCTCGTCCTCGATGCGAGGCTCAGCCGCGCCGCGGCGGCCCATTCGGCGGATCAGGCGCGGCGCGGGCGGATGGGTCACTCGGGCTCCGATGGGTCGCAGCCCATGGACCGCGCCGCACGCGCCGGCTACCGCCCCAAAATCGCGTCGGAGAACGTCGCCGCCGGTTACAAATCCTTCAGCGACGTCATGCGGGGCTGGGAGGGAAGCTCCGGCCACCGGGAGAACCTGCTCAGGCCGAACGTGAAGGCGGCCGGCATTGCCATGAGCCAATCGAGCGATGGCCGCGCCTATTGGACCTTGGTGCTGGGTGCTGAGCGCTAACCACATTCCTCCCCCTGCAAGGGGGAGGGCGACCGCCAGCTGGCGGTCAGGTGGGGGTCTTTGCCCGGGGGCTTCACCTGACCAACCCTCCCCCTGTTAGGGGGAGGGCTAAAGCGACTTGCCGTAAGGCATGGCGCTGTCTCCTTTCAACAGCGGTGAGGGGCAATTGCTTAACCAGGGCCGAAAGGGAGAGGCCGTAACGATTTGCGCCGCCAGCACCCCATGCTATTGACCGTCACCATGGCGTCATAGGCGAGGGGCTTGGGAGCGGCATGAAGGAAGTCCTGGAAGAGCTTGAAATCCGGCGGGGAAGGGCTCGCGAAGGTGGCGGCCTCAAGCGCATCGAGGCGCAGCATGCACGCGGCAAGCTCACGGCGCGGGAGCGGCTCCAGCTGCTGCTCGACGAGGGCTCGTTCGAGGAGTTCGACATGTATGTCGAGCACCGCTGCATCGATTTCGGCATGGAGCAGAGCAAAGTCCCCGGTGACGGCGTCGTCACCGGCTGGGGCACCATCAATGGCCGCGTCACTTACGTCTTCGCCAAGGACTTCACCGTGTTTGGCGGCTCGCTGTCGGAGGCCCATGCCGAGAAGATGGTCAAGATCCAGGACATGGCGCTCAGGAACCGGGCCCCGATCATTGGCCTGTTCGATGCGGGTGGCGCGCGCATCCAGGAGGGCGTCGCCGCGCTCGGCGGCTATGGCGAGGTGTTCACCCGGAACGTGCTCGCCTCGGGCGTGATCCCCCAGATCTCGGTGATCATGGGGCCGTGCGCCGGCGGCGACGTCTATTCACCGGCGATGACCGACTTCATCTTCATGGTGCGCGACACCTCATACATGTTCGTCACCGGCCCCGACGTGGTGAAGACCGTGACCAAGGAGGAGGTCACCGCCGAGCAGCTCGGCGGCGCCAGCGTCCATACTACCAAGTCGTCGATCGCCGACGGCGCCTATGACAACGATGTCGAGACCTTGCTGCAGATGCGGCGGCTGATGGACTTCCTGCCCTCCAACAACCAGTCGGGCGTGCCGGAGATCCCGACGCTCGATCCTTGGGACCGGTTCGAATATTCCCTCGACACGCTGATCCCTGACAATCCCAACAAGCCTTACGACATCAAAGAGTTGATCCTGAAGGTCGTGGACGAGGGCGACTTCTTCGAGATCCAGCCCTCCTTCGCCAAGAACATCGTGGTCGGTTTCGCCCGCATGGAAGGGCGCACCATCGGCATCGTCGCCAATCAGCCCATGGTGCTCGCCGGCGTGCTCGACAGCGACGCCTCGCGCAAAGCCGCGCGCTTCGTCCGCTTCTGCGACTGCTTCAACATTCCGATCGTCACCTTCGTCGACGTTCCCGGCTTCCTGCCCGGCACCGACCAGGAATATGGGGGCTTGATCAAGCACGGTGCCAAGCTCCTGTTCGCCTTCACCGAGGCGACGGTGCCCAAGGTAACGGTGATTACGCGGAAGGCCTATGGCGGCGCCTATGACGTCATGAGCTCTAAGCACATCAGGGGCGACGTCAATTATGCCTGGCCTTCCGCCGAGATCGCGGTGATGGGCGCCAAGGGCGCGGCCGAGATCCTCTATCGCGCCGAGCTCGGCGACGAGAAGAAGATCAAGAAGCGCATCGACGAGTATCAGAAGCGCTTCGCCAATCCGTTCGTCGCCGCCGAGCGCGGCTACATCGACGAGGTGATCGCGCCCTATGGCACGCGAAAGCGCGTCGCCCGGGCGCTGCAGATGTTGCGCAACAAGCAGCTCCAGAACCCCTGGAAGAAGCACGACAACATCCCGCTGTAGGTTTCTGTCATGGCCCCGGCTTGTCCCGGCCACCAACCAGTCTGTTCGAGGACGATCCAATTCCCCGTCATTCCGGCGGAATCCGGAATCCAGCGCGCCGAAGGCGCAAAACAAGAACTGGACCCCGACTTTTGCCGGGGTGACGCGTTGAGGTTGCCATCCCCGCGTTATCCCCGCCGCCCGCACCTGCATTAAACTTCGCCCATCCCTCGTCCATGAGGACGCGAGCTGCAGACCGACTGCCTCTCGGGATGAGGGACGCGGCGCCCGAGGAAGGCGCGGGGACGACACGGCCCGAGGGGATAGCAAGCCGTGACCCCGCGTCAGAGTAACAGTACGGCCTCGGGGGTTCTTATGATCCGCCCACCGCCGTGGGAACCGGCGGTCATCGGGTGAGGTCTCTCGCGTCGAGGGGCCTGTGCCAACTGCGTAGGGTAAGGCGGCGGAACGAGGCTTCAATATCGCCGCATAAGCGGGGCGCCTAGAGGCTGCCCTAGACTGCAGTAGGATCGCGGCCGCTCAGCGCCCCGCAAGTCCTCGCGTTCTTTGGAAAAACTCGGGCTCATAGAGCTTGGGGCGATGACGCTTGCGCGCTCGATCTGCTGCGGTACAAGCAACGGCGGATGCGGCGGTCGAAAGGTTTTTGGTCAACGGGAGGTCTTGGCAATCGGCCTCCAAGAGGGAGCAGGAATATGAAACGCACGAATGTCATGATCGGTCTCGCGTCGCTCGTCGGCGCCGCCCTCATTGCCGGCTCGGCGCTTGCGGTGCCAGCCGTCTTTTCCCCCACCGGTCACCTCAACGTGCGCAGCGGTCCCGGCTTCAAATACGGCGTCGTGGCTCAAATGCCGGCCAATAAGCGCTTTCCGGTCACCGGATGCATTCAGGATTATTCCTGGTGCAGCGTTGTGGTGGGCGATGTCACGGGCTGGGCTTCTGCGCCTTATCTCGTCACCGACGCTGGCGGCAAGCCGACCAACCTGCAAGTGTCCGGCGCCCAGCTCGGTATTCCCATCGTGGTGCCGACGCCTGGTGCGGTGGTTGTCGCCACACCGCCGGTCGGCGCTATGGTCCCGGTCGCGCCCGCCGTCGGCGTGGTCGAGCCGATCGTTCCGGCCCCTGAGGTTCTCTCCTACGTGACGCAGCAGGCGGTTGAGCCGGTCCTCGTCAATGGGGAAGTGATGGTTGGAGCGGTGTTGCCGGCAACGGTTCCGGTTTATCCAGTGCCGGCGTCGCCTTACGTCTATTCCTATGTCAATGGGCAGAGGGTGCTGGTCGAGCCGACCGCCAGGAGGATCGTCTATATCTTCTGATCGGTCCCCGTCCTTCGCTTCGGTCAACTGACCTCCATGTCGATCGTCCCGCCATTCACCGAAGCAACGGCGACTGAGAAGGTCCGGCTCGCGGAGAATGCCTGGAATAGCCGCGATCCGGACAAGGTGTCGCTGGCGTACTCGCCGGACAGTCGCTGGCGCAATCGTGCCGAGTTCGTCAATGGCCGAGAGGAGATCGTTCGCTTCTTGACGCGCAAATGGGCGAAGGAGCTGGACTATCGCCTGATCAAGGAGCTGTGGACCTTCGCCGGTGATCGCATCGCCGTCCGCTTCGCCTATGAATGGCACGACGATAGCGGCAACTGGTTCCGGTCTTACGGCAATGAGAATTGGGCGTTCGATGCTGCCGGGCTGATGCGCCGCCGCTACGCGTCCATCAACGATCTGCCCATCACCGAGACAGATCGAAAATACCGCTGGCCGCTCGGCCCGCGGCCTGAAGATCACCCCGGCCTGTCGGAGCTTGGTCTCTAGGTGTTGAGGCGAGGCTATGCCGGTTGCCAGCGGCTCGGTATGATGAGCCATCCGACCAAGGAAAGTGCATGACCCGTCATCTCCATCCTGCCAGGCTTGCGGTCCTCGCGATTGTGCTTCTGACCGCGGGCCAGACGTTGGCCGAGACGCCCATCGCCTCCGCCACCTTCAAGTGCAAGGAGGGCAAGAGCATCGACGCGACATTTTATGCGGACAAGGTCGACCTCAAGCTCAGCGACGGCCGCACCATGGACCTGCCGCAGGTAATCTCGGGCTCCGGCGCGCGCTATGCCAACAAGGACGAGAGTTTCGTGTTCTGGAACAAGGGCGACACAGCCTTCGTTACCGAAGGCAAGGACGAGAACATGACCTTTGAGGACTGCGTCACCGGCAAATGATTTCGGCTTGCGGACAACCTAGGCGGCAGGGGGCGCGACAACATCCCTAATAGAAGCGGCGTAAGGTCAGTAGTAAGACGCTCTCTTGCGAAGGACATGACCATGCCCCGATTGGCCTACCGACTACTTATCGCCGGTTACACCTGCCTACTCGCCTTTTCGGCTCAGGCGGCCGCACCGCATCTCGGTCTCTATTTGAAGATCTACTACACGGACTATCAGGTCGTTAAAGACTGTGCCGCTAAGCATCATCTGGCGGCTGACGACGTCACCAAGGCCAAGGCCGCGCTTGCCAAGATCGAGGCTTACTATTTGAAGCGGGATCCCGCGATCAACAAAGACAAATTGATGAAGCTCGCGATCCGGAACAAGGCTATCGCGTATAAAGTGGTGACGGAGAGCAACAAGGTCGATTTTGGAGTCTATTGCCGGAGTACCCTGAGAGATCTCATGGGCAAGCTGCATGACATCGGAGCCGACGCCGGAGCAAAAAAGAGCGGCTCCTGATCACCTCTTTGATCCTGTCATCGTCGGCACGAGACAAGCGCTTACTGCAATTGGGCCTGAACCGGCGCGCCAGCAACAGCCGCCCGCCCGCTTGGCTCGTGATTGCGGTGTGCGAAATGCCACATCGCCGGCAATGGGGCTGCGCCATAATCCCCCTGCCGCGAAAGTCGCGGTGATTACTCCTCAAATCCCTGGCGCCGCCGCCTGCATGTCGGGTGGCGGCAAAGGAGAGAAAGCCCGGCAGGCGGACCGCTGGGCTTTCTTTCGTGATGCGGGGATTGGGCGCAGCCGTTGCGTAAGGCCGCAACGCGAAAACGCGCGCTAGCTCTTGCGGGCGCGTTCTGCTTCCTGAACGGCTTCCTCGTGATACCAGCTGCCGCTGAACGCGATCGTTGCCAGACGTGTCGATGCGATGGACGTGGCCTTGGACTCGTCGCGTCGGTCGACGGCAAAGCGGCCGCGCCGAGGGAACTGGTAGATTTCGGCCGATCCACGATCATGACTCGTCGTCATTGTGCGGCTCCTTTTTTTCTCGTTGTCGAGCGTCGTTTCGATTCGCTGGCTCTCAATGCATATAGTGCGCCTTTAGCAGATTTGTTTCCTCTTTGCGCATCATGCCCCAAATAAATCATTGATATGACTGCGTTATAGGCACCGTTCCAGGTTGCTCTTTTTGGATGCAGTCGTTTTCGCAACAGCATGGACGGCGGAGAGCGAGGCGAATTCTGGGTCTTTGCCCTATCCGAGGGCGAAACGGCCCGGTTCGTGCTCCTTGGCATATTTAATGCTTTAGGAACTCCGGAAGTTGGCGGCTGGGCGCGCCGCTGACCGTTGACGTGCGCGTGCCGCCCTTCCGGGTCATCAGCAAGAGAGAACCCAAATGACAAAGTACAAACTCGAGTACATTTGGCTCGACGGTTACAAGCCTGTGCCAAACCTGCGTGGCAAAACACAGCTCAAGGACTACGACTCGTTTCCGACGCTTGAGCAGCTTCCGCTGTGGGGCTTTGACGGGAGCTCGACTCAGCAGGCCGAAGGGCACAGCCCGGATTGCGTCCTCAAGCCGGTCGCGGTCTATCCGGACGGCGCGCGCACCGACGGTGTCCTGGTGATGTGCGAAGTTATGATGCCCGACGGCAGCCCGCACCCCTCGAACATGCGCGCCACCATCCTCGACGATCCAGGCGCGTGGTTCGGCTTCGAGCAGGAATATTTCTTCTACAAGGATGGACGTCCGCTCGGCTTCCCGTCGACCGGCTACCCGGCCCCGCAGGGCCCTTACTACACCGGCGTCGGCTACAAGAATGTTGGCGACGTCGCCCGGAAGATGGTCGAAGAGCATCTCGACCTTTGCATCTTTGCCGGCATCAACCACGAAGGCATCAACGCCGAAGTGGCGAAGGGCCAGTGGGAATTCCAGATTTTCGGCAAGGGCTCGAAAAAAGCTGCCGACGAGATGTGGATGGCCCGCTACCTGTTGGAACGGCTTGCCGAAAAATATGGCGTCGACATCCAGTATCACTGCAAACCGCTCGGCGACACCGACTGGAACGGCTCCGGCATGCACGCCAATTTCTCGACGGCCTATCTGCGCGAGACCGGCGGTAAGGCCTATTTCGAGGCGTTGATGGAAGCGTTCAAAGCCGCCAAGGACGATCACATCGCGGTCTACGGACCGGACAACCACATGCGGCTGACTGGCAAGCATGAGACTGCCGCCATCACTGATTTCACCTACGGTGTGGCCGACCGCGGCGCTTCGATTCGCGTGCCGCACAGCTTCATCAAGAACGATTACAAGGGCTATCTGGAAGACCGGCGTCCCAACTCGCAAGGGGACCCCTACCAGATCGCTTCGCAGATCCTGAAGACGATCGACTCCGTGCCGAAGGACGCCAAACAATCGGCTGCAGCGTAGTCGTCCCGCAAAGGAGCGCCCAGCTTTCCGTTGACCGGCGCCGACCGGCGATCAGATGATGATGAACAAGATCGCCGTTTGGTGCCGGCTCGTCGCTGGCTGCGTCTAGCCGATTGCGCCGTCGTGCGTGTCGTGCGTGAACATGGGCGGCATTGTCGATGTAAGATTGCGGCACAACCGCGCGGACTCTTGTTCCTGGTGAAGCCTTCGATTTTGAGGGGCGTTAGCCAAATGAATTCCCATTCCTTATAAGGATACCAATGTCGGTCGCAGAACCGACGCCGACGCGCAAACGGCCTCATGCAGAGTATTCCCACATACCTCTCATCTCTCGATCTGCGTATCGCTTGGATGCCTGATTGGGCGACAAGCGCCCTTCTTATCGCAAGCTTAGCGCTGCTGGCCTGGTGGGTGCATTCCCTCGTGTTCGCAGCGGTGGAGCGGCTTGTCGGCGGCCAGAGCCTCTTCCGGCGATCGTTCGTGACGCGGACCAAGGCCCCGTCGCGACTTGCCTTCATCATGCTGGGCGTTGCCTTGGCCGTGACCGTCGCACCGTTGACGTGGAGCGAGGCTGCCGACGCGTGGCGGCTGATCATCGCCGGCATCATTATCCTGATCGGATGGTTCCTGCTTGCCGCTCTCCATATCTGGATCGTCCTTTACCTCCGGCGTTTTGAGCTCGACACCGAAGACAACCTCCTCGCGCGAAAGCACGTCACCCAGTTCCGCATCCTCGAACGCATCGCCAGGATCCTGATCGTCATCATCACTCTTGCAGCGGCGCTGATGACATTTCCAAGCGTGCGTCAATACGGCGTTAGTCTGCTGGCGTCCGCCGGCGCCGCAAGCTTGATCATCGGCCTTGCGCTCCAGCCGATGCTGAAGAACCTCGTTGCCGGCGTGCAGCTCGCCATCACCCAGCCGATCCGAATCGACGATGCGCTGTTGATCGAAAACGAGTGGGGGAACGTCGAGGAAATCACCTCGAGCTATGTCGTGGTCCGGCTGTGGGATTGGCGACGCATGATCGTGCCACTCAGCTACTTCATCGAGCAGCCATTTCAGAATTGGACGCGGGAGAGCGCGGCCTTGATCGGGACCGTGTTTCTTTATGTCGATTTCACCGTCGACGTCGCCGATTTGCGGGCGAAGCTCGAGGAGATCGCAGCGTCGTCCAAGCTTTGGGACCGCCGGGTGGTGGCGCTCCAGGTGACGGACTTCAAGGAAAGCACCATGGAGATCCGCATGCTGGTCAGTGCCAGCAATGCGTCGAAGGTGTTCGATCTCCGCTGCGAGGTGCGGGAGCGGATGATCGCCTACGTTCAGGAGCGCTATCCGGAGGCATTGCCGCGTCTCCGGGCGGACATCCAGGACCAGCGGAGCGCGTCCAAAACCAAGGCCTTGGTGGACGGAGAGTCGTCCCCTTCGGACCGGAAAACGGGGGTGGTGTAAGGCCCCCTTATCGCGCTAGTTTTAGCAGGAACGCGGGGGTTCAGGGATGCGAGGGGCCCATTTCGCCGCCGTCCTGCTGCTATCAGCCGAGGCATTCGCCTTGGGGGCTGCCGGTCCCGTATGGGCCGAGGAGGCCGCTCCAGCCACCACACCTGCGCCTGCGCCGGTGGTGCCGACGACGAATACAGCCCAGCCGGAAACGGCTTCAGAGCCGGTCCCTACGGCGCCAGGAAGCGTCGAACCGCCAGCAACAGCGGGGGCAGGGGACGTGGGGGGAGCGTCGGTTCCGGTCGATCCGGTGGTGGCGGTCATCCGCTCCAAGCTTGGCGACGCCGCGGTCACCAAGGGCTTCAATACCGACGATGTTGGCGCGCTTCAGACCTTCTACGCCAAGAGGGCCGGCGGCCCGTTGTGGATGACGGAGATGGGCCTGTCGGCGAAGGGGCAAGCGGTCTTGTTCGAGATCGCCCGCGCCGACGATTGGGGCCTCGATGCCTCGGCCTTCGACCTGCCGCTCTCCGGGGCGCTGCCGACAAATAATGAGGTGCAGGCCCTCGGCGAGATCAAGCTCGACCTCGCCATGCTGAAATATGCCCGCTACGCCCGGGGCGGTCGTTTCGATCCGCAGGAGGTGAGCGAGCTTTACGACCAAACTCCGCCGGTTCGGGATCCGGCCACGGTGCTCGCTGAGATCGAAGCAGCGGACGCGCCGGATGACTATCTCCGCTCGCTTCACCCCAAGCATGAGCAGTTCGAGCGCCTGCGTCAGGCCCTGCTCGCGGCGCGCAGCAAGAACGACAGCGACGCGAAGGCCAAGGGCAACGACAAGGACATCAGGCGATTGATCATCAACATGGAGCGCTGGCGATGGCTGCCAGAAGACCTCGGCTCCGTCTATGTCTGGAACAATTCGCCTGAGTTCATGCTCTACGTCGTCAAGGACGGGAAGCGGATCTACGCCGACAAGACTCTGGTCGGCACGCCAGGTTACGCCACACCGGTGTTCTCGGCGGACATGAAGACCATCGTCTTCAATCCAGACTGGGTTGCGCCTGAGACCGTGGTGACCGAGAACCTGCTGCCTCCACTAAGCCAAGGCAACTATTCGATCCTCAAGATCCACAAGCTGTCGGTCTATTATCAAGGCAAGCCGGTCGACGTCTCGCGGGTCACTTGGACCCGCTCCAACATTCTCGGCTACACCTTCACCCAGAGGGGTGGGCCGTCGAATGTGCTCGGCAAAGTGAAGTTCCTCTTTCCGAACAGGCACACCGTCTACATGCATGACACGCTGCCGGTGCGGAAGAAGTGGTTCAAGCAATCGGTGCGCATGATCGGCCACGAATGCGTGCGCATGGCGAAGCCAGACAAATTCGCGCAAGTGCTCCTCGCCGAGGACAAGGGCTGGCCCGAGAGCAAAGTGAAGGAGGTGTGGGACAAGGAACTCAACGCTCCGGTCTCGATCGACCGCAAGATCCCCGTGCACATGGTCTATTTCACCGCGGTGGTCGACGACGATGGCAAGGTCTCCACCTTCGCTGACGTTTATGGTCTCGACCGGAAGCTTGCCGCGGCGTTGTTTGGCGACACGACGGGCTTTCCGCTGCCACCGCCGGACAGCAAGCCGACCGAGACACAGGAGGCCTCGAGCGCACCCTCTCCGTCACGACGGAGCGGGGGAGGCACAGGCATTGCTGCCTCACTTGGCTTCCTCGACGATTAGGCTCACGCCTCTCGCCAATAGGGTTTTGCGCGGAGTCGCCCCAGCCAAGCGTTGATGTTGGCGTAGCTGCCGATGTCGAAGTTGAGGGCTGCCGGCCCGGTGTCGAGCCGCGGACCGATCAGAAAATCGACCACGGTCAAGGGCCCGAGGATGTAATCGCGACCCTCCAGCTGCTCGTCGAGAACGGGCAGGAAGCGGTAGAGGCGCGCGTGGGCGTCGGCGAGGATGCCCGGGTCGTTGCCGGGCTGATTGAGGACCTTCGGCTTGATGATGATCTCACAGGCGATGGCGTCTATCGCGGATTCGGGGCCGCCGACCCACCAGCAGATCCACTGATCGATCAGTGCCGCTGTCTTGGCGTCGGCGCCGCCGAGGGCCCGGTCCGGCCGCTTGGCGGCGAGATATTTCAGGATGGCGGGCGATTCCCACAAGACGAAGCCGTCCTCTTCAAGGGTCGGAATGCGGCCGTTCGGATTCTTGGCGAGATATTCCGCTGAGCGGGTCTCGCCGATCCGGGGATCGAGCGGCACCTTTTCCAGCGGGATGCCGAGCTCGGCCGCCAGCAGCCGCACTTTGCGCGCGTGCGGCGAGGGTTGTAGCTCGTAAAGAGTAATGGTCATGTCGGTCAGTCCCCTTCGTTCAGGAAGCGCAACACTGCCTCGTTGACACGCCTTGCGAGATCACGAACATGTGTACCGGATAGGGGCAGGGGAATCCGCCGAGCGCGATGCCGAGCGGCTGTTCCGCCACGACGGGCGCGGGCCCGGAGAGAAGCACTACGGCGAGACAAGCCGCTGCCACAAGGACTTTTCGGGTGATGTCCGTCATCCCGCCTTCGAAGCTCGGTCGCATGCGCACTTCGGGCGCAAGGTAGCGTCCCCGACGCGGCGAAAACATGACAGTGAAGCCCGTAGGCAAACGCAGAAGAGGCTGCTATCCACCTCCCCAGCGCCCGGGGGATGGCGCAATTTTGCCCTCTCCAATGGCTAGGGTCGAACTTCCGGGGATGCTCCGCACGGGCGGGCGCGAGGCTAAAACAAGCAAACCATGATCAAGCGTTTCGTCATTGCCTTCGTTGTTGTCGCGCTGTTCCTCGGCGGGGTCGGCTATTTCAACCTCGTGTTCAAGCCGGCGATGATCAAGGAGTTCATCGGCAAGATGGCGCCGCCGCCGGCGACTGTTACGGCAACAAGCGCCGGCACCGAAAACTGGATCGATCACGTGCAGTCGATTGGCACACTGATCGCCATCAAGGGTGTGAACGTGGCGCCGGAAGTCAGCGGCATCGTCAAGGACTACTTCTTCGAAAGCGGCGACAATGTCGACAAGGGGGCCAAGCTCGTCCAGCTCGATACCTCGGTGGAAGAGGCCGAGCTTGCCAAGAACCGCGCCGTGCTGATCGAAGCCAACGCCGACCTTGCGCGGCAGGCAAGCCTCGTCAAGCGGGCGATCGTGTCGCAAGCGACCGTAGATACGACCACGTCGAAGCGCGATGCCGCCGCGGCCGAAGTACGGCGCATGGAAGCGATGATCGCCCAGAAGAACATCGTCGCGCCCTTCGCCGGCAAGCTGGGCCTCCGCCGGATGGAGAAGGGGCAGTACGTCAAGGCCGGCGATCCGCTGGTCTGGCTGCAAGCGCTCGATCCGATCTGGATCGACTTCCCGGTCCCTGAAGGCGATGTCGGCAAGCTGAAGAAGGGCGCCCCCGTCGAGCTCAGCGTCAACGCCTATCCCAAGGAGGTGTTCAAGGGCGAGATCGAGGCCTTCGATGCGCGTGTTGCCGAGGACACGCGCACCTTGATGGTGCGCGCGAGGTTGCCCAACGCCGATCACAAGCTGCTTCCTGGCATGTTCGCCAACGTCAAAGTGCTGACGGGCGAGCCCAAGCAACTCGTCACGGTGCCCCGGACGGCGGTCACCTATGGACTCTATGGTGACAGCGTCTGGGTGGTGAAAGAGGGCAAGCCCGAGCCGCAGAAGACGGCGAGCACGGGTGACGTCGAGGTGCCGGAGCCTAAGCTCACGGTCGAGCGGCGCTTCGTCCGCGTCGGGCCGAGCCGCGAGGAGACTGTCGCTATCCTCGAAGGCGTCAACGCCGGGGAGCAGGTGGTGACCAGCGGTCAGCTCAAGCTGCACCCCGACGCGGCCATCAAGATCGACAATTCGCGGCCCCTCACGCCGCAGGCGCAACGTCCGAAGCAATAGCCGCCATGTCCTTCACCGACATTTTCATCAAGCGGCCGGTGCTCGCCATGGTGGTGAGCCTGTTGATCCTGCTGATCGGGGCACAGGCGGGCTTCAAGCTGCCGATCCGGCAATACCCGGAGCTGTCGAACACTACCATCACCGTGACGACGGTCTATCCCGGCGCCAACGCCGATCTGATCCAGGGCTTCATCACCGTCCCCATCCAACAGGCGGTGGCGAGCACCGAAGGCATCGACACGCTGGTGTCGTCCTCGACGCAGAACGTGAGCACGGTCACGCTAAATCTGAAGCTCGACGCCGATCCGGATCGAGCCATGACCGACGTGCTGTCCAAGGTCGCTCAGGTGAAGGGCATCCTGCCGCGCGAGGCCGACGATTCCATCGTCACCAAGAAGACGGGTGAGGGCTACGCCCTGATGTACCTGTCCTTCAACTCCAAGGTAATGAACAGCTCGCAGATCAGCGACTACCTCACCCGAGTGGTGCAGCCGAAACTGCAGACCATAGACGGTGTCGCCAATGCCGAGATTCTCGGCGGCCAGATCTTCGCCATGCGCATCTGGCTCGACCCCGACCGCATGGCCGCGCTCGGCGTGACGCCGCTCGACGTCCGTGCCGCGCTCGCCAACAACAATTTCACCTCGGCGCCGGGCCAGGTGAAGGGCGACTTCGTCCAGACCAACATCGACGCCAAGACGTCGCTCGATAATCCCGAAGCCTTCGGACGGCTGGTCGTACTCAACCGCGGCGATGCCCTGATCCGCTTGAGCGACGTCGCCGAGATCGAGCTCGGGCCGCAAAGCGCCGATTCCTCCTCGGTGTTCGACGGGCTCAAGGCCGTATTTATAGGCGTCTACGCGACGCCGACCGCGAACCCGCTCACGGTCATCACCAAGGTGCGCAAGGCGTTTCCCGAGATCCAGCGCGAGCTGCCGGTGGGCCTCGACGGCACGATCGCCTATGACGCCACCAACTTCATCCGCGCCTCGCTGTGGGAGGTCGGGAAGACCTTGGGCGAGGCTGCGGTCATCGTCATCGTGGTGATCTTCCTGTTTCTCGGCAATCTCAGGTCGACGATCATTCCGATCGTCACCATTCCGCTGTCGCTGATCGGCGTGCTCGGGCTTCTGCTCGCCCTCGGCTATTCCATCAATC
>Ga0307444_1000729_pt1 | contig 15115 bp, 13 predicted proteins | sample SalMarSW160340MG_FD_202145 | JGI IMG/M metagenome (GOLD analysis project Ga0307444, IMG submission 202145) | Salt marsh sediment microbial communities from the Plum Island Ecosystem LTER, Massachusetts, United States - SW1603-40 | ecosystem: Environmental > Aquatic > Marine > Intertidal zone >... | reverse complement strand
GTAAAAGACCTTATCCTCCATGGCGAAACTGAGGAAAATACATTTTATGATATTATGGAAAATAGCCAGGCCTTTGGTATGATGACATTTGATCAATGCATTGGAGAACATTATAAAAATGGCCTTATTACCGAAGAAACAGCTCTCGGCTATGCATCACATAAAGCAGTGGTGGGAAGGGAAATCGATTCCATCAAGGCAGCCAAGGGAGAAAAGACAACAGGTATAGTGGGTCTCGAGGTAGATAAGGAATACGGAAAAACAATATAATGATTTACGCCTGGTCTCAGTATGCAGTACCTACCTAAAACAGGAGAGTGAGTTATGGATGTGACATGCGATGCATGTGGGGCAGCATTCAAGATACCGGATGAAAAGTTGCCACCCAATCAAGTGGTAAGTATTGCCTGCCCAAAGTGTAAGGGTAAAATAACGGTAGACACAAAGAAGCCTGATAAGGATACAGTTTCAGGGGAAACAGAGGAATTTGAGCAAGACAGCAGCCCCCTTGAGCTCTTTGAGGAAGGAACCAAATTGGCTCTCGTGTTGAATGGAGATGATGGGCAGATAAAGGATATTAGTTCTGCTTTGGGGAAATTATCCTATAAACCTATTGTAGCCCCATCAATTCAAGATGCAATGGGTAAACTCCGCCTTCATCACTTTGACCTGATTATCCTTTCTGAAGGTTTTGGTGGACAGAGCCTTGAAGGCAGCCCAGTCACTCATTATCTGAATCATCTTTCTATGAGTGTGAGGAGAAAGATCTTTCTGGCTCTGGTAAGCGACAAATTCAAGACCATGGATAATATGATGGCCTTTACGTTAAGCGCCAATCTTGTAATACACCCTGCTGATCTTTCTAAGTTACGCCTCATACTCAACAAGGCCATCCTTGATAATGAAAAATTTTATAAGATATTTATGGATGCCCTCAAAGAGACAGGAAAGGAATAAAGAATCAACGACCAAATAATGTGGCTTTGATTTAGCCTCAGAGGGCTTTCGTGATGCCTTTTATTTCAGGGTATTTCTGGAATAATGGAGTAATGGAGTAATGCTAAATACAAAAACATAAAAACATCATACTCTTCTATTTTCATTCCAATACTCCAGTTCTCCAATACTCCAACAGTCCTTGTTTGATTTCCATGCATAGCCAGAGAACTCTAACCACGCCCAGAGGAATTGGTTTTCCACAACATACAAAAAGAGCCGTTTAACCCTTCCTATATGAAACCCTGTTCACAATGCTGTAGACAATAGGAATAATAAATAAGGTAAGAAAGGTAGAAAACAGCAACCCTGAAGCTACCGCCACAGCCATGGGTGATCTCAGTTCCGCTCCTTCCGTATGACTTAAGGCCATTGGAAGCATTCCAAGTATGGTGGTAATGGCAGTGACCAGAATGGGGCGAACCCTCACTGATGCCCCTTCTACAATAGCTGCTCCAAATTCAATCCCGCTCTTTTTTAATCTATTGATATAGTCTATCATAACAATAGCATTATTCACCACTATGCCTGTGAGTATCAAAACCCCCATGAGAGCTGGCACAGATAAGGTCTTTCCAAAACCATAGAGGCCAAAGACCACACCGATAAATGCCAAGGGAACAGTAAACATGATGACAAAGGGTGTCACAAGTGATTCAAATTGGGCTGCCATAATCATATAGACCAACAAAATAGCGATAAGTAACGACCACGAAAGTGAAGAGAAGGCTTCTTGCATATCCTCGTAGCGCCCTCCAAATTTCACAAAATATCCCTCGGGAAGCCTTATTGTGGCCACCTTCTCCTTGATGTCTTTTACAATGCTGCTCAAGTCTCTTCCAAAATAATTTCCCTTTACCGTAACCTTTCTCTCTTGATCCTCCCTGGTTATCTCAACCGGTCCTTTTCCATACCCGATCTCTGCCACCTGATAAAGGGGTATCTGAGGGCCTAAAGGAGAGGAGATATTAATATTGCGTATGTCGCTCACAGAGTTTCGGTCAAGATCCTGAAGCCTTACCCTGAGATCATATTCATCCCCTGCTATTCGATATCTACTGGCCACTATTCCAAGAAATGCCTCTTTTACCGTCCTGCCGATCGTACCAACCGTGAGCCCTAACCGTGATGCCTTTTCTCTGTCTACCTTTATCTGGATTTCTGGCTTGACAGACTTAAGGCTCAGCTCAATATCTTTGAACCCAGGGATATCCTTGCAGTTTTCTGCAATGGATGTGCTGATTTCCTTAAGAACTGAAAGGTTTTTACCAAAGACCTTAATCTCGATCGGTGATTCTCCTCCACCGCCCATCATAATTTCACCGATATCTATAAAATTGAATTCGGCATCCTGTACCTTTGGAAGTCTCCCGCGTATTGCATCTGTTATTTCATCTGATGATCGAACCCTTTCCTCTTTATCAACAAGCTTAACCATTATCTCGGCCTCACTCACATCTGCTGCCCCCAAACCCCAGGCAAGATCCATCTTGGTCACCTCAGAAAGACCAATAAATGGCGTGATATACAGGGTCTCAGGTTGGGCAAGCACTACATCTTCAATCTGGTTGATTACCCTGTTGGTTTCCTCCAGGTTGGTGCCTACTGGCATCTTTGCCATCATGGATAATATTGGCATATCCTGTTTTGGCATAAACTCCATACCTAAACGTGGGACCATAGAGATTGTTCCGACAACGAGGAGAGCCGTGGCACCGAGGACTGTCTTCCTGTGCCTGAGGGCAAAAACAAGGGATCTCCTGTACATATTCCTGATAGGCTCAAACCTGCTCTTCACAGGTTCTCGTCCTTCGTTATTGTTTCTTTTTCCTCTCAAGATGCTGGAGGCAACCATGGGCACAATGGTAAGGGACACAAATAAAGATGCCAGCAGTGCCAGGCATACGGTTATCGCTAATGGGCGCGAGAGCTTTCCTGCTATCCCTGATGTCAACACCATGGGTAAAAACACAGCCATAGTTGTCAATGTTGATGCCGTTATGGCCATTCCAACCTCTGTTGCCCCAGCCTTTGCAGCCTCAGCTCTGCTCTCACCTAATTCATCTAAGTGCCGAAAGGTGTTCTCTATGACCACCACCGCATTATCAACCAGCATACCAATCCCAAGGGCGAGACCACCGAGTGTCATGATATTAAAGGTATAATCCAGAGCATAAATACCCATAAAGGTGGTAACCACGGAGAGCGGTATAGCCAGGGATATAATCAAGGTCGGCCTCCAATTGCCAAGGAAAAGAAGGATAACCATAATGGCCAGGATAGCCCCCTCAATTGCATTGAAATTTGTTCTCTTCACCACCTTCTTGATAATCCTGGAATGATCTATTACCGCATGAAATTGTACCCCTTCTGGAATCTCTGCCCTCATCTCTTGAATAGCGTTTTTTACCCTGTCGATAACCTTTACGGTATTTGCACCTGACTGTTTAAGGACCATCATTACTAACGAATCTTTCTTGTTGGTCCTGGAATAATTTCTGATCTCTTTATGTGTATCCTTGACAGTTGCGATATCTTTAATATATATGGGCGTGCCACCTTTGATAGCAACAATAGTATTAGCAATGGGTGCAAGGGACTTGTACTCACCCAGAGTTCTTACCAGATACTCGGTATAGCCCTTGCTCACATGCCCTGCTGAGATATTCAGATTCTCTCTTTTTAGTGTCTCGATAACCTGGCTGATAGAAAGATTATAGGCGCTCAATCTATCCCTATCAACAAAGACATTTATCTCTCGTTCCAGCCCTCCTGAGATCCAACAACTTGCTACCCCATCCAACCGCTCAATCCTGGTTTTAATATTATCTTTCACATATTGCCTGAGTTTGATCGTATTCTCCATTCCGGTGATACCGTAAAAAAGGATAGGCATGTCAGACATGTTAAATTTAACCACCATGGGGCTGTCTGCATCCTCAGGAATGAGGTCCGCTAACCAGGAAATCTTGTCCCGAACATCCTGGGCTGCAAAGTCAAGTAAGGTACCCCATTCAAATTCCACCATTACCACAGATACGCCTTCCTTCGATATTGACCGAACTGTGCTCACCCGTTTGACGGTGCTAATCGCCTCTTCTATGGGTCTGGTGACCAGATTTTCAATATCTTCGCTCGCTACGCCTTCATAGGTGGTAATAACAGATACAAAGGGGTACTCCAGGTCAGGCATCATATCAATACCAACCCTGGTAAAGGAAATGATGCCAAACAGGCACACAATCAGCGTCAACATAAGAATAGTAATCTTTCGGTTCACAGAAAATGCTGGAATATTCATTTATTCCCTCTCTACCCGTACCGTTGTGTTATCCGCCATTCCATAGTGCCCTTCAATAACAACCTCCTCTCCCTCTTTTACGCCATCAATCACCTCAATCTCTCGTTCATTGGTAATGCCTGCGGTAACTATCCGCAACCTCACGGTAGTGCCTTCAATCACAAATACAACGGCCCTGCCTTCCCTTTTCATTACCGATTTGAACGGCACAATAAGGGCGCTTTTATGTATCGTAGGGTAAATTGTTACCCTGGCAAACATTCCGGGCTTTAATCTATGATCCTTATTAGGGATTTCAACCTTTACTGTAAATGCCCTGCTCACAGGGTCTACCATAGGAATTTTCGTCGAAACCGTACCTTTGAAAATACTACCCGGGTAGGTATCGACCGTAATATCGACAGGGTTTCCAATGTGTATACGAGCTATATGAATCTCGGGCAGGCCAATCTCTGTCTTTACCTTGTCTATATTCATCATTAAAAAAAGAGGGCTTGGGGGCATAGTGGAGACAAACTCCCCCTGATTAATGAATCTTTTCACTATCAGACCGGAAAATGGGGCAATAATTACTGTATCACTGAGTTTTTGTTCTGCCATTGCCAGGTTTTCCCTTGTACTTAAAATCTGGGCCCTGATTACTTCCATCCCGGTCACAGCTATTGAATAGGCCGTGTCAATATCGTCGTATTTCTGCTGAGAAATCACATTTTTGGTTAATAAGTGGGCCAGCCGTTCCTTTTCTTTTTTTAGATTTTCTCCCTTCACTTCTGCCTCTTTTAGCTGCGCCTCGGCTACCCTGACTGCTGCCTGACCCTGGCGTACAGCAATGAGCAAATTTTTTTGGTCCAACTGGACTAAGGGCTGGCCCTTTTGTACCGTATCCCCTTCATCCACATACACTGTCTCCATGGTTCCAGAGATTTTTGGTCCAATCTTTGATTCATATTCAGGAAATATCGTTCCGGTAGCTACAAGAGGAACAGAAATGTCCCCTCTCTTTACTGTGACAACCTTTACACCTGGTGACTCGACTATTTTACTACCAGGAGGGATAATCTTCTCTTCAGAATCGGAATTCTGACAAGCACACATCAAAAGAGCTAACCCAAGCACTATCCAAATAAAAACCGAACGCTTAAAGACCATATCTCGCTCCAAAGCTCAAAGAAATTGTTAATAACCTTAACGTGTTATGTTAAGTGTTTGTTATGGTAGCTGTCAAGGCTATTTAGAAGTCCCCCAATGTATAATAAAAAGACATTAAGTAAGTAAGTTATTCCATTTTTGTTCTTGAATTCTGAACAGTTCGCTTATGCTATAAGAATGGTTAATAAAGTTGAGCAAAAGGCAGGTTCTGTTTACCTATTGTAAATTTGTTTTGTAAAATTTGACGGCTTCGTAAAAAGTCCAACTGCTGCGTTATGCTTTATCTTTCGTCATTGCGGCGTACTGGTAAGTACGTCTCATTCCTCAAGATTCACAAGCCTTACATTTGGATCTTTTTACTTTGCCGTTCCATTTTTGACTTTTTGCGAGTCCACCAAATTTAACATAAGCTACATTATATAAGAGCAAACTTGATTAATATCCAGGAGGTGCTAAAAAAATAAATACAATCACTATGGTTTACTGGAAAGAATATAAATTCTGGTTAGGAAAAATCTTGGGCCATCCTGAAATTATGACTCAAGGTCTCACATTAGAGGAGTTAGAAGAAAATATTAAAGATGCCTATCGATTAATGCTTATGGAGGATGTACCGCAAGGCTTTCAAATAAAAGAAATTGCGATATGAAACGCAGGGAAATTATCCGCACAAAAAATACCTCGGCTTTTCATAATAGCCCATATTCATAATGAGGATGCCAGTAAAATTTTGCTTCATTGCGAAGCCATCTGATTTCCCCATTTCTTCAATGAACTATAAGAAAAAATTGGGCAAGGCTGATTCGGAAAATCTTTGAGGTGGACCCGCTGACATGCCTGAAATGTTCCGGAAAAATGAAACTAATCAGTGTGATAGAGGACGAGGAGATCACCCGCCTGCCTTGCCTATACATGACATAAAATTCACAAACCTTAGCAAATAGTAAAAGCGATCAAGCTGCTAATAGGGTATCAAGGGTAATGGCGGGCAGGTAAAAAAGATACTCAAGCACCTTGGGTTGTGGGAAGTAAAGGCCAGACCGCCACCCAGGGCCAATGCACTGCCAAAGGCTCCAGAATACTATATCGATTACACAGATCCCCAACTTCCGGTGTCTGATAAGTATATATTTTAACACCAGTATCTAACCAATCCCAATCCGTCCCGTACTACCTCGTTTCTCCACTGTCACGAAACTCCATGGCAACTATGTCCAGAACCATGTAACTCTGAAGACAATCTTATCCTTGACTGCTAAGTTGCAAGTTCATGAACAATGCATTGCATCGCGACAAGAAACATCGCCCCTATTTTTTCTCTTTTCCTCCACCAGGGGCCGTTCCGCAAGGGTAGCCGCCCCCAGCATGATCGTCATTTGACTGTGTGATCGGCAGGAGCCGCTTCCGCAAGGGTAGCCGCCCCCAGCATGATCGTCATCTGAATGTGTGGTCTCCTAAAGCTTTTCCAGGTCAACGGGCCGTGTATTACCCCCTTGGGTATAAAAATGGACGACGTCTTATTGATGACCAACGTTTTCCCCCCCACCACATATTCAATCTCCGCGCCGAGATCCTCAGGGTTGTGGGGATCAGAGCCGATGTGCAGGACGATTTCATCGTTGTTAGGATGAACGTGCTCAAAGATATGCGGGTTGGGATCGGGCATCTCCCAGATCCATCCGAATTCCAAATAATCGTTGGCCGCCGGCACCAGGTCCCTGCCCATATAGGTCAAGGTAGGATAGGTCCTCCCTTTTACCAAATCGATGCCCGGAACAGCTACTTCCCGAAGTGGTTCCGTCACAAAATAGCTTTTCTCGAATTGAGCCATCTTGCTCCTCCTTTATCACTCGTTATTACAGTTTACAATCGTAATAGCCGCGGCAGACGTCGAATCTGCCCAATTGTGCTCCGCCCTCCCAGAGCTGTACGATCTTGCAATCACGCCAATACTTCTCTACGTTGTAATCCCTCACATAGCCGTATGAGCCCATAAGCTCCATGGCCTTATTGGTTACCATCACCGCCACCTCGCCTGCGTGGACCTTCGCGATGCTGGCCTTGGAAAAGATAAGATCCGACACGGGGGGGCCGTATGTTTCGGGATGATCTACCATATAGGCAGCCATCAGATAAGCGTTCCTCGCGGTATCTATCCCGATGGCCATATCCGCCAACATCCCTGCGGCAATGGAGTGGTCCCTGATGGGCTTATCCGCAACGATCCGTTCACCAGTATACTTCAGCACCGTCTCAAAGGTCGCCTGGGCATTTCCCAACCCTGAGGCCGCGGTGACGATCCGAGCTAGCATCACATTGAAGTGCAGCAACTCCGCATCCTTCCCCGGACCGGCCGCCCGGAACTCCTTGGGGACCCTCACATCCTCAAGATACATGGCGGAATTTACGTCGGCCTCCATCCCCGCCTTCTTCTCCCACTTGCCGAAGGAAAGTCCCTTGGCCGTCGCCGGGACGTAGATCAGGGCAATGCCCTCATCCCCCTTCTCGGGATCGGTGGTGCAGAGGACGCAATACAGATCCGCCACCCCACTGTTGGATGTCCACATCTTCTGTCCGTTGATGACCCACTCGTCCCCCTCGAGTTTGGCAGTGGTCCTGATCTTTTTCCCATGCATGGAAGGATTTTCAATGTCGCAGCCTCCGCCCCCATGGGATCCGCCGGGCTCTGTCATGGCGAAGCAGCCCAGCTTCAGCTCTTCACCACAGAACATGGGAGCAAACTCATCCAACACCGCCTTGTTGCCGCCTACGAGAGCTGGAAACCATGCCCAGGCCGTGACATTGAATGCGGTGCAAATGCCGCTGTCCCCCCGGGAAAGCTCCTCGTGCAACACAGTACTGGTGACCACCGATGAAGCCCCCATCCCGCCGTACTCCGGCGGGAAGGGCCCCTTTTGCATGCCCACGCTTGTCAACCCCTGCAAGATCTTTTTGATTAACGTGTGGTCCTTGTCATCGTCAATCTGGTGGCGTACAGGCATAATTTCTTTTTCAACAAAGCCGTGAAGCATCTTCGCCATTTCAACATCTTCTTCCTTCAAGAAGATACCCAAATAATTTTTCCAATAGTCCATGGCCTTCCTCCTTAAAAAGTTTTTTTGTAATATTACACGGATTTTGCAGGAAGTCAAGCAACCGCTCCTTGCATACTCCAGCTAGGTTATTCTTGACAACTAATTTGAAGTATGATAGCGTGCTGGCCATTCCAGACATAGAATATATTTTTGTATACAGAACTTTGATTAATTCATTACAACGAAAGGGGTATGTTTTTTGGGTGATACCTACCAGGTGAATTTACTTGCACCTATGAAGGTTTTTTATGTTTGTATGGGAAGGAACGCACCATTCGAGGGGAGCGATCTGTGCCTATTGCGGTGAGATTCGGATAACCGAGCTTGCGAGGTATTATTTCGGGACGGAGACAAGTTAGGACGCATTACGCCGGTTGCTACAAAATCATGCTAAGGAGGCTAACAAATGAAATTGCAAGGAAAGATAGCACTCATCACCGGAGGGGGTACCGGCATAGGAACTGCGATAACCAAGCGCTTTGTTGACGAGGGGGCAAAGGTCTGTATTACAGGCCGTCGCAAGGAGATGCTCGGCAAGGTCGCAAAATCCTTTCCCCAAGGGAGCGTCACCACGTGTCCCGGGGATGTCTCTAAGGACGAGGATGTGGCACGCATGGTAGCGCAGACCGTAGATTTTGGAGGCAAATTGGACCTACTCGTCAATAACGCCGCGATCAGCTCACAGGCGCCTGTCACTGATCTCTCCCGCGAGGAGTGGCAGAAAGTGCTCGATGTAAACCTCACCGGTCCTTTTCTCCTTATGAAGGCATCAATACCCCATATGATCAAAGCAGGTGGCGGTTCTATCATCAACATCGCTTCAGTTGGTGGACTCCGTTGCCTGTCTGGTTTTCCGGCTTACTGCAGTTCGAAAGCAGGACTCATCATGCTTACCCAGCAGGTCGCACTCGACTACGGGGCACACAACATCCGCTGTAATGCCATCTGCCCGGGTGGCATCAAGACGGAGATGACGGAGAAGGAGTTCGGCAAACTCGGAAAAATGATCGGCATGGAACCCGATAACTTCTTTGCCATGATATCACAAGATCTGCCCCTTAAGCGGTTCGGAAAGCCAGAAGAGATGGGCGGTATCTGTACGTTCCTCGCGAGCGATGATTCATCCTTCATGACCGGAGCCGCCCTCGTCATAGACGCAGGAACCGCAATTGTCGATGTACTCGGAGCATCGATGATGGGATCGCTGAGAAGAGGCGGGATCATACCTTGAAGATAGAGAAAGCAATGACAAGAAGAAAAAATATTTTAGCAAGCTGGAACTTCTCTGGATGGGTATGAAAGCGGTGGGTTCGAGTTCTTATATGGTTTCTCATTTCTTTATCGTGACAGATACCTCTTTGCCGCCTTACGAGCAACGAGCGCATAAATCCTGGCGTGGAAATTGTAATTAAGCGTTAATCTTTTGTACCTATGTATACAGGAGATTATAAAATGGTGAGTCTATCAAAAATAGATAAGACAATGGCCACGTACATTAGACCTCAGACCTATCCCGTAGCCGTTAAAATGCTGAAGGGTGAAGAGGAGATCCCCAAGGATGCACAGAGACCGTTGAAAGACTTTGGACACCCTTTTACACTGTGCCAGGCCTTGGCTCTGGGTCGCAAGGAGGGATTGACGATAGTGCTTGACAGGGATAGCCAATCTTGTCCCATAGCGCTGGTAGGATTAGGATTTGTGAGGCCGGAAGAATATCTTTCTGGTAAATATATGGTCGTTCCCATTAACCTATCCCCTGAAGCCCGGAAAACAGCGGCTGCGTCAATGCCCAGATTTGAGTTCGAACAATTCAACGCTATTGTGATCGCTCCGATACAGACCGCAAATTTTGATCCGGACGTGATCATATTCTACGGAAATGGTACCCAAGCAATGCGGATGATCCAGGCTGCCGTTTTTGCATCGGGGGAGCCTCTAACGTCCAAGTCAGTTGGGTCTGGGGGGTGCCTGCTCACGGTTGTAGCGCCAGTGCTTGAAGGTGCATGCAAATATTGTGTTCCCGGCAATGGAGAGCGACGAGTAGGATTAATCGCCGACGAGGAAGTGGGGTTCGCTATGCCCACAAACCGATTTGAAGAGGTCATGAAGGGCTTAGAGCTATCCCACGAAGGAAAGCAGACCTATCCCATTAGCCCGGGTTATCTCCAATTAGATTACAAGATGCCCCCGTTCTATGAGGAATTGCGAAAGGTATTGATTGAAAGTTCCAAGAAATAGGGAGGGTACTATGTGGTCCACTGAAGTTATGGAGCTTTCCCCTTTGCTTGCTACACTATTACTACTCATACTCCCCACGAAACAAGAACGTCTTCTCACTGCAAACATACTGTATGAGACGGTATCAAATCCTCAGACAGGGATTGAAAGGAGCCCATGAAGAGGGAGCAGGATTAAGTGAATGGCTGCTGAAGACGCTTTAAGGAGGGTCGTTATTTATGGTTAGCATGGCTTGAAACCTTAAAGATAAAGAGAGGAGGAAGGAACAATGCAAGAAGAGAAAAAAGTAGTAACAAGAAGAATGAAGAAAGTGTTTATTCTAATGCCGTTGTTTATCGTACTGGTGGGCGCTTTAATGATCGGTGGTGGCGTTAATTCGGCGCTATCAAAAAAAATTCCCAAAGAGATTCGTATAGGCGATACGGTATCCTTTACAGGCCCTTATGCCGTTTTTGGGGGTATTTCAAGCTTTGGGACGAAGGCGGCTGTCGAGGATATCAACAAACAGGGTGGAATTTATATTAAAGAATATGGAAAGAAATTGCCCGTCAGATGGATAACCCGCGATTGCGAGAGCGACATGCTCAAGGTAGCACCGCTTACTGAAGACCTGATTCTCAGTGAAAAAGTACACTTCCTTGGTGGCCACTTTGAGGTGCCGACCATGCGTCAGGGTACGGCCATGATGGCTGACAAGTATAAGATCCCAGCAGTTTTCGGTGTCGGTACTTATGAGGCCTGGATGGGGATGCGTCAAGCAGCTACGCCACCTTGGAAATACAGCTGGGCGTTTGGCTTTTCTATAGGCGCTCCGGCTGTGAAAGGGGATTTTCGGGAGGGCAAGCCTGGCTATCTGATGATGCCCACATGGTTTGGTGCACTGAGTGCCTTCGCTGAGAAAACCAACAAGAAAGCAGCAGTCTTTGCCTTTGATGACCCAGATGGTCGGGGTTGGTACATGGGATTTACCGGAGCTGTCGCAGAGCAGGGTTATGATTGTTACCGCGCCAAAAATCAATTTGGCATATATCCCCCAGGAACGACCGACTTTACTTCCCTGATACAGGAATGGAAGAAGTCTGGCTGTGAAATACTGTGGGGCAATTGCCCAGCACCTGATATCGGCACAGTACTAAAACAATGTCTGGTGCAGGGCTTTAAACCCAAGGTCGTTTTCGCAACAAGGGGAGCCATGTTCTATCAGGAGATCGTATCCTGGGGTGGTGATCTGCCGAACGGTGTGGGCATGGAGGTCTACTGGACACCATACATGAAAGGTGCCCGCGGTATTGGTGACACAACCCCGCAATCACTGGCGAAAAGATGGTATGATGCGACGGGAGAACCATTGGCCCAAGGCATAGGCTGGAATTATGCGGTATCGCAAACACTATTTGACGCCATTGAGAGGGCCGGCACACTTGATCCAGATGCGGTTAATAAAGCTTTAAGCGAAACTGATCTGGTCACAATGTGGGGGCGTGTCGTGTTTGAAAAAGACACACAGTTTCAGCGGGTACCGTGCCAGTTTGGCCAGTGGCAAAAAACTGATAAAGCGTGGGGATGGGAAGCGCCGATAGTCTTTTCGTATAACGATTTCATGCCTGCGACAACCAAGCTGATGTTCCCCAAGCCGTGGAACTAAACCAAGTATGAATGGATAAAAACAGGGGCTTGGGCTACAGCCAGCTCAAGCCCTGTTTTTATGTAACAGGAAGGGCACACCTATTTGGCTGAGGCGAAACTACCGAAAAAACATGGTTGCCGCTCAATCCTCGCCTGTGGATAAAGGCAGACAAAGGAAAAAAAGGATGCTGACATGAAGGCTCCGATTCTTTCTGTGATAAAAGTAAATAAACATTTCGGGGGATTGGTGGCGGTTGTTGACCTGAGTTTTGATGTGCAGGCAGGTGAAGTTCTGGGCTTGATGGGCCCGAACGGAGCCGGCAAGTCGACTTTATTAAACATCATATCTGGTGAATACACGCCGGAATCTGGCACAGTACAGTTTCGGGGACACGACATCACGACTCTGCCTCCCCATAGAATCTGTCACCTGGGGATTGCCAGAACGTTTCAGATTCCTCAGCCGTTTGTCAATTTAACGGTTCTGCAAAACCTCATGGTGGCAGCAGAATATGGAAGAAATCTGGGGAAAGCTGCCGCTGAAAATGAAGCGCTTAAAATGCTTGATATAGTAGATCTTTCAGAAAAGAAAGATATGTTTGCTCGAGATTTGGCAGCGATAACCCTGAAAAGGCTCGAATTAGCGAGAGCTCTGGCCAGCGATCCAACACTCCTGCTCCTTGACGAAGTGGCTGCGGGCTTGACTGAAGAGGAAATCCCCCGGATGCTAGAGATCCTACAACAGGTACATGCAATGGGCATAACATGTATATTGATTGAACATGTTATGAGAGTAATGACCAAGGCAGTTGATAGAATTATCGTGTTGGATAAAGGCATGAAAATCGCCGAAGGTACATCGAATGAGGTAATGGAAGACAGGAAGGTGATTGAGGCCTACTTGGGTGAGGTTGTATAAATAGAAGATGCAACTGGTGCGAGGTGAAAGAGAAAAACAGAGCGAGGAAATGCCTGAAAAAACATTACTGAAAGTTAACCAAATAGATGCATTTCATGGGAGCTTCCAAGCCCTGTGGGATGTATCGTTGTCAGTTACACTCGGAGAAATTGTAGCGATTATTGGCGCCAATGGATCGGGAAAATCCACTCTGCTGGACACAATATCGGGCTTAGTACATCCGGCTAAGGGAAGCATTGAATTTGAGGGAAAGAATATCTTTACCTTGGAACCCTTTCAGATAGTTGACCTTGGCATCTCCTTATTGCCAGAGGGAGGAAGGATTTTCCCTGACTTTACTGTTTTAGAAAATCTCATAATAGGTTCGTACAATCGCAAGGCAAGGCCCGAAAGCGCACAAAATCTCCAAAGGGTTTACCAGCTATCCCCTGTGCTCGAAGAGAGGAAAGCTCAACTGGCCAAAACACTCAGCGGAGGGGAGAAACAGATGTTGGCACTTGGGCGGAGTTTAATGTCAGACCCAAAACTTATGCTCCTCGATGAAATGTCTCTTGGTCTTGCCCCCCTCTTGGTTAACGAACTGTATAGAGCTTTGCGGGAAATTAGAGCAAGGGGCATTACTATTTTATTTGTTGAACAGAATGTGAGGCGGAGCCTCATAGAAGCGGACAGGGCCTACATTATGGAAGCAGGACATGTTGTTCTAAGTGGCAACGTGGATGATCTCCGTGAAGAGGAGAGGGTTAAAAAAGCCTACTTCGGTGCATGAAGTTGATAAGGATGAATTATAGATGACCTTTTTTGCTGATTTATCTACGCCTATAGTAATGGGTATTCTGTTGGGCGGATTATACACGGTAATTGCACTAGGTCTATCGCTCATTTTCGGGGTTGTGAAGGAGATAAACATAGCCCACGGAGATCTGGTCATATTTGGCAGCTATTTCGGGTATGTTGCCATGACTGTTATAGGGATAGACCCCATTCTGAGCTTAATTATTGGTATACCCCTCTTTTTTGGGATCGGTTTCGCTATTCAAAAATATCTCCTGAACCGCGCCTTTAGAATATCAATGGACGCTACTCTGATCATCTCTTTTGGGATTTCTATAATTTTGCAAAACGCATACCAACTTATCTGGACTCCTCTGTCCAGGGGTTTGACAACATCTTACAGCCTTGAAAGTCTCAGCGCTGGGCCGATTCGTGTCTCGCTAGTGTATCTGCTGAATCTTATCGTCGCTATAGTAGTAATGTTTTTCCTCCGTGAATTCCTGAGGAGGACATATCTCGGCAAGGCTATACGGGCAGCTGCTCAGGACAGAAAGGCGGCTCAACTGATGGGGATAAATACTGACCGAGTTTATGCGTTTACCTTCGGTATCGCCACGGCCCTTGCTGCTGTAGCCGGCGTGTTCCTTGGCTTGACCTTTCCCTTTACCCCGGTATCAGGAATGCCCTTCCTGATCATTGCCCTCGGTGTTGTCGTATTAGGAGGTTTGGGCAGCATAGTGGGGACATTTGTAGCGGGTATGGCCTTTGGCTTAGCACAGACTCTTGGTGGATATTTCTTTGGTGTCGCCGCTCAGATGCTTGTTGCGTACACTATGGTGCTTGTAGTGTTAGCCGTGATACCACGCGGTATATTTGGCCGTTAGGAGAAACATGAAAATCACCATTTCTCGACTGCGATGGGGAATAACGCCGTTGATAGCGGTCACAGTTGTGCTGGCACTGTTTCCAGTGATAGGAGTACCCCGCCTTTGGCTCCTTTACCTCTTTCTCTTCTTT
>Ga0307444_1000728_pt1 | contig 15122 bp, 13 predicted proteins | sample SalMarSW160340MG_FD_202145 | JGI IMG/M metagenome (GOLD analysis project Ga0307444, IMG submission 202145) | Salt marsh sediment microbial communities from the Plum Island Ecosystem LTER, Massachusetts, United States - SW1603-40 | ecosystem: Environmental > Aquatic > Marine > Intertidal zone >... | reverse complement strand
CGAAGCACCGTCGGCGCTCGCGACCGCGGCGCCGCCGTCTTGGGCGATCAGCTTTTCGACCTCGCTCGAGCTCGAGGCTCTCCGCGCTTCCGCCAGCTCCGCGTCACCCTGGCTCGACAGCCCGGCCGCCTTGTAGGCGAGCCCCTTATTGACGAGCGCCCTCGCCTTGTCGGAGCTCGGCAGGCCGAGCCAGACGGCGGCGCCGAGGTCGGCGACGGCGCGTCCGGGCTGGCCGGCCTTGCGATAGGCGATGCCACGCAGCATGAGCGCCCTGGCGGCCTGGCTTTGCGTGGCATTGTCGTCGTTGACGGTGGCCGAGAGCTGGCGGATCGCGGCGTCGTATTTGCCTGCCTCGAGCGACGCAGAGCCGTTCTTCAGGCCGACATCTTGGGCCAGAGCCGGCGTGGACAGCGCGCCAAGGAGCGCCAGCGCGGCGCCGATCCGGCGGCCGCGTGGAAGGAGGCGCCCGTCAAAAGCAAGACGGCGCGGCCGGAACGACTTCCGATGATCCGCCATGTGCTTGCTCAAGCAAAGAAATCGGGCAAATCCGAGGCTGTAGATTATTCCACAGTCACAGATTTGGCGAGGTTTCGCGGCTGGTCCACGTCAGTGCCCATGAACACCGCCGTGTGGTAGGCGATGAGTTGCACCGGCAGCGCATAGACGAGCGGCGTGACGAAGGGATGGACGGTCGGCACCGGCAACGCGGTCTGGACCGCGCAACCCGTGCTGGCCGGGTCGGCATCGCTCACGAGGACGATCTTGCCCTCTCGGGCGGCGACCTCCTGCATGTTCGAGACGGTCTTTTCGAACAGGTTGTCGCGCGGCGCGATGACGATGACGGGAACGCTCTCGTCAATAAGTGCGATCGGCCCGTGCTTCAGCTCGCCCGCGGCGTAGCCTTCGGCATGGATGTAGGAGATCTCCTTCAGCTTGAGCGCGCCCTCGAGCGCGATCGGGTAGCTCGATCCGCGGCCGAGATAGAGCACGTCGCGTGCCTTGGAGAGGCTAAGGGCGAGCGTCTCGTAAGGAGATTCGTCGCGCAGGATCGTCGCCATGTGCCGCGGCACCTCGACGAGCGCCTTGACGAGCTCGGCTTCAAGCGACGGGTCGATCACCCCGCGCGCCTTGCCGACGGCAATCGCCAGACAGGCAAGCACGGTGAGCTGACAGGTGAAGGCCTTGGTGGAGGCCACGCCGATCTCAGGGCCGCCAAGGGTCGGCAGCTTCGCGTCCGATTCTCGTGCGATGGACGACTCCTGGACGTTGACGACGGACAGCACGTGCTGGTGCTGCGCGCGGCAATAGCGGAGCGAGGCGAGCGTATCGGCGGTCTCGCCGGACTGTGAGACGAAGATCGCCACGCCACCAGGCTCCATCGCAACCTCCCGGTAGCGGAACTCCGAGGCGATATCGACATCGACCGGCAACCTGGCCCAGCGCTCGAACCAGTATTTGGCGACGAAGCAGGCATAGAACGCCGTACCGCAAGCCGAGAGCGAGAGCCGGCTCACGTTCGCGAAGTCGAACGGCAGCGACGGCAAGTCCACGCGATAGTTGGCCAGGTCGAGGTAATGCGCGAGCGTATGGCCGACCACTTCGGGCTGCTCGTGAATCTCCTTGGCCATGAAGTGCCGGTAATTGCCCTTGTCGACGACGAGGCCGGCGGCAAGCGAGCGCGCGATGGGACGTTCGACGGCCGTCCCCGCCCGGTCGCGAATGGCGACCCCCTCGCGGGTGATGACGGCCCAGTCGCCGTCTTCCAGATAGGCGATTTGGTCGGTGAAGGGTGCGAGCGCGATGGCGTCGGACCCCATGAACATCTCGCCGTCGCCGTAGCCGATGGCGAGCGGGCTTCCTTGGCGCGCAACGATCATCAGGTTGTCGTAGCCCCGGAAGATCATGGCGAGCGCGAACGCGCCTTGGAGTTGGCCCAGCGACTGGTAGACCGCGGCGACGGGGTCCTTGCCCGCACGCAACTCGCGGGTGACGAGATGGGCGATGACCTCGGTGTCCGTGTCGCTCGTGAACGGCGCGCCTTCCGCCATGAGCTCGGCCTTCAGCTCGCGGAAGTTCTCGATGATGCCGTTATGGACGACCGCGACGTCGTCGGTCATGTGCGGGTGCGCATTCGCCTCGCTCGGCTTGCCGTGGGTCGCCCAGCGCGTGTGGCCGATGCCGCTATTGCCGTGGAGCGGCTCGCGCTTCAACAGCTCTTCCAGATTGCGCAACTTCCCTTGGGCGCGGCGCCGCTCGATGCGTCCGTTCTCCAACGTCGCCACGCCGGCGGAATCGTAGCCGCGATATTCGAGGCGCTTCAGCGCGTCGATCAGCAGTTCTGCAACCGGCCCCTTACCGAGGACTCCAACGATGCCGCACATCGTCCTACTCCCACGTGCCCTTTTTCTTCTTGCCTAAACGGACCGTCCGTGTGTCGCAACTCACGTGCTATGTCCCTTTGTTGCGCGAATAGCCGCTCGGCGAGCGGCGGTGGGCCCCTACTTGGATTTGTTACGGGTGCGCTTCGCCCGGACCTTCGCCGCCCACCCTTCCCGCTCCTCCTGCGGAGGGCGGCTGACCGCGAGCGCATCCGCCGGCACGTCCTTGGTGATGACGCTGCCGGAGGCAATATAGGCGCCATCGCCGATCTTCACCGGCGCCACCAGCGAGCTGTTGGAACCGATGAATGCACCGGCACCGATCTCGGTGCGATACTTGGCGAATCCATCGTAGTTGCAGGTGATGGTGCCGGCCCCGATGTTAGCCTTTGCGCCGATGCTCGCGTCGCCAATGTAGGTAAGGTGGTTAACTTTGGCGCCCTCGGCGACGTCCGCATTCTTGATCTCGACGAAATTACCCACATGAGCGTCCTTGGCGAGCACGGCACCGGGCCGCAGCCGCGCGAACGGCCCGACCGTCGCGCCGGGGCCGATCTTGGCGCTCTCGATATGGCAGAAGGCCCTGATGGTGACGCCGTCCTCGATGGTGACGCCTGGGCCGATCACCACGTTCGGCTCGATGGTGACATCGCGGCCAACCGAGGTGTCATAGCTGAAGACCACCGTCTCGGGCACAACCAACGTTGCGCCGTTCGCCATGATCGAGGCGCGCAAGCGCCGCTGCATCACGGCCTCGGCGGTCGCCAGCTCGGCGCGTGAGTTTACGCCGAGGACCTCTTCCGCGTTCGAGAGCACCACGCGCGTTTGCAGATCCGCGTTGCGCGCCAGCGCCACGGCGTCGGTGAGGTAGAACTCGCCCTTGGCGTTGTCGTTGCCGATCTGCGCGAGCAGTGCGGAAAGCATCTTGGCCGAGCGAAATGCCATAATGCCGGAATTGCACAGCGTCAGTGCCCGCTCGGCGGCGGTCGCGTCCTTCTCCTCGCGGATGCCGGCAAGACGGCCATGTGCATCGAACAGCAGGCGGCCATAGCCGGTCGGATCGTCGGCCTCGAAGCCGATCACGACAAGGTCGGCGCCGGCATCGAGTTCGCCGAGGACCGCTTTCAGCGTCTCGGCGCGGAGCAGCGGGGTGTCGCCATAGAGCACGAGCACGGGACCGCTCGCGCCCTCGAAGCCGGGGCTTGCGGCCTTCACCGCGTCCGCCGTGCCGAGCTGGTCGGGTTGGATGAAGATGTCGAGCTTGGGATCGACGGAAAGCGCGGCTTGGCCGACGTCCTCCATACCGGGGCCGACGACCACGCCGCCGCGCACAACCCCTGCGGCCTCCACCGCACGCAGCACGTGGGCGAGCATGGGCGCGCCGGCCAGACGGTGCAGCACCTTGGGCAGCGCCGATTTCATGCGCGTACCCTTGCCCGCGGCTAGGATGATGGCGAGAGCCGATGATTGCGTCATGCCGATATTTGGTTTGCCTCTTCCCGCGAGGCCAAGGGTCTCATTTCTGTACGAAGTTTCCCTAAACGCGGACTGTCTAGTCCAAAGCGCCGCCGAGGGCCACCGCCCCCCGCCAAATCGCTACGGGGAAATTGACCGCGCGGCCAGAGCGAGTAATCTCGCCAAGACTCGGCACCAATCCGAAATCGGCCTTATTCGGGTCGTTTTCGCGCCTAACCCTCACCTTCGGAGGCTCGATTCCCCATGGTCAAACGGCGGCACGCAGGGACGCGGAGTTGGTCGCGAGGCGTCTTCGCCTTTTTCTGGATCGTGCTGGCCGGGGCTTCGGGTCTTTATCTTTTCACCCTCTTGACCAATCCGGAAGCTCTCGGCGGCCAAGCCGCCCAGTTCAGCGCCGTCACCGGCGACGAGATGACAACCGAGCCGGCGCCGGCCGTACAGGTGCCTGAGCCGAGTAGCGGCGACACGGCCGAGGTGACGAAGCTCAAGGGGACGGTTCGGGCCCTATCCCAGCAGCTGGCGGCGCTCGATGCGCGGCTGAAGCCGATCGAGAAGTTTATCGGCCCGGTGGCGGCGCTGCCCCCGGCCGCATCGGTTACCACCTCGCCGCCCAATACCTCGCTCCCTGCGCAGGAGGAAGCCGCTGCGGCGGCCGAGCCTCCGCAAGAGCCGGAAGCGGCGCCCGAGGACGTGGCGTCCCAGGATGAGCCCGTCGAGGAGGCGCCGGAGCCCCCTGCACCAGCCGCCGCTGCAGCGCCGGCACCTGAGCCGCAGCCTGCGCCGCAGCCAGAGCCCCCGGCGCCAGTGGCGCAGGCCGAGCCCGCGGCCGCCGAGCCGGCGGCTGTCGCCGAGGCGCCGATGGAGGACGACGAAGCCGCGCCCGAGGAAGAAGAAAATGCAGCGCCGAACGCGCCGGAAGCGCCCGCTGCACCCAGCGAGAACGTGGACGTCGCCAATTACGACCCCGTGCAACTGCCGCCGGGCGCCAATGACGGCTCGACCCGGTACGGCATCGAGATCGGCACTGTGGGGAAGCGCGATGAGTTGCGGCCCTTGTGGCGCGAGTTCCTGACCAAGCACGCCGCCCTCGTCGCGGGCCTGCAGCCCCGTGTCGTGCTTGCACCCGACAAGAAATGGCGGCTGGTCGCCGGTCCCTTCGCCAACGCGCAAGACGCCGAAGGCGCCTGCTCCCTGTTCAAGAAGGCCGACCGCCCGTGCTCGGCCACGGTCTACGCGGGCGACGCGCTCTAACCGCCGAGGAACAACCGGCCCATCTCCGGATCGTCGAGGAGCGCCCGGTCCTCGCCCGCTTTGGCGAGCCGGCCGGCCACGAGCACATAGCCCATATCGGCAAAGGCGAGACCCTTGCGGGCGTTCTGCTCGACGAGGATCAGAGTCTTGCCGCGCTCGTCGCGGAGTGTGCGCAAGGTCTCGAACACCATGTCGATGGCGCGCGGCTCGAGCCCGATAGACGGCTCGTCAATGAGGAGGACGTCCGGATCCATGATCAGCGCGCGGGAGATTTCGAGCAGGCGCCGCTCGCCGCCGGAGAGCACCCGCGCCCGCTCGCCGCGCCGCGCGGCAAGCGCCGGATAGCGGTCGAGCACGGCTTCCGCCACCGCGCGCGCCTGCGTGCGGTGCTCGAACAGATAGCCGCCCATGAGCAGGTTCTCTTCCACAGTCATGTCGGGAAATACGGAATCCCCCTGAAGCACGTAGGCGATGCGCGCTCTTCTCAGCTTGTCGCTCGCCGACAGTCCGGTGATGTCGCTGCCGCCCAGGGTTACGGCGCCGGAGAAGACGCGGGCGAACCCATAGATGGCGTTGAGCACGGTGGACTTGCCGGCGCCGTTCGGCCCGACGAGGCAGAGCGCCTTGCCGCGGGCGAGCCGCAGCGAAAAGTCATGCAGGATGCGCGCGCGGCCGTAGCCGGCATGAAGACCATCGACGGCGACGAGTGGCGTGCCGCCCGCCAAGCGCTCCAGCTCTGAAACCGGCACCGCGTCCATCATGCCGCCCCGAGATAGGCCTCGAGGACGCGCGCGTCGCTCTGGATCTCTCCGGGCGGGCCTTCGGCGAGCAGCTTCCCATGGGCGAGGCAATAAATGTGCTCGGCGAGATCCATGATCACCGGCATGTTGTGCTCGATGATGAGAAGCGTCAGGCCAAGCTCCGCCCTGGCGGCCTTCAGGCGGTCGATGACGCCATCGATGAGCACCGGATTGATGCCGGCGGTCGGCTCGTCCATCAGCAGCATCTCCGGCTCGTTGGCGAGCGCCATGGCGAGCTCGAGGAGCTTTTGCTGGCCGAAAGAGAGATCGCCGGCGCGCGCGTCCATTTTCTCGGCGAGCCCGACGAAGTCGAGCAGCTCGTCCATATAGGCCTCCACGTCGCCGCGCGGGCGAGTGAACAACCGGATAAACGGTGCGCGCCTGATCGATGCCGAGATCCGCATATTTTCGCGCGCGGTAAGACCGCCGTAGACGCGCGGCTGCTGGTAGGTGCGGATGATGCCGGCGCGGGCGATGTCCCCGGTGAGGAGACGCGAGATATCCTTGCCCTTGAAGCGGATCGCGCCCGCGTCGATGGCGTGCGCGCCGGTGATGGCATTGAACAGCGTCGTCTTGCCCGAGCCGTTCGGCCCGATCAGCCCGACGATGGCGCCTTGGGGCACGGCGAGGCTGATACGCTCATTGGCGACGACGCCGCCGAAGGCCTTGGTGACCTCGACCGCTTCGAGCAGCATCGTCATGGGCTTTGCTCCCCTGCCCGTCCCTTCGCCGCGCTGCGCTCACGGACGAAGCCGACAATGCCCGAAGGGAAGAACACGGCCACGAGGATGATGAGAAGCCCGAGCCCCACGCGCTGCCAGCCAAGCAGATAGGTCCAGAACAGCTCTTTGGTGATTTGAAAGACGACGGCGCCGACGATGGGGCCGAGAAGCGTCCCTTTGCCGCCGAGCAGCGCCATGAGGATCATCCACACCCCGATGGTGGCGCCGGCAAATGCCGTCTGCGTCGGGTCGATGAAGCGGACGAGATTGCCGTAGATGGCGCCCGCGGCGCCGAGAAAGCCTGCGGCGATGACCCAGGCGGTCACCTTGACCGCATGGGTCCTGAGTCCCATCGCCTCCGCCTTGTCCTCGTCGTCGCGAATGGCATTGAGGGCGAGGCCGAAGCGTGCGGAGAGGAGCCAGGCAAAGCTCAGCGCGCAGGCGATGGCGAGACCGAGCGCGAGGTAATAGAGCAAAAGGGTCTCGTCACCGAGGCTCTCGGGCGGGTTCGGGGTGAGCATGCCGGAGCCCGCGCCGATCCAAGGAATGCCGGCGGCGACCTGGCCGGCGGCGATGCCGAGCCCGAGCGTGCAAATGGCGAAATAATGCCCGCGCATGGTGAGCACGAGGGAGCCGAGCAGCCAAGCCGCAAGCGCGCTCACGAGCACCGCCGCTGGAATGCCAAGCGCTAGACCGCTCAGGAATTGGCTCGCGTCGAAGACGAAGTCCGTTCCCCCGCCTCGGGCCTCGTTATAGAGCCCGACATCGTAGAAGAGCCCGACCTGGACGATGGCCGAGGCGTACATGCCGAGCCCGACGAAGAGCACGTTGCCGAAGGAGTTGTAGCCCATCTGCCCGCCGACCAGGTCCCAGGCAAGCGCGAACACCATGAAGAGCAGAAGCTCGGTGAGCTGCAATTGGTAGCCCGGCAACACGAGCGGCGCGGCGATGCCGATGGCGAGCAGGCCCGCGAGCAGCACGAGCCGTTTGGGAGTGAGTGCCCTTCCCCCCTGCACGGCGTCACGCGAGATAGCGGCGCTGGCGCCGCAAGCGCCAATTGCGGAACACGAGTATGGCGACGAGCAGCGCGAAGACGAACGCAATCTGGTATTGGGGGCCGAGGACGAAGCCGGCGAAGCTTTCCGCCACGCCGAGGCCGAGCGCCGCCCAGATGACGCCCGCCAGATTGCCGAGGCCTGCGACCACCACGATCATGAAGGCGCGGATCGTGTAGGACAGGCCGCCATAGGGATGGACGGTATAGGTTGCGGCGAGCGCGCCGGCGGCGCCGCAAATCGCGGCGTTGAGCGCAAAGGTGAGGCCGTAGACTTTGCGCGTGTCGATGCCGAGCACGCTCGCAGCTTCCGGCCGCTGCGCCACGGCGCGAATGGCCTGTCCCCGGCGCGATCGGAAAAGAAACAACGCGAGGCCCACGCCGAGCGCAATGCACGCGGCGAACACCAAGACCTTCATCTTGTCCACCACGACGAGCCCATCGAGAAAGAACCAGCTGCCGAGCCCGGCCACCGCAATGCGGTCGGCACCGCCGAACACATGTGCCATGAGCTGTTGCAGCACGATGGCAATGCCGAACGTGGCGAGCACCGAATTGAACATGTCGCGGCCGACGAGGTGCACGATCACCGCGTAGTAGAGCACCCAGCCGAGGGCGTAGAGGCAGGCCGCGGCGAGCGGCACGGCGAGAAGCACCGGTATGCCATGCTCCGCGCCGATCACGGCGATGAAACCGCCGAGCATGACGAACTCGCCTTGGGCGACGTTGATGATGTTGGTGACACCCCAGACCAGCGCCATGCCGTAAGCGGCGAGCGCGAACACGGCACCGATCAAGATCCCGTCGATCGCGAGCTGAAGCGCAAGCGCCGGCGCCTCATGCAGAATGAGAAGATTGCCGATCATGCCCCCGTCCGCAAGCTCCCCCGAAAGCGGCTCAAGGAGATGCTTACAGAGCCTGAGCGGCGGCGTCGACTGCTATCGCCGGTGCTGAATAACCGGCTCCTTCGCCGCCCATTTCTCAGGCGCGACCACGACGTATTCTCCGTGAACGATCTGGGTCAGGACCATCGGCTTGGCGATATTCTTGCCGGACGCGTCGAACTTGATCGGCCCGAAGAAGGTGGGAAGATCGGTGGCAGCTATGGCGTCGCGGACCTTCTCGGGATCGAGGCTCTGGGCCCGCTTGAAGGCGTCGGCAAAGACATAGACCGCGGCGGCCGATTGGGCTGCCTGGTACGGCGCATCATAGCCATAGACCTTCTTGAACAGCGTGGCGAAATCCTCCGCCGAGCCGAACAGATCGCCCTTGTACTTCAACGAGCGGTGCCATTGCTGGGCGCAGAAGACGTTTTCCGACGCTCTCGGCATCTTCTCGGCAAGTTGCGCTGAATCGCAATGGGTCATGGCAATGACCGGCACATCGACACGCAACGCCTCGATCTGCTTGACCGCGGTCAGCGCTCCCTTCTCGTGGCCCGAGACCACGAGGATGTCCGGCTTCAGCGCCTTCACCTTGGTCAACGTCACCGACATGTCGTTGAGCTCCGGCGGCAGTTGATCGTCGATCACGCAATTGATGCCGAGACGCTGGGCGTCGGCGAGCACGCCGGCCCGCACGTCCTGGGCGAACGGGTCGTTCTCCATGGCCATGGCAAGCTTGAGCTCTTCCGTCTTCTTGCCGAGCTTCCCCGCATTCTGCGCAGCAAGATCGACGGCTGGCGTCAGATACTGATCGGAGGTCGTCAAGACGGCGAAGATGTAGCGGTAGCCCTTGGTGAACAGCTCGCGGGCTGCGCCGTTCGCCTCGACCATCGGCACTTTGTGGCGTTCGACGATAGGCAGCATCGCCTTGGTCAGGCCCGAGCTGTACGGCCCGAGGATAAACTTGACGCCATCCTGTTCGATCAGCCGCTCGGCGAGCTCGGTGCCGCGCGCCGGCGTCGACTCGTCGTCGTAGTAGAGGACCTCGAGCCGGTAGGGCTTGCCGCCGATCGTGATCCCGCCCTTATCGTTGATCTGGCGAACGGCGAGATCGTAGCCGTTCTTGGTGTTGGCGCCGTTCAGCGCATACTTGCCGGTGAGAGAGACCGCGGCGCCGATGGGGATCACGTTGTCAGCACACAGAGCGCTGCCAGCGGCAAAGCTTGCGAGCACGATACCCGCTATGCCCGCCAAGAGCCCTTTTCCAGGCCGCACGTTCGAGGCCCCCTCGACGTCTTTCGAATCTGCTTAACGTGGGGAGCTTACGCCCAATCGGCGCCCGCCGCACCATTCTCCAGGCCGAGGCCCTTAGAAGCGCATCGCCTGTCTGCGTGCGGTCAGAGGTTGTCGGTATTGAACGTGTCGCAGGCCTGTAGCTCGCCGCTCTCGTAGCCCTTGCGGAACCAGCGCACCCGCTGGGCGGAGGAGCCATGGGTGAAGGAGTCCGGCACCACATAGCCCTGGGTCTGCTTCTGGATGCGGTCGTCGCCGATGGCGCTCGCCGCGTTGATCGCCTCGTCGATGTCGCCCGGCTCGATCAGCCCTTTCTCCGCCTGCACCCGATTGGCCCAGACGCCGGCGAAGCAATCCGCCTGGAGCTCCATGCGCACCTGAAGCGCGTTGACCTCGCGCGGGCCCATCCTCCGTCGCGCCGCCTCGACCTTGTCGGCGATGCCGAGAAGGTTCTGCACGTGGTGGCCTACCTCATGCGCGATCACGTAGGCTTCCGCGAAGTCGCCCGGCGCGTGAAAGCGGTTCTTCAGTTCACGGTAGAAATCGAGGTCGATATAGACCTTCTGATCGCCCGGGCAATAGAACGGCCCCATGGCCGCCATGCCCGTGCCGCAGGCCGAGCGCGTCGCGCCGGAGTAGAGCACGAGCGTCGGATCCCGATAGCGCAGGCCGAACTGCTTGAAGGTCTCGGTCCAAACGTCCTCGGTGGTGCCAAGCACGACGGCAACGAAGTGCTTGAGGTCGTCATCGCTCGTCGTTTGCGGCCGGTTGATTTGCGCCTGGCCGCCCGGAATCGGAAAGTTCGTAGCGTCGGGCCTCTCCTGCGGCAGGTGGATGTCAGGGAAATTCGCACCGCCGCCATTCGGTCCGCCTTGCAACAGCACCGACGGATCGATGCCGAAGAACAGCATCAACCCGAGGATGATCAGGAGGCCGACAATGCCGATGCCTCCGCCCCGGCGTGCGGACCCGCCGCCGCTCGGAAAGCGGACGCCCCCGCTGCCGCCTGGAAACGGAAAGCCGAAGCCGCGCCGTTCGCCGCGCCGGTCCTCGATGTTCTCGCTCTCTCTCTGGCCGCGCCACCGCATCTTGAGGTCCTCGCGCCCTTAGGCGTTGCTGTGGAAACTTCAGGCATTGTGCATGGCCCGCAGAAGCGCACAAGGCTCCCGGTGGGCATGCAAAATCGCCCTGCTGCGCGCTTTCGGGAGGGGTCGCTGATTTCCGCCAAAGTGGGTGAGAGATCGCCTGCAAATCCTTGTTGCTATTAAAGATACTGACAAAGAATCGTCACAGAACTGCCATAGGCAAGGGGCATGCTCCCTTTGCCCAGTGGTGTTCGGTCTGGGCAGGTAGTGCGTTCTGTGTAATGCGTACGAGCCTCGGCACTCCCCGCGCCGGGGCTCTTCTTTTTGGCGGAACGCCGCGGGGATCCACCCTCACGACGCAAATTGTGACTCAGGACGATGCCCGCGACCTCTACGGGTTCGCCGCAGGCGGCGGCTCCTCGGTCACGGAATCCTCCGGATTGTCGTCCGGCGTCATCGCATCGGGCGCCTCGTCAGGCATCGAGTCGTCGGGCATGGCGTCATCAGGCATGGCGTCCGGCGGCGAGACGTCGTCAGGCGCCGCAGCATCGTCCGGCATTGCGTCCGGCGGCGAGACGTCGTCCGGCGCGGAGTCGTCCGGCGGTGATGCGTCGTCCGACATGCCTTCGTCGGATGTGCCGTCGTCGCCGGATATGGTCGCGTCGTCGGCCGCGGCCGCTGGCGCCGCGGCTGGCTGTTCGGCGGCGGCGGGCTTCGCCGCCTCGACGGCGGTCTCGCTCTCATTGCCTCCCAACAGGAAGGCCGCGATCACGAAGCCGATCACGATCCCGCCGAGGACGATGAACAGAAACGTGCGGGCGCCCGGAATGTTGTTTGCCATTGTGAACCCCTCCCTTCGCGGACGAAGGTCCGCGACATGAACAACTTATCGGCGAATCGCAGTGCGGTCGAGACTGTCGAACCGTGCCCCGCGCGCTGAAGACGGGCTGGGCTACGCCCTCCCGCGGGGACGCGTCAAACGGTCGAGCACGGGCGTCAACGCCGCGGCGATGAGAAAGTTCACGAACACCGAGTAAAGGGCGGCATAGCCTGGGATCGTCAGGCCGAAGATTTCGAACGGGTAGACCGACGAGGTGAAGCCGCGCGTGGCCGCCATATACGTGCCGATGGCTGTCCCCCCGGCCCATCCCAAGAGCAGCGCATGGGCGTTGAAGCGCTGCGTGAACAGGCCGAGAAGGATCGGCGGCAGGAGCTGGATGATCCAAATGCCGCCGAGGAGCTGGAAGTGGATGGCGTAGCTATGCGGGATCGCCACGATGAACAGGACGGAGCCGACCTTGACCACGAGAGACACGATCTTCGCCATGCGCGCTTCCTCCGCGTCGGTACAGTGCGGCCGCAAGAACTCCTTATAGAGATTGCGGGTGAAGAGATTGGCGCAGGCGATGGACATGATCGCCGCCGGCACCAACGCCCCGATGGCGATGGCCGCGAACGCGACTCCGACGAACCACGACGGGAACATATCGAGCAGCAGCGCGGGCACGGCGAAGTTCGCGCCATATCGTGCAAAGCCTGCGGCGTGGGCCGGGTTCTTATCCACGCCGGCGGCGATCGCCATGAAGCCGAGGAGCGCAATGAGCCCGAGGACAAAGGAATAGGCAGAGAGGGCCGCGGCGTTGCGCCGGATCACCTTGCCACTCGAGGCGCTCAAGATGCCGGTCATCGAGTGGGGATAGAGGAATAGCGCGAGCGCCGAGCCGAGTGCCAAGGTGATATAGGCGCTGTAACTGCCGAGGCTCGCGCCTGATGGCGGCTCCAAGGTCAGCTTCTCCGGTGGGACGCTCGCGAAGATCGCGCCGTACCCGCCGAGCTTCGCCGGAATGATGACGATGGCGGCGAAGATCGTGACGAAGATCAGCATGTCCTTGACCACGGCGATCAGTGCCGGAGCCCGCAGGCCGCTCGTATAGGTGAAGGCGGCGAGGATCACGAAGGCGATGATGAGCGGCAGGTGGCCGACGAAGCCGCCCGCCGGGAAGCCGAGCGCGCCGATCACCACCTCCATGCCGACGAGCTGGAGGGCGATATACGGCATCGTTGCCACGATGCCGGTCAGCGCCACGGCGAGCGCGAGGTACCGGCTGTCGAAGCGCTCGCGCACGTAATCGGCGGCCGTCACGTGGCCGCGCTCGTGGGCAATCGTCCACAGCCGGGGGAAGACCAGATACAGGACCGGGTAGATCATGATCGTATAGGGCACGGCGAAGAAGCCCACGGCCCCTGCCCCGAAGACCAGAGCCGGCACGGCGATGAACGTGTAGGCCGTGTAGAGATCGCCGCCGAGCAGGAACCAGGTGACCACGGTCCCGAAGCGCCGGCCGCCGAGCCCCCATTCATGCAGCAGGTTGAGGTCGGCCTTGCGCCAGCGCGCCGCGATGAACCCCACCCAGGTCACGAACAGGAACAGCGCCACGAAGACGGCTGTTGCGGGGAGATTGAGGCTCAAAGGATATCCCCCGGCGTCCCGGAAGAATCGAGATCGGGGGCGGCACGCTCCGTCGTACGCGAGACCCGGAGTTCCAGCCAATAGACGGTGAGCGCAACAGCGGCCCCGACGAGAATCGCGCTGAGCTGATACCAGTAGAAGAAGGGGACGCCGCCAAGCTTCGGCTCGATGCGGTTGTAGAATGGCACCCAAACCACGAGCAGGAAGGGAATGACGAGCAGAAAGCGCGGCCAATAGCGCGCGATTCCCCGCCTCTTGATCTTCTCGGCCATGGCCGATCCCCGGTTTCCGTCCCTCGACGCGCGGGACCTTACTGAAAGCGCGCGGGAATCGCGATGCCGTATTTCCGGGGTCCGGAGGCGTGAGAAGGCCTCCAGCGCGGACCGACTCTTGCGAAAGACCTTGAGGAATCGCCCTTGTTTGTTGACCTCTCCGGCTTACCGGCCCATATGGTCGCCCCTAGAGAGCGCGTAGCTCAGCCGGTAGAGCATCTGACTTTTAATCAGAGGGTCCCGGGTTCGAGTCCCGGCGCGCTCACCAAAACTCGAAAGTAAATCAGTAAGTTATGACCCTCCTGCCCTTAACGTGCAGGAGGGTCATCGTTTATGTCAACACAGTGTCAACAGAGACCGGGGTACATTTGGGGTGGTGATTGGCGCTGGACGGCTATATAATGGCCGCCGGTGACGCCAATGGCGTCGCTCTCGTAAGTTGTCAACGACACTGTGGGTACGGCAACGCCGCCTACGAGCCCTGTAATCTCCAGGCTTGTCGGTGGCATTTTCTTATGTGCGGCAAGCCTCAAGCTTCAGGACTTGCCCCACCATGGATGATCGAGTTCTTCACGGGTACCTCCCGATTGACGACTTCGCCGAGGAAATCGGCAAGAGCGCCCGCACTGTTCAGAGAATGATGACCCGGCGCGAGGTGGCCTTCACCTACGTTGGGCGCACGCCTCTGATCAACATCGCCAAGTTCAGAAATTCGCTGGCCGCGAAGGAAATTGATGCCAAACGTTCAAGAACACGGCGGTAAGCCATGGGTCAGAAACGAGAAGCCCGAGGCGCTGGCGGCACCTCGGGCCCAAGAAAGCAGGATCGCGCTGGACGCTCGACCGCTTCAGGAGATAGCACCACTGCCGCCACGCTACAAGCGGCGTTGAACTTCGCCAAGCTTGGCTATCCCGTCCTGCCGCTCTACGGGATCGCCGACGGGCGCTGCACGTGCAGAAGCGATTGCTCCTCACCGGGGAAGCATCCCCACGCCGACTTCGCGCTGCACGGCAAGGACGACGCCACCACCAGTGCGAAGTTGATCAAGCACTGGTTCGACCGTTGTCCGAGCCTCAACTACGGCATCTGCATCGACAGTCTGCCCGTCGTTGACATTGACCCGCGCAACGGCGGCGACAAGGCGTGGCGACAGCTTCTCGGGACAAAGCACGCGTTACCTCACACGTGGACCGTCGCCACGGGTGGCGGTGGCCAGCATCTCTTGTTTAGTGCGCCGGAAGGATTAGTCCCAACCGGCAAGCTGACACGTGGTGTCGATCTGAAAGCCGCTGGTGGTTACGTCGTCGGCGTCGGGTGCCTTCATATCAGCGGCAAGCGCTATCGCTGGTTCCTCGGCTGTAGCCCCGACGACGTGGAACTTGCACCGCTCCCGCAGTGGATCGCCGACGTGATCCAGGAAATCAAGAAGCCGACCAA
>Ga0307444_1000726_pt1 | contig 15147 bp, 12 predicted proteins | sample SalMarSW160340MG_FD_202145 | JGI IMG/M metagenome (GOLD analysis project Ga0307444, IMG submission 202145) | Salt marsh sediment microbial communities from the Plum Island Ecosystem LTER, Massachusetts, United States - SW1603-40 | ecosystem: Environmental > Aquatic > Marine > Intertidal zone >... | reverse complement strand
ACAGGCCGCAACGGCGTTCCGGGTCGAGCCCTACTCTTCTTCATGATGCGTTTTTCCGGAACCCCACGAGTGCATGAGGTCGTCATGCGTGCCGTCAAGCTTCTCCGAGCCTCGTCGTCCTCGCGCAGCGCGCCCAGTCGAATGTGGCGCGACTCGCAAGGCGCCGCGGCCATCGAGTTCGCCTATCTGGCTCCGCTCCTGCTTCTGATGCTTCTCGGTACCATCGAAATCGGACGCGCCGTCAGCATGGACCGCCACTTCTCCATGGTCACCTCGGCAACGGGCGATCTCGTCGCGCGCGAGGAATGGCTCGGGACATCGAGCTCGGACGCGAAAGCCAATCTGGACAGCATGATGAACTCTATCGAGCACATGATGAAGCCCTACGATGCATCCTCTCTCAAGCTCGGCGTGTTCCAGGTCAGGGCCTCTCCCGACGACGCAAGCGACACGCGGGTTGAATGGTCGTACTCCTATAATGGGAAGAGCGTGCCTTCAAAGTGCCAGACCTATGCGCTTCCCTCGGGCCTCATCGACAAGGGCGGGTCTGCCATCGTGGTCGAATCGAGCTACGTCTTCCATCCGCTCTTTGCCGACTTCGTACCGGGCATAACGGGCGACATGACGTGGACCGACAAATCGTTCCACAGCCCGCGCAACAGCTGCGTCGACTACGTCGAAGGTGACAATTGCAGCTCGCTCGATTGCAATTGATCACTCTCTACCTACCAGCTGAGAGCGCAGTCTAATCTTTGGCTCGCAAAGAGAACAATATTTCCGTTGACTGAGCATGTGAGACGGCTATGCCGGAACGGTCAGCCGTCTTATTGTGGAGAATCATCAGACCTCAAATCAACTGAGCCGGGTATAAGAACGAAAATGGGTCGGCGCTCCATTCACACTCCCGAAGAATTGCGGGAGCTTATCATCCAGGCGACCACGGAAATCGTGGAGCAAGACGGGCTCGAAGGGCTTTCCGCCCGCGAGATCGCCAAGCGGATCGGCTATTCTCCCGGAACGCTTTACAACGTGTTCGAGAACCTCGATGACATCCTCCTCACCATCGAGTCTCGATTGCTGGATCGGCTCGCCGACCGGCTGGCGAAGACCGATGCGTCCGGAACGCCGCAGGAGCACCTGCTGCGGCTGACCGACGTCTACTTCGCCTTCACGCAAGAGCAGCCAAAGCTCTGGAACCTGCTGGTCGAGCACCGGCTGCCTGCGGGCCAGGACGTGCCGGCATGGTATCAAGCCAAGCTGGAAAGCCTGGTGGTGCCCTTGGAAGATGCGCTCGCGCCGCTGCTCGGCACGAAGGACTCGAGTGCACAAAAGCGCGCGGCACGCACGCTTTGGGCCGGCGTGCACGGTATGACGTCGCTGTCGACGGCCGCCAAGCTCTCGCCCGTCACGGGCCATGCCGGCGCAGCGCTCGTCGATGATCTGGTCTCGACCTATCTGGCCGGGCTGAAAAAGCGCAGCGCCTAAGCGCGGTATGCCAGCCCTCAGGGCGTCGGCTGCCCACCCGCGCCGCCGGCCGGCGATTCCGGCAGCGAGCCCGTCGCCTGCTGCGAGGGCTCGTCTGGAGCGGCGGCAAGGCGGCCGCGCTCGACGAAGATGCCAAACCAGTTGTGCTCCGGCATGAGGCGGCGCTCAAGGCCGGCCCACATGCTGCGCGAAGAGATCCCCTCAACGAACGTATGCGTCGAAGGAACGACGAAAAGCAGCAGCGCGCCGGCGACGACCATGGCGCTCGTGGCGGCCGGGTGGCGCATATCGACGAGTTTCAGTGCCGTTCCAAACGACTTCTTGATATGGGTTCCCATAACGTCGACCGAATAGATCTCATCGAGGATCAAATGAGTCAGGTAGCCGACGAACAGAAAGCCGGCGGCAAGCCAGGCAACGCCATCGGGGCGGCCGAACGCATAGTAGAAGACGATGGCGGTGGCGAAGGCGCACACGATGCCCGCGACGATGGAATGCCAGATGCCGCGATGCACAGCGTACTTATGAAAGACCGTATGCAGCCCGTAGCGCACGAACAGCAGCGTTCCGACCCACAATAGCCACATCTCGGCGATCGACAGACGGGGCGCAAAGTGAAACAGAACGGCGAACGAGAAGAAGATCGCAAGCCCCGCGAACAGGGCGCGGCTGGGGCGCGAATCCTTCAGGTCGATATCCGGCAGCACCGAGCCCAGCGACCCCGCCATTGTCACGGCGACCAGATTCTCCGGCGCGATCACATCGGCAGCGAGCGTCAAGGTGGCAAGGCTGCCCGCAACGACGGTGCCGACGACGATGTGCGTGGTGAAATTTGCCATGGCGCGTGCCCTCCGGCTCGGGTGCGCGCCCGCGCCTCCCCATGGAGCGCGACGCGGCCCATGCCTCCCCATCAGATTCTCGGGGCCTGCGGGAGAGGCCGGCGGCGCCAGAGTGTGGAAAAGGCCGGCTGCCGCCCGGCATTGTTGCCTTCCAGCTTGACGGAGCAGGCACAACCGCGATTGCCTTGAAGCAGCAAAATGCTCCCGCTCACACCCGCACAGAACAAGCATCAACTGGTGGCCGCTTCCAGCATCGGCGTGGCCTTTGCCGTCATGGGCATCAAGTATGTGGCCTACCTGATGACGGGCAGCGTGGCGCTGTTCTCCGACGCGCTGGAAAGCATCGTCAACGTGCTGACGGGAATTGCGGCGCTGCTCGCCATCCGCGTCGGCGCGCATCCGCCCGACCGGCGCCACCCGTTCGGCCACCACAAGGCCGAGTACTTCGCGGCCGTGCTCGAGGGCGCGCTCATCATCGTCGCGGCCCTCGTCATCTTCCACGAGGCCTACGGCGCGCTGCTCAAGCCGCGCGCGCTGACCGAGCCCGCGGCCGGCCTCATGGTCAACGGCGTGGCGACCGCCCTCAACGCCGGCTGGGCCTGGCTCCTCATCGACCGCGGCCGCGTCTGGAAATCGCCGGCCCTGGCCGGCGACGGGCGCCATCTGTTGAGCGACGTCATCACCTCGGTGGGCGTGCTCGGCGGCTTGATCCTGGCGACGGTGACCGGCTGGTCGATCCTCGATCCGCTGCTGGCCGGCGCCGTGGCGATCAACATCCTGCGCATGGGCTACGAGCTGACGACCCAATCCATGAGTCAGCTCATGGACGAGGCCGCCTCGCCCGAGATCGAGGCCCGCATCCATGAGGCGATCAAAGTCAACGCCGGCGGCGCGCTGCAGGCGCACGACGTGCGCACGCGCACCGCCGGGCCCGCGACCTTCATCGAGTTCCATCTGGTGGTGCCGGGCGACATGTCGGTGCAGGCCGCCCACGACATCTGCGACCGCCTGGAGGCGGCGATCGAGGGCGAGATCAAGGGTGCCCAGGTGGTCATCCATGTGGAGCCCGAGCACAAGGCCAAGCACAAGGGCGCCGTTGAGGTCTAGCGGCCCGTTGCCCTGCCCTCTCAGCGCCAAAGTCCGCGGGCCTTATGCCGGCAATGTCATATGGTGCCTGCGTCTCGGTTCTCTCGCGTCTCAGCCTCGTGCTCCTCGCCGCCGCTATGCCGGCCGGCGCCGCCGCGCCTCAATCGGCCGGCTCAAACGACGAGGTCACCATCGTGCTCGTCGGCGACGTCGGCCTCAACCGCTCCAATCAGCCGGTGGAAGCGAAGGGTGCGCGCCGCGGCGGCTTTCTGAGCTGGGACGATACGACGGCGGCGATCGCCGAGGACATCAACGGCGATCTCAACTTCATGAATGTCGAGACGGTCGTCACCGACCGCAACGACCTGCCCCGTGACACCAAGGGCCAGCGCGGCCCGTTCAACTTCCGCACGCATCCCAACGGCATCCGCGCGCTGGTCTCGCGCGGCTTCAACCTGCTCTCGCTCGCGAACAATCACTCGATGGACTACGGCGTGCCGGGGCTGAAGGAGACCTTGAAGCACGTCGGCGCGCTTGAGAAGGAGCGGCTCGCGGTGGCGACCGGCATCGGCCTCAACCGCGAGGAGGCCGCGACGCCCAAGCGCGTCAACGTCAAAGGCACCGACATCGCCTTCGCTTCCATCGGCATCGTCACCAACAACCTCGCCCGCCACCGCGCCGGACCCAACAGGCCCGGCCAGATCGCCTACCGCTTCGACGACGACTTCGCCGAGGTGCGCCGCCGTCTCGTCGCCGCGCCGGCCGCCTACCGCATCCTCTCCATCCACTATGGCATCGAGGGGCGGGTGCGCGCGGATGCCAAGCAGATCGCCGAGTGGCAGAACCAGGCGGCGCTTCACGACCACATCGACCTCATCGTCGGCCACCATGCACACGTGGTGCGCGGGGTGGAGATCGCTGGCGGCTCGCTCATCTTCTACGGGCTCGGCAACTTCCTGCATCTGGGCACCGCCAACATGACCGCGAAGGGCATCTGCCGCGACTATGGTCTGATGGCGCGCGTGCACCTGAAGAAGGCTGCCGACGGCAAGCTGCGCCTGCGCGCGCTCGAGGCCATCCCCGTGACTGACACCCATATTCGCCCGCGCCGGCTCACCGGCCGCAAGGGACAAGCGCGCATCCATGCGCTCAACTATCTGGCCGCCACGCTCGACGACGCGGCAGCGGGCGCGCGCGGCGTGCGCTTCACGCCGCAAGCCGACGGCAGCGGGCTCTTCTGCGTCGCCGGCGCAAAGGCCGACGGCGGCACCATCGGAGCCTTGTGCAAGGACTACACGCCGGCGCCGGCAATCCCGGCCTCCTTGCGCGGCGCCATTGCGTCCTCGTGCCGCAAGTAGGGCACGCGGCTTGGCCTCGCGGGGCGCTTGCCCCCGAGGGTATGTCAAAGAGCGAAGGGAGCGCGGGCGCCGAAGCACTGCGATCCTGTTCGAACTTACGGGCAGCTCTTCAGCGCCCGCGCCGGTTACTGCCGTGCCGAGGGTGCGGTCACATCGTCAGCGGGCCTTCGGTCCGGCCCGGGGAGCTTTTCGCCGGGCCTCTCTCGTCCAGGACCTCCAGCTGCTGCGCCCCAAGACCATGGGGCGCCGCTGCGCGACGGGCTTCCGTGCAGGATGTTGCCAAGCCTGCACAGCCTCGATCCGCGGCCCCGGAATCTGAGGCTGAGCTTAAGCCTCGCGTCAGACGCCCGTGACGGTACGGACGCATGCCTCAACCGGGTCACCGCCCCTGCCCCGCAAAGCCGCTCAGCTGCGCGTCCCATACGGGCAGGGGTGAGCGGAGTGTAGGGGGGTGCAGAGGCGCGGGGATAAGTTTTTGCACGGGCGAGCCAGGGTCTGACCCTCTGGGTCTGACCCTGTCACGCGCCGCTGCAAGGGTGTCAGACCCGGAGGGTCAGACACCCCCATGTTCCGCGCGGAACAGCGCAAGGTGCGCATTGCCCCTAAGGCTAGCCTGACCGGCACCTCACGTGCGCCCGGACCGGAGGATTTCTCCGGCCCCCTCGCGCGCGTTGGCAAGATTGGCCGGGTCGACAAGCGAAGCGTGCCGACAGGCGAAACGTAATGCGTATCACGATCGACGAAGAGCTGAAGCAAGTGCACGTGTCTCAGGGCGGCATGCTGCTGACCCTGCAGCTTGCACGCGCGCGCACGGTGCCGGAGCTCGAGGCCGCGGCCAAAGCCTTGCGCACGGCGCTCGAGAAGGCGCGCGTCGTCGTCGTCAACGGCGAGGCGATCCGGCTCTGACGCGCAAAGCGGGCGCTATCTCTCTCCACGCACACCATCCACCCGGTGTCAGACGCAAAGGGTCAGACACCGAGCCAGCTCTCAATGCGAGGCGCCGTGCCCGTTGAGGTGCGGCCCCAGGTCGAGCTCGTCCTCGATATTGCTGGTCGCGCGCCGCCAGTCTCCCGGCGCGATCGCTTGCTGCTGATCCTTTGCCATGTAGCTCGGCAGCTCCTCGCGCGGCGGAGCTGCAAGCGGCGCGCGGAACATGCCGATGCCGGAAGCGAGCCCTTGCAGCTCCTCGAGGATGGCCTCGCGGCGCACCTCGTGCGCGCTGGCGATCTGGCGCACGTCGCGCAGGAGCGCCTGATCCAACCGGTCGAGCGCATCCCCCAGCGCCTTGACGAGCGCCTGCTCGTTGTCGGCGACCTCCTTGAGGCGTGCGCGCATGTCCTCGATGTGCTGCAGAAGCTTGGTCATGTCGGTCCCCCGTGAGTGATGGGCGAATCACTTGCAGCTATGAGGCCATTGATTCAGGAGGGAAATGTGGTGGCGAGGGGGCGTGGTTGAGGCGCGTGGGGGCGCCGCAGGCGCAGGATGGGAGGGACGGGCAATCGAGCTTACCGCCTGGAAACGCCGGCGTGTTAGATAAGGGCGACCGCGCCAACAGGCGCTCGTTTTGGAGAGGCTCCAGCTTTGAGCTCGATCAAGGGGCAGGCCATCGGGATCGGGATGCGCTGCAAAACCCGTGTCTGAGAGGCAATCCACACCAGCGACCGCCGCCCAGATGGCGGGCCGGCAGCGCGACATCTCCGTCTCCGAGTTCTTTCTCAAGAACCGCCACCTGCTCGGCTTCGACACGCCCGCCAAGGCCCTCGTCACCGCCGTGAAGGAGGCCGTCGACAACGCGCTCGATGCCTGCGAGGAAGCCGGCATCCTTCCCGACATCAGCGTCGAGGTGCGCGAGCGCTTCGGCACGGCGCGCGTCGCAGTCGAGGACAATGGCCCCGGCATCGTCGAAAGCCAGATCGCCCGCATTTTCGGCAAGCTGCTCTACGGCTCGAAGTTCCACAAGCTGAGCCAGTCGCGCGGCCAGCAGGGCATGGGCATCTCGGCCGCGGGCATGTACGGGCAGCTCACCGTGGGCAAGCCGATGCACATCATCAGCCGTGTCGCCGGCGAAGAGCTTGCCTCCGAGCTGCGCGTGTCGATCGATACCGCCAAGAACCGGCCGGACATTCACGGGAAGAAACGGCTCGCATGGGATCGACCACACGGCACGCGGGTCGAGATGGAGATGGAGGGGCACTGTCAGAGGGGGCCGCACTCGGTCGAGGCCTATTTGCGCCAGACCGCCATCGCCAATCCGCACGTGACGATCCGCTACAAGGGCCCTGAGGGGACGCAGATCGAATTCACCCGCAGCACAAGCGAGCTTCCCGCCCGGCCGATAGAGATCAAGCCGCACCCTTACGGCATCGAGCTCGGCCGGCTCATCCAGATGCTGAGCAGTACCTCGAGCCGCACGCTTTTGCGTTTCCTCACCGATGAGTTCTCGCGCGTCGGCAAGAAGACCGCGCTTGAGATCATCGCGCATGCGGGCGGGCAGCTGAGCGCGCGCTCCTACCCACGCCACATCGCGCACGCGCAGGCGACCGCATTGCATCGGGCGCTGCAGAAGACGCGCGTTGCCGCGCCGCGCACCGACTGCATCGTCCCCATCGGCGAGGAGCAGCTTCTGCAAGGCCTGCGCAAAGAGCTGCAGGCCGACTTCTATACGGTCGTCACCCGGCCTGCCGCAGCCTATCGGGGAAATCCCTTCCAGGTGGAGATCGCGCTCGCCTACGGGGCCGCCGGCGGGGCCGACATCGAGGTCGATGCCAGCGGCCATATGCGCAAGACCGAGGCGCACGCAAGCACGGGTCTCATGGCGCACAAGGACGAGCCCGTGCGGCTTTTGCGCTTCGCCAACAGGGTGCCGCTTCTCTACCAGCAGTCGAGCTGCGCCATCACCAAGGCGGTGACGCAGACCAACTGGCGCGCCTACGGCCTGCATCAGCCGAAGGGCGGTCTGCCGGTGGCGCCGATGGCCATCCTGGTGCATGTCGCCTCGGTGTGGGTGCCCTACACGTCGGAATCGAAGGAGGCGATCGCGTCCTATCCGGAGATCGTCAAGGAGATCCGCCTAGGGCTGCAGCACTGCGCGCGCCGGCTTGCGCATTACTTGAGCCGCGATCGCCACCTGCACCAAGAGTACGACCGCCGCACCCACATCGAGCGCTATCTGCCGCACATCGGCATCGCGCTGCAGGACATCCTGGCGCTCAGCGACGCCGAGCGCGACGCCACTGTTGAGAAGCTCGACGACGTGCTGCACGAGAGCCGCACGAGCGGGAGGCGCGAGAAATGAAGAAGCAAAAGCCCGCGACCGCAGGCGGAAACTTGGACGCGCGCACCATCAAGCTGATCGACGAGATCGCCGAGAAGGTCCGCAGCAGCATCGACAGCGGCAAGCTGCCGAGCCTCAAGCTCCCGGTGCGCAGCCTCGATAACGTGACATACGACGAAGCGAAGGGCTACTTCGAGCTTGGCGCTGCCCGCAAGCTGCGCGCGCTCACGGTGAACACCGCACGCTCGTTTGCACAAACGCTGCGCTTGATGGCCACCTCGCGCCAACTGGTCGAGCATAACGACTTCGCCACCAAGCGCGAGGTCTACTACATCTCCAAGAACTGGGGCGACTGCCGCTTCGACAAGCAAACCGAGTCGGACGCCATCATGGACGACATCGAGGCGGTGGCATCGCTGCATGGGCTGTCGCGCGAGCAGCTGCGTTTCTACCCTGAATCGCACGGTGGCTCGGTGGCCGGCCGGCTCACCGTGATCGATCGCAACCCGGCGACGGGAGAGGCGATCGAGATCGACTGCACCAACCTGGGCAGCGGCGCCTACTCCATCCCGCGCTCGGTCGAGCACCTGAGCTTCCGCACGGATGCGCGCTTCGTGCTCGCCATCGAGACCGGCGGCATGTTCCAGCGCCTCAACAATCACCGCTTCTGGGACACGGCCCGCTGCATCATTGTCGAGATGGGGGGCGTGCCGACGCGCGCCACCCGGCGCTTCATCCGGCTCTTGTCGGACAAGCAGAAGCTGCCGGTCTACTGCTTCGTCGACTGCGACCCGTACGGTTTCACCAACATCTACCGCACGCTCAAGGTGGGCTCGGGCAACGCGGCGCACACCAACCGCTTCTTCTGCGTGCCGCAGGCCCGCTTTCTCGGCGTCACCCCGCAGGACATCGTCGACTTCGGTCTCGAGGACGCAACGCACCCACTTACCGCCACCGACATCAAGCGGGCGCAGGACGCGCTTCACAACGATCCCTTCATTATGGCCAACCCAGCGTGGATCGCCGCCATCAATCAGCTCTTGCACATGGGCGTGCGCGCCGAGCAGCAGGCGCTGGCCAAATGGGGCCTCAACTATGTGATCGACGACTATCTGCCGAGGAAGCTTGCAGATGAGACGAGCTTCTTGCCGTAAGACATAGAGGTGCTGATGGATCCGTTTCTCGCCGCCGCGATTGAGGAGGCCCGCAAGGGCGTGGCCGAGGGCGGCATTCCCATCGGCTCGGTGCTGGTGATCGACGGCAACATCGTGGGGCGCGCGCACAACCGGCGTGTGCAGAAAGGCAGCGCCATCCTGCATGCGGAGATGGATGCCATCGAGAACGCGGGGCGCTTGCAGGCCGCCGACTACCAGCGTGCGACGCTCTACTCGACGCTGTCGCCGTGCGACATGTGCTCAGGCACGGCGCTGCTCTAGAAGATCCCGCGGATCGCCATCGGCGAGAACCGCACCTTTCAAGGGCCGGAGGACTATTTGCGCCAACGCGGCGTCGAGCTGACCATCGTCGACAGCCCGGAGTGCGTAAAGCTGATGACCGATTTCATCGCCGCCAAGCCCGAGCTGTGGAACGAGGACATCGGGGTGTAAGCCGGTGTGTCGAGAAGCGAGCGAGCTCTGTGAGCGTTGTCGGCGTTGATGATCGTCGACGCTTCCGAGTGCGTTGAGCATAGGCACGAGCTCATCGCCGCAAGCCCGAGCCGTGCAACGAGGATATTGGGGTTTTAGTGGGAAAGCAGATCTCGGAGAGAGATACGGCTTGCAACGGCCGCGTCAGCGACCGCCACGTCCAGCGCAGCGCGAGACGGGATAGTCGCTTGAGGTCCCCCCTCCGGCCACGTCTTCGGTCTCGGCAGACCCGCGGTCCGCGTAGAGGCGGCGGCGATTGCGCAACAGCGCCGTCACATCCTCAGCGGGCCGAGGGCGCGCAAAGTAGTAGCCTTGCCCTTCTCGACAGCCCCAGCTCTTCAGGAGCGCGAGCTGGTCGGCCGTCTCGATGCCCTCGGCGACGACCCCGAGGTCCAGCTCTCGCGCCAAGCCGAGTGCGGCTCTGACGATCGCCCGGTTTCCCTGCACGGTCCTCAGATCCGAAACGAAGCTCTGCGCAATCTTGATGCGGTCGACGGGGAACCGCCGCAGGTAGTCGAGCGAGGAATAGCCCGTGCCGAAATCGTCGATGGCGATCCTGACACCCTGATCGCGCAGTCTCTGCAGGGTCTCGCCGTGGCGGTGGGATGCATCGATGAGAACGGTTTCCGTCAGCTCGAGCTCGAGCCTGTTCGGCGGCAAGCGGGCCTCCGCCAGCGCGCTTGCGAGGTCCTTCTCAAGCTCGTGCGGCGTCTTGAACTGCAGCGCCGAAATATTGATCGCCACGAAGCCGGGGTCGACCTGCATGTCGATCCACGCCCTGGCCTGGCGGCACGCCTCCCTCATCACCCAGCGTCCGAGCTCAATGATCAGTCCGGCGCGCTCGGCAGCGCGGATGAACTCGTCGGGGCCGGTCAGACCTTTGCTCGGATGCCTCCAGCGCACGAGCGCCTCGAGCCCCATGATGTCGCCGCTCTCAAGGTCGACCTGCGGCTGGTAGAAAAGCGCCAGCTGCCCGGCCGCTATTGCTGTGCGCAGCTCGGTCGCAAGCAACACGCGGGCCTTGACCTCGCGGTCCATCTCATCGGTAAAGAAGCGGAAGGTCTCGCGGCCTTCCGCCTTGGCCCGGTAGAGCGCGACGTCGGCATGCGTGAGCAGCGACTCTGCATCTGGAGAGTCCGGCCCATAGAGGGCGATGCCGACACTGGTCCCGCTGCGGATCTCGTTGCCTTCGATGAAATACGGCTCTCGCAGCACCTTGAGCAGCTTCTCGGCCAGCACCGCTGCGTCCTCCGGGTCGGCCAGATCCGAAACGATCACGGCGAACTCGTCTCCGCCGAACCGCGCCACGGTATCAATGTCCCGCACGCAGCCCTGCAACCGTATGCCGACCTCCTTGAGAAGACGGTCACCGACTCTATGGCCCAGCGTGTCGTTGATGTCCTTGAAGTGATCGAGATCGAGGTAAAGCACGGCGAGATACCGTTCGGAGCGGTTTGCCCCGGCGATGGCCCGCACCAGCGCCTCGACGAAAACGCGGCGGTTCAGGAGGCCGGTCAACGCGTCATAACAGGCCATATCGAGGATCGTTGCCTCGGCCTTCTTGCGCTCGGTGATGTCCCACAGAGTCGCGAACAAGCGCTGCCTCCCGCGGAACATGCCGCTCTGAAGCGAGACCGCAGCCCAGAACAGGTTGCCGTCGCGCGTCCGGCAGTGCCAGTCGAACTCGGTGGCCTCGTCCGTCAGGTTGAGGTGCCGTTCCCTGAGCGCGTGCTCGAGCGTGTAGGGCGGCTCCCCGGTCGAGATCATGCCGATGTCGCCGCCTACGAGCTCATCGCGGCTGTAGCCGAACATCCGGCACCCGGACGGATTGACCTCGACGAACTTGCCGGTATCCGGTTCTGTTACGAATATGCACTCGCGCACGGTGGAGAAGATCGCCCTGAAATTCTCCTCGCTTTCGCGCAGCGCCCGCTCGGCGCGCACGCGCTCGGTGACGTCGCGAAAGAACCAGGCGCGCCCAAGATACTTTCCATTCTCGTCGTAGAGCGGAACGCTGTCGCGATCGAAGATCCGCCCGTCATTCAGCTCCAGCTTATCGTGTGCCGACTCTGCGTGATTGGTGTAGAGATAGTGGACACGCGCCAGGTAGGCGTCGGGGTCCTTCAGCTGCGAGGACAAATACTTGAGCCACGGCGCATTGTCGGGTGCTTCCATGATCCCCTTGGGAATCCGCCACATCTCCATAAAGACGTGATTGTAGGAGATGATCCTCAAACCTGCGTCAACGATGAGGATTCCCTCCAAGGAGCATTCGACCGCCGTCGCCCCGAGAGCGCGTGACAGGCTGAGCTCCTGCTCCATTCGCTTGAGCTTGGTGATGTCCTGATTGACACCGTAGGTCTTGATCGTTCTGCCGCTCTCGTCCTGGAGCACGCGAATCTTCACGGCCATGACCCCCGTCTCCCCGTTCGCATAGAGAAAGCGATGCTGGAGCTCGCGGCTGTAGTTGGGATCTGTGGTCTCGAGCGCGATCTGCAGCTCGCCGGCGACGCAGGGGATGTCATCAGGACAGACGAAGCGCTCGGCGTACTCGGCAGGGGTCATCTGGTAGCCGCCCACCTCCTCTGCGGTGGTGCCGAAGATTGCGTAGAACATGTCGTTGAATGTGAAGAGGTTCGAGGCAACGTCGAACTCCCAGGGTGCAGCGCGCCTCAGCGCCAGCGCGTTGGCGAGCTGCATCTCGCTCTTCTTGAGGCTTGCCTCCGTTTTCTTGCGCTCTGAAATGTCGTGAATGATGCCGCGATAGCCGACGACCCGGTGCGCATCGCACACCGGCGTGATGTTCGCCTCGACCTCGATCTCGGCGCCGTCCTTGTGCAAGACGGCCGTCTCGATCCCGCAGATAGGTTCTCTGCTCCCTGCGGCTTCGAGCATTCGGTCGGCGAGGATCTCTGCCTCGGAAGGCGGCAGCAGCCGGGAGAACGCCTGCCCAAGAACCTCCTCGGGCCGGTAGCCAACGACCCTGTGCACTGCGGGGCTCACATAGGTCAGGCACCCGCGGCTGTCCGTCTCCCAGATGAGATCGGACGTCGATTCGACGAGGTCGCGATAGCGCTTCTCGCTTTCCGCCAAGGCAAGCTCTGCCTTGCGGCGCTCGGTAATGTCGAGCACGGTGCCGACAGAGCGCACGGGACGGTCGGCATCGTCGTAGTACGTCCTCCCGCGTGTGTGGATGTACCTGATCGTACCGTCGTCCATGACGACACGGAGATCTATGTCGTGGATCTGGTGATTGGCGACGGAATCGACGTAGTTCTTGTCGAACGCCCCGCGGTCGTCGGGGTGGATCCGCTCCAGCAGCGCTTCATAGGACGGAACGAAAGTCTTCGGGTCGACGCCAAAGATCCGGTAGGTCTCGTCCGACCAAACGGCGCGTCTGGTCGCTATGTCGAAGTTCCAGCTGCCGAGATGAGCGATCGCCTGCGTCTCCCCCAGCGACGATTGCGGCGCCCGCAGGTGGTGCTCTGCATCCTCATGCTGAGCGGCCTCGCCTGAGGCGGAGACAGGCGCGCTGGCGGCAAGCTGAAGATGTTGTCTTTGAGGACTGCTTCTCATCGCAAGGGGTTGGCATCGCAATTTCAGTTTGGTCGCTGCGAGCGACGCAGGCTGGGCAGGCCCTTGAAGCGACATTCGGATCGCGTGCTCGCCTCAAGGCTGCTTTGGCCGCGGCCACATCCGAACGCCTCGCAGAATGAAATCCGATTAAAGAGTATCGGGCTCAAACAATTCGCACCGGGTCCGGTACGATTAGCTTTTAATGCGGAGCAAATTGTACGCGACAGGCGAGAGGCGCGAGGTACGGTCGTGCCTGCCGCTCAAATCCCGTGGTCGGCTTTGCCTCATTTCCGCCGTGCGCGTCAGTCGGGTCTTGAGGCCGGAGCAGCCGTCGTCGCTAGCGCTCAGCCCACAGATCATAGTCGTCGGCGTGAGTGATGCGGGCCTTGACGATGTCGCCTGGCTTCAACTCGGTGTCGCCGTTCAAGAAGACCGAGCCGTCGATCTCGGGCGCATCGAACTTGGAGCGGCACAGAGCGCCGTCGGCGTCGACCTCGTCGACGATAACGTCGATCTCGCGGCCGACGAAGCTTGCCAGCCGCTCAGCACTCACCTCCTTGGCCACTGCCATGAAGCGGTGCCAACGCTCCTCTTTCACGGCGTCAGGCACGGCGCCGGCCAAGTCGTTGGCTGCAGCACCCGCGACCGGCTCGTAGCGGAAGCAGCCCGTCCGCGCGAGCTTGGCCTCGCGCAGGAAATCCAGCAGCATTTCGAAGTCCGCTTCCGTCTCGCCGGGAAAGCCGACGATGAAGGTGGAGCGGATGGCGAGGTCGGGGCAGACGCCGCGCCAGCGCGCAATGCGCTCAAGCGTCTTCTCCGCAGCAGCCGGACGGCGCATGGCCTTCAACACGGACGGCGATGCATGCTGAAAGGGGACGTCGAGGTAGGGGAGGATCTTGCCCTCGGCCATGAGCGGTATGACATGATCGACGTGCGGATACGGGTAGACGTAGTGCAGGCGCACCCACGCGCCGAGCTCGCCCAGCGCCGCGCACAACTCCTGAAACCGCGCCGGCAGCGGCTGGCCTTTCCACGGGCTCGTCGCGTACTTGAGGTCAACGCCGTAGGCGCTCGTGTCCTGGCTGATGACCAGGAGCTCCTTGACGCCGGCCTGCACCAAGCGCTCAGCCTCGACCATGACGTGCGCGGAGGGACGGCTCGCAAGAGCGCCGCGCAAGCTCGGGATGATGCAGAACGAGCAGCGGTTGTTGCAGCCTTCCGAGATCTTCAAATACGCGTAATGGCGCGGCGTGAGGCGCAGCCCCTCGGGCGGCACCAAGTCGACATAAGGGTCATGCAGCGGCGGCACGGCGTCATGCACGGCGCCCACGACCTGCTCGTACTGATGCGGGCCGGTGACGGCGAGCACGCCGGGGTGCGCGTCGCGGATGCGCGCTTCCTCCACGCCCATGCACCCGGTGACGATGACGCGGCCGTTCTCGGCCAGTGCCTCGCCGATCGCCTCGAGGCTCTCGGCCTTGGCTGAATCGAGGAAGCCGCAGGTGTTCACCACGACCACGTCGGCACCCGCGTAGTCGGGCGCGACCAGATACCCCTCAGAGCGCAGCTTGGTGAGGATGCGCTCTGAATCGACGAGCGCCTTGGGGCAGCCGAGCGAGACGAAGCCGACCTTTGGGGCGGGCTCGTGCGCGCTGTTGCGCTTGGGCGAGGCTCTGGTTCTTGACGCCGACATGCTCATGGCGCGCGCTCCTAGCACGGGCGCGCGGTCCGCGCGAGCCTCAGCGCAGAAACCACCCGAAAGCGGCTTCTGACACGGGGGTCGGGCGCGGACGCCGTCAAGTGCACTCCCGGCTCAAATTCGTACGCTCTAAGCCTAGAGGCCGACCGCACCCTTTGCGAGACTGAGAGAGAGTGGCGCACCC
>Ga0307444_1000722_pt1 | contig 15186 bp, 13 predicted proteins | sample SalMarSW160340MG_FD_202145 | JGI IMG/M metagenome (GOLD analysis project Ga0307444, IMG submission 202145) | Salt marsh sediment microbial communities from the Plum Island Ecosystem LTER, Massachusetts, United States - SW1603-40 | ecosystem: Environmental > Aquatic > Marine > Intertidal zone >... | reverse complement strand
GCTCCATCTGAAACAACCTGTCCTGAGCTGTAACAAAGCCCTGTGCCATAAGGGCATCTTCAATGTTGTTTGCATAAATGTAAGCCATGCCTTTATCATCACGTAAAACGGTGACCGGCTCCTTTAATCCAGAAAGATGTAGGGTCCCTTCCTTTTGAAACCTGTTCAGGAAAGAACAGCCAGTGAAATGAATAGTAACAATGATTAGAAGTAAAAAAATCAATTTTCTTAGTGTATTCATGACAGACCTCCCTGTTTCAATTACTCAACAATTTAATCTGCTTACGCTCCACTGCACTTGAATTTATTTCAAGAAAAAACTTATAATTTCTGAAGCAAAAGGAGAGTAGATTAAAAGACAGCCCTTTGCACTCGTATCAGAGAATACTTAGGATATTTATAAGGGAAACGCTATTGAAAATTTTCTAATATTTTGTTCCATAATCCCTGTGCTTTCAGTATCGCTTCACAGATTTCTCTCACAGCTCCGGCTCCACCTTTTGCAGAGGTGATCATGTCTGCATGCTTGATGACGGTTTCATGGGCATCAGCTACAGCAATGGAGAGCCCAACCCTTCTTAAGAGTGGAAGGTCGATTAAATCATCACCAACAAATGCAATTTCTTCAGACAGGAGGCCTGTCTTCTTCAAGATGAGTTCCAGTACCGAAGTCTTTTCATGAATCCCATCGAATACGAGAGAAATACCCAGATTTGTACACCTGTGATACAAAGCTTTTGACGTTCTACCAGTAACAATTCCAACCTTTATACCCGCTTCCATAAGCAGCCTTATACCCAGGCCATCCTTTACATTAAATATTTTCGTTTCTGTGCCGTTGTCGTTATAAATGATTGAACCATCAGTAAGGACACCATCAACATCAAGAAGCAGGAGCTTGGTGTGCTTAAGCTTGTTTATATCCATCTGTTTATCCTTTACATTTTATCGTTAGTGTAATTGTCCTTTATAAAAAACTCCTGAGAGGCAGAAAGGAGATTTTAATGAGCCTCAGGCGCATTAATCCAATTCTTTCTGGCTCATTATCATAATCAGGGCATCATCGCTTTTGTAATAATCGGGAATTTTTCCAGTTATTTTCATGCCCAGACTTTCATAAAAAGCTATTGCTCCACTGTTTTTTGACCTCACCTCGAGCCATAATTTTTTCCGAGCATATTTTAGAGCATGCATGAACAACATCCTGCCAAAACCCTTCATTCGGTATGTGCGTTTAACCGCAGTGGAATGGATATGGCCACCTCTATCAAATAGTATGTATCCCACAATATCGTCTTCTGTTTCTATTACACAAAATGTATCCGGGAAACTGTTTCCATAATTTAGAAAAGTTTGTTTTGAATAGGCTGTCTTTGGAAATGCCTGCTCCTCAATGTTAGTTATTTGATTGATATCCTCATGTTTAAATTTCCTAATCGTGGCAAGAGGTTTTTCATCCATTTGGCAGCAGTGCGAATTTTTATTCAAGGCTTTTCCTTACGTATTTAAATGAGTGAGTTTGTATCTTATCCTTAACACACCATTGTCAAAACTCACTGAAACTATTTGAAACTCACCAATTTTTCCTGTTGAATTGACATGAATACCACTGCAGGGGCAGGCGTCATAATCTCCAATTTTGACAATTCTAATGTCACCATCTACATTTCGCGGCAAACGCTCTATATTGTAGTTCTTTTTCGATTCTTCTTTAGTTATATACTCTTGGGTAACTACCATATCAGCATGAATAACATTATTCACAGTTTTTTCGATTTGTCTCATTTCTTGCTCAGTTAAAGGACGATCAAAATAATAATCACATTTTGATTTTTTCTTTTCAATATGGGATCTAAAACAGCGACCACAGGAAAAGATTCTGACCATTGTCTGGTTCAGGATATGCTCTGCTGAATGCATTTTTGGATCAATTTCTTTTTTCATGAAGAAGGGTTCAAAAACAAAAGTATCGTTTCGCTTCAGAGTTTGTTCAAAGAGATAAAAATGTACAGATTGAGTGAGTTTTCAACGAATTTTTTATTTTCCTCTCATAAATTCCTTTATTTCTTCAAGTGAAGGAATCCCTTTACGTGCCCCTATTTGCGTGCATTTGATGGCAGAGGCAACCGAGGCAAAACGCATGCATTTCTGCATATCCCACCCCTGAAGCAGTCCATAGATATATGCTCCATGATACACATCACCAGCTCCAGTGGTGTCCACTACATCAATGGAAAAGGCCTTCTGAAAATAGATTGTTTTACCACTCAATCCAATGCTTCCTTTTGAACCACGTGTTATAATTACCTCTTTTGGGCCTAACTCATGAAGGGCTCTGAGTGCTTTTTCAGGAGGTGCAATGTCTCCCACCAGAGGTTCCGCAAATCTTTCTGAAGCGATCAGGATATCCACCATTGCCATCAATTCCCGGGAACCTTCCCTCATTGTTCCGGCATCCATAACTATTGTAAGCCCCATATGTTTGGCCTGTTGTGCTGCCTCTTGAGCCGCTCCGATCATCAGGCTGTCCAGGTGCAGGATTTTGGCCTTTGAAAAAGGGCTCAGGTTCACATCACGTGGTCTTAGGTGGGGAACACTTCCCCTATGCCAGAAGATCGTTCTGTTTCCATTTTCTGTTATTGCAATAAAGGCAAACTGAGACGTATAACCAGGAGTAATCTTTAATAAGGTGGAATCCACTTTTTCCTTTTTAAGCTCCTTTACTATTTCAATACCACGTGAATCGTCAGATATAGATCCTAAAAAGGATGTTCGTATGCCCAGGCGGGAAAGAGTAACAAGGGCGGTAGAAGCAGGCCCCCCACATTGAATGTGGAGGTCCATGAGTTCGCACTTGCTGTCTTCCTCGGGATAGATACTCACTCTTCCTAAATAATCAAGACATGCCTGACCAAGCCCAATTACCTGAATATCTTCAAAAATGAGAATTCCCCTTTCTCTAATGTGCAGGATAGCATCACATTCGCATTTCCTTCAATGTAGCATGCCAAAAGACTAATCAAAAAACAAGGATGAATTACTGTGAGTAAAAAGACAAGAGATTCCATTCAAACAGCGTCACTGTGATCAAAATACTATATCAATCAATAAAATGGATCTCTGGCTAATAGATGTATGATAATGAGAGATAATGAATGCCAAAAATGAGGTTGAGATTTCATTGTACCTATAATATCCTTGTATATAAACTCAGGAGGCTTTTTTTAGGCTACACGGAGGATTTGTTCATGGCCAAGAAACCGACCTATGAAGAATTGGAAAAAAAGGTCAGGGATTTGCAGAAAGAAGCTGCCAAGCGCAAGAAGGTAGAGGGAGCTCTTCGAAAATCGACAAGGCGCCTTGGAATTTTGATTGATTTTGTCCCTTACCCCATAGAGATACTTACTGTTGATGGGCGTGTGTACTACCTGAATCATGCCTTTACCGAAATGTTTGGGTGGACTCTGGATGAATTAGAAGGAAAATTTGTTCCGTTTGTTCCTCCAGAACTTAACCAAGAGACTGCCAATAATTTTAAACGGCTTTTGAAAAAAAAGGTATTGCAGCGTCAAGAAACAAGGCGTCTTACCAAGGATGGTCGTATTCTAGATGTATCTATGAGGGCGGTGTGCCATTCTGAATATGGCGATGAACCAGCCCTGGAACTTATAATCTTTAGGGATATTACACAGGAAAAAAGGATAGCCCGCATCAATGAGGCACTGCTTCGTATAAGCATGGCGCTCCCTGCATATCCTGATTTAGAGGATGTTCTGGATTATATTAGCAGTGAGATTAAACTCCTTTTGAATGTAGATGGAGCTATTGTCATATTGCTTGATGAGGAGAAGAAGGAGCTCTTTTTTTTAGGAACGGCATATGAAGATAGCGCAACTCAAAAGAGGGCAAAGGAGATTCGTTATCCTGCAGATAAAGGTGTATCAGGGAAAGTCATCGAAACCGGTGAACCTATCATCGTTCCTGATACCTCAAAAGATCCGAATTATTATTCCGTGGTGGATGAGCAACTTGGATATAATTCCCGTACTATGCTGGATGTGCCTTTGAGAAGCAGTGATCGAATTGTTGGAGTTTTATGTGCCATTAATAAAAAAGAAGGAGTCTTTGATAATACAGATGTTGATCTATTAAGTATGATAGGAGGGACCGTTGCACTTTCCGTTGAAAATGCCAGAGTTTCTAATGAGCTAAAGAAGGCATACAAGGAGGTTACAAGTCTAAATAGGGCGAAAGACAATGTTATCACCCATCTATCCCATGAATTAAAAACACCTGTTGCGGTCCTGGCTAGCTCTTTAAATATACTGACAAGGAAATTGTCAGCTCTTCCTGAAGAGACATGGAAGCCATCCATAAAAAGGGCCCAAAGAAACCTCGATCGCATAAAGGACATTGAGTACGAAGTGGAAGATATCATGCGGGACAAGCAACACAAGACCTATGGTCTTCTTTCCTTAATACTCGATCAATACACCGATGAATTGGAAAGCCTTATTACTGAAGAGGCAGGAGATATTCATATAGTTGAACGTGTTAGAAAGCGTATTGAAGAAATATTTGGGCCTAAGGAGATGGTACAAGAAGAAATTATTTTAGCTGAATATGTCAAGGAAAGACTTGAACACAACAAACCTTTTTTTTCACACCGTCATGTTGAAATTATTCACAACCTCGTTTCTACACCACCCATATATATGCCTTTAGATCCTTTGCAAAAGGTGATTGATGGTTTGATAAAAAATGCCGTGGAAAATACTCCTGATGAGGGGAAGGTAGAAATCATTGTCCAAAAAAAAGGAAAAGGTTCTGAGTTGTTGGTTCATGACTTTGGGGTTGGCATTATAGAAGAATCTCAGAGGCGGATTTTTGAAGGTTTCTTTACAACACAGGATGCAATGGTCTATTCATCAAAAAGACCCTATGATTTTAATGCCGGGGGAAAGGGGGCGGACTTATTGCGTATGAAAATTTTCTCCGAGCGATATAATTTCAAGATAGATATGACGTCTTCAAGGTGTGGATTTATACCCAAAGAGAGTGATATTTGCCCTGGCAGGATAAGCATTTGTACCTTTTGCAAAAAAAAGGAGGATTGTTATCATTCAGGTGGGACTATTTTCTCTTTGTACTTTCCACCCGCTCCGAAACGAATTCGGTCCTCAGAGGCTAATGAGTAAAGTAACTCAAAAATGAAAGAAATTAAACTCCTGAGGGCGTTAATAACTATTTCAGAGAATAGGAGATACGCATGAGCATGGGAATGTCTTTTTTTAACCATGCCCTCACAAAGACGAGTCGGAAGGCCGCTTCACACCAGTGCACACGTACAGAGTTCCTAGAAGACAATGACGAGGTGCTCGTGCACAGGGTGTGAAGCGGCACACTGATGCCCCTGTTAGAGGGCATGGTTAAAAAAAGACATTCCCATGCTCATTTACCAAGCACATGCTTGTTATATAAGGCATTAATTACAATGGAGGCTTTAGATGAAATATCGTGAACTGATCGTTGAAAGAGAGGGACCTTTGGTCACGGTGACGCTGGACGGACCGAATCCATTAAACACCCTATCTGTGCGTATGCTCAGGGAGCTCAAAGAAGTCGCTTTAAGCTTTCAGGATGATCCAGGTATCCGTGTTGTTATCCTGACAGGAGCTTCAGGTGTTTTCAGTGCAGGCTTGGACCTTAAAGACCCAGAGGTGCAAAAAATGGTGCGTGGGACTATGGATGAACGGCGAGAGCGTGTTATATTAGGACCACGTGCCTGTCGTGCATGGGAAGAAACGGAGCCGGTTACCATTGCAGCTATCGAGGGATTTTGTGTGGGAGGTGGGGTTTCACTCGTAATTTCTTGTGATTTTCGCATCATAGGACAGTCTGCATTCATGCGTATACCTGAGATTGAACTGGGATTAAATTATAGCTGGGGTTCCATTCCTCGATTGATCCATCTTATAGGGCCTGCTAAGACCAAGCAAATGATCCTATTGGGTGAGCAGGTGCCAGCAAAAAAATGTCTGACATGGGGTCTTGCTGAAGAGGTGGTTTCGGATGGATCAACCATGGAAACTGCAATAGCTTTCGGTAAGAAGATTCTCAAAAAACCGCCTATACCTGTTTCTATGACAAAACAGGCCATAACCACTATAAGCGCTGCTCTTGATAGGGCAGGTATCTATATGGACGCAGATCAATTTCTTCTTTCTACCTACTCAAAGGATCATGAGAGAGGGCTTACCGCTTTTTTGGATAAAAAACGTAACAATAGTTTTTGATCAAACCTACAAAAACTCTCAAAATATGGGTATGCCTTATTAAACATTACATAGTTTACCCAAAAAAATACATAGTGCGACTCGGCTTTTGAACGTTCGTAAATGGTTATGTATAGCTAAGGAGAAATAATGTACGATTATGTTATTATTGGATCAGGTTTTGGAGGAAGTGTTTCCGCATTGCGGTTGGCTGAGAAAGGTTACAAGGTAGTAGTTTTAGAGAAAGGCAAACGCTATGGTACGAAAGACTTTCCTCATACCAATTGGAATCTTCGTAAAAATTTGTGGATATCTCAGTTAGGGCTTTATGGTATCTGGGTTCTTTCGTTACTCAAACACGTTTTTATTCTTCATGGCACTGGTGTTGGTGGCGGAAGCCTTAACTATTGCAACCAGCTCCTCGTGCCGCCAGATGAGGTTTTTAAGAAGCCGGAATGGGGACCGGGCGACTGGAAGGCGAAATTAGCACCTTTTTATGATCGAGCTAAGCAGATGCTAGGAGCAACCCCCTGTCCTCAGATAGGTAAGGCGGATGAAATTTTGGCGGAAATTGGAAAAGAAATCCGCAGGGAAGATACTTTCCATATCAATGAGGTAGGTGTTTTCTTCGGCGAACCGGATAAAACGGTACCCGATCCTTATTTCAATGGGGAAGGCCCGGAAAGAACTGGTTGTACTTTCTGCGGTGCATGTATGATTGGATGCCCAGTTGGTGGTAAAAATACACTTGATAAAAACTACCTTTATCTGGCAGAAAATAAGTATGGTGTTGCGATTTATCCTGAAACGGAAGTCATCGGCGTTCGTCCTTTCAATGAAGGCTATGAAGTTCTTAGCAGAAAATCGACTGGTTTCCGTCACCCAAAAAAAATCTTCCAAGCTCATGGTGTTGTGTTCAGCGGGGGAGTCATGGGATCTGTCAAATTACTCATGGAGTGCAAAAGTAAAAGCCTGCTGCCCAGACTTTCTGATCAATTGGGTAACTTTGTCCGTACCAACTCTGAAGCTTTGCTTAGTGTAAAAGCCAATGATAAGCACGCGGATTATTCCGATCAAATCTCAATTACATCAGGGATTTATCCAGATGAAAGTACTCATGTCGAAGTTGTGCGGTTTAATAAAGGCTCGGATGTTCTGGGGATTTTGGCAACATTACTTACTGATGGCGGCGGTCGCATGCCTCGCTGGGTGAGATTTATTGGTAATGTATTGCAACATCCATTAAAGTTTTTGAAATCCCTTTGGATCTTTGGCTGGGGGGCGCGGACGCCTATTCTGCTAGTTATGCAGACATTAGAGAATAACATTCGTTTTGATTATAAGCGTCGTTGGTGGCGTTTGGGTAAACGAAGCATGAATTCTGAACTTATGCCTGGATCTAAAAAAATACCATCATATATTCCCATCGCCAACGAGATTGCGAGGCGTATGGGTGAAAAAATAGACGGTCAACCCATGAGTGCATGGCCAGAAGTTCTTTTCGACGTCCCAACCACAGCCCATATATTAGGCGGAGCTGTGATGGGCGAAACCCCTGAAAAAGGAGTAGTAGATTTTACTGGGGAAATCCATGGTTATCACAATCTCTACATTGTGGATGGCTCCAACGTACCTGTTAATCTTGGGGTGAATCCGAGCCTAACTATTACCGCAATGGCAGAATATATTATGTCGCAAATGCCTAATAAATAGGCAATGTTTTGAGAGGGAGGCAGTAAGGATTTCATGGGATTAATAGATTTTATATAAGGAGGATAAATCATGTATCAAGCCGGGACCAAAGAATGGGATGAGAATTATGCCAGGCTGGTTGAAGAAAGAAAAAAATCGGAGCCCCAACCTTACATCATTGGTACACCTGAATGGGCCTCTGAATTCGAAAATAAGATACAAGGGGATGACCGATACAAGGCCGCCGCAAGGACCTGGGAGGGATCAGTGGTTCTGGTCTTTAAGGCAAATCCTGAGGCCGGATTTGAAGACGATGTTTTTGTTTTCATGGATCTATGGCATGGCGAATGCCATTCATCAAGAATCGTCCCTGCTGAAGTTGGAAGAACCGGGGATTATGTGCTTGAAGCCGAGTATGAGCGATGGAAAAAGATATTGAGAAAAGAGCTTAACGTGGTTAAAGAGATCGCTACTTTGAAACTGAAACTCGTTCCCTTCAACGTAAAGAAAGCGGCAAAGCTTGCGGCCGCTACTCAAGCGGCTATCAGGCTCGTGGCCCTTGCGGGTGAGGTAAGTGACAAATTTTCTGATGAATTGGAAGTAGAGGAATTCCAGTCGTTCAAGGCCATGTACAAGGACCTGAAGGCTCAATTTGGCATTTGAGCACAAAAGGTAGCTGTGCACAGGGTAAAGAGTACGGAGTAAAACGACATGACGCCACGCACTATGCGATGTAGGGAGGTGAAAAGATGTTTGGGTTGATGGGAAAAATTTTAAGAGTGAATTTAACAGATGGGAAAGTGCTCAAAGAAGAGATACCTGAAGAGATGGCAAGGAAATTTTTAGGTGGTCGAGGGTTAGCCAGTAAATATTTATTTGATGAAAATAGACCAGGAATAGATCCTTTAGGGCCAGAAAATAAGCTTATCTTTTTTTCCGGTCTCGTGACCGGAACCGCCTCTCCTAGTGCCAGCCGTTACAGTGTTGTTACTAAATCTCCTTTAACCAATATCTGGGCTCAGTCCAGTTCAGGCGGTAGGTGGGGTGTTGATCTTAAACAATCAGGTTATGATGGCATTATTTTCGAAGGTATTTCAGAGAAACCAGTGTATCTAGTTATTGATGATGAAGTGGCTCAAATTAAAGATGCAACTGATTTGTGGGGGAAGAATGTTTCAGAAACGACTGGACTGCTTAAACAACAATTAGGTGAGACATTCAATGTTGCCAGTATTGGCATAGCTGGAGAAAATCTGGTTAGATACGCAGCAATTATGAATGATTTTCACCGGGCAGCTGGACGATGTGGCGTGGGCGCTGTAATGGGCTCCAAGAGATTAAAGGCTATTGCAGTGAGGGGATCAAGAAAAATCCAAATTGCCGATGAAAGGGCCTTTAAAAAAGTAACTGATAAACAATTTGAACTTCTGGGTGAATCTATCTTAAGTGCAGGCTTAGAGGCATACGGGACAAACTTGGTTTTGGATATGGTCAATGTCTGTGGGGGCTTGCCAACCAGAAACTGGCAGACTGGAGTCTGCTCGTTTGTTGAGAAGATAAATGGAGAGGCCTTGAGTGAAAAGGTCTTGGTACGCCCAGTGGGTTGCTTTGCCTGTCCAATCAAATGTGGCCGGGATTCAGAAATCAGAAAAGGCCCGTATGCTGGGCAAAAAGGTGAGGGCCCGGAATACGAAAGCGTCGGAACTTTTGGGGCAATGTGTGATATCTCCGACCTTGAAGCAATTACAATGGCTCATTATCTCTGTAATGATTATGGTCTGGATACTATTTCAACTGGCAGTACGATTGCTTTTATAATGGAATGCTTTGAAAAAGGAATTATAACAAAGGGGAGTGTCGAAGGCATGGAAATATATTTTGGCAATTCCGATACCATGATACAACTTGTTCACAAAATTGCCAAACGGGAAGGCATTGGAGATTTATTGGCCGAGGGGACCAGACGAATTGCTCAAAGACTGGGTCAGGGATCAGAAAGATTTGCTATGAATGTCAAGGGCCTTGAACTGGCAGCATATGATTCAAGAGCCGCAAAGATTACTGGTCTTGCCTTTGCTACTGCCAATCGCGGCGGTGACCATATCACTGCCTATGTCCAGGGACCAACTTTTCTTGCCAGTCCCTTTCTGGTGATAGAGGAAAGTGAAATCAAGGATCCTCTAAAAGAAGATCCCGAGGAAGCGAAGGTAGTTAAAGATATGGAAGATGCTTTAACGGTTTTTGATGCAGCCGGATCTTGTAAATTCATGGGAATGTCTTTGGATGCCAAGGAATGGTCGGATATAATTGCAGCCCTTACTGGCTGGGAGTTTGGGGTCGAGGAATTTAGAAAAACTGGTGAAAGAATTTACAATTTGGAAAGAGTCTTTAATGTGAGAGAGGGGCTCACTCGAGCCGACGATACCTTACCAAAGAGATTATTGGAAGAGCCCCTTCCCGAAGGTCCGGCAGCAGGTCAAGTCAATAAATTAGAAATTTTTTTGGATCCTTACTATGAATTCCGCGGTTGGGATAAAACCACTGGCAAGCCAACCCCAGAGAAATTGAGAGAATTAGGGCTGAAAGAAATTATCAACCAAATTTATAAAGGTGAAAAATAGATGGAGTCTTATGCTGATAAACCCTGGCTGAAGAGTTATAAACTAGGGCCCTTTAAACTTAAAACCACCATTGAATATCCAAAAAAACCTCTCTTTACCATTTTAGACGAGGCAGCAGAGAAATTCTCAGGGAAGGATGCTTATTATTATTTTGGAAAACGAATGAAATATCGTGAACTAAAACGCCAGGTGGATACATTGGCAAATGCCCTTATTGCTCTTGGCATAGAAAAGGGAGACACAATAATCGTCTTTCTCCCAACGTGTCCTCAGTTCATCATTAGCGATTTTGCCATTCTTAAGACAGGAGCCATCCTTGTCCCTTGCAGCCCGCTCCTAAAAGCACCTGAATTAAGACACCAGATGCTTGAATCAAAAGCCAAAACAATCATTTGTTTTGATAAGCATCTTGGTCTGGTTAACTCAGCGAAAAGCGGAACAAGACTTAAGAATATTATTATCACTTCCTATGAAGATTACTCTCCTGCTGAAACGGAAGAAATAAGAGAAATACCAGGCACCTATCATTTTCGAAAATTGATTGCGGATCATGAGGCTAACGTTATAGATGCAAAAATTGATCCAACAGATGATCTAGCCATTCTGGCTTTTACTGGCGGATCAACAGGTGTGCCAAAAGGTGTCATGATAACACACTATCAAAGGCTAGCTAATATCCTTCAGGGACTTCCCTGGATGATGGCCCCTTTCCCCAACTATCAAGGGACTGCCTCCTCTTTGTTAGCGGTTCCCCTTTTTCATGCCTATGGGCATTATTTGATGCAGTCTAGCATCTATTGGGGACTAAGAGTGTTTTTGATTCCTGATCCCAGAGATACTACTATGATTGTTCAATTGATGAATGAATATCGTCCATTTTTGCTATTTATGGTTCCTACCCAGCTATTAAAGTTGGCTCAACCTGAAATAGAGATTAAACGAATGCCCGTGATGGTCATGTCAGGAACAGCTCCTCTTCCTGTGGAAGTAACTAAAAAAATTGAACAAAAAATAAAGATGCCCATCTCTGAAGGCTATGGGCTTACTGAAACTGGTCCCGCAACTCATATTAATATTTCTGCCTTTGCAAAAGTCACACGCTTTGCAACTTCAACCAAGCCTGGTATTGGGTTACCTATTCCAGATACTGAAGTTAAGCTGGTAGATCCCGATACAGGTAAAGAGGTTCCCTTTGGCGAGGTCGGTGAGATCTGGCTCAAGGGTCCCCAGGTAATGAAAGGTTACTGGCCGGATGCCGGCTCTGGACTCGAAGAAGGTGGCTGGTTAAGATCCGGGGATCTTGGTAAAATGGATGAAGATGGTTATTTCCATTTAGTAGATCGAATTAAGGATATGATCAATGTTTCAGGGATGAAGGTTTATTCTATAGAAGTCGACGAAGTTTTATTTAAACATCCTGCAGTAGAAGGAGTTGTAACCATTGGAATTCCTGATCCAGAGAGACCGGGTAGCGAAAGAATAAAGGCATTTATCAAATTGAGAGATAATTTTAAAGGAAAGATAGAGGCCCAAGAAATTATTGATTACTGTAAGGAAAAAATGGCCGCTTACGCTGTTCCCAAATTTATTGAATTTAAAGATGATTTACCATTAACCGTTGCTGAGAAAATATTTAAGCGCGCCTTAAGAGAGGAAGAGATTAAAAGAATGAAAGAAAAAGGGGAGATCTAATTTTATCCCCTTCATTGCTTTTCTAAGGGTAAAATATCCCTTTACCGTGATCTTCATCGCAAAACTATAAAAGTTCTAGAGGTATTGAATTCTCCTTGATGTAAGGGGAAAGGGATGAATAATAACTGTTTGTGCTATCCCATCTTACTTGATGATGAGCTCCTCTAGCTTTCGCTTGGGCACATGGTGAATATCTTTTTGGTCACGCCAGTACCGAATATCACCTCCGGGCTCAAGGTCTTCAAGAACGATGGTCTCTGCAGGTTTACCCAGGGCCACGACGAGCCGTATCATGAGGTGATCAGGGATATCCAGTTCTTGCCGAAGTTTTTCCTTTTGAATTGCCCCCAGCATGCACCCTGCAAGACCTTTTTCAACTGCACCCAGAAGAATTGTCTGTGCGGAAATACCGTCATCGCACCACCAGTTCTCTGTGATTGTCTTGTCTATAAGGATGACGATGTAGGCAGATGGACGCTGCCCGGGAGCAGGGCCAGCCCAATCCTTAAGGTATGCAGCCCAGGTCAGGCAGGGAAAGATGCGCTCATTTGTTTCAGGGTCAGAAGAAAGGATGTACTTAAGTGGCTGGCGGTTGGCAGCTGAGGCAGTGCATCTTGCAAGTGTCACCAGTTCAACCAAGGTATTCCGGGAGATGGCGTGCGACTCTTCAAAGCGACGATAACTGCGATTTCGAAAAACAAGGTCATGGAGATTGTTCATAACATTTCTCCTTTTTAGGGAGGCTTTTGTGTGAACGGTAAAATTTACTTTTAATTGACTATACTATAGGGTAATGCAGTTTGTGGGTCAAGAGGTTAGTATGCAGTCAGCCTACTGTGGGTTCACTCCTGAAGGCTTTTTTCCCCTTTGTCCAACAGTTTAAGCCTGAGCTTTAGATAAGCCTTCCCGGCCTTTTCGTCATCTGGTGAGATATCAAGGATCTTTTTATATGCTTGTAAGGCCAGATCAAGGTTACCTGTGCCTTCATGTATCTTAGCAAGCTGGTGAAGAAGATTGGTATTATTTGGTCTCAATTTTAGAGCTTCTTTGATTTCCTTTACAGCTAATTCATTTTTTTTCAATTTCAGGTAAACTAAAATCAAATACTGCCGTAACTCAAAGTTTTTCGGATTTTCTGCTACCCCCTGAATCATATAATGAGCTAATTGTTCAAATTCGTCCAGGGCTGTAAGATGGTTAAAAATGTAGCTATAATAAGCAATTTTTTTTGGGAAAAATTTGATCAGCTGTACGGCTTGATTAAAGGCAAGATCATTTCTTTTTTGTCTCTGATAGATATCAAAGAGTGCCTCCCTAGCCTGTGCGTCTTTTGGGTCAACTGTAACCAATCTCTCAAAGTAGTGGAGACCTTTTTGCAGATTTCCTTGCTCTGTCTCCAATACCCCAAGATTAAACAGTATAATTTTATTTTTCGGATCATGAGATACAATCTGTTTATAGATATTCCTTAAGGCTTCCTTATCACCTTCTTTTTCTGCTATATTAGCTAACAGTATGAGGGCCTCTAAATCATGAGGATTTTTTTTAAGGATTTCATTTACGTAGCGTTTTGCCTCCGTTAATTTATTCTTATTAAAAAGAGATTGCCCAAGCCTTAACCTGCCTTCAATATCATCCTTTTTTAACTCTAACGCCAAACGCAGGTATTCTTCAGCCAATTTTGGCTTACCCAGGTCATCATATATTGATCCTATATTGTAATAGAGGTTTGGATCTTTTTTGTCATATTTGGCTGCCTTGAGGTACCACTGGAGAGCCTTGTTTTTCTGAGAAGTCTGAAACAATAAATAGCCAATATTTTTCATGTATACTATTTTTTCATTTCTCGTTAATTGTGGAAGAATAATGGTATATTGTTCTACAGCCTCTTTTAGTCTCCCTTTTTTTTCAAGAAGCTCTGCGAGGCGAAGCCTGAGGTCCAGATCTTCAGGTGAATTGATAAGAACTTTTTTTAACGTAGCGACAGCCTTATTATAATAGTGTAGATGTTCATAGGCATCTAAAACTTTTTTCATAAGATTCAAACGCACCTTTCCCGATATAATCGGGGCGGGCATGTCTTCTTTTTCCTTCAGTATGCTCTCGATAATGTGGGCTCCCTCTTCCCACCTCTTTTGGGCCAGATATTCATCTGCAAGCCTCATCTTGATCTGAAAATTACCCTTTTCTTCTTTATAGGCTGTTTGTAAGAAATTTATCCTTTTTTGAGGATCTATTATCCTGTTTGCCTTTGTTAACCAATCTTCTAGCGAAGGAGCAATTACAAGACCTACCTCACCGATTTTATTATTACTGTGCTTTATTGTTATTGTGTAGGTATAGTGGCGAAACATGTCTTGGTTAGGAAGGAGTTTTGTTACCACTGTCTGCGTTTGAAGGGCATTCACATCAAAACTTTGAGAGTAAAGCCTTATTCCTTTATTAAAAAGGATTGATGTTGATATCTTCACTATCTTAAGGCTATCAGAGGGATGGATGTGGAGAATCTGACCAGGCGTGAGTCTTTTTTTTTCACCGTTATGTTCAATTATTATGTGTTTGAATGCGGGAACTGGATGGAGCAGCCTATTTAATGATATTTTAAAATAATTGCTACCAGGGCCACCAATAAGTAGATAAAGAAGTCCAGATAAAAAAAGAGCTACCACTATAAAGATAGCCCTTTTCTTTCTTTTCTTTTTCCAGCGAATGGTCTCCTCTTTAAACAATTAGCTTCCTTTCCTTCGTCTATTTGTTCTGACGCCACCCCCTTCCGATATCTGACCACCCCATATTAAAAGAACAGGGCTTGCTACATAAATAGAAGAATACGTGCCAGCCAGTATACCAACAAAGAGGGCAAAAGCAAAATCGTGGATCACGCCACCGCCTAAGATAAGAAGGGA
>Ga0307444_1000720_pt1 | contig 15217 bp, 5 predicted proteins | sample SalMarSW160340MG_FD_202145 | JGI IMG/M metagenome (GOLD analysis project Ga0307444, IMG submission 202145) | Salt marsh sediment microbial communities from the Plum Island Ecosystem LTER, Massachusetts, United States - SW1603-40 | ecosystem: Environmental > Aquatic > Marine > Intertidal zone >... | reverse complement strand
GATTTTTTTTAAATTATCCTTAAGATTTGCTGATATTTCATCTGCAACCTCAAATAGCATGAACAAACTATTCATTAATTCTTTTGTGCTTCTAACTTTAAATCCGAATAAATTTAATTCCTTTGAGAAATCCAACGCTTTTTTCAATTCATTAGGTGTAAAAATATCTTCCCTATCAAACCTATTTACAATGTAGATTTTGAGATAAAGGTCTTTAACTTCTTTGAGTTTACTCAAAATAAGTTGCTTTTCTTCATCATTCTTATTTATAATAGCTTTCCAATGTAGTAATCCCCATAGTATCTTTTGTTTCTTTCTGGGTAACTCATTAATTATTCGTAACAATGGTTCAATTCGTGCATTGTATATGAAAGCATCTGTGTTTTGTAATCGATTAACAATGAAACCAGTCAAAGTATCAAGATTCTCCCAATGTAAGAAGATTTCAGCAATATATTCTACCGATTCTTCAGTAGTAAAATTATTCTCACTAATGTACTTGAGTACTAGTACACGTTCAATAGAGAACCCATCGATTTCTTTATGAGTCATTTTAAACAATAAGAAAATATTTTGAAAAGTATTAAATATTTGCTAGAATAGATTTCTCTGTTCACCAATCTCTTGCTTTATTTTATTGAATTATTTTTTTGAGACAACCAAAAAACCTCTAAAGAATACAGGAACCCCGAGACTACTTCATCTACAGAAGAATGATGAGAATAAAGGATCTGGTCTCTTCCTCTTTCTTAATGATAGAGCGAGGAGAATAAGTAGGAATCCAGTCGTGTTAAGATTATTTAATAAATTTGTTTCATTATTGATTTGTGTTTCTACAACATTTCCTTCTCTTAATGGATACAAGTCTATTGAACTAGAGGCACCATCAAGTGAATATTCTAGTTCTTCAAGATCATCCCAGAAGTTCCCTGTTTTCATATATGCATCATACCATTGATTCCCCTCTCCTTCATCTCTCCCTTGTGTTTGACCTGTTCTGCTACTATTAATGAAATCATTTTGATATATCCAGTTATTTCTACAATTTTCATCCAAAAACAACCCTCTCTTCCAGTTATCTTTAAACAAATTGAAGTTTAGCAAACTTCCTTCTACTCCAATCATCCTCATCCCCCATATTCCATTTTCTTCTATTGTGTTATTGAGTATAACAGTTCCTTCTGTTTCCTCTAGATGTATTCCTTCTTCACCATTTCTTGAACATTCATTCTTCTTAATTATAGCTAACTCTGTCTCAAAAACACACATTCCTCCTTTTTCATTCTCATTACATTCATTTTCGAAAATGCCTATATTGCTAACATAAGCTGTTATCATTCCTGTTTCACCATTGTTTGAAAAAGAGTTTCCGACGATATAGGAAGCATCTATTCCTGCTAAAACAAGCCCATAAGATTCATGATTATCGATTATATTGTTCTTTATGACGACCTCTGTTGCAAAATAAATTGATATTCCTTTTCCAGCATACTCTTCACTATTTGTTATAATATTGTTTTCAATTCTCACTGAACCTTCAAAAATATCATCAATTGAAATACCTGTGAGTTCTACATCAACATAACAATTTCTGATAAGGGAATGCTTAGTAGTAGAGCTTATGTAAATGCCAAAAGGAGAGTTTGAGGTAATATTGTAATTCTCAATCAGATAGGGATCTTGTATAGTACCTGAACCAGGAAAAGAGAGAAAATCTTCATCAGATTCAATTATAATAGGTGCATGTTTCTCCAAAACTGATGAATCAAGGAAGAAAATAGACCCGGGGTCAATTTTCTTATTACTCTGAACTGATGGCATTACACCAAAAATAACAATAGTTACAAACGCTAAAGAGAACAGTCTGGATTTGGAAAAGTTCATTCTCGTTCACTAAAGATATCCAAACAATCTATATAAACTAACAAGAAATTTATTCTCGCACCAATTTTCTCGTGTATTTAAATGAATTTGAGCATTATAAATTAAAGTTGCAACACAATTCTAGGTACATCAAGGTAGTTTTTCTAGTAGTCTTAGTTAGTACTATCTTACCTCCTTTTATCAACAATTCAGCTAGTATAAGTTCTAATAAATCTCAAATTCCTTCCACTCTCTCAGAAGAACTTGTGTTTACCTTCAATGAATCCTACCAAGAACAAGTTTTCTTTTTACAGTTTGGTTCTTTATCTCTTTACGAATTCAACAAACTTACTTTCTCTTTTATAGTAACGGGGGCAGCGAGTACTCCAGAAGGATTGAATGTTACTTTCATCTTTTGTAATAGTTCAATAGAATTCAATATAGATACCTTATTTCAAGATTCTCAAGTGCATAATCTGACAGAAACCTTTCTTTTATCAGATACTTATGTTGGAACTCTTGAAGTAGCAGTAATTTGCAGTGGACAATCTTCTGGATCAGCTGGGAATTTAACCATTTTTGATACAACCATAGATAAGATTGTTTCTCCCACTCTCACTGAAGATGAAATTACGTTACCAATCTTTCCTGAATGGATTTCTTTTCAAGGTACATTATCTGAAGTTTCAAGAAAAGTTTCTACTGCTTTTTTCAATTATAATGAGACAGCATTATTAGACTTATCACTTTCTTTTGAAGCAAATTACTTCCGATCTTTTGATAAGATAGTTTATGTTTTTCTTAATGACAAACTCGTAGATGAGAAGAACTTCCAAGCTAATTCCTCAAACGCTCTAGAATTCAAAATTCTCCCTGACCAAGGATTCAACTTGCTAGAAATCTGTTTTTCTGTAAGTGTTTGCTACTTAGACACCATTGAAATAACTAACATACAGTTACTGGCTTCACTAACTGATTCTTTTCTGGAAGATAGTGTTTTTGCTTCTTTTGAGTGGGAAAACGATTTCTCCCACTCCTTCGATTTATCCTCTCTCAAACCAGCTAAATACTATTCTGATCAAGTTCTTCACATAGTTATCACCTACCAATGTTTCGGCATTACAATTCTCCCTTACATGATTTATTACCTGAGTAGCGGTCCAACCGTTTTAGAAGAAGGCCAACTAGGTTACTCTCAACAAACTGAAGAGAAGCATAGTCTAGAGTTTCATACTTTTACAAAGTCTTACCATGAGAATCTCTCTTTTACTATTCAAGGTTCTTCAACAGGTGTGGGAACATTTGTGATATTAAATTCCACCAGCATAGAAACCTCTACTATTCAAGATATTGCTGAGGAACCGCTGGATACTCTTCTCACTGAAGAAAGAATAATATCTTCAACTGCTCTATTCTATTCCTTCAGTTATTACGATGTTTTCCAAACTTCCACTTCTTCTTACATCTCTCTAGCAGTGAATTTTGATCTTTCTTCCACGTATGAACACCCATTTGAAAGCGTAGAGGTAGTAGTAAATGTTAACGGTCTCCCTCGTATTTCTCAAGATTTAGGTGAATTAGGTTTTACGAACTTGACTATATCTTTTAATCTCTCTCAAGATTACTATGAGATCAAGGTTATTTTCAACTTCTATCAATTAAATACTCCCGTTTTTTTACAAAATCTTAGATATCAGATAGTCGAGACTTCCCCTTCAGTAGAAGAGCAACCATTATTCTCCTTTTCTCCTCTTTCCTCCACTAGCTGGCTACTTGCAATATATGGCGCCACTTTCTGTTGGTTCATCAACAAGAAACGTTATCGAGAGAAAAGAAGAAAAAAAGTTGATATTGCTGGAACTGATTCAGGGCTGGAAACCAAACGCGATGAGCTTTTCCGTCTAATCCTTGCTACACTCAGCGCTGCTTGCACCCTTGTAATCTGTATCTTTCTTTTCTATCATTTCGATTTTGCGTTCTGGGTACGTATGGTTACCATCCTTTTTTTCCCTTCTCTAGTAGGTTTAATCGTTGTTTCTTCTAATATCAGCTTGAACTCGTTCAAGAAGGTAGGTACAGAAATCACAGATTTCTTCAAGGAAGTAGACTCTGTTATCTGTTTAGTTAACAAGATTATCAAAAGCTTTGGGAATAGAATCAAGAAACAGAAGAGCAAGTTTACCCTTATCTCGCTTAGTATAATCGTTGTCGTTATCAACTACCTCATTCTCTTCTCTACGTCTTTGAAACTCTCTCAGATGCAACCTATCTTAGGGTTCTTCTCTTATTTACCAGAATTCTCGTTCATCTCTTATCTTCTACTTTACATAAGTTTAGGAGTCTTTGGTTTTACCTTACTCTTCGGTTTCTTATCTCCTGCAGCTCTAGGGTTGATGATCAAACCTTCCAAGAACTTGGCTAAAATCTATGCAAGTGAAGAGAAGGTATCTTCCGAGACCTTCTTTGAGCAAGGCCACTATCTCACCAGCTGGAAAACAATCAATCAGGCTATAGATGCTAATGTTCGCACTCGAACAAAATGGGAACAAGAGGTTTCCTTTCCTCAAAAGAAAGAGCGAGTACGAGAAGTAATCATGTATAAACTCGAGCAGGAAAGCAGTGAGGAGAATCAGCTTGAGATACAAACTCCAGCATCTAGAATAGCGGAGATGGCAAAGTTAACAGTAGAAACAACAGATGAGATATTACAACAGCTATACAGAGAAGTGCCAGAATTAGGAAAATATTACCCAATATCCAGAGTATATGTGAAGAACAGAAAATTGACAACAAAAAAGATTGAATTGAGAGAAAAAATTGTTCCGGATAAATATGAAGGAGGAGAAAAGAAAGTAGAGATGAAAGAAGTAAAAAAAGAGAAACTAAGTACAGCAGAAAGATTCCAGAAGATGTATGAGGAGATAGCAGGAGAAACAGAAGAAGAGAAGAAGAGAACATTAGAAGATACTAATGGACTAACAAAAAGAGAAACAGAAGTATATCTGAATTTTCTTAAGAAAGGATTGGGAGACCAAACAATTGAATTAACAGATGGTGATATTGAATTTATTCAAAAAGCATTAAAGAAACTAAATCCAGGATATGATAAATTAAGAAGAAATTATCCAGAAAATCTGTTCAAAGAAATGTACGATATTTTAGCTTTAAAAATACATGGTTTCGATGACGTTATTTTCAGAATAGAAAATGACAAATTTAGAGTGATTTTTGGAGAGTTTAAAGGTGGCGACTATGTTGCTACACACCCTTGGGATTATATCCCTAAAATCTATTACCATGAAAAACGAAGAAAGTTAAACAAGAAACAGTTATTTGATTATGTAAATACAAATAAAATGAAACATGAGGTTTTTAATACTAAATTTACCAAGTTAGAAGGTAAAAATGTTCCAACTTTCATCCTTAAACTCTTTCATGATAGAAATAAAGAATACCATGCTATTGGAAACAATTGGATTATTAAATTTAAAAATGGAGACTTATCAGAAGCATTAAATCAACTAGTCAAACAAGGTAAAATATCTGAAAAAACGTCAAAAAGACTTCTCAAAGGTATGTTTGAACAGAACGAAATTATTGCATTAGCACAAAATGGTCATGTCATCAAAATTGCACCAAACAAGAAGAAGACAATAAGTATTGATGATAAAACGGATATTATATTTAATGGAGTTTCAGTTCAATTTTCATATAAATTCTTTTTGCCGAACATTATTCAAGAAGAAGATAAAGAATACCTAACTCTTCTTGGATATTTTGAAGAACATTCAGAAAACACGAAATTCATTAGAGATTTAATTCCTAGAGAAAAACTTCCAAAGGAGATCACAGAGGATGAACTACTGGTTTTACATTCCAAAATAAAAAGAAGGTTTCTCTTGAATTTATTCAATACAAAAAGATTGGATAATTTAGTAGATTTTGTTGCTGGTAGAACTTATTATTCATTGGATACTTTAGGTTCTAAAGAATTGAACGAAAGTATCTATAATTGGTTTGATAATTTTGATAAAAGACGAGGAATTAGTTGGTTTTATGATTATTTTAATCATTTTGCTCTTGATTTCTTACATCCAAATGATTTTAGATTCTTGTTTAAAGAAAACTTAGAACAGTCACTCTATGCAAAATTGTCCCAGATAATTACTGAACCTACTTATGTTTTCGATTCTCATGAAGATGAATTTCCTCTTTCAAGTGTGTTATTTGAAAAATATCCATTCGAATTACTTTCTTTAATTAAAATCAAAAAGGACCTCAGGTATCCCCCCCGATTTAATTTTTGGGACTACAAAATTCCACCTAGTATAGGAGTAATCTTAGTTAAGAAGAAAAAGAAAGAACCATACCTCCATAAACCTAAAACAGGAGGTCTTCTATCTGCAAAAATAATAGGTATTAAGTTGAGGAAGGAAGATATTCTACTGAATTTTCCTTTTCGCTGGGATAAATCTTGTGGAGGTTTCATATTTGGTAGACACTCTAAAGACAAGAATAAAGTCACCGAAATAGGAGATGCTTGGTCAGAATGGATGACAAGTAGAAACTTGAAATTACCTTCAGGTCCAAGTGGAATAATTCCTGATGAATCTGTAATAGTACTTTTTCTAGAATGGAGAGAGAGAATGATAAATTTCATTCAACAAAAGATTCTATCGAATAGCAACTTCCTTAATTTTTGCAAAAAATCTAATCTTTTAATAGACAAAGAGAGTCAATGTCTTTTTTCAGAAAATAAAGAGAAGTATAGCTTAGCTAAAGTATCAATGGAAAAAGGTGGACGATTAAAACGATTAGAAACATGGAAATTTTTCATAGACCCATCTTTAGCTATCAACAATATGATTCAAATTTTGAAAGCATCGATTTTTGATCTTACTACTCAAATAAAGAAAGTTGATTCTCATAAAATAAAAAATTGGGAAGAATGGCTACAAGATAACTGGTTAGAGGAATTTAATTCAATAAAGAAATATTTCTATTAATTTTTCAAGTAAACTGAAAAAACCTCCAAAGAATACAGGAACCCCGAGACAACTTTATCTACAGAAGAGTAGAGAATAAAGGGACGACTTCTAATTAAATAGAAGTCGCAACAAGGCCTAAAACAGGCCCTGCGCGGAAAACCCTGAGGGTTTTCAAACTTAGGAGGTGATCCATTTGCGATATATAAGCCTCGACTTACATATTTCCGCAGGTTCCCCTTACCGAATAGGGAGAACTGCCTCTCACCATATTTTACGGATACCTTGTTACGACTTTTGCATCGTCACGAGACCCAGTTTCGACTGAACCGTTTCGCCTCAACCTCAACCGAGCCTCACTTCGTTGCAACGACGGGCGGTGTGTACAAAAAGCGGGGACGTATTCTCCGCGCGCTGATGACACGCGGATACTAGGTGCTCCATGTTCATGAGGTCGGTTCCAGACCTCAATCCCTACTGCGAACAGGTTTCGAGTTCCGCTTCTCCTTTCGGGGTCGCTTCTCATTGTCCTGTCCATTGTGATGCGTGTGTGGCCCTGGGGATTTGGAGCATACTGACCTGCCGTGGCCCGCCCTTTCATCCACCTTCATCGATGGCGATCCCCCTATTGTCCTCAGCCAAGCCGAAGCTTGCTCTTAGCAAATAGGGGCGCGGGTCTCGCTCGTTTACTCACTTAAGAGCACACCTCACGGCACGAGCTTGAGACGGCCATGCACTACCTCTCTGTCTTGTTCGTGTAAGGTCTTCAGCCTGACACACATACGACAGTCGCCCCAGGTGAGTTTCCTCGCGTTGAGTCGAATTAAACCACACATCCCGTACCTTGTGGCGCTTTCCCGTCAATTCATTTAAGTTATCTGTTGTTCAGCCTCGACTGAATCAATTTCAGCCTTGCGACCGTACTCCCCAGGCGGAGGACTTAATAGTTTCCCTTTGGCACTGACCAGGCCCTTAGCCATGACCAACACCTAGTCCTCATCGTTTACAGCCAGGACTACAGGGGTCTCTAATCCCTTTCGCTCCCCTGGCTTTCATCCATCACCGTCGGAGATATTCCAGTGAACCGCCTTCGCCACTGTGGGTCCTGCGGGAATCAACGCATTTCACCGCTTCTCCCGCAGTACCGTTCACCTCTCCTATTCCCTAGGTTAGCGGTATCTCTGACAGCCTACAAGTTGGGCTTGCAGATTTAACCAGAGACCTACTTACCCGGCTACGGATGCTTTAAGCCCAATAATCGTCCAAAACACTCGCAGAGCTGGTTTTACCGCGGCGGCTGGCACTCAAGCCCGGATGAGATCATTAAGTCGCTCTTGTTTTGTTCGTTTGGAACCTGTTATTTGAACAGGTAAAAAACCTATTTGAGCATGAAATTTCTTCATGTCCTTCTTTCTTACTCTCAAATACCACTCATATCTGTCTCCTTTAACTGAATAACAATTTAATGCTGTTTCAAATCTTAATTCAGTTAGAAGTTTTTGTATTTGTAATAAGATTGTTGGATGTCTTTGGGATATCTGAATTCTATCAGTAACAGATCCTTCAACACTGAAATAGTATTTTAGAAATACTTCTTTCTTGCCTTGTTCCAATTTCGGCACTTCAATTGGTGGATATTGTAATCTATTAAATTCAATTGGATTACATTCCTTACAAGGGCCATATTTTTGTCCTCTTAATTTTGGACATGAAGGATAAGAACCACATTGTTTAGTTCTGTAAGTTGGAGAATAACGGAAAAAGTATTCCGCTATTTCTGAACTGTTCAAATAAACAGATTTTCCTCTCTTTGGATATGATTCCCAAAAAGTTTGTTTTCCAAACATTGCCTGAATATTCTTTTTAAATTCAGCTAAAAGAAATTCTTCTTTTGAAGTAAAATGCAAACGCCATGACTTTGGTCTGTTAAAGTGCGTTTTAGTTATTCCACCATCTGTTAGAAGAAACGCAATTATTTTTGCTTCTTCAGGCTTTTTGACTTCCATAGTATATAATATATATTTGAGATTATAAGCCACCTCTTCGCAGAGTAAATCTCAGTCTATATTATTTTGTCTCTAATGCATCTCAATCCAGTCAGCCTTGCCCTCTGCTTGCTGTTGGAGCTTTAAACACTCCATCACAGCCAGGGTTCTCCCTGGCACTCAGATTCGCGGTCTCACGCTTTCGCGCATTGGGCACAATTCCTAACTGCTGCACACCGTAGTGCTAGGACCAGTGTCTAAGTGTCCTTCTCGGGGCGCTAACTCTCATTACCCCTACCGATCATCGCCTAAGTGATCCTTTACATCACTTACTAGCTAATCGGCCGCGACCTCATCCTAAGGCAAACCGAAGTTCTTTTGGGTATTGGCTCCTTCCAGAATTCCATACCTATCGGGTATTAGTCTTAGTTTCCCAAGGTTATCCCCGTCCTTAGGGCAGATTGGCGACGTGTTACTGAGCCTTTCGCCATGCCTCCGAAGAGACATCAGACTTGCATGTCTATTGCGAATCTGATAGCATTTTGGTCCGGCATGATCAACCGGCTTCCTTTCGATTATGATACGATCTATAAGCTATTTTCATGAACTAACTGTTTTTGCGCTACATACACGTACTAGTGTTTTTGTACTACACAAAATTTTGTTCCTAAAATTCTCGTCTTCTTCTGTAGCATCAGAACGTCTCGGAGTTCTTGTTTTCCTTGGAGGTGATTGTAAAATTCATACAGCACTATCTCTTGTTTTGCAAGGCTTTTTTAAGTTATCGTTCAACGCTTTTTGTAAACAACAAACAATAACCAAATCTAGTCTGCACATATGATAAGTGCAAGTTCTTTTTTATTGGTTGCGATTTAAGAGTTTTTTGCCTAAACAAAAAATACAAGGTAAAAAGTAAAAAAATCCTGACAACGCAAAGGAGCGGACTCTGTTAGATGAATCCGCTCAAAGACATGGCTTAACATCCACTCATCAGACCTAAGTCTGACATTTCGTGGCAATATACTTAGATAGAGTTTACTATAAATACTTTGCTCTTTTGTCCATCAAAGCTAATTACACTCTAGAGTTTTCTGTCGGAACAAAAGACAATTTCAGGACAATAGAACAAAGAAAGCAGGTGGCACTTTTTTTCTTTGGAGATTATAGATAAAGATACAATAGCTATACTGAGAAATAGAGGGTGGTGATAAGGAAAGGATAGTAAAAATCTACTTTTTTAGAAACGAGGGAATCCCTCTATTTCCTCTTTTTATTAGAACTTAGAAAAAGAATTACTTTGTCTTTATATTGGTTTTCTTAAGCTCAAAATTTGAGTTAGGCTTCTTTTTTCTTTGTTAACTTAAAGTTTCATTTTGAAGACTATCTAGTACTAGTTTCTTCGCTTGTGTATTATAAATATCTAAAAAAGCAGTTTGTTTGAATCTCTCAGAAAAACCTTGAACAGTTCTTGTAGATGTTATAAGGGCGCGATATAATCTTACTTCATCAGCTAATTTTCTATAATTGTTTTCCAGACATAATTTTTCAAGTGAACTGAAACTCTCTAATATTAAATTATCATTAGCATTTTTGAGGTATTTCTTCAATAAAACTAATAATTCAGTCCATAGCTTTAAAATCAGAATTTCAGAATTAAATTCAGTATTTTCTATTTTCTTTACTGTATTTTCAAACTCCTTATACTTACCAATAGAAAGATAGATCTTTCCTAGAATAATATCAGCATATAGTGGATTATGAGTAAAATCTCTAATTACCTTTATACTATCAATAGTCTTTTCAGTAGCAGAAGAAACTTCTATTGATGAGAGATGTTGATATAAACTAACATAAAGTTCAAGAGGATTTTTTGATTCTTTTTTCAGAATATTACGCATTTGTTTTTCATCCATAGAAGTATCAAAGAGTAATTCTTTTGATAGATTTGTATTCTCTTGAAGTGATTTGACATATTGGTGTATTTTTTGTAAGTTTGAGTCATGAATTTCTGAAATACTTAGGTCTAATTGAGCAAAAATAAAAAGAAGAGTATAATATGAATTAAATTGTAGTCGTTTGTAACCATACTCAAAATAGTTTCGTTTTACATAGTCAATTTCCATGTAAGATAAAAGTTCCATAATTAGTTTATAGGATTGTTCGAAATCACCAACATATGCATAACAACGACTTAAAAGTCTTATAAGTTCAGTATATTCATACATCATGTCGAATTTTAAATTAGAATCAGATAGTTTCTTATATGCTTCAGTCAATTTTTCAATCGCTTCTTTAGTTTTCATCCTGATTGTGTAAATCTGTCCTGTAAACATATATAATAAAACATAATGGGTATTAATTAGTTTAAATTGAATTTTTTCCTCTTCAAAAACCCAGTTAGTTATTTTCTCTATTCTTTTATCATTTCCTTGGAAACTATAGATTCTAAGTAGTTGAAATATAGCAAGAATCATTGGTTGAGTATTGTAATTACCATGCCAATACTGGATGCAAGCTTCTATATTTTGAATAGCATCAGGAAACTTAATATTATATGTCCAATTAAAAAGAGTATAAACATATAAAATTCTAAAGTAAGAATCGGTAAATTGATCTTTGTGAGGTTTTATGATATCAAAAGCTTTGTTTGCAAATTTGATTGCTAAATCAATATTAGAATGGAACTGATTCATTAGGGATTTTGAGACATTAATGAATGCTTCTTGTTCTACTGTAGATTTAACTTTGTTTAATTCATCTAATTTTTCAATTGTTTTATTAGCTGTTTCTGAATATTCTACATAGAAATAAATTTGTTGGAAAAGAAGTAGATGAAGTTTGAATTTATCTTGGTTTGTAGTGATGTTTTGTGTTTTTATAATTAATTTCTGAATTATTTCTGCTAATTCTCTTGATCTATCATTTGCGCAAACATACTCCAGATCAAAAAGAATTTGTTGAAGTTCTGGTAAATCTGTAATATCTTCTGATAAATTAAATAGTTTCTTCCGTTTTTTATGAAACTCTACAGTATCTAACATAATTTACCCCTATTATGCCTTTCCTCTAATTTGATAAATATGATTTATCATTATAAATAAGAGGATTGAGTATAAAACATCTTTGTTCAAATATTAGTTTCGATAAATGAAATAGATAAAAAATTCTATGATAAAAAAATGAATTTTTGGTTCCTTTTCTTATGGGAACCAATGTGGGGGGAGTGTATCTTCATCCCCAGGTTCTGGGTCTAGCATATCATTTCAACTCTTTTTGGAAAGTTAACATATAAGCGAAAGTAAACTAAAAGAAACCAAAGGAAATTTTCTGCCAAAATATAAAAAACTGAGATTTAAATTTAATTCCCTACCTTTATTTTTGGTGCTTATATATCTAGTATTAGTATCTTTTTTAGTGAATCACTAATCCCTATTAGTTCTTCTGAGGAGTGTTTATGACAAAGACTAAGAATCTTCCCTCAAGTAAATACAGATATACTAAAAGTAGTGAAAGTAAGAAGAAACGTTTAATCAAGAAAATTCTTCCTTGGTTTTTCGTTGTTCTTGTAGGCATAACTGCATTCATATTTCTCTTTCCTGAATTGCTTAAGCTTCTACCTTTTGAGCCTCTTATTGTTCTCGCTGAATTCGCAGAGAATGTTTCTTTAGCTTTGAAAGGTTTCTTTGTAACTATTTTTACTAATACAGCTGTACTTATCTCCATCGCAGGATTAGTTATACTACTAGTGATTATCAAGTTCTTACCTTTCTATCCTGTAGACGACGCTAATTCTCAAACTCAGAAGAAGCTGTTTATGCCCTATTATAGAAAAATTGGTATAATCATAGTTTCTTCTGCTACCAATGATTCTACTAATGTAAGTTCTGTAAATTCTTATGCTAATAGAGTACATCAAGCATTCATCAGCTGTTTATCTATGAAGAAGAGAGAGAGGATGTTAGCTGTCTATAAACACAATACAGGTGTGAGTTTATTCTTTCCTGTAGCAACAAAAGGTTGGCTCAAGAACAAGGTAGAAGAAAAGCTAGAGAGAGATATAGTCTTTGTTTCAAATTCCATAGAGACACATTATGACTGTAGAATAAAGACCTTAACAGGAGAACAAGCTCGAAGTATGATCAAAACTCTCAACCAGATGAAGTCTAGAAGTAAGATAGAGTTTTCAAGAGAGTTAATTACTAAATTTAATTTAACAGACCAGATGTATAATATTCTCATAAGAAATGAAATAAAAGATTCTTGTTTCATTATTAGAACAGCTAAAAGAAGAAAAGATGCAAAACAAGTGAGTTTTAATCTACTATTGCTTGCTGAAGATAAGAAAACCGAATCATTTATTCTGAATGCAAGTGGTTTAGGGAAGAAGAAAAGAAGAATGCTCCCCCCAACTAAAGCCTTCAACAAACTAGTTTTCTCTCCTGTAAGAAACAGATATTCAGTTGATATAGATGATATCAGCACTTTGGTGCACATCCCTCACACCTATCGAGGAGGATCTTTACCAACTCAATCTAAAGATCTCTCTACAGAAATCTCTAACTTTGTTCAGGATAAAGAGTCAATTATTGTTGGGAGAGTGGTTGATGAAGAAGATATTGGACGAGAGATTTCCCTAAACATTAATGACCTTCTTCTTAATGTTGAGGTGTTTGGCCAAATAGGCAGGGGGAAAACAAAAACGGTTTCCTCCATAGTGGGACAATTACTAGATAAGAATATCAGTACATTAATCTTTGATATTAAGGGGGAATATTCGAAAATTTTCTGTGATAATCCAAATGTAGAGATTTTTACTATTGGAAGACCACATCCATTTACAATCAATATCTTCCACACCATCGATGAGGACGATATCCACAACACGCTTCTTGTGGTAGAAGAGATGTTGGCTTCTTCGAATCAAGAATTTACTTCAGCAATGAAAAATCTCTTTGAAAATGCATTATTATTAACACATAAATCTCCTAAGAGAAATCTACAGATTTTCGTTGAGAATATCTATAAAGTTTCTAGTCAACTCCAAGCACACACTAACGTTACGTATCTTCAACAAACTATAGATGCTGTATTGAACAGGTTAAACTTCATTTTTAATCCAATAAATTTCGAAATCTTAGGTTCCACCAAAACCACTCTAGACCTGTCAATTTTAGATGAAGGTAAGAGTATAATCTTAGATTTAAGCCAATTTCAAGCTCGCGCAGCTAGACCGTCGGACATTTTTCTTGTATGTAATTTAATCTTGAAAATGTTGTACAGACATGCTTCTGCTAAAGAGATGACTAATAAATTGAGATATGTTGTCGTTCTTGAGGAGGCAATTAATATTATACCAAATTTCTATCATACCGAAAGTTCCGCTTCTTTAATCACAGCTGAGAATAACTTTTTACTAGGTAGAACTCTTGGTATTGGCCATATAACGGTCTCACAATTATATGGAAGTGTGAGTAATATCGTACATGGAAATTCTGCTACAAAATTCATTTTCCGCTCTAGTGAAAAAACAGATTTGATAGCTAAAGCATTGAATTTGGAAGAAGAAGAAATTTCCAAGATTCAAAGTCTTCCGACTCAACACTGTTTCGTGTTAAGTGAAAATTCTACTTCCGCTATTCAAATCAGAACATTAGACTTGACAAATAATCCTATCAGTTACGCTGAATATCAGTCTAAAATGCTGAAGAAATATGGTAGAAGTGCTTTTCCTTTGCTGTATACTAACTTTATAGATATGAGAACAGCAATTTATCAACAAGGAAATCAAAATAAATTTGGTAAAGATAACAGAAGGTCAACAAGTAAAATCGCTGAATATCCACAAGAAAATCTGGATCATTTCCTTGAGAAGGAAGAAGCAGAAGTTAAGGCGATTGAAAAACCTGGATATGCTATTGAACAAGATACTCTGGATCTTATTACTTCAGCTGGAATACTTCCTGAAAATCTTATTTGTGAACGTTTATGTCCTGAAGAAGGTAATAAAAAGACTTGTTTAAAGTATAATATGGCAGCAAAAATAATCAAGTCAACAATAGTAAATGAATGTTCTACAGAAGAAATCTCAAAACTATTGAATGATGAAGAGGAACTAGAATCGATGGTTTCAGCAATTTCAGTTAACAAAAACTTAGAGTATAACTATTTTCTTGTTTTCTGTACAGTAAAAGCACTAGTTCTTGATTTTGCATCGGAAAACATTCTTACTGCTAATGAAGCTTACACAATCCTAACCCGATTCGCCCCCAGATTACACGAAACTGTTCAAACATAATCATTAGAAGAACCACTTTAGATTTTGTTTTCTAAGAGTATTGATTTTTGAGCTTACAATTATAATACGTTGATAATACAGACCCCGGG
>Ga0307444_1000719_pt1 | contig 15249 bp, 9 predicted proteins | sample SalMarSW160340MG_FD_202145 | JGI IMG/M metagenome (GOLD analysis project Ga0307444, IMG submission 202145) | Salt marsh sediment microbial communities from the Plum Island Ecosystem LTER, Massachusetts, United States - SW1603-40 | ecosystem: Environmental > Aquatic > Marine > Intertidal zone >... | reverse complement strand
CCTGGATAAGCTGGTATAGTTTCTCACAAGCTCCATAATACAAATATCAGCCCGTATCATTCGACGATCCTGTTGGCTATATCTTCAATGGTCGCTTCAACCATCCCCAAAAATCCCATTTATCACATACGCGGAAAAGGAGAGACCCAGGCGAGGAAGGGAAGCATTTCCAAATCCGTGATAATTTTAATATGGTCAGGGAAGCTGAAGAGGAAGTCATCCGGAGGCGAGCGGGCATGGTTCCTCGTGGAGGAGAGCGAGCCGAGGAACTAAGCGGAATTTCCTCGCTGGGGAAATTCAGCGGGCTGACGTTTCAGCTTGCCTGACTGTTTCTTTATCACGGATTTGGAAATGCTTACGCGAGGAAGAAAATAGCTGATTTTTATTCGCGATTAATATATAATCCAGGGTTTAAGTATGCTGTAATTATGCCATGACAAAAATAGTCACCATCATTCTGGCGGGTGGTCAAGGGAAGCGGCTCTTTCCTCTAACGAAAATGCGCAGCAAACCAGCCGTCCCGATTGCCGGCCGATTTCGGCTGATCGACATTCCGATCAGCAACTGTATCCATTCAGGGCTGAGAAAAATCTTCATTCTCACTCAATACAGCAGCGAATCTCTCCATCGTCATATCTTCATCACTTATCGCTTCGACAGTTTCACAAAAGACTTCGTCACCATTCTCTCCGCCCAACAAACCCTCGAGAGCCCTGATTGGTACCAAGGAACAGCCGATGCAGTCCGTCAAAACCTGCGTTTTTTCCGTACTGAGGGAGACCTGGTGCTGGTTCTTTCAGGGGATCACCTGTACCGGATGGATTATCAAAAATTCATAAAATTTCACCTGGATAAAAAAGCCGATGTTAGCATAGCTGTTTATCCTGTCTTTTCCAGTCAAGCTCCGGAATTCGGCGTGATGAAAGTGAACAACCAAAGCCGGATCGTAGCCTTCCTCGAAAAGCCTAAAGATCCCTCTCAAATAGAGAGCATGAAAGTCCCGGAAGAGGTCTTTCACCAATTCCAGATAGATGCTGCCGGACGGACACACCTCGCCTCGATGGGAGTGTATATTTTCAAATGGGAAGTCCTCAAGAATCTGCTGGAAAAGTCTATCCACGAAGATTTCGGCAGGGAGGTTATCCCCTCTTCCATAGAACAATACAACGTGCGCGGCTACTTTTTTAACGATTACTGGGAGGATATCGGAACGATTCGCAATTTTTACGATGTTCACATGGACCTGACCCAGCCCTTGCCTCGGTTTAATTTTTATGATGAACAAAAACCGATCTTCAGCCATGCCCGCTTTCTCCCGGGATCGAAAATCTTATCCTCCCTTGTCCAAAACTCCATATTGTGCGAGGGCAGCATTATCAACAACTCGAAAATAAGCCATGCCATCATCGGAATCCGCTCTCGCATCGGAAACGACTCCCTGATCGAGCGTTCTGTCCTTATGGGAGCCGACTTTTTTGAATCGAAAGAAGAACTCGATAGGAATCTTAAAAAAAATATTCCCCGAATGGGAATCGGAGACAACTGTGATATCCAAAACGCGATCGTCGATAAAAACGCACGCATCGGAAATGGAGTCAAACTCGTCAATGCGAGGAGAATAAATGAGGAGACTCAAGAAATGTATGTGATAAGAGACGGAATCATCGTTATCCCGAAAAACGCCATCATTCCAGATGGGACTGTCATTTGATTTTATAGGAGACACTCATGCCTGAACTTCGTTATGATCCGCTAGAACATCGATGGGTGATCATCGCCACCGAAAGAGCAGCCAGGCCTTCCGATCTGGCTGATAAGACAAAATACAACCACGTCAAAGTCTGTCCCTTCTGTGAAAGTCACGAAACATCCACCCCCCCAGAGATATGGGCCTTCAGAGATCCGAAAACAGCTCCCAACACACCGGGGTGGCAGGTCCGGGTCGTATCCAATAAATTTCCCGCTTTGAAAATCGAATCCGAAGGCAAAAGGATAGGAGTGGGTTATTACGACATGATCGAGGGAGCGGGTGCCCATGAAGTGATCATCGAAACCCCTCAGCATGACATTAGCCTGGCAGACCTCCCTCCTAGCCACATCAAGTGGGTCCTCCTCGCCTACCGGGAAAGGATAAAGGACCTGTATAAAGACCCGCGGTTCAGGTATGCGCTTGTTTTCAAAAATCACGGGCAAAGGGCTGGAGCCTCTCTTGCTCACCCCCATTCCCAATTGATCACAACACCGATCGTTCCGCGCAATGTATTCATGAAGCTAGATGTCGCAAAGAAACATTATGCGACCAAGGAGAGATGTCTGATCTGTGATCTGATTCAACAGGAAATCAGCACAGGATCAAGAATAATCAGCCAGGATAACGGCTTCGTCGCTTTTGCTCCTTACGCTTCCCGTTTCCCGTTCGAAGTGTTCATTGCACCGATAGAGCACAATCACAACTACGAAGACATTACCGATGACGACCTAGAGAGATTTTCCCATCTGCTCAAAGACATTCTTTCAAAGCTTAAAAGTGTGCTGAACGACCCGCCTTATAATTTTGTTCTCAACACATCCCCCAACACCAATGCCAAACCCAAGCTTCCGGATCAATGGGCAACCCTTAAGTACGATTATCACTGGCATATCGATATCATCCCCAGGCTCGTCCGCATCGCCGGATTCGAATGGGGAAGCGGATTCTACATCAATCCCAGTGTCCCGGAGGAAGCCGCCAAATATTTGCGAGAGGAAGGCTGAAAGCTCATTCAACACGGTCAGATAATTCTGTGAGTTCGGCAAATTTCCCGGCTTCATGGGAAAACAATTGATCTGGCAAAAGCCGCCACCGCCAGTTTCCTATTTTCGTCCCGGGCAGGTTCATCCTCGCTTCCTCCCCCAACCCCAAAAGATCCTGCATGGGAACGATAAAGGTATCGGCAGCGGACTTCATGCCCATTTCGATGAACTCCCGATGGACGTCTTGTTCCGTGATTCGATGCCCTAAATATCGAAACAACCTAGTCTTATCCTGCGTCTTGGCCTCCGTTGTGAACCACCCCTTTACGGTGTTGTTATCATGAGTCCCGGTATAAACCACACAATTTTTTTTAAAAGTATGGGGCAAATAAGGATGGTCTGGATTGTCATCGCCGAAAGCGAAAAGAAGAACCTTCATTCCGGGAAAGCCAAACCGTTCTCTGACTTCTTCCACATCCGGAGTGATCGTCCCGAGGTCTTCCGCCACGATGGGCAGAGTGGAAAATCTCTGGTTGAGTCGACCGAAGAAATCCATCGCCTCTGCTTTTACCCATGTTCCATTTACAGCCGTTGTCTCCCCGGAAGGGACTTCCCAATAGCCGACAAAACCCCTGAAGTGGTCTATCCTGACCACATCGAACAATTTTAAATTGCGTTCCAGTCTTTGTATCCACCAGCCGTAACCGGTTCGCTTCAATTCATCCCATCGGTAAAGAGGATTGCCCCAGAGTTGTCCGGTTTTGCTGAAATAATCAGGAGGGACACCAGCGACGACGAAGGGTTCCCTGTTTGGGCCGAGTTTGAACAACTCGGGATGGGCCCAAACGTCCACGCTATCATGAACGACATAGATGGGGATATCTCCGAGGATCAAGACTCCCTTCCGGTTGCAGTAGTCTCTCAGTCTATTCCATTGCCTATAAAACACATGTTGAAGAAATTTCGCCTTTGCTATCTCCTCATGCAGTTCTGATCTCAAAATTCTCAAAGCACCTGATTCCCTGTCCCTAATACCGGAGGGCCACTCGCTCCAAACCTTATTTCGAAATCGGGATTTCAGGGCCGCAAACAGGGCGTGCTCTTCAAGCCAGAATGCATTTTCGGCACAAAATTTCTCGAAATCCTCCATTTCCCCGGTTTTTTTAAAGCGTTCATAAGCCACATCAAAATTCTTTTTTCTTGAGAGGATAATACCATCGAAATCGACCCGTTCTTCGGGAAAATCAGGAAGGGACTCTAAATCCTTGGGCATAAGCAACCCTTCTTGAATCAACAACTCCAGGCTTATGAGAAGCGGATTCGCAGCGAAGGCCGAATAACTGTGATAAGGGGAATTATCGAATACAGAGTCTGTGGGATTGACAGGAAGAATCTGCCAGTATTTCTGCTTCGCTGCAGCGAGAAAATCGGCAAAGGCATAGGAGGCAGGACCCAAATCCCCGATACCATAAGGGGAGGCCAAAGATGTGATGTGAAGAAGAACACCGCTTCCTCTCTCTCTCATCTATTCTATCCTCAGGACGGAGCCATTTTTCACCAGCATTTCACATGAAGCTGGCGACCGATATCTTTCATCAATTCAACCCAATCTTCAGCACGGGATTCTCCTTCATTTCTCCTTTTCCCCATTTCGTTTTTCAGTCGCTTGCAAAGGAGAAAATAAATATTCTGACTTTTCCAGAGATCGAGATCCAGCGGAAAATCTCTCAACAACAGGAGTAACGCATCTATTTTTTTGAGCAAAATTACATTCTGTGGGTCGGCCTGAAGTTTGGCCATTATTTTGTTGAGTCTGAAGCTTGAAATATATCCCAAAAGAACCCGGTCAGGATGAAGATCCCACTTTTTAAATTCCTGAACTATTTTTTTTATTTTATCTAAATCTAATTCATCTCCCTCCATGGATTTCCGAAAGTCAGCATCCAAAATAAACTCAACAGAAGTCGCAAATGCTTTCGGAAGAGGAATATTGTTTTCTTTCAGAGCGGACATGATGGAATAATGGTTTTCAAAAACTTGGCGCAGGGATGCCTCCGCATCCGCCAATGCGGTTTTCAGGATTCGATTCAGAATTTCTCTTTTTTTGTCTCTCAAAAGATGCCAGAGGGAATAATTGTGATCCCCGAAGTGAAGGTCCATCAACCGGATGATTTGAAGAACATCCCCTGTTTGAAAGGCACTTCTTATCTCTTCCTGCATAGAGGAAAAAGTCCGTTCATCCGAAAACCGCCTTGCCCCTCCGACAAGGTTTTGATCTCCGTAATGCAGAACAGCATAACTGATCGTCTCCTCTTCCCAAGTGATCTCTGAGCGGATTTTGGCCTTTCCCAGCGCAAGCCTTTGCGATGCGGTCTCCATGTGATCGACGAACTGGCTTTGGGCCGTATATTCCCCTATTCGAATGGTTTCGGGATAATCCTCGAACAAAGAAGACACGGCATAATGCACGCCAATCCTTTGGGTGTCCAGAGGCGCCGGCTTAACGAGCTGTTCATAGACCTTGGCTCCATTCCCGAATGCCGCTTGATTGCTCGGAGCATTTTCGATCCTTTTGATGTAGCCAGGTTCGAGATCCTTGCCGTCAATCTCTTTTGCGAGCTGAATGGCCCGCGCTGCATACTTCATCACTTGTACTGCTTCGATCCCCGAGATTTCATCGAAAAACCACCCGCAACTGGTGAACATGAGCAGGACATTCCGTTCCAACTCTAAAAGCTTGAGTATTTTTGTTTTTTCCTCATGGCTTGAGTCGCGTTTCAGGTGCCTGGAGAAATAGGCCTGGACATTCTCTTTCGAGCGATCTAAAACCACGCGTATGTAATCATCTCTTGCTTCCCAGGGATCTTTGAAAAAAATCGTCATTCCCTTTTCGTAAATGGGAGCGATTTGATCCCGGAGCCAATCCATGGCTTCCCGCAGCGCTCCCCGCCATTTTTGATTCCAATCCGGATGTTGACCCGTGTTGCATCCGCAATCGCTCCGCCATCTCTCCACTCCATGCACGCAGCTCCATGAGCTATTCTCAACGAATCCCACCTCGTATTCGGGAGGATACATCTCCAGATATTCGCCAAAAACGGTGAGGGAAGTTTTTCCGTCTGAATCGATTTTATCCAGGCAATAGGCAAGCGCCATTTCTCCAAAACGGTGGTGATGCCCATAGGATTCCCCGTCGGTCGCGATATGGACCAACTGGATTTCTCCCTGTTCTGGAGAAAAGGCTTGCAGCAGCCTTCGAGAAAACAGTTCTCCGTTTTCCAGAAGGTCACCGAATGCGATGTCGTACGAAATGGCCCCATCATAGAAGAAAACGGCGATTTTTCCGCCAGACGGGAGCAAAACCCAATAGGGCTTTTTCGGATCGACTTTCCCCCCATGGACATCGATCCAATCTTTCTGACCGATTTTTCGGACTCGAAGGGCCTGCTGTGGGGAAAGAATCGTGAAGCGAATCCCATGATGTGCCAAGATATTCAGGGTTTCACTATCAACGGCTGTTTCAGGAAGCCACATGCCTTCTGGCTCTCTTTTAAAGCGGTACTTGAAATCTTGGATTCCCCATAATACTTGGGTGTGCTTGTCCCGGGAATAAGCGAGGGGCATGATCATGTGATTGTAAACCTGGGCAATGGCTGCCCCGTGACCTGAAAACCTATCCTGGCTCTGTTTGTCAGCCTCTAAAATTGCGAGGTAAATTTCCGGTTCTTGCTTTTCCAGCCAGGAGAACAGTGTCGGCCCGAAATTGAAACTTATCTTGGCATAGTTGTTCACGATCTTGACGATGTCTTTACCATCATCCAGAATCCTGGCCGCTGAGTTGGGGGCATAACATTCTCCTGAAATCCGTTCATTCCAATCGTGGAAGGGATGAGCAGAATCTTGGATTTCGACTTCGCCAAGCCATGGGTTTTCTCTAGGAGGCTGGTAAAAATGACCGTGAATACAAATATAGGGCTTCATGAATCAGGATAAATTTTGAATCGGAGAGGAATATTTATTTATGTTGTTTTCCCTGCTCTCCCTCGGAAAGAGAGACAAAAGTCTTCGCTGCCTTGGTCTGGTACTCGATCTTATCTTCACGGGCCAACCAGCCCAGTCCTTGGTAGACGATCGACGATTTTTCATTCAACAGCTTAGGAAGTTGCGATACGTTGACTTCTCCTTGCTTTTTTAAAATCTTCCAGATATTTCCTGCGGTAACACCGATATTTTCTTTCATTGAAATCTCCCTATTTTTTCGTGATGAACCATACTGTGAACGTGCTTATTGTATCACACCTAAACGCCGACAAGATAGCGATTATTTAGGCCCCTCGGCATCTTTATTTCCGTGATAAATTTGGCTTTTGGGGATGGTTGAAGCGACCATTGAGGATTTAGCCTTCACGAGCCGCTCTTCGAGGGAATCTGACGAAGTCAGACGGTGAGGATGTATTGAGCACGACTATTCTAAAGGATAAGAGATCCGGGCAAGCAGGGGAACAGAGGCTAGAGAGGTAGAGATTGGGAGTTAACGGGCGGAGTTCCGGAGCCGCCGAGAAGAGTGGTGAGGGAATGGCGTGAAAAATCTGCACGGGAGCAAAACCATTCCTAAAGGCCAATATAAAGCATTTTGATATCACGGAAATAAGGATGCTTCCTTTAGGCCCTTGGCGTTTGTTCAATCCCTTTTGAAGATAAGCACGCTCAATGGAGGGACGGTGATGGATATCGAATGATCTCTGCCGTGCCGTGGAATAGGGTCGGATTCCACACCGCCTAGATTGCCCTGGCCGCTTCCCCCATAATCCTTTGCATCGCTGTTCATCTCTTCTCGCCAGAATCCACTGGCTCGCACACCGATCCTGTATTTTGTATGAACGGAAGGAGTAAAATTGCAAACGACAAGGACTCCATTTTCCGCATCCTTCCCTTTTCGTGAGAAACACACGACACTCTTTTCCCAATCGCTGAAGTCGATCCAATCGAACCCGCCCTGTTCGAAATCGTACTCGTAAAGCGCCGGCGTGATTCTGTAGAAATGATTGAGATCTCTGACCCACTTTTGCACTCCTTGATGGGGAGGGTATTTCAAAAGGTGCCAGTCCAAGCTCTCTTCGTGATTCCACTCTCCCCACTGGCCGAACTCCCCTCCCATAAACAACAGTTTCTTCCCTGGATGAGTGTACATAAAGCCAAACAAAAGCTTCAGACTGGCGAATTTCTGCCAGTCATCCCCAGGCATTTTGCTCAAGAGAGAGCTCTTTCCATGAACAACTTCATCATGAGAGAGGGGAAGGACAAAATTCTCGGAGAACGCATACCAGATGCTGAAGGTCAACTGGTTATGGTGATGTTTGCGATACACCGGATCTCTGGACATATATTCCAGGATGTCGTGCATCCAGCCCATATTCCACTTCATGCCGAAGCCTAGACCGCCCAAATAAGGAGGGCGAGTCACCATCGGCCAAGCTGTGGATTCCTCGGCTACTGTTTGAATATCCGGGAACATCCGATAAGCCGCTTCATTCAACTTTTTCAGAAAAGAGATCGCTTCGATGTTCTCTCGGCCTCCGTACTTATTCGGGATCCACTCTCCTTCCTTTCTCGAATAGTCCAAATAGAGCATGGAGGCAACAGCATCCATCCGTAGCCCGTCGATATGATATTTATCCAGCCAGAAGATCGCGCTGCTTATCAGGAAATTCTGCACTTCATTCCGGCCATAATTGAAGATATAACTTTTCCAATCGGGATGGAAACCCTTCTTAGGATCCTCATGTTCGTAGAGGTGGGTTCCATCGAGAAACACCAATCCGTGCTCATCTGACGGGAAATGGGAGGGAACCCAATCCAGGATCACGCCGATGCCATTCTGGTGTAATTGATCGATCATATACATAAAATCCTGGGGTGTGCCGTACCGGCTTGTCGGGGCGAAATACCCGACTGTCTGATAACCCCAGGAACCATAAAAAGGATGCTCCGTAACCGGAAGCAGTTCCACATGGGTGAATCCCATTTCTTTCACATAATCCACAAGAAGGTAGGCAATTTCACGATAATTCAGGAATGGGTTGTTCTCCGAGGGATCTCTTCGCCATGAACCCAAATGAACCTCATATACAGCATGAGGAGCTTGAAGGTCATTTTGTTTTTGTCTGTTCGCCATCCATTCCTCATCCTGCCACGGGTACTCCAAATCGCAGATGACAGTTGCTGTTCGGGGAGATAATTCCCAAAAATAGCCGCATGGATCGCCTTTGTCCACCTTGTACTTGCGGGATTTTGATTCGATATGGAACTTGTAGAGAGAGCCGATTCCGATATCGGGAATAAATCCTTCCCAGATTCCCGATCCATCCCATCTGACCGCCAAAGGATGCGAATCAGGTTTCCATCCGTTGAAATCTCCGACAACGGAAACGTATTTGGCATTGGGGGCCCAGAGCGCAAAGTGAAACCCTCTCTTTTCTTCAACAGTCAAAGAATGCGCCCCCATCTTCTCGTAGAGTTTGAAGAAATTCCCTTCTTTAAAAAGGTGTATATCATATTCGCTGAGCAGAGTCGGGCCATGGATGACATTTTTTTTATTCGACACGTGTGATCCCTCTTTTGAATCTGAGGCCGGAAATCTCCCGGCACTCCCCTGTCAAACGGTTAGACCTTAGACAAGGCTTTTTTATAGACTTCCTCGAATTTATGAGCAGACTTTTGCCAGGAGAAATCTTGCTTCATCGCATTTTTAACGAGTTTTGCCCACAATCGCTTATTTCTGTATAAATAGACAGCCCTTTTTACCGCTTTTACCAATTCTTTGGAGGAATAGGCATTGAATTTAAACCCAGTTCCTTTTCCTGTTTCGGGATCGAACTCTTTGATTGTATCGTCCAATCCTCCTGTTGCCCTGACGATTGGGATGGTGCCATACTTGAGGCTGTACATCTGGTTCAACCCGCAGGGTTCGTATTTGGATGGCATGAGGAACATGTCAGAACCGGCTTCGATTTTGTGGGCGAGGGCATTATCGAAAGCGATCTTCACACCAAGATGGCCCGGATTTTTCTTCGCCAATGCGGCGAACTGTTTCTCATATTTCGAATCGCCGGTTCCCAAAATGACCAAACAAAGGTTCAATTCCAAGAGTTGGTCCATCGCTTCGGCCAAAATGTCGAAACCTTTCTGATCCGCCAATCTTGAAATTATTCCGATAATGGGGAATTCATCCGATCCCTTCAATCCATAAATTTGTTTCAGTTCGTCCTTACAATTTTTCTTTCCCGATGTGTCTTTTTCATCGAAGTTAGAGGCGATGTGGGGATCGTTCACCGGATTCCACAGTGAATAGTCCACACCGTTCAAGATCCCGTACAAGTCTTCACGTCTGTTTTTAAGCACACCCTCCATCCCATATCCATATTCAGAGGTTTGGATCTCCTGTGCGTACTTCACGCTCACCGTGGTGATGGAGTCGGAAAATACGATCCCGCCTTTCATGAAGTTCATCTTCCCATAGTATTCCAGGCCACCTATAGAAAACAATTCCATCGGCAATTCGCTTATCGACATGGTTTCCTTCGGAAATACACCCTGATAAGCGAGGTTATGGATGGTGAACACCGACCGCATATTCTTGAAATAGGGATCCTTTTTGTACAGGCTTTTCAAATACACCGGGACAAGACTCGTTTGCCAATCATGACAGTGGATCACATTCGGTTCGAATCCGATCGACCGGCTCAATTCCACTATACTACGGCTGAAAAAAATAAATCTCTCAGGATTATCGAAATAGTCCCCTTCGGACGTGCCATACAGATTGGTGCGGTCAAAATACTCATCGCGCTGGATAAAGTAGACAGGGACACCTCCCGACATCGTGGTTGTGTAAACCCGTGCGGTCATTTGTTGTCCCTTAAAAGGCAGGGTAAGGAATTGATCATGCGGTTTTAAATCATGGTCTCCTTCTTTTACAGATCTGTACAGGGGCATGACCACGGCCACGTGATGGCCCAACGCTGCAAGAGCAGCGGGCAAAGATCCGGAAACATCGGCCAATCCACCGGTCTTGGCAAAAGGAGCGACTTCTGAGGAAGCGAACAGGATCCTTAAATCACTCATGGAGATGTATCCTCCATTTCATTTTCAACTTCAATCCCAGATCTTCAATAGGTAGGGTTTCAAGGTCTCGAAAGTCTGGGCTTGCTCCTCGATGATTATCTCAGCATCCTGGGTCGTCATGTCCTTGGTCCGATTGATGAATGATGCGACACGGGCATAATATAACGGGCGCATGATGTCCACAAGATTTTTTCTGTCTTTTTTCCATCGGTGGAATGTCACAGCAAAATCGTAGACGATTTTCGTCCAATCTTCGGTGGGCATGAGAAAATTTTCGATTTTTCTCTTTTTCGTCAATCCCTTGAGAATGACGAAGCTTTGGGGATTGATGATCTTTTCCCAGAGAACGGAGAGGTTTTTAAATCCTTCGTTAAAGTTTTCTATCATTCCCGGTAAATCAACAGAGAATGCTTCGGGCTCTTTCTGGATGGACTCGCCATACGTCGGGATCAGTTCGCTCGTCGTTACTCCCTTCCACTTCTCTGAATTACTTTCCATCAACTCGAAAATGGGATAAACCACCTGCCTGAACATCGGCCCCAAGTTTTCTAAAGGATCTTTGACATCGTGAATTTTTGTGCCCAGGTATGCCTGGCATATGGATTTGTCCGAAACGATCGCCGAAGTCGTCATCCAGATGTCTATGCCAAACCTAGCGATATCGGTCATCCAGATTTCAGGCCCACAGGAATAATAAAAATCGACCATCTTTTCAGAAAGGCCGAAATCGCCCCCTATAGGCTGACGGACTCTTTTGCCATAAAGAGCCCGTGTCATGTTATAGGCGATATTGTTGGTAATGGTAGCGTCGTATTTGTAACGGGAATAAACGGGCGCGACAAAATCATGGCCATGGGATAACACAGGATCAGCAAGGGCTTTCACCCATTCCGGTGTGATGCTGCGGAGGTCTGCGTCGAACAACAAACAGACTTTGGCTTTTAAAAATGAGGCGGCTTCAAAAATCATCCGCAAAGCACTTCCTTTGCCGGGAATCCCCCTATAGATGGTGACGATTTTTTCGACATAGGGATGAACCACTTTCTCCTTAGCTGCCTCTCTTGTATCGTCCGTGGATCCCCCATCTGAGATGATGATGACAGTCCGTAAATCCTTGTAATGCCGGGAGATCCCCTCGCTCACGGTATCGACAACATATTCGATGGTGGAATCATTGTTGAAGCAGGGAATTCCCACCACCAAGTCCGCTCGATCCATCTTTTCGAAACGCCTGTTGGCCCAAGGTCTCATCGCTGTGTGGAATTTCATTCTGCCTATTGTAATACGAATCGACTGCTGTTGACAGGAATATTTGTATTGAGTCGATATTTGCTTTATTGCAATAAGCAGGGTATATCTGATAAAAATCATCCGGGCACAACGCTCTGGAAGGAGGAAAAAACATGGTTCTCCAAAAAATATTCAAAGCTTTGAGAAAATATTTTGTCACCGGGATGATCGTCATCATTCCCATTTGGGTGACGATTTTGCTATTGAGAGCTATAGTCAATCTTATCCAGGATGCTTTCGCGGTTCTTCCGCCTGCGGTTCATCCCCGAACCTATATCTCGTTTTTCGGAATAGAACTTCTCATCGGCCTTGTTATGATTCTTATGGTCGGATTGCTCGCCAGGAATTTTTTCGGGAAAAAATTCATCAAACTGGGAGAGTTGATCTTAGCAAAAATCCCGATCATCAAAACCATCTATCAGGGAGTTAAACATCTCACGATCGGTGTTCTGGGAGAGAAAAGGATGTTCTCCAAAGTCGTTCTCCTGGAATTTCCGATCAAAGGCTTATCCTTCATAGGATTCGTCACAGGGGAGGATACCCAGCTCATCCACAACCGGGAGGGTAAAAAAATGCTGAATGTCTTTATCCCCACCACTCCCAATCCCACATCGGGATTTTTCTGTGTCGCAGCAGAAGAGGAAGTGACATATTTGGATATAAGCGTGGATGAAGCATTCAAGCTGATTATCTCAGCCGGATACTCTAACCTTCAGCCAGGATAATAGGGATTGTCTTCGAGTCGGAACATGTAATCCGGATCTATAGAGGGTTCATCTCCCCGATGTTTGGTCATCAAAGATACCTTATTCGCGAGTAAATCGACAAAGTTATCCGCATAGATGAAAGGAGTTTCCTCGGTGCCAGAAACTATCATCCATTCTACTGGGGCATTCTTCCACAGATCGATCAGATCGCCGCAATTCTGGATCTCCCTTTCGATCATCTTATCCAAAAGTTTCCGGCAAGCGCTTCTGACTTCAGGATTTTTGGAATCCTGGTGCTCATGGACCGCGAATATCCAAACAGCGGTGTTTCTCAGGGTTGTGTACAGACACTTAAGCGCACGTGATCGGCAATACTGATCTTCGAAGACCGATTGAGCTTTTCGATCTCCTTTTTTTGCAGCCTGATCCCTCTTCTTTTCGAAATGACTTATTGCCGATTCCAAAGGATGCCAGACATTCTCGTCTATTCGTGAAAAAGCCATAAACGCATAGTCCTTGGTGACAAGTTCGAAGAGCACATCCTTGGCCAAATCGACCCTGTTGGGATTATGGATGGAAGTGCACATATGCGACTCGTAATATGCTCTTTCTTTTTCGGGGATCCTGTCGATATCCGGAACAAGCGGCCGTACAAAAAGCCTCTGCCAGACGACTCCGTAATGGGAATAGATGGAGAGTGGAAGGAACGACCGAATAGCCTGTTCCATAAGGCGCCAGCCCTTAACCAAATCCTCTGCGTGTTGCCGACCCGCAAACTTTATGGCAATTTTCTTCACAGCTTCTTCGATGTCCATCGAGGGATTCAATTGAAAGAGCCGGAAAATTTCTTGATTCACCGCATAAGGCACTTTATCGGGTGGATGGATGCCTCCGACATGGGCCAGATTCCTAATGCCCTGTTTCACAAAAGCATGTAATTTTTCGTGGGCAAGCCACGGAAAAGGAATTCCCAAAAGAGGCTCATGGTTGGTGTGAGATCCGAATGAATGATAGAAATAGGCGCGACAATTCCGGGAATCCAGTTCTCCCTTCACATCCCCCTCTTTATCTTCCAGAGTATTGTGATAAGCCGATCCCAGAACTTTGACATCCGGGTATTGGGGATGGGGATAATTGGATTCCCATCCTTGAGTCAACAATGAATTTACCTCCACGTCCAATCGCTCTTTGAGTTGAGGCCAAAGATAGTCCCTCTCGCCATAAAAGGACTCCAACCGTGTGATGATGCGGAATCCTGGATTGATCCGGGATCCGGCATTCCGCAAAAGGGTAAAAAAGCGGACGATATTCGCCGCAGCCTCTTTGGCGATCGCCCCATCGTCCTTCCATTCCCGTATCAGGTAAGCCCCGCCATTGCGCCCCACGTAAAGAGACTTGGTGTGTTCGAAGCCGGCCCCGCTGTCATTGCTCCATATCGTCATGTAGCCCAACTGCGGGACGTCCTTCATCAACTTGATCAAAAGCTCCTGGTAGTGCTTTAGGACAACAGGATGGGCAATCGATAGATTATACCGAGGTTTAAAACTTCGGAACGGATGGTCCACACGCGCGCCTCTCAGTGTAGGGTATTTCTCGAACAATTTTTCAGGAACAGACCGGGGTTCGAAACAAAGCAGCCCTGGAACAAGGCCATACTTCACAGCCAGCCGGGCATTTTCTTTCAGTTCACGCAAATTGTACTCAAGATATTCCGCCGGATATATATCTCGATTCAACCGGCTGGAAACGAATTGGTCGAGAGCAGGGCAATAGGTGTAAAAATCCGGATAAAATTCCCCTTCGACACCCTTCTCCCATGGTTGGGGAAAGGCCAGAGCATTGACTTCGATGTGGGTGAATCCCAAACGGGCATATTCCCGGATATATTTTTCCCGGTCAAAATCCCTAATCAGACGGGCATACTGGGTGAGAAAAAGATCGAAGGTCGACTTTTCGACTGAAAAGGCCATTTCTTTCATCCAGGGCAATCCTTCGGAAATGTTCTCATCCAGCAAATCTTCTATCAGGTGAGTGAATCCGGTAAAAAGAAAATAGGGTTTGGAGCTCAAAAGCCAGAGACATTGATTGACATCGCTGTTCAGAGACACCCAGTCATCTTGCGTAGAAAAGACCAGTTTTTTATGATCCAATCGATCCGGAAAACCCTTAGGGATGACGGCAATATACAGGGCTCCTTCTTCCGAGATAAATCCAGAATCCCCAACCTTGCTCACATCGGCCCGGCTATCGCAAAAACCGAGAAGCTCGTTCGCGATAGTTTCCTCCACAGGATAGCCCTTCTGAGGAATCCTTACCTGTCTGACCTGTTGCAAAGCCTCTTTGATCTTCATTCCGACCTCCGTCCAGCTAAAACTCCATGTAGCCCAATTCGCGC
>Ga0307444_1000716_pt1 | contig 15293 bp, 14 predicted proteins | sample SalMarSW160340MG_FD_202145 | JGI IMG/M metagenome (GOLD analysis project Ga0307444, IMG submission 202145) | Salt marsh sediment microbial communities from the Plum Island Ecosystem LTER, Massachusetts, United States - SW1603-40 | ecosystem: Environmental > Aquatic > Marine > Intertidal zone >... | reverse complement strand
TGGGCGTCCCAAATGGGCCGAGACGTGGGGCCGGTTCTTCCTCAAGTACGTCGTCAGCCACCCGCCGGTCACGTGCGCCATCCCCGGCACGACCAAGCCCCACCACGCGCTCGACAACGTGCGGGCGGCCACCGGGTGGCTGCCCGATGCGGCCATGCGTACCCGGATGGAGGAGTTCTTCGACGCCCTGTGACGGGCGGAGGTCGATCGCAGCCCGGTGCCCTCCCCCGTCCCCCGGGGCTGGGTTTGGGTCGATGGATGGTCACCAACGGATCGGAGGTGCGAGAATGAGACGCCTTGCGAATACATCGCTGGCCGTCGTGTTTACCCTGGCCGTGGGCGCATCTCACGTCTGGGCGCAGCACGGGACCGAGGTCGGCCTCCGGGGCGGCGTGTCTGTCGCCTCGGCGTCGTTCGACCCCGACACGTTCGACGAGTCGAACCGCACGGGGTTCGTGGGCGGCCCGTTCGTCAACTTCGACATGGGCGCGCTCGGGTTCCAGGTGGCCGGGCTGTACAACGCGAAGGGAGTCGACACGAACGTCGGACAGCTGGATCTCAAATACATCGAGATCCCGGCGGTGGTGAAGTTCGGCATCCCGCTGGCGGTGTTGAAGCCGAGCGTGTTCGGCGGCGCCGCGGTTGCGTTTCGGACGGGGTGCGCGATCGATGACGTGGCGTGCCCCGACGCCGCCTTCAAGAGCACCGATTTCCTCGCTGTCGTCGGCGCCGACGTGGCCGTCTACCTGGGACCCGTCTCCTTGTGGGGCGACGCGCGGTACGACATCGGACTGAGCGAGATCAACGACGCCGGCGACGTGTTCGGGAACCTCAAGAACCGCAACTGGAACCTGACCGCAGGCATCGGCGTCAAGCCCTGACGAGTGGAGGGCGACGACGGTCAATAGCGGACCTCGAAGCCGCCGGGGAGGTCGGCGGTCGATTCGATCGCGGACTCCCGGATGTCATCCACACGCGCGGGCGACGGCCCGCGCGCGAGCCGCTCGCGCAGCGACTCGAGATCCTCCGGGGGGCCGGCGGCGCGTACCTCCACGGTCCCGTCGGGCATGTTGCGGACGGTCCCGCGGAGACCCAGGCTCCTCGCCGTCCGAATCGTGAAATGGCGGAAGCCCACGCCCTGGACCCTGCCGCGCACGATCCACCGGACGGCCCGCTCGCTCACCAGCTCAGGTGAACAGGGGCAGAAGTCCGGCCACGAGCGCGGCCACCAGCAGCAGGATCAGCTCGACCAGATCACGGGAGTTCGTGCGGGCGCGACCGCGAGTGCGGGCGCGACCGCGAGTGCGTCCCGGCACGAGATCGACCTCATCCCACATGTGCTCCTCCCCTCTCTTCCGCCCACGCGTGGTCGGGCCGTCCTGGCCCTCCTCCCGTATGGAACACGAGCCCGGGGATCGTGTGGTCACAGGGTCCGTGATCCCGGGATCGAGACCGAGCGAGGCGTCCGCCGGCCGGGTCGTCGCGGAGGGGATCGCCGGGCTCATGGAAGCACCGGGAGCGGTGCCGGGACTCGATGCGCCGGGGAATGTCCGGAGATCTCGTGGTGAGCGGGGCGTTCCGGGGGGATCCCGATCCTCGGGTGGGTGCCACGGCGAGATCGAACTGACACGGGCGATACGAGCGCGATCGCCGACGCGACTCGGACGCCACCACATCCTCCCATCCCGTCCTCCTCCCCGACCACCCGGTCCACCCCCCGCATCCGACTCCTCCCGACCCCAGAGTACATCATCTCGCGCCTCGCGCCACCCTCCTTGACGATGACGTGAGTCGATGGGCACCGTGGGATCGCCGTCGCGGAGCCCGGGGTTCGTGGCTCGACCGCCCGGCCTCCCCACGATCGACGCGGAGATGCACCACATGACCGACCGCCCGAACGCCTCCGATGAGCCATGGACGCTCACGGACGACGACCTGGTCGGGGAGTGCCGGGTGGAGACGTTCCGCGCCGGCGGCCCCGGCGGGCAGCATCAGAACACCACCGACAGCGCGGTCCGCATCACGCACCTGCCGACCGGCACCGTCGTCACGGCGCGCGAGTCTCGCAGCCAGCACCGGAATCGGAGGACCGCCCTCGCGCGGCTGCGGGAAGCCCTCGAGGAACGGGCGCGGGAGGAGACGCCCCGCGTCCCCACGCGCGTCCCGCGCCGGGCGAAGCGCGAGCGGGTCGAGGAGAAGCGGAGACGCTCCCGGAAGAAGGAGCTCCGGCGGCCGCCCGACCGGGAGGAATGAGCCGGAATTGGTGCGGATGGCCGCCGACGCCCGGAGGGCGCGTGCCTGCCTGCACCCCGGAAGCGGCGGCCAGCCACAGGCCGCCGTTGTCGCCGCGGGTCCCGATCCCGGCGTATCTTCGTGGTCGCCGTGACTATATACGAACACGTTCGTAGTCGTTACCTGTCCGTCCCGGTCGACACAACCGAATCCACGGCGGGGTCGTCGAAGAAGCGGACCGGCCCGGGGTCGATCCGGATGCGAACCTCACGAGCGGGGGGACATGTCGATCCTCAGATCCGATCGCGTGATGAACCGGCTGTGGTTCGCCGTCCCGTTCGTCCTGCTGGGGAGCGCGGCCATCGCATGGGGGCTGCTGCGCGAGGGCGCGCCGCCGTTCGCGAACGTCCTCCTCGACCTCGGCGTGGAGACCATCGGCCTGGCGCTCACGGTCGCCGTGGTGGACTGGTACCTGGAGCGCCGTCGCCTGCAGGCGGCCGGACGCCGTCTGGCGTGGCACACATTCCACGCGATCGAGCGCATCGTATGGGTGTGGCAGGGCGGACCTCCCCGTCTCGACACGGGCGAGGTGCTGAGCCTGCTTCAGGACGCCGATCGGCAGGGGGAGGTGGCCCAGGGGACGGAATCGCTCCTCCTCGGTCTCGCCGTCGAGAGCCGCCGGCTGCTCAAGGCCGACAAGGACGCCGTGGAGGCGTTATCGGGTCTCGAGGGGTGCCTCGGGGACCTGACGCTGTTCGCCAACGTGGCCCACGAGGGGCGTACCCCGAGCGTCGGGTCGATCATCTCCACGCTGCTCGACGTGACCAAGCGGCTGGCGAAGCTCCTCGACCTGTCCGCCGACTCGGTCGTGCCGGCCCGGCTGATTCGCGCGCGTGATCCGTCGCTCGAGGCCCAGGCGTCCCGGGCCCGGGTGGCCCGCGAGGTGATCGGGCTCTCCTGAGACCGGGACCGGTGTAGGGTCCCGGTGCGCGGACCTCACCAGCGCTTGAGCCAGATCGCGACCACGCCGCGGCCGGCCTCACGATCGAGGGACACCGTGCGTGTCGCGGTAGATCTCGATCGCTCCGATCTCGCTCATCGACAGCCCATTGCTCTCGACGAGACCCGTGCGGTCTTTCCGACCGTTCACGTAGATCTCGGGCTCGCGACAGCCACGGCGGCGGGCGCGGCGCCAGGGATCCCAGGGCGCGTGCAGGCGGAAGAACTCGCCCTCGGGGCTGAAGCGGCCATGCCCGCGCCCGCCCTCTCGACGTCCTCGCGAGCTCGAGTCGATACGCCACCACCCACGTCTCGTCGTAGTCGCCGAACTCGAACGCCCAGACCGTGTCCCCCCTGGCGGCCTGGAGCGTGGCCCGCGGCGGCAGGCGCGCCTCGCCGAGGTATGCGCCGTCCCGATCGAACACATCGTACCGCCCCCCGGGCCGGCCCCAGAGCTCCGGCGGGCCGGGAAAGGCGGGCCGCCGCTCGCGCTGCACCCACACCCGGCCCCGGGCCCCGAGGATCAGCCGGCCGAACGGCGCCGGGGCCGGGGGACGTTCGGCCTCCCGGATGGCGGCGGCCAGATCCGCGAAGCCCTCCGGCACCGAATCCCCCCGCTCGGCCGCGGTCAGCGGAAGCGGCTCGGCAGCGCGGCAGATCTGGAGCGGCGGCCCGGCGCCGGCCCGGACGATCACGCGATACGTGCTGTCCGCCCCTCCCCAGGCGAGGGCACCCCCGAGGCCGGTGGCGGCGACCGGACGCGGCCACCCCGGCACCGGCCACTCGGCCCCGCCTTCCCTGCTCACCGTCGGGAACCGCGACCAGGCCACCGTGTCGACGGCCGCCGCATTCGGCCCCAGACGCACGATGCCGGATGCCCTCGGCGTGCCATCGTCCGCGAGGTCCGACGCCGACCAGCCCGGATCGAGGAGCACCGTCCCGTCCGGATGGACTCCCGCCCACGACAGCTGACCGGCCCGCAGGATGGGCGCCACGAACTTCGGATCGATCCGCGTGTCCTCGCCAACGGGCTCGCCGTCCCGGAGCCGGACCACGCTCGTGCGCGCGATGTCGAATACCGACAGCGTCTCGTCCGCACTCCACGCGACCGCGACCGGGATCGCGACCTCCCCCGGGCCCTGCCCCTGCTTCGCCCATGCGCCCCGCCACGTCCCATCGGGCTCGATCACGACCACCTCCCCGAGCTCGAAGTCGGGGATCGCCAGCCGGCCGTCGAGGCTCGCCTGTGGGAAGATGGGGAGCGCCAGCTCCTCGCCCTCGTTTGTCCCGCCGCGCCGCCACAGCTCGGCGAACGTCGGCGTGATGCCGGCGCGCTCCCACCGGCCGGGACCGATGTTCTGGATCACGCGGGCGTCTCCGACGAGCAGCTGGCAAATGGGGGCCTCGATACGATCCGCACAGGCGAGCCACGATACCACACCCACCCCGAAGAGGAGGCACGTGAAGCGACGCCGGAGAGCGGCGTGGGACACCGGTTCGCCCAACCTGGCGGGCCCTTCCACCTTCACCCGGGCCGCTCGTCGCACACCGGGCCCGACAGCGCGCGACAGTCGGACTGGGCGTCCAGCGTTCCCGGCCCGAGTCCCATGGCGACCCCCGGCCTCTCAGACTTCCGGCGAGCGAGCCGCGCGGATGGCGGGCAGGAAGAGGAGCGCCACCTGGATCACACCCAGGAGCGTCCCGAACGGCAGGTACCACAGTGACGCGACCGCGGCGGTCACCATCCCGCCCCATGCCCACCGGCGCCCGATCGCGAACGCGCCGATCACGAACAGCCACCCCAGCCCGTACACGACGAACAGCGACTTGATGAGCGTCGAGCGGGGGTCCACGCCGGTGGCGGCCATCATGGTGGCCCACGGTCCGAGCTGTCCGGCGTACGCGCCGGAGGAGGGCGTCACGTAGTCTCCGGTGAGCAACGCGTGGGCGCCGTCGAACGCGAACCACGCGGCGACGACGGCCGCGAGCACGACGATGCACCACTCGAGGGCCCGGACCATGTCGGCCTCCCGGCTGGGTGTTCGATTCCGCATCCCCGATACTAATGTACCCACGTCCCTATCCACGGAGAGACCCCGATCCGCACCGGAGCCGCCATGTCACGATCCGCCCTCTGTTCGACTACCCGCCTCGCCGCCGCGGGCGCGCTCTTGCTCGCCTTCTCCGCGCCGGCGCTTCGCGCGCAGGAGTCCTGGTCCGTGTACATCTCCGTCGACATGGAGGGGCTCGCCGGGATCGGCGTGCCGGCCATGGTCCAGAACGGCGGCAAGGACTACGACGTGGGCCGGCGCCTGATGACGCGCGAGATCCGAGCCGTGGTGGCCGGCATCCGCGCCGCCGCGGATGAGCGCGGCATCCCGCCGGTCCGCATCGTGGTCAACGACTCGCACGGCGGCCACGACAACGCGCTCATCGAGCAGCTCCCGGACGGCATCGAATACGTGCAGGGGAGCCTCAAGCCGCTCGGGATGGTGGCCGAGCTGGATGACGGGTTCGATGCGGTCATCTACCTGGGGTACCACGCGCGTGCCGGCACGAGGGGGTTTCTGGCCCACACGGGCTCCGGGCTGGTCCGCGATCTCCGCATCGACGGCGTGCCGAGCGGAGAGGGCGAGATGAACGCCGCCTTCGCCGGCGCGCTCGGCGTGCCCGTGGTGCTCGTGTCGGGCGACTCGGCGTACGTGGCGCAGGCGCGCGAGACGTACGCCGGGTCGGCCCGCGCCGTGGTAACCAAGACGGCCGTGACGGCGGAAGCCGCGCACCTGCGACCCGTCGATGTCGTCCACGCCGAGCTCGAGGCCGAAGCGAGGGCCGCCATGCTGGACCTCGCGGCGGCCCGGCCGTGGCGGCTCGACGCCCCCTACACGGTCGAGATGACCGTCGACCACACGACGCACGTCGACGTGGCCGTGGGGATCCCCGGGGTCGAGCGGGTCGGACCCCTAACCGTCCGCTTCCAGGGGGACGACATGCGACGCGCGTACGCGCTGATCCGCATCCTGTACCGCTTCCTGTCGGTGTGAGGGGGCGGCCGGACGGACGGTTCGGGGCGCTGACGTGATCCGCCCCGGCGGCTATGTTCCCGGCGCTCTCCTCCGGAGCGACGCCTTCGGGGGACCCGCCGTGGAGGACCCGCCACAGGAGGATCCATGACCCGCGACCCGCGCCTCGCCGCGCTCGCCGCCCTCATCATCGGCTTCGCGTGCGCGACCCCATCCGACGACGGGATGGCGGACGCCGAAGAGGCCCCCACCGACGACGGCGCGACGGCTCAGGCCGATCTGAGCTGCTTCCTGAGGGGCGCGACGGTCGGGGCGGCCGAGGCGCGCACGAGCCCGCTCCGTCAGGTGCGCTTCTCCTACCCGGGCGGAGAGGGTCTCCTGTGCTACAGCGCCCCGTCGGTCCGCGGGCGCGGGATCATCGGCGGGCTCGTCCCGTACGGCGAGCCGTGGCGCGCCGGGGCCAACGAGCCCACCACCTTCCATCTCACGGCCGCGACCTCCATCGGCGGGGTGCGACTCGAGCCGGGGAGCTACTCGATGTACGCGATTCCCGGGCGGGACGTGTGGCGCTTCTTCCTCAACTCGAACTACGAGCGCTGGGGCATCCCGATCAGCGCCGACGTGCGCGCCACCGAAGTCGGGAGCTTCACGGTGGAGCCGGAGTCGACCGACGGGATGGTCGAGATGCTGACCTACTCCCACGAGGACGGGGCGATCGTCATGGCGTGGGAGAACACGCGCATCGAGATCCCGGTGGGCGGCAACGGCACGTAGCAGGTCGAAGCCGGGCGATCCGCGACACGACGGGGCGTCGGCACCCGTCGGTCCCCTCCCGCACGCTTCAGGGAGCGATGATCATGCCGGAGACGTTCCAACTTTTTTCGGGGTCGTGTTGTCGAACGTCATGATACATAGACACTCGACAACGAGGAGCGCCCGATGTCCAGATCCGACCTCCTCCAGGGGTCGCTCGACCTCCTGATCCTGAGGGTCCTCGAGATGGAGCCCCTGCACGGGTGGGCCGTCTCGAAGCGCATCCAGCTCCTGTCGCGCGACGTGCTGGAGGTCAACCAGGGCTCGCTGTATCCGGCGCTGTACCGGCTGCGGGACCGCGGCCTCATCGAATCGGAGTGGAGGACGTCGGACGAGGGGCGCCGCATCAAGGTGTACCACCTGACGTCGAGGGGGCGGAGGGCGCTCGGAAGGGAGCGCCGGTCGTGGCGCCGGTTCGCCGGCGCCGTCGAGGCCATCCTGGCGGCCGGGTAGGAGGCCGCCATGCGCTGGATCGAGAGCGCGCGCCGGTGGCTCCGGACGCGGGTCCGCCGGCCGGACGAGCGCGAGCTCGACGAGGAGCTCCGCCTCCACCTCGAGCTCGAGATCGAGGAAAATCTGCGTCGCGGGCTCTCCCCGGGGGAGGCCCGGCGACGGGCCCTGGCGGCGTTCGGACGCGTCGAGGACGTGAAGGACGACGTCCGGGACGTGCGCCCGCTGGCCCGCTGGCTGGGCGACCTGCGGCGGGACGCGCGGATCGCCCTCCGGTCGCTTCCCCGCCAGCCGGTGTTCGCGGCGGCCGTCGTTCTCACCCTCGGGATCGGCATCGGCGGCGATGTGGCGATGCTCGGGGTGCTCGACGCGGCCCTATTCCGCACCCTTCCCTACCCGGAGCCCGAGCGGCTGGTGTTCGGGCGGGTCACCTACGATGGGGAGGTCGGTCGGACGGTGTCGGGACCGGATTTCTTCGATACCCGGGAGCGGACCAGGACCCTGGCTTCCCTGTCCGCCATCACGCCCTTCCCGGTCGAGGCCACGGTGACCGGCGGGGCCGCCCCCGAGCGGGTCCAGGCCCCCCTCGTGTCCAGTGGCTTGTTCGAGACGCTCGGGGTGCGGCCTTTCCTGGGTCGCGACTTCACGCACGAGGAAGGCGAGCCCGGAGGGCCACCGGTGGCGGTGCTCTCGAACGCGTTCTGGCAGCGCCGCCTCGGGGAGGACTTCGACGTCATCGGCACGACGATCGCCCTGGATGGGGTCCCCACGACCATCGTGGGCGTGATGCCCCCCGGATTCCGCTTCCTGGTGGACGCGGACGCGTGGAGACCGATCCAGCGGGGCATCGACTGGGCGGCCGCGCGCCAGTTCCACAACTTCGTCCTCGTCGGCCGCCTGGCCCCGGGGGTCCCGTTCGCCGCGGCCCAGGCGGAGGTGGACGTGATCTCGCGACAGCTCGCCGCGGCGTATCCCGACACCAACGAGGGCAAGGGCATCCGGCTGACGCCCCTCCGGGAGGCGCTCGGCGAGAGCGTACGGGGTCCGCTCGACCTGCTGCTCGCCGCGGTCACCCTCGTCCTCGTCGTGGCCTGCGCCAACGCGGCCGGGCTACTCGTCGCGCGCGGAAGCGCGCGGCGGCAGGAAATGGCCGTGCGCACCGTCATGGGCGCCAGGCGTGCGCGGCTGGCACGTCAGCTCCTGACGGAGAACGGGCTCCTGGCCCTCGGCGCTGCGGGGCTCGGGATCCTGCTCTCGCTCGGGATCCAGCGCGGCGTGCTCGCCTTCCTGCCGACCGACGCGCTCGGGCCGCTGCGAGCCGGCCTGTCCGGGTCGATGATCGCCGCCGCGATCCTGCTGGCGCTGGCCACCCTGGCCCTGTTCGGCGTGCTGCCGGCCATCCGAATGGCCCGGTCGGAGCCGGCGTCGGAGCTCCGCAGCGGCCGGCGTACCACGTCCGGTCGGGGGAGCGCCCGCACCCAGAGGATCCTGGTGGTGGCGCAGGTCGCCATGACCTCCGTGCTCGTCATCGTGTCCGGCCTCCTGCTCCGGAGCTTCTTGCAGCTCCGGGGTGTCGACCCGGGATTCGATGCCGAGGGTCTCCTCACCGCAGAGGTCGCGCTGCCGGCCGGCACGTACGGGCACATGGCCGAGCGGTTGGCCTTCTTCGAGCGTCTGCGGGAGCGGGCCACGGCGCTGCCCGGCGTGTCGGCGGTGGGTGTGGTCGACCGCCTCCCGGTGCGTGACGGAGGGGGCAACGTGCGCGTGTCGACGCCGGAGGAGTGGGGATCGGGGGGCGTGTTCGAGCGGCTCGCGTATCAACGGAGGGTGCTTCCGGGCTATTTTCAGGCGATGGGCATCCCGCTTCTCTCCGGACGGGACGTGACCCGAGGTGACGAGCGAGACGCGCCGAACGTGATGCTCGTGAGCGCCTCGCTCGCCGATGACCTGTTCCCCGACGAAGACGCGGTGGGCCGAGTGCTCGCGGTCGACATCGGCGAAGCGGAGCCGTGGATCGCCGAGGTGGTCGGTATCGTCGGGGATGTCGTTCCCAACAGCCTCGCGGAGGGGACGGACTACGCGATGTACTTCTCTTACGCGCAGCGCTCTGCAGCCTCGATGCGGCTGGCGATCCGGACCCACGGGGACCGGGCCGGGATCACTTCCGGCCTGCGAGACATTCTCGGCTCGCTGGATCCGGAGCTGCCGTTGGCGGGAGTGGTCAGCATGGATGAGGTGCTCGCCACATCGCTCGCCGGCCGGCGCTCCGTGATGACCGTCCTCCTCGCGTTCGCCGGCGTGGCGCTGCTTCTTGCCGCCGTGGGCCTGTACGGCCTCATGGCGTACCACGTGTCACGACGCGTGCACGAGATCGGGGTGCGAATCGCGCTCGGAGCGCCGACCTCGACGGTGGCGCTGGCGGTCCTCCGCCGGGGGCTGGGGCTCGTGGCCGCGGGGCTCGCGGTGGCGCTGCCGCTGTCGCTCGCCGCGGGGCGGTTCGTGCAGGACATGCTGTTCGGCGTGGGGGGGCTCGACCTGCTGACCTGGGCGGGGACGGCCGCGTTCCTGTCCGGCGTGGCGACGCTCGCGTGCCTCCTCCCCGCGCGGCGGGCAGCGGTCGTCGATCCGATGGAGGCGCTACGCGCCGAGTGAGGCGGCCCGGCGACGCCGGGATGCCCACGGTGCGTCTCCGCCTCCCCACCGCCGTCGCCCCCGAGGGGGCGCGGCGGGTCGCCGCCGCAGGCCCATGATGAGCGAGCCCCGGCGACGGGACTCATCGTCGGTCCCGCCCCCGGGGCTCTGCAGGTCGATTCGGCGTCTCGCGAGCGAATCTTCAGACGAGGCGCCGACCCACCGCGCCCCGTCTCGACGCCGCGACGCCCGCCACTACGTCGTCGTCGCCTTCGCCGGTCGGTTCTTGTACTTCTCGTACAGCCGCAGGTGCTTGTTGTCGAGGTCGACCGGCACGCCGCGGATGAACACGTACTCGATGTGCGTCTGGATCTCGAGCGGATCGCCATCGGTGACGATGACGTTCCCCATCTTGCCCGTCTCGAGCGTGCCGAGCTTGTCGTCGACACCCAGGATGCGCGCCGGCCCGATCGTCACGGCCTCGAGCGCGGCGTCCTCGGGGAGCCCGAACGGGACGGCGTTCGCCACCTCGTAGGGCAGCGTGCGCGAGTCCGAGGAGTTGAAGGTCGCGAACGCGATCTCGACCCCAGCGTCGTGCAGCACTCCGGGGAGCGTGTTCGGGTCGTCGTACGGCGCGTCCCGATCCCGCGGCACCCGCTGCACCGGTCCGAGGATCACTGGGATCCCCTTCTCGGCCAGGGTGGAAGCCATGCCGCGCGACTCCTCGGCACCGGCGAGCACGAGATCCAGGTTCCACTTCTCGGCGAGCTCGATCGCGTCGGTGATCTGGCGCTCGTCGTTGGCCTGGACGATCACCGGCAACCCGCCGTCGAGCGTCTTCGCGAGCTGTTCGAGCTGCAGGTCCCGCTCCACCCGGTCCGGCGCCGCCGCCACGGCCTGCTTGTAGTGGGCCGCGGCCTCGAACCAGGAATCGATCTCCGCCACGTCCGCCTCGTACTGCTCCAGACGCTGCTGGAAGCTGCGGTTCTGGTTCCCGCCGCCCCCGAAGCCGCCGAAGCCGCGGAACCGGCCGCCCACGTTGGGCCAGCTCATCACCATCCCGGCCGACTCCTCGATCGCCATCTCCTCGACCGTCCATCCGTCGAGGTTGATCAGCGTCGCCTGTCCCGAGATCGTACCACCCCCCGGGGCCGACAGCGTGTGCGTGATCCCGTTGGCGCGCGCCACCGGGATGTGCTCGGAGGACGGGTGGATCGCCTGGTAGGCCTCCAGATGCGGGTTCCAGTCCCCCATCTCGTTCGCGTCGTTGGTGGCCGATACAGCGCCGATCTCGGTGAGCCCGAGACGCGAGAACGAATCGATCATCCCCGGATAGACCTGCTTGTCGGTGCCCTCGATGATCGTGGCGCCGGTCGGAATCGGCGTCTCGGGACCACCGACCGCCACGATCTGGCCGGCCCGCATGACGATCGTCCCGTTCTCGATCACGCCGTTGGCCACCGTATGGATGGTGGCGCCGGTGACCGCGTACGTGTCGCTCTGCTGGGCGCGGGCCGCGGAGACCGCGAACGAGCCGAGGGCGATCGCCATGGTGAGCGCCGCTACGAAGAACCGCCTCATCGCGTACCTCCGTTTCCGGAACCCGAAGCCTGGAGACCGGGACCCTCCGGCGTGGACTCGTCGGCCTGGTCGGTCTCGCCGAGCATCTCCTTCAGCCGCTGCTTCTCGGCGGCCATCTGCTGGCGCATCTCCATGTCGCGATCGACGTCGAACACGACCTGACCGTCGACGTACGTGGTGCGCACCTTGGCGAACGAGGAGAGGGGATAGTTGTCGTACAGCACGAGGTCCGCGTCCTTGCCGACCTCGAGCGAGCCCACGCGGTCCTGGATGTTGAGCTGCATCGCTGGGTTGATGGTGATCATCGCCAGCGCCTGCTCCTCGGTCATGCCACCCCACTTCATCGTCTTGGCCGCCTCCTGGTTCAGGTGGCGGGCCTCCTCGTTGGAGTCGGAGTTGATCGACACGATCACGCCACGCTCCGTCATGATGGCGGCGTTGTAGGGGATGGCCTCGTAGGCCTCGACCTTGTACGCCCACCAGTCCGAGAACGTCGACGCCATGGCGCCGTGCTCGCGGAGCTCGTCGGCGATCTTGTAGCCCTCGAGCACGTGCTGGAAGACGTGGATGTGGAATCCGAACTCCTCCGCCAGCCGCATGAGCTGGAGGATCTCATCGGCCCGGTAGCTGTGCGCGTGCACGTACCGGGTGCCCTCGAGCACCTCCTTCAGCGGCTCGAGCTGGAGATCCTTGCGGGGCGGGATCGCGTTCCGGTCGCCGCTGGCCACACGGGCCTCGTAGGCATCCCACTCCGCCTTGTAGGCGGTCGCCGCCACGAACGCCTGACGGATCACGTCCATCACTCCCATGCGGCTCTGCGGGTAGCGGTTCGGAACACCTGGAATGCCGCCGAAGTTCGAGCGCTTGGGGTTCTCGCCGAGCGCGAATTTGATCGTGGGCGGGGCGCCCTGGAACACGAGCCCCTCCGCGTCCGCGCCCCAGCGGTGCTTGATGATCACGTTCTGTCCGCCGATCGGGTTCGCCGATCCGTGCATCACATGAGACGTCGTCACGCCGCCCGCCGCCTCGCGGTAGATCGCCATGTCGGTCGGATCGATCACGTCGTGGATCGAGACCATCGACGACACCGCCACCGAGCCCTCGTTGATCGCGTCGGCTGCGATGTGGGAGTGGGCGTCGATGATCCCCGGGATGACGAACTTCCCGGTCGCATCGATCACCTGGGCATTCGACGGCGCGCTCACCTCCGACGCCGGCCCCACCGCCGTGATGCGCCCGTTCCGGAACAGGATGGCGCCGTTCTCGATCTTGCCGGCCTCGGCCGACGTCATGATGGTCGCGCCGGTGATGAGGACCGGCTGGTCCTGTGCGGTCGCCCCGCTCGCAAGCGCGAGGCTCGACGCGAGCGCCGCGCCCAGCCCGAGCGCCAAGATCCGGCTGCGTCTCATTGTCCACCTCCCGGACGCGTGCCCGTGAACTCCTGCGTGAATCGGCCGCCGAAGGAGGCCGTGCCTTCGAGGCTGTCTCCCTCGAACGTGCCGTTGTAAACGACTTCCACCGTGCGGCCGGGCCCCATGGAGGCCGAGACCGTGATGCTGAACTGGTTTCCGCTCACCCAACCGTCGGTGATCTGCTGCTCGCCGCGCTCGCCCTGGATGGTCCCGGTGAGGGTCCCGTCCTCGGCCATCGTGAGCTCGGCCGTCGCCTCCTCCGACTGGTTGTTGAGCGACAGGATCCAGGTGCCGCTCATGTCGGCCGCAGGGGCCTCGGTGGGCCGTGCCTCGGTCGGCTTTTCGAACTTGTTTCCGTCCACGAACACCATGCGGACCTTCGTGTCCTTGGAGAACAGGTCGCCGTCGGTGATCACGAGGTTCGCGATCTTGCCCTGCTCGACCGAGCCCATGATCCGGTCGACTCCGTAGATGCGCGCCGGAGCGATCGTCAGCGCCCGGAGCGCCGCGTCTTCCGAGAGCCCGTTGTCGATCGCCTTGCGGACCCCGGCGAGCGCCTCGCGCGGGCTCCCAGCGCCACCCGAGTAGAAGGCCCAGGTCGCCCCGGCCCCCTCGAGCGCCGCCGGCGTCGTGGGCGCGTAGGCCCGGCGCCTGAGCGACTGGAGCGACTCCTCGTCCTCCGGGTCCAGATTACGGTCCTTATCGGGCCAGTCGAGGTTCACCAGCACGGGGACGCCGGCCGCCGCGATCTCGGGCGCGATGTCGTAGGCGTCGAAGGCACCCGCCACGACCGCGTGCGCGCCGGTCTCCCTGCCGAGCTCGATGACGCGCCGGATCTCCTTCACCTCGTTGGCCGGCATGATCGTCGGCCAGTTGCCGGCGATCGACGCCTGGATCGGCTCGAGCGCGCGGTCGTACGTCGGGCGTGGCTGCCCGCGCGGATCGGCCTCGTAGCGGGCCTCGTACATGCGCTGGTGCTCGGCATCGAGATACAGCTGCTTGATGTACGCGATCACGCCCATCAGCGACCCCGGATAGCTTCGGAATCCACCGGCTCCCGACATGGTGATGCGGAGCGCCGCGGGCGACTTGACCACCATGTCCTGCGCGCTTCCGGCGTAGTCGATGACCGCGCCCTGACCCGTGACGATGCCGTCGCCGGGCTCGAGGAGCGCCGACGTGAAGCCGGCCTCGCGCCACGTCTCGATCGCGTCCGCATCCGCATCGATCAGGTCGGCCGCGTGCACCCACGAGTTGGTCGCGGGTCGATCCTCGGGACCGGTCGAGATCTCCTGGCTCGCGAGCTGCGCGAATGGATTGCCTCCACCGCCACCGCCGCCGGCTCCCTGGCCGCCCTGGCTCTGCCCCTCGAGCCCGACCTGGCTCAGGCCATCGAACAGACCGGGATACACGGTGAGCCCGGCGCCGTCGATCACCCACGCCTCGGGCGGGATGGCGGCGTCGGGGCCCACGGATTCGATGAGGCCGTTCGCGATGACCACGGTCCCGGTCTCTATGACGGGGCCGGTGCCCGTGACGATGCGCGCGTTCTGGATCGCGTAGAACGGAGGTCGGGCGGGGGTGTCGCTCGGTTCGTGAAGCTGTGCGGCGAGCGGCGTCGGAGCGCTGCTCGCGAACAGCGACAGAAGGAGCGCACCCGTGCCGATCCGAAACGCGATCCTCGTGGTGAGGACGGTTCGGTTCATGTGTGGCTCGGTCCTTCGCAGGTTGTCCAACCGTGTCGGGGGACGCGCGGCCGCGAGGGTCGCGGCCCCGACGAACGAGGGCACGCGGCGGCCACGGCAACCGCATGGGTTCAACACGCGACCCGCAATGTCCGTTGTGCCGGCGGGCCGGTCAACCGGGTCCGGGGGCCGTAACGCGTCGCGCCACCGAAACCGGCCGATTCGGCACCCCGTAATCTCGGATGGCCACCGACACCAAAGGGGCAACCAATGCGATGCAACGTCGCCATGACCATCGCCGCTCTCGCGACTCTCGGTCCCGGACGAGTCGCCGGCCAGGTTCGTCCGGTCGTGTTCATGGAACCGGTCGAAGGAGACTCCACGAACGACCTTCCGGCGTACCGGATCGTGGACGAGCCGGAGCGAATCGCCCTGTACTCATCGTGGACGGCGAACGAGCCTGCCGC
>Ga0307444_1000714_pt1 | contig 15318 bp, 13 predicted proteins | sample SalMarSW160340MG_FD_202145 | JGI IMG/M metagenome (GOLD analysis project Ga0307444, IMG submission 202145) | Salt marsh sediment microbial communities from the Plum Island Ecosystem LTER, Massachusetts, United States - SW1603-40 | ecosystem: Environmental > Aquatic > Marine > Intertidal zone >... | reverse complement strand
TAAATCGGGATTAATTTTTAACTTTTGCCTTTTGATTTTCTTAAGTACTCCCTGAGTGGTTGAACGTTAAAGATTTGGCTACTATTTGCCAGCGCCCCTATAGCTACCCTAGCAGTGTCTAATGAGGTGAAGCAGGGTATCCTCTTTTCTGCCGCGGCACGCCTGATATCTAACCCATCTTTTAGCGGAATGCGCCCTCCCGTGATAGTATTAATCACTCCGCTCACGGAATTATCTTGAATAACATCAACGACGTTAGGATGCCCCTCGCTTAGCTTCTTGGTCACCAGTTTTACCGGGAGTCCCATAGACTCGATCATCTCTGCGGTCCCCTCCGTGGCGTAGAGTTCATGGTGAAGGGAATGCAGTTGTTTAATCAGAGGCGAGGCTTCATCTTTATCCTTGTCTGCAATGCTAAGCAGCAGACTACCTCCTTGAGGCAGCATCAATCCAGCAGCTAAAAGTGCCTTAACCAGAGCTGCCTCAAAGCTGTAATCAATCCCCATAACCTCGCCCGTGGATTTCATCTCAGGACCAAGGTAGCTATCTACTCCAATCAATTTGGACATGGAGAAAACAGGAGCCTTTATACCTACCAGGTTTTGTCTCCTCCATAGGCCACCTTCATAGCCTTGCTCCCTGAGGCTAATCCCGGCCATTACCTTAGTGGCAATTCTTACTATGGGCACGCCGGTTACCTTGGAGATAAAAGGCACGGTTCGGCTGGCGCGGGGATTTACCTCAAAAACATATACCGTTGAGCGACCATTTTCCTTCATGATTACCATCTGGACGTTCATCAACCCTTTAATTCCCAGAGCCAGTCCAATTCTCGTGGTGTAATCCACCATAGCATTTACTTCGTCTTGAGTGAGATTGATTCCCGGGTAGATAGACAAGGCGTCACCGCTATGTACGCCAGCTCTTTCAATATGCTCCATCACGCCAGGAATAAGAACCTTTTCCCCGTCGCAAATGGCATCTACCTCGACTTCTTTACCATAGAAATATTTATCAATGAGCACAGGATGCTGGCTGTCCATCTCCAGAGCCAGTGTCAGGTAGCGGATTAACTCAGGTCCGTTGTACACGATTTCCATAGCCCGGCCCCCCAGGACATAGCTAGGGCGTACTAAGACCGGATAGCCCAGGTTCCTGGCTACGTTTAGCGCCTCTTCAACGGATGTCACTCCAGCCCCCGGCGGCTGAGGAATACCTAACCTGTCCAGGAAATCTTCAAAGCGATGACGGTCTTCAGCGATGTCTATAGCCTCGGCACTCGAGCCGAGTATCGGCAAATTGTTGCGAGCTAAGAGCCCAACTAGATTAATGGGTGTTTGTCCACCGAGCTGGACGATAGATGCTGGAGCAGAGCCATTATTACTTTCATTCTCAAGTATATCTCGGATGCTTTCCTCATCTAACGCTTCGAAGTAGAGGCGATTACTGGTGTCGAAATCGGTGGAAACTGTCTCGGGATTAGAATTGACCAAAATGCTCTTGATTCCTGCCTCTTGAAGCGCCCAGGCTGAATGGACGCAGCAATAGTCAAATTCAATTCCTTGCCCGATGCGTATAGGCCCGCTGCCGATGACCACGGCTTTCTTTTCTGCCAAAGGCTCGGCTTCGTTCTCTTTTTCATAGGAGCTGTAGAAATAAGGGGTCTCAGCATCAAATTCGGCAGCACAGGTATCTACCATCTTGTACACCGGGCGGATTTGCCATTCATGGCGGATTTGCCTTACCTGCTCCGGCAACCTATCGGCCAAAGTGCCCACTTGCTCATCGGAAAAACCTAGCCTCTTCGCCTCCCATAGAAGCTCCGGTTTCAACGGTTCGGAAAGAAGCCTCCTCTCCATGTCCACAATATTCTGGAACTTATAAATAAACCAGGGGTCTATCCCGGTGAGCTGGGAAAGCTCTTCGGGCTCGGCTTCCCTTCGCAGTGCCGCCATAATCGCCCATAGTCTTAAGTCGTTAGGGTGAAGCGGGTAGGAATTAAGCCCCTTCCCTTGACTCCAACCGGGGTCTTCCCAAAGCAGGGTGCGTTTGCCGAATTCTAGGGAGCGCACAGCCTTTTGTATAGCAGCCTCAAAACACCGGTCAATGGCCATTACCTCACCGGTGGCTTTCATCTGGCTGCCAATTTTTCGGTCACCCGAAGCGAATTTATCAAAGGGCCACCTGGGAATCTTGACTACGCAGTAATCCAGGGCTGGCTCGAAAGACGCCAACGTCTTGCCCGTGACCTTGTTAGGGATTTCATCGAGCCTCTTGCCTATGGCTATTTTGGCAGCCACCCGGGCAATAGGATAGCCAGTAGCTTTACTGGCTAAAGCCGAGCTGCGGCTGACACGGGGATTGACTTCAATTACATAATATTCGCTTTTGGCAACTCCCTTCTGGTCAGGGGCCCACTTTTCCGCCACTATTGGACTGGGGGTCAAGGCAAACTGTATATTACAGCCACCCTCGATTCCCAAAGCTCTTATGATTCTCAGGCTGGCCGACCTGAGCACCTGGTATTCTTTATCGGTGAGAGTCTGGCTGGGGGCTACCACAATGCTATCCCCGGTATGCACCCCCATGGGGTCGATGTTTTCCATATTACACACGGTAATGCAGTTATCAGCAGCATCCCGCATAACTTCGTATTCTAGTTCCTTCCAGCCTAAGACACACTGTTCCACCAGGACCTCGTGGCTCATGCTGGAATCCAGGCCATTAGTAACAATCTGCTCAAGCTCTTTCATAGTGTGGGCGATGCCGCCGCCCGTGCCGCCTAAAGTGTAAGAAGGGCGGATTATAAGAGGTAAACCAATGGAGTTTGCCAGTTCTTTCGCTTCCTTTACCGACTTCACTGTGGCGCTTGCGGGCACAGGCTCGCCGATATCAACAAGAAGCTGCTTGAACAAAGACCTCTCCTCGGCCTTCTTTATCGTCTCCAGGGGTGTTCCCAGCATCCTCACGTCATATTTATCCAGTATGCCGGCATCGGCTACCTCCACGGCCAAATTGAGTCCTGTCTGTCCTCCCAGCGTGGGCAATAGCCCATCAGGGCGCTCCCTCTCAATTATGCGAGCCAGGACTTCCACGGTGAGCGGCTCGATATAAACGATATCGGCAATGCCCTCGTCGGTCATGATGGTGGCCGGGTTCGAGTTCACCAGGACTGTGGTCACGCCTTCCTCCCGAAGCGACCGGCATGCCTGAGTCCCGGAATAATCGAACTCCGCCGCCTGCCCGATTATTATTGGCCCCGAGCCAATGACTAAGACTTTAGATATTTTGGACACCAAAATCATAAGTCCTTACATGTTTGGCAAGTTTTTTTAAGCCTCTTAAATTTATTGGTTTTTTTACCTGGCCAATATTTATCGATTTCATCAAGTTTAGCAACAAACTGATCGGCAAATTCCCTTGCATCTTTCACTAGTTCGTTAGCTAAGCCGACTATCTTAGCTGCTTCCCCTTGATTTCCTACATCATCTGCTGTTTCAGCGAGGGCGAGTTTGCATTTTTCTGAATCCTCTTCGGTCTTCGCGAAGGCAACCACACTTGCCTCCCAGCCTGATGGGTGCAAGAAATGACCGCCTTCAACTGGCAAGGTGTCAATCTTTTGAAAATCGGGCCAAGGCTGCCTGCCCCGAGCGAGCTCCTTCCACATATTAAAAAGTGGATTAAAGATGTCTTCGTAGATAAAGGTAAATGACTTGCGTCGGTCATTTTGCACGACGGGAATCCCCCTTGATTCAAAATCCGCTTTGATCTTCTGGCAGAAGGCTTTGTAGTTTCTATTGTGCTCGCTAATTCTTTGCATCAATTCTCTCCACTCCTCCGACTGCCCAGGAAAATGCGCTTCTAAGCCAGCCGATATAGGCGGTGCCTCAACCTCTTTAAAATCGAGTGGCCTTCCGGGTTCAGAAGATGCTAACAACACGCTTTTCATGTATACCAATTCTCCCATAATCTTCGCAAAGGTCACGAGCAAAGGATATTACAGGCGCTGCTTCTCTCTCTAGCTCTTCAAAGTGTGTCTTTAACCTTCTGCCTTGCTCTGCATTTTTTCTCTGCCGCCAACCAGCAAGCAAAGGCCCAACAAATACCCCTACTGCTGTAATAGCTGCTATCATGATGCCAACCTCAACAGCGTGAGCGACCAAGAATTCTTTCATGTTTTTTCAACCATCTCCAGAAATCGCTCGAACAGATACATATTATCCAGCGGGCCGGGGGAGGCTTCGGAGTGGTATTGAATGGACAGGATGGGCAAGTCCCGGTGGCGAAGGCCCTCCACCGTGCCATCGTTTAAGTTTATATGGCTTACCTCAAGTCCTCCCTTCAAAGTATCGGCGTCTATGGCATAGCCATGATTCTGGGCGGTGATATAGACCCTGCCGGTAGCTAAATCCCGTACGGGGTGGTTGCCGCCACGGTGTCCAAACTTCAATTTGAATGTCTGTGCTCCTAAGGCCTTGCCTATAAGCTGATGCCCCAGGCATATGCCCATTATCGGCTTTCGTCCTATAAGCTCTTTTACCGTGTCCGTGATATCATCGAGGAGAGCAGGGTCGCCCGGGCCAGGGGAAAGGACAATGCCATCGGGATTTAAGGCTAAGATATCCTTTGCTGAAGCGGTGCACGGGACAGCACTTGCCTGGCAGCCAAGCTGGCTCAAGATACGCAGTATGTTGTATTTCAAGCCGTAGTCGATAACCAGGATTTTAAGAGGTTGCTTCGCTTCACCCACACCTTTATCCTCTCCCTTCAAGGGAGAGGAAATCAAATTCACAGTGGCAGGCGTATTGGATTGCCACTCGTATGCCTTCTCGGTGCTAACCTGATGAACAAAATCAATGACATCGTATTTAGGCAAGCTCTCCAATTCTTTTAATGCCTCTTCAGCAGCCATCTCCGATGTAATAATTCCCATCATCACCCCGGCTGACCTCAGACGGCGAGTCAAGGCACGGGTATCTATGCCGCTGATGCCAGGAATGCCATAGGTCAGCAGAAATTCGTGCAAAGTCCGGGTGCTTTGCCAGTGGCTGGGCTGGGAGCAATGTTCTCGAACAGCAAAGCCTCTGACCTGGATTTGCTTGGATTCGAAATCGGATTCATTGATGCCGTAATTGCCAATTAAGGGATAGGTAGGGACAAGAATCTGACCGGCATAAGAGGGGTCTGTGAGCATCTCCTGGTAGCCGGTCATGCTGGTGCTGAAGACTACTTCACCATAGGCAGTGGCCTCGGCACCAAAGGCATGGCCTTCATAAACCGACCCATCTTCAAGGACTAAAATCGCTTTCTTAGACATGAGATTGCTTCGTCACTTCGCTCTTCGCAATGGCAAGGGAATCATCGGTGTAGACTAGCTTTCCCCGTGATATGGTTGCCATCACCTTGCCCTTAAACTTATAGCCATCGTAAGGAGTATTTTTACCCTTAGAGGCGAAGTTGCGGCTATCCACTATCCATTCCCGGTCATGGTCAAGTATGGTGATATTAGCCGGAGCGCCTGCCTTTAAGGTACCTAGTTCAGCATTTCTACCGATGACTTTCGCTGGCTCACAGGTGAGCTTGGAGAGCAGCATGGTCAAGTCTATTTTCCCTTCATGCACCAGGCTCATGAGACAACCGAAAGCGGTTTCAAAGCCACTGATGCCAAAAGCAGCCAGCTCTAGCCCACAATTTTTGTCTGCCAGGGTATGTGGTGCATGGTCAGTGGCAACAGCGTCGATTACCCCGTCTTTAAGTCCCTCAATTAAGGCTTCGACATCCTCTTTAGTGCGTAGGGGCGGGTTCACCTTGGCATTGGTATCAAAGGGTTCGTTTGAAGCTTTACCCATAATCCTTTCCTCGGTTAAGGTCAGGTGGTGAGGTGTGACCTCGGCGGTTACCGAAATCCCTTCTTCCTTAGCACGGCGTATAAGCTCCACAGAGCCTTTGGTGCTCGCATGGGCAATGTGAAGTCTGGCCTTGGTCAACTTTGCCAGAATCAGGTCACGAGCTACCATAGCCTCTTCGGCGGCTGCGGGAATTCCTTTCAGCCCCAACTTGGCGGATACTCGACCTTCGTTTATGATTCCATTATCACTCAGATCTTTGTCCTCACAATGGTCAATGACTGGCAAGCCCAGGTCTCGGCTATACTCCATAGCGCGACGCATAAGCTGTGAGCTTGCCACAGAGTTGCCATCATCGCTGAAAGCAACCACCCCGGCTTCAGCCAGTCCGGCCATATCGTTCAATTCCTCGCCTTTTCTACCTTTAGTGATACAGCCTATGGGGAGAACGCCAACCAAGCTATCCCTGCTTGCTTTTTGCTTCAACCAATCTACAGCAGCCGGAGCATCCAAAGGAGGCTCTGTATTTGCCATACAACAGACAGTGGCAAAACCACCTATGGCGGCTGCTTTTGTCCCCGTGGCGATTGTTTCCTTATCCTCAAAGCCTGGCTCTCTGAGATGGCAATGAAGGTCTATAAAGCCGGGACAGACGACCAGTCCCGAGGCATCTAAATTCTTCGCTTCGCCCGGGATAGCAGTGCCCCCTATCTGCACAATCTTGCCCTCAGCAATAAGCAGGTCACCAATCTGGTCTATGCCCTGGCTGGGGTCAATTATATGGCCGCCACGTATAAGCAAAGGGATAGCTTCCTTATTCATTGTCTGGCATAGCTGCTGGCCTTGAACCCCTGAGACTGGGCTCCTTTCTCCGAATCAAAAATAATCAGATTTTCTGGGTTAATCTTCCGAGCAAAGTGGCTATCAGCGCTGTGATATTTCTTACTATCCAGCTTCCGTTGATGCCACTCTGAACTGGCGGCATATCGAGGGTGAAGCTCATGGTCGCAATAGACACACCGCAACGTTAAAGGCTCGCGACTTACTATTTTGAACTCAGGCTTTATGTACCTTACTTCTGTTTCCTGGTTTGAGACACACTTTGTATTAGGGCACTTAACCCCGGAATCTCGTTTATAAACGGGATAATCTATCTTCCGGACAAAGGAATCCTCTCTTTCAGGAATTTTGACTTCCTTGGCGCCCAATAAAAGGGCCAGGAGCGCCATTCTGACGGGCATCCCGTAAGCTGCTTGCTTGAAATACATGCTCCTGGGGTCGGCATCCACCTCATGGGTCAACTCATCAACACGCGGTAGCGGATGCATAACGAGTGTTTTCTTAAACTCCTTTCCTTTGAGAAGTTTTTTATCTACCACCGGGTAGCCTTTTTTCAGTCCCTGTTCCTCCACCGAGGGCACTTGCCTTTCCTTTTGAAGCCTGGTGACATAAAGGGCGTCAACCCCCGCCTTCAGTTCCACTCGGGTACTTATGTCAGGCAGCATGGCAAGTTGATGTGGGCTACCCGGAGTCATGTATATGGCATCGATAGGGAAGAGCCCCCTTTCAAGTTCCTGGTTCAGATTCCCACATCTTTTCAGCTCACCTTTATACTCTGTGCTCAGTCTCCTGAGGACATGCTCCGGCATCTCAAGCCCTGGGCCAGGGCAGAAAAGGATAGTGGCACCAAACCTGGCTAAGGCGTAGATCAGGGAATGAACTGTTCGCCCATGTTTCAAGTCTCCCCACAGAGCAATTCTGAGTCCCTTAACGGTCTGTCGTTCTTTTCTAATGGTGTAGAGGTCGCACAAGGTCTGTGTGGGATGTTCATGGCTCCCGTCACCAGCATTTATCACAGGGACGCCAGCGTAGTCGGCAACCACCCTGGCTGCTCCTTCCCAGGGATGCCTGATAACAATTATATCGGCATAGCTCCCGAGCACCTTCGCCATATCAGCAATGCTTTCGCCTTTGGCCAGGGAACTTGCCCCTATGTCCATTGCACTTATGATGCGCCCCCCAAGCCTGAGCATTCCAGCTTCAAAAGACAGCCTCGTTCTGGTGCTTGGCTCAAAAAACAAGCTGGCCATGATCTTCCCCTGGCATAGTTCGGACTGCTCATTTGGGGAGTTCGCCATCTCGTCTGCCAGAGAAAACAGCGCTTCGATTTCCCCGTTGGATAAATCGTCTATGGTCACCAGATTTCTATTTGCTAGATTCATGACGTCTCCCCCCTTCAATTTCCTCTAATTAGCTGCCTGTTGGCCAGACTCCCGATCACCACCTCATCTACACCATCAATCTCCTCGAGTTGAACCTGTATCTCCTCATCTGTAGAGCTTGGTATATTTTTACCGACGTAATCGGCCCGGATGGGAAGCTCTCGATGACCACGGTCGATAAGTACAGCTAATTGAATAGAGCTCGGACGTCCCATGTCCATAAGGGCGTCCATAGCAGCACGAATGCTCCGTCCAGTATAGAGAACATCATCAACAAGGATTACGCGCCTATCGGTGATACTGGTGGGGATATCAGTGTGACTCCGGTTCGCCGACTTTAATTCCGCAGGTGAAATGTCATCGCGATAAAGGCCAATGTCCAGAGTACCCACGGGGATCGGGGTTCCTTCGAAGCCTTCGATTATTTCAGCTATGCGCTTGGCTAAAGGCACTCCCCGGGTTCGCATGCCTACGAGCACAACACCCTCCGCACCCTTATTCCTTTCTACAATCTCATGAGCAATACGAGCTAACGCCCGCCCTACCTCCCTCGAGGTCAGGAGAACCTTCTCAGGCATTAAAAAACCTCCTGCCTTCAAACTGGCAAGAGGTCTCAGTTGGCGCTTCTATTGCGGCGTGCTTACACATATTTCCCCTTACCAGCCTCACGGGACTGATTTAAAGGTCTAACTAACCATTATGCCACAATTTTAAAAATAATGCAACCCTGCCCTCAGTGCTCTGAGTGCTGGGGGAATTTGCTACAATACTGGACATCGGAGGGGAAAGGGGTAGCTCGCGCTACCCTTTTCCCCTAATCCTTAATTAATGAGGTTTAGGTTTACTGTCGAGAGATTTTGCTCGGCTCTGGAGTAACACGTGAGGGAGTTTTGGAGCCACTCTCCAGATGGGAGGCAGGCAAATGCTGAGCACGGCGTAAGAAAGAGGGTACGTCGAGAACATCGCTGTTGCCTTTTATCAGGCGACGAAGCTCATCGGCGCTGTATATTCCCCTGCCTTGTTGCTTAGCGAAGCCAGTAGCGATAACGGTAATTCGAACCTCGCTATCCATCTTGGGGTCAAACACCACCCCGAAGACTATGTTGGCGTTGGGGTCCACTGCTTGGCTGATTATTTGGGCAGCCTCATTACACTCAAACAGAGTGAGACTTGGGCCACCAGTAATATTGAACAGCACCCCCGTGGCTCCATCTACGGATACGTCGAGCAAGGGGCTAGCCAGAGCAGCCTTAGCCGCTTCAGCAGCGCGACTTTGCCCGCTGGCTTTACCCACAGACATCCAAGCTGGGCCAGCGTCTCTCATTACCGATTTAATATCGGCGAAGTCCAGGTTGATCAGTCCCGGGACGGTAACTACTTCGGAGATAGCCTGAACCCCCAACAGAAGAGCATCATCTGCTAGCCTGAAGGCGTTGTCTACACTCGTCTTGGCATCGCAGAGCTGAAGAAGGCGGTCATTAGGTATGATGATAAGTGTATCAACCTTTTCCGTGAGGTCAACCAGCCCTTCCTCGGCTACTTGAGCTCTATGCATTCCCTCAAAGGTGAAGGGCTTGGTCACAACTGCAATGGTGAGGGCGCCACTCTGCTTAGCCACCTCAGCCACCACAGGGATGCCACCTGTGCCTGTGCCACCGCCCATGCCAGCAGCAATAAACACCATATCAGCACCCTGAACGAGGTCTTCGATTGTGCCGCGGCTTTCTTCGGCTGCTTTGGTTCCAATCTTATGGTCGCCACCGGCGCCCAACCCCCTGGTCATTTTTTCACCCAGTTGAATTCTGGTAGGAGCTTCAGCCAGAGCCAGCGCCTGGCCATCGGTATTCATGGCTATGAAGTCAACGCCCTTTATCTCCTCACGGACCATGCGGGTAATGGCATTGCAACCGCCGCCGCCAATGCCAATGGCTTTGATTCTTGCTGGAGTTGGAGTATAAATTTGCTTTGCCATTCTAACCTCCTTTCACAAGCTAGGCACGAAACAGCTTTCTAATTAAACCCATAAAGCTGCTCCAAGTGCCAGCCCTTTTTTCTCTGTAAGTTGATCCTTCTTTGCCTCGTACCTGCCATAGGATCAGTCCCAGGGTGGTAGCATAAGCCGGATCATGCAGGATATCGGAAATGCCATAGATGCCCGTACTCAAAGGTCGGCCTTTGCGCACCGGAATTCGCAACAGTGACTGCCCTAACTCGTCAAGCCCGGACAGATTGGATGTGCCACCGGTGAGCACTAAACCACAAGGCGCCAGCGTGTGATAATCGCTGGTGGGCATCTCCAGCAATACGAGTTGTAGCAACTCCTCCATGCGAGCCCGGATAATATTGCACAGGTCTTTATAAGAGGCGCTATGACCATTCTCGATACCCACTTGGACCATTTGGTCCATATCTAAAGTAGGTGTGACATTGCCATATCTCTTCTTCATCTTTTCCGCAATATTAAAAGGCAGGCCCAAGCCTATGGAGATGTCGCTGGTTACCTGGTAACCGGCTACTGGAAGGATACCGGTGTGATAGATGCTGCCATTCTTAAATACCGCTATATCCGTGGTCCCGCCCCCGATGTCAGCCATGATAACACCTGATTCTCTTTCCTCCGGAGTCAATACTGCTTCTCCACTAGCCAGAGGCTCGAGGATGAGGTCTTCAACATCAACGCCGATACTGCGGACGCATTTGGCCAGGTTTTGTATCGAAGTTAATGAAGCAGTGACGATATGGGTTTCTACATCTAACCTGGACCCATGCATGCCTACCGGCTGTCTCACTCCCTCCTGTCCATCCAGGGCGTAAGAGCGAGGAATGGCGTGGAGCACCTTCTTTCCTTCAGAGACGGTGATATTACGAGCCGCAGATAGCACCCGTTTAAGGTCCTGAGTACGCACCAATCGATCTTCTCGGGGGATAGCTACTACTCCCCGATTATTCAGGCTGCTTATGTGCCTGCCGGTAACCCCAACATAGGCAGAATCTATACGTATGCCGCTAATTCTTTGAGCTTCCTTCACTGATGCGGCAATGGACTGTCTGGCTTCATCCATATTGACAACGATGCCTTTATGTAGGCCGCGACAGGGAACGACTCCCACTCCTAAAACTTCAATGTCGTCTTCCGCTTTGACATTGGCCACTATGGTGGCTACTTTAGTTGTGCCCACATCAATAGCTGAAATAATTTTCTGTGCCATGTTCACCTCCTTTTTTGCTGAGAGTGCTGCCTAGTTGAGGCGCTCGGCTATCCTTAATTTAGCGCTACGGCTGCGTGGGTTGGATTCTATCTCCAACGAGGTAGGTTTTATAACCTTCCGTGAAACGAGCTTCAAGGTGGGCACATGCCCACAGCAGCATACTACTGTTCCTGGGGGGCATAGGCAGCTGCTGGCTGCGTATCGCATGAACTGCTTAACTATACGGTCTTCCAGAGAATGATAACTGATGACTGTTAATCTCCCCCCGGGGCGAAGGAGGTCAATAGTTTGCTTGAGAGACAGCTCCAGGTTCTGTAGTTCACTGTTGACCGCGATGCGAAGCGCCATGAAAGTTCTTGTGGCAGGGTGAATTTTGGCACGCTTGCCGCCTGAAGATTGCTCTACCAAGCGGGCAAGCTCCACGGTGGTAGTGATAGGGCGGTTTTGAACGATGTACCGCGCTATCCGCCGGCTGTGACGCTCTTCACCGTATTTTTCTATGAGCTTAGCCAACTCTTGCTCGGAGAAGCTGTTAACGATATCCGATGCGGTTAACCCTTGCCCGGGATCGAACCTCATATTTAGGGGAGCATCGAGGTGGAAGCTGAAGCCACGTTCGGCTGTATCCAGTTGCAGAGAAGAAACACCAAGGTCGAAAAGAATACCATCAACTGGATGAAAATGGTATCTTTTGCAAATAGCCTCAAGGTTAACAAAGTTGTCATTAACCAAGGTAACTGCTTCGCCATAGTCGCTAAGTTTATCTTGACTTAATTTGATGGCTTCGGGGTCAGCATCAATGCCTAAGAGTCTTCCTGAGGGTGAAATTTTTTCCAGTATCGCTGCCGCGTGTCCCCCCAGACCAACAGTGCAGTCAACGAAGTAACCTCCTCGCTGAGCCTGTAGACCTGCTATAACTTCATCAAGCAGAACAGGCACATGGACGGGCACGGACATGGTGACAATCATTCACTCTGCTCCCACTATGCTCCAAAACTCTCAATTATCTGTGATGCCTGCTCTTCGGCCGATGTTTTCTCAGCCTGCCATTCACCTTCGCACCAGAGTTCAACACAGTTATTGGCACCGACAACAATTGCTGTGTCACCAATCCCGGCGTACTCGCGCAGGGGATATGGCAATGTTATCCTGCCTTGCCCATCGAAGGAGGTACTGAAGGCGGAGCCGAAGATAGCGCGATTCAATTTCCTTAAGTTAGCTGGAGTTACTGCCTTGGCAGCCAGGCTATCGGACAACCTTTTCCACTCAGCTACAGGGTAAACAGCAATGCATTTCTCTCCCATCCCCTTGGCTAATACCACGCCCTCCCTCATCTGTCGCCTGAATTTTGGCGGCAGAGGCACTCTTCCTTTTTCATCAACCTTATATGGATACTCACCAAAAAACATATTAATCTCCTCGGTTCTCCCCCAGGCCCCACAATCTTGCCTCGTTTACCTCATCTATCATACCATCGCTTACCCTCTTTCCCCACTTTTCCCCACAACTCTATTATAAACCTTATCCTTATTTTGTCAATACCTTTTGACGATTTTTTTGAATTTTCGAACAAATTTTCGTCTTGGGGATTGAGAAACAGGGTGCTGCTAAATATAGCCCAATGTATACACCGCTCTCTGGGAGCTAAAGTCACTGGGAGGCACGAGACTTTCTTTTGTCGCCGCCTGCATGGTAAGATATGCACTTTGAAGGTTTTTATTGAAGGAATCCATGCGTATTGATATTTTATGTCTCTTCCCTGAAATGTTTGCCTCTCCACTCAACCAGAGCATCATCAACCGTGCTCGGGAGCAGGGATTGGTGAACATCGTGATTCATGATATTCGCGACTACACCCATGACAAACATCATACTGTGGATGACTATCCCTACGGCGGTGGACCTGGTATGGTACTCAAGCCCGAGCCTATCTTTGAGGCAGCAGAGGCGATAAAACAGCAACTTGGTGTAAGTGAGATGCCTATCATATTACTCACCCCTCAGGGCAGGCTTTTTTCTCAATCTGTTGCTCAGGAACTAGCCCTCCACCCCCATCTGATGTTAATTTGTGGCCATTACGAAGGTTTAGACGAGAGAGTGTGTGAGCATTTAGCTACTGATGAAATCAGTATCGGGGATTATGTACTTAGTGGGGGGGAATTAGCTGCCCTGGTTGTGGTGGATGCTATCGTTAGACTTATACCGGGAGTGCTTGGCTCACAAGATTCCGCCAGCAATGATTCTCATAGCAACGGGCTTTTAGAATATCCCCAATATACCAGACCTCAGGTATACCGGGGTTGGTCAGTACCCGCGGTTTTGCTTTCAGGAAATCATGGCGAAATTGCTCAATGGCGACGCCGTCAGGCTATCCAGCGAACGGCGAAACGACGCCCTGACCTCTTGAAGAAGGGCAATCTCTGCGATGAGGAAAGGAAGATGAGGAAAGGAAATGGATGTTAGAGAATTTGTTAAACCCAAAATGAACCCCAATATTCCTCAAATTTCCCCTGGCGATACAGTCAAGGTTAGTTTGAAGACCAGGGAAGGGGATAAAGAGCGACTGCAACACTTCCAGGGAGTGGTGATGAAAATGAGGAAGGGCGTTGATGGTGGAAGCTTTACGGTGAGGAGGGTATCTTACGGCATTGGAGTGGAACGTACTTTCCCTTTCCAATCTCCTTCTGTGCAAAATGTGGAGGTGCTCAGGCATGGACAGGTGCGCCGGGCCAAACTTTATTATATACGCAGGCTCAGCGTTAAGCAGGCTCGACTTAAGGAAAGACGGGAGAGGGCAATAGAGCAAGCCGTGCCTCAAATAGAGCAGGCCGTGTCTCAAGAAGAGCAAGCCACGCCTCAAGAAAAAGAACAGACCTCTGAATGAACTACGCCGAGGTGGCAGTCAATTCCCCGGGGAGTCGGTCAACTTTTTGCTATTCCGTACCGCCAGGGCTCAATATTAGTGCCGGGCAAGCAGTATTGGTGCCCTTTGGCTCCAGGGTCATTCAGGGGATTGTGCTCCAATTATCAGATGAGCCATCGGTTGAAGAAACTAAGGAAATAGCTGGCATTGTTACTGATTTTCCTTTGCTTTCCCCGATAAAAATAAAGCTTGCCCAGTGGATAAGCGAACACTATTTTGCCTCCCTTTTCGACGCCCTGGCTTTAATGCTGCCTCCGGGATTTGAGAGGCGGGCTATTACTTGCTTTCAGCTAACAGATTCCCGAGTAGATTTGCCCCTGACACCGGAGCAAAGGCAGGTCCTTCATATTATGAGAGGGAAAAGGAAGATAAGCTTGCCTGAGCTGGAAGAGGCAATTGGCAAAAGAAAAGCCCGGCAAATCACCGACCAGTTGCTAGACCGTCAGATAATTACAAAAACTCTGGAATTGGAACAGGCAAAGATAAAGCCCAAAATGCTTACTTATATTAAGCTAATATCCGACAGAGAACAAATTGAAGTGGCAAAGGCTCGCTTGGATAAGTCTAGAGCTTATAAGCAGGCAGAACTCTTAGAATTTCTGACCGGGCAGGCTCAACCTATTTCAATTAGCGAACTGAGGAAACGTCTCAATTGCTCTCCTGCTACTATCAAAGCTCTGGAGGGCCGCCATTTGGTCTCAGTGAAAAGGCTCAGGGTAAGACGTGACCCCTTATCTCACCTAAGCTTCACAACTTCTCCGCCGCCGGTTCTCACTTCATCTCAACAAGCTGCCTGGGAATCGATCCAGGATGTCATTGTAGGAGAGGCAAGGCAATCTAGCAGCCCACCGGTTTTTCTCCTTTTTGGCGTTACTGGCAGCGGCAAAACTGAGATTTACCTGCGGGCCTTAGCTCAGGTTATTGCCGCAGGTAAGCGGGGCATTTGCCTTATCCCTGAAATCGCTTTGACCCAGCAAACAGTAGAGAGATTTGCTAATCGCTTCCCCGGGCGTGTGGCAGTACTGCATAGTGGCCTTTCCCCGGGAGAGCAGTTCGACGAATGGCAATGGATAATGGAAGGAAACTGCGATGTTGTCATCGGACCAAGGAGCGCCTTA
>Ga0307444_1000710_pt1 | contig 15377 bp, 12 predicted proteins | sample SalMarSW160340MG_FD_202145 | JGI IMG/M metagenome (GOLD analysis project Ga0307444, IMG submission 202145) | Salt marsh sediment microbial communities from the Plum Island Ecosystem LTER, Massachusetts, United States - SW1603-40 | ecosystem: Environmental > Aquatic > Marine > Intertidal zone >... | reverse complement strand
GATAAAAATCGAGCAAGGCCGCTTTCCCAAGTACGGCATCAAGTCGTCCCTGGCCTCGGTGGAGGTCATCTCGGCGCGCCAGGATGACTTCCTCACCAAAAACCAGATTCGCAAGGGCTACCGGCTGGCCTGCCAGACGCGCGTCCACGGCGATGTGGTCGTCTTCGTCCCCGAGGCGAGCCGCAAGGGCCAGCAGGTGGTGCGCAAGGAGGCCACCGACCGCGAAATGACCCTCAAGCCGGCGGTCAGGAAATATTACGTGACGCTGCCCCCGGCCACCCTGCACGACAATCGGGGCGACTGGGAGCGCCTCCAGCAGGCGCTGGCCAAAGAATATAAACTAAAAAACCTGCGAATAGATTATCCCGTGCTCACCGACCTGCAAACGGCGGTGCGACGGGGCGACTGGAAGGTGACCGTTTCGGTGTGGCAGGGCGAGGAAATCATCGCCGTGGCGCCGGGGAAGCGGGAGCGCGGCGCCGGGCTGGCGGTGGACATCGGCACGACCACGGTGGCCGGCTACCTCTGCGACTTAACTACCGGCGAGGTGCTGGCGACCGACGCCATGATGAACCCGCAGGTGTCCTACGGCGAGGACGTCATGTCCCGCATCGGCTACGCCGCCAAGGGCCGCAGCGGCCTGAGGCAATTAAAGCGGGCCATTATCAAGGGCATCAACGAGATTGCCCGGCGGGCCGCCGCCAAGGCCGGCCTCCGGCGTGCCGACATCATTGATATGGCCGTGGTCGGCAATACCTGCATGCACCATATCTTCCTGGGCATCAATCCCCGTAACCTGGGCCGGACGCCCTTCACCCCGGCCATCCATCACTCCGTGGACGTCAAGGCGCGCGACCTGGGCATCGGCATCGCGCCGGGGGCCTACGTCCACGTCCTGCCCATCGAGGCCGGCTTCGTCGGGGCGGATAACGTCGGCGTGCTCATCGCCGAGGAGCCCTACAACCACGATGAGATGGCGCTCATTATTGATATCGGCACCAACGGCGAGCTGCTCCTGGGCAACCGCAACAAACTGCTCTCCTCGTCCTGTGCCACCGGCCCGGCCTTCGAGGGGGCGGAGATACGCCACGGCATGCGGGCCTCCCCCGGCGCCATCGAGAAGGTCAAAATCGACCCCAAGACCCTGGAGGTGCGGTTCAAGGTCATCGGCAACGACGGCTGGAACACCGAGGTCAAAGACATCGGTGCGCGGGGCATCTGCGGCTCCGGCATCTTCGACTGCGCCGCCCAGATGTTCCTGGCGGGGATTATCGACAAGGGCGGGCGCTTCGTCAGCGGCCTCAAGTCCGACCGCCTGCGCACTACTAACGACGAGCCGGAGTTCGTCATCGCCCGCACCGCCGAAACTGCCATCGGGCAGGACATCGTCATCTGCCAGAAGGACATCCGCGCCATCCAGCTGGCCAAGGGGGCGATGTACTCCGGCACCCGCGTCATGATGAACAAGCTGGGTATTAAGAAAATCGATAAGGTCGTCCTGGCCGGGGCCTTCGGCAGCTATATTGATAAAATGTCGGCGGCGGTCATCGGGCTTTTCCCCGACTGCGACCCCAAGCGCGTCGTGGCGGTGGGTAACGCCGCCGGAGACGGGGCCCGCCTGGCCCTGCTCAATACCGATAAACGCACCGAGGCCGACAAGCGCGCCCGCGAGGTCGACTACGTCGAGCTTACCGTGGAGCCGGGGTTCAACAAGGCCTTTACCCAGGCACTGATTTTCCCCCACCAGATAGATAAATTCCCCCACCTCAAGGGTATTTTGCCCGAGAGCAAGTAATCACTTCCCGCCCGAATTTGGTTAAGGAGTCGGTGCGATGATAGCCGTTTTCGTCCGTTTCGACGTGAAGCCGGAGGTCAAGAAGGGGCTGGCCGATACCGCCGTCGCCCGCCAGCACCTCGCCAGGGTGGTAGAAGGGTGCCGCCGGATAAAGGGGCTCAGGGAAAAGCTCTTCGTCATGGACCCGGAGACGTCCGCCCAGGGCGCCCTGCTGCTCTGGGAGACCAGAGAGGACTTCGAGGCTTACCTGAAATCGCCGGAATACAAGGAGACCGTCCTGGATATCTGCGCTGGCGAGCCCCGCGTCGAGGTCTACCAGTACACCGCCAACCTCGGCGACGGCGTGCTCTTCTAGGCCCAGTTCTTGAGGTCGTAGTAGCCCCGGGCCACCCGGTAGCGCGATATCTGCTGCCCGCCCAGCCAGAGCTGGGTTATCTTGGCGTCCCGCAGGCATTTCTCGTAGGGGAAGTCCTCGGAGATGGCCATCGAGCCGAGCAGCTCGGCGCCCTTGTTGACGATTTCCACCGCCATGTCCCCGGCGTAGACCCTGGTGGCGGCTGCCTTGGAAATGAACTCCGGCGTCCAGGGCGGGCCGTAGCTATCCAGGTGGTCGAGCATGTAGCTCAGATTGTAGATGCTGGCGCGCATCATGCTGATGCCGATGGCCATATCGGCCAGTATCCCGGCGACGATGCTGTGCTGCCGCACCGGCTTGAAACCGCCCGTACGCTCCCCGGTATAGTCCAGCACGATTTCGAAGGCGCGCTCGGCGATACCCAGAGCCATGGTGGCCGAGTGCCAGCCGGTGCCCGCGGCGATGAAGTGGTAGAAATTGGCGTCCGTACCGGGCCCGGCCAGGCGCAGCTCCTGGGGCACCCGCACGTTGTCGTAGTGCACCGAGCCGTTGACGGAGGTCTTGAAGAGCATCTTCTTTTCCGGTTTCCCGAAGGTCAGCCCCGGGGCGTCCCTGGGGACGTAAATCAGGGCGACGCCGTCGTCACCGGCACCGGGGTCGGTGGTGCAGACGGTCAGGTAGCAGTCGGCGATGCCGCCGTGGGTGGGCCAGGCCTTACTGCCGTTGATGACGTATTCGTCCCCTTCCAGCCGGGCCGTCGTCTTGATGCCGGCCCCGGCGAGGAGGGGGTTCTCCGAGTCCGCCCCGCCGGCCTCGTCGGTCATGGAGAGGCAGGCGTAGGCCAGCCGGCCGCTGCAGAAGGCGGGGATGAACCGGTCCATGACCGCCTTGTTCCCCGCCACGACGGCCGGCTTGAGGATGAGGCCCCAGTTGATGCCGACGGAGAGGCTGATGCCCCCGTCGCCTTTGGCCAGCTCCTCACAGATGATGCCCAGGGAGGTCGACGAGGCGTCACCGCCTCCGTAGGCCGCGGGATACCCCGCCGCCTGAATCCCCAGGTCGACCAGCTTCTGATGGACGTCCTCGACGAGATTGTAGTCGGCCTCCAGTTTTTTAGTACGCGGGATGATTTCCTTCTGGGTGAAATCCCTGACCGCGGCGCGAATCTGGCGGTCTTCATCGGATAGCAGGCTCTCCAGGTGCATCGTTTGCCCTCCCGTTGTCAGCGCTGGCCTGCCCAGAGATTAGCCCATCGGCCGATGCCCTGTCAATACGGTGGCGCCATGTGATATTTATCGTTTGCCGCCGCCGGGGCGGCGTGCTAGACTTAATATAGACTATGAGCTGCACCGTTACCGCCCTGACCCCGGACGACCTCTTTTCGCGCTATGCCGCCGCCGATGGCGGCCTCGTCTGGCCCTGCCCTTTCGTGCTGCCCGCCTGGCTCGGCGCCTGGTGGCGGGTCTTCGGCGGGGGCAGCCAGCCCTTTATCCGGGAGGTGTGGGAGGGGGGCAAGGCCATCGGCCTGGCCCCGCTGCGGCGGCAGGAAAATACCGCCCTCTTCATGGGCGATACCGCTGTCTGCGACTACCAGGACTTTATCACCGCCCCCGGCCGCGAGCCGGATTTTTTCGGCGCCCTCCTCGACGACTTGAAAGTCCAGGGCATCGCCCGGCTCGACCTGGGGCACCTGCGGCCCGACTCCGCCGCCCTGACCCTGCTGGCGCCGCTGGCGAACGAGAGGGGTTATAAGGTCGCCTCCGAGCAGCAGGAAGTCTCGCTGGAGGTTGACCTGCCGCCTGATTGGGAGGAATATCTGGCCATGCTGAGCGCCAAACAGCGCCACGAGGTGCGCCGCAAGCGGCGGCGGCTCGACGAGGCCGGCGAGGTAAGCTACCGTTTCCTCACGGGCGAAGACGCCACCGGCCCGGCGCTGGATACCTTCCTGCGGATGTTCGTCGCCAGCCGGACGGACAAAGCGGAGTTTCTAACTGAGGAGATGGAGCGGTTCTTCCGCGAGATGGCCGCCGCCATGACGCAAGCCGGCCGGCTGCGGCTGGGAGTGCTGGCGCTGGACGGCCGCCCCGTGGCCGAAATCATCTGCTTCGACTATAATAACTGTGTCTACCTCTACAACAGCGGCTACGACCCCGACTACACCCCGGTCAGCGCCGGGCTGCTCAGCAAGGCCCTGGCCATCGAGGACGCCATCGCCCGGGGACGGCGGAAATTCGATTTTCTCAAGGGGGCCGAGGCGTACAAGTACCACCTGGGCGGGCGCGAGGTGCCCCTCTACCGCTGCCAAATAGACTTGAAGGACTGATATGACCGATAACCCATTACGCATTGCCATGCTCAGCGCCCACTCCTGCCCGGTGGGCGACCTGGGCGCCCGCGATACCGGCGGCATGAGCGTCTACATCCGCGAGCTGGCCGGCCAGCTGGGCGGGCAGGGGCACAGCGTGGACGTCTATACCCGCGTCCACGACCCGCGCGACCCCGTCTCCGTCGCTCTGGGGGAGCGGGCCAATCTCATCCACCTGCGGGCCGGTGAGGTGGCGCCCATCCACAAGCTGGCCGTCTACTGCTACCTGCCGGAGTTCGCCTGCAACCTGGAAAACTACCGCCGGGATAACGGCCTGGAATACGACATCATTTTCAGCCACTACTGGCTCTCCGCCTGGGCGGGCCGCTATCTGGCGCAGTGGTGGCGGGTGCCCCACGTCATCATGTTCCACACGCTGGGGGCGGTCAAGAACGCCACCGGCGTCGGCGAGGACGCCCCGGAGTTGCGTACCGTGGCCGAGCGCGAGGCGGTGGGCTACGGCGACCGCATCATCGCCGCCACGGAGCGCGAGAAAGCGGAGCTGGCGCGCTATTACGGCGCCCCGCCGGACAAGGTGGGCGTGGTGCCCTGCGGCGTCAACCTGGAGCGCTTCCGCCCGCAGGCAAAGACCGCCGCCCGCGGCGCGCTGGGGCTGGGCGACGATAAGATTATCCTCTTCGTGGGACGGCTCGACCCGCTCAAGGGCATCGACCGGCTGCTGCGCGCCCTGACCCACCTGCGGCATGTCGGGAAACTTAAATTGATTGTCATCGGCGGGGACGAGCGCAGCGCCCACGAGCTGGAAAGACTGGAAGCTTTAGCGGCCCGGCTCGGCATCGCCGATGCCGTTACCTTTACGGGCATGGTGCGGCACGAGCTTATGCCCGGCTATTACAGCGCCGCCGACTGCTGCGTGGTGCCTTCCTACCACGAGAGTTTCGGGCTGGTGGCCCTGGAGGCGCTGGCCTGCGGCACGCCGGTGGTCTCCGGCGACGTGGGCGAGATGCGGAATATCATTCTGGAAGGCCAGACGGGCTACGTGGTGGGCGATAACCGCCCCGAGTCCCTGGCTGTGAAGATAGCCGAGGTGCTGGCCTGGCCGCCCCGCGATGCGGCGGCTGTCAGTGCTATCCGTGAGTCCGTAGAGCGGTTCGGCTGGGCGAACATCGCCGGCGGTATTGTCCGCGAGTTGCGCGCCGCCCGGAGCGGGCGCGTGACGGCCTAGCCCACCGCCATCTCGTACCAGAGGTAGGTCTGGCGCGGCTTAAATCCCACCGAGGCGTAGAGGGCGTTGGCCGTCTCGTTGGCGCCGTCCACCGTCAGCCATACCCGGCGCACGCCATGCCCCTTGAGATGGGCCAGGCCCGCCAGCAGTGTCCGCCGCCCGATGCCCTGCCCCTGAAAATCCGGGTCGGTGCCGAGCATGTAGACGCGCCCCTCCCCCGGTGCGGTAATCTCCGTCCAGCAGTAGCCGGTAACGGCGTCTGCGTCGCCGGCCAGGACGATGTCTCGCCGGGAGCGGTGGCTCAGCCCCATTTCGTGGGCGGTCGTCTCCGGGGTGTTGCGCTGGTAGCCCCAGTGGTCGGCGAAGCTGCGGTTCTGCAACCTGGTCAGCAGCGCCGCCTCGCCCTCCCCCAGGTGGCGGCAGCCGGCCAGGGCCGTCTCCAGCTCCGGCCAGTCGATATTGGCAAGGTCCAGCGACAGCTCCAGGAAGCGGCGGACGTAGCGGAAGCCGAGCCGGTTGAGGACATTCTTGGCGGCGACGTTCTCGTTGGGGATGCCGACGTGGACGAACCCGGCCCCCAGCTCCCCGGCGCGCTTTATGGCCGCCCGCAGCAGACGCCGCCCCAGCCCCTTGCGGCGGTGCTCGGGGAGGAGCCAAGCTTCGGCGAGGACGCGCCCGATGCCCAGCTCCGGCTTGATGTCCAGAAAGCCGACGGTATCGTCGCCCGCCTGGACCAGAAACAGGTCGCGGGTGGGGTCGTAGCCGGGCCGGGCGAGTCCCTCGGTGATGGCCTGCGGCGTGGCCGGGCGGCCGAGGGGTTCCTCTTGCTCGGCGGTCAGGTAGAGCAGGACGAAATCGTTGAAGTCGGCGGGCCGGTAGTTCCTGATATGATAGGGCGTATCCTTCATCGTTCCTCCCGAAATTGTACCAGCTTCGGGTGATGTTATACAATTTAAGTAGAGCGTTTTAGCTAAAGGAGCCCCGATAGCATGTCCGACGATGTTTACATGATGGTGATCACGCCGCACCCCGACGACGCCGAGTTCGGGGTGGCCGGGACGGTGGCCCGCCTGACGCGGGAAGGCAAAAAGGTGGTCTATGTGGTCTGCACCAACGGCGACAAGGGCACCAGCGACCGCAGCGTTAAGCCGGCCGACCTGGCCCAGCTCCGCGAGCGGGAGCAGCTGGCCGCCGCCGAACTGCTGGGCGTGAGCGACGTGGCCTTTCTGCGCTACCCCGACCAGGGTCTGGAGGACACCCCCGATTTCCGCAAGGCTTTGGTGCGGGTGATACGCCGCTACCGGCCGGAGGTGGTGGTCACCGCCGACCCCTACCGCAAGTACATGTGGCACCGCGACCACCGTATCGCCGGGCAGGTAACCCTGGACGCCGTTTTCCCCTACGCCCGCGACCACCTGGCCTTTCCCGAGCTGCTGAACGAGGGGCTGGAGCCCCACAAGGTGCGGGAGATGTGGTTCTGGGCCTCGGACGACGCCAACCTCCGCCTTGATATAACTGATACCTTCGACGTCAAGCTGGCCGCTCTGGCCTGCCACCAGAGCCAGGTGGGCGATATCCCGCCTCAGATGCGGGCGCACCTGCGGGAGTGGGCGCACGTGATGGCCGAGGGCGAACCGTTTGAGCTGGCCGAGGCGTTCCACCGCATCGAGATGAGATATTAGAACGAGCTTTTAAGAGGGGCGAAGCCCCTCTTTTACTTCCCGTCCGGCGCCTTGTAGACCTTGCAGAGCAGGGCCGTCAGGTCGGGCGAGCCGAACATCGGGTCGAAATAGTCGTTGGAGGTAAGCACGTTGGGGTTCGACCGGAACAGCCCGTGCAGCGGCCCCGGGTCCTCCGGGTAGAAGCAGTTGGCCGTGGCCATGACCACGCCGCGGCGGATGCCGGGGAAGAGGCGCGCCTTCTGCTTGATGCGCCCGCGCGGCGTCTCGATAAAGGCGAAGTCGCCGTCGGCAACGCCGCACTCTCTGGCCGTATCGGGGTGAATCTGCATCACCGGGTCTTTCTGGAAGCTCCGTAGCCAGGGGATGTTGCGGTACTGCGAGAGGAAGTAGAACGGCTGGCGGTAGCCGGTGGAGAGCACCAGCGGGTATTCTTTGGCCAGCTCCGGCGTGGATACAGGGCTTTCCCCTGGCTCCTTGAAAAAGGGCAGCGGGTCGTAGCCCAGGTCTTCCAGCACCGTGGAGTAGAGCTCCATCTTGCCGGTGGGGGTGGGGAAGCCGCCGCCCTTGCGCCAGTAATCGGTCTTGTATTTGTAGTAAATCTGGTCTTTGCCCATCTTGGCGAGCACGCCCTTTTTGCTGAACTCCTTCCAGGTGAGGTTGCCCTTGCGCAGGGTGTAGTCCAGCATCTTTTCCACGTTCTCGAACCAGTAGTCGGGGGCGACGCGCTTGCCCAGCTCGTTGAAAATCCAGTTATCGGGCTTGGCCTCGCCAGGCGGGTCGACCGTCTTGTTGATGGCCTCAATCATAAAGCGCGGGTGCATGTTGTAGATATCGTCGCTCTCCAGCCAGTGCGCCGCCGGCAGCAGGATATCGGCGTACTCGGCCATCGGCCCCATGAACTGGTCGACGTGGGCCAGGAAGTCCACGTTGCGCAGGGCCTTATACACCTCGTTGCTGTTGGCCAGGTGGATAATCTGCTGGCCGCCCACGCTGAACCAGACCCTGACCACCGGGTTATCGTTTTTGGCCAGCTGCTTGATGACGGTATCCGAGTGGGCGGTGCGGGCGGCCCCCATCTTGAACCTGTCGCTGCCGACGATGCCCTTACGCATCTCGTCGGTGAGGGGTAACTCCAGGTAGAAGTCCTCCAGCAGGCCGGTATCCGGCACCACCCAGCTCATCATGCTGCCCGGCCGCTCGATGTTGCCGGTGACGCCGAGGAGACAGATAATGGCGCGTATCGTCTGGCCGCAGTTGGCCTGGCGCTCCAGCGAGCTGCCCACCTGGATGCAGCCGGGCGTGTCCTCGGCGAAGAGGTGCGCCGCCCGTTTGATGTCGTCGGCCTTGAGCCAGGTGATTTCGGCGACCTTGTCCGGCGGGTATTCCTCGACGCGCTCGGCCAGCTGGTCGAAGCCGTGCGTCCACCTGGAGACGAACTCCTTGTCCCAGAGTCCCTCCTTGATGATGACGTTGAGCATGCCCAGGGCCAGGGCGGCGTCCGTCCCCGGCCTAATTTGCAGCCAGAGCGTCGCCCGCGAGGACAGGGCCGTTTCGCGCGGGTCGATGACGATTAAATTCTTCACGTAGCGCAGCGAGTTGAGGAACCAGACGGCCATCTCCGAGTCGGCGCTGGATATTTCCAGCTGCTTGGCCCAGGCTATCTGCGTCTTGGGGAACTCGCCGCCCCAGCCGTGGTAGTCGCAGTAGAGCCGGCCGTAGCCGGTCACCAGCCCGTAGAGCCCCAGGCGCGGGCTGTGGCAGATGTAGCCGGGGGTGATGATGTTGGCCGTGCCGATGGAGCGGGCGAGGCGGTGGGTGTAGCGGTTGTAGCCCCGCCCCGTCCCCTGGGAGACGGCCACCGAGGACGGCCCGTACCTGGCGATGGACTCCTTCATCTTGCCGGCGATGGTATCCAGCGCTTCGTCCCAGGTAATGCGCTCCCACTTGCCCTCGCCGCGCTCGCCCAGGCGCTTGAGGGGGTATTTGAGGCGGTCGGGGTGGCCGACGTGCTGGATGGAGGAAAGCCCCTTGGAGCACATCGTGCCGCGGGTGGGAGTATCGGGGTTGCCCTCGATGTGGGTAATCACGCCGTCGGTGACGGTGACCAGGACGCCGCAGCCGCCGTGGCAGCCCTTGCAGGTGGTCTTGATAATCTTTGTTTCGCTCATGGTTCTACCCTATAAAAACTCAATAGTAATCAGCTGGCCGGCTGCCTGGCGACCAGCGGCTTGTAGGCGCCGGCCTTGAGCACGCAGTAGCGCAGCGCCAGCCCCCCGATAATCTCGCAGACGACGCCGGCGATGAGCACTCCCGAATGCAGCGCCGCGCCGAACTCGCCCACCAGGCCGATAATCAGCGGGATGAAGATGCCCAGCACGACGATGCCCCCCCAGAAGTAGGGGGCCAGGTGGCCGCGCATCTGCTCCAGCACCGAGAGCCTCCCCGTGGGGGCGCGCCGGGCCGCCGTCCAGAGGTAGACGGCGATGAGCAGGGCGTTGACGATGAGCAGCCAGCGGCTGCCCGCCTCGGCGGCCTCCAGGTTGATGTTGCCGCCGCTCAGGGCGATGACAACCGCCAGGCCGAAGCCGCCCAGCACGCCGCAGAGGACGAAGAGCAGCGGCAGCAGGGTGGAGTTCCAGAAGGGCACCGCCTTGACGGTGTTGAGCACGAAGCCGGTGTAAATGGTCACCGCCAGCGCCGCCACTCCGGCCAGCACCTTGAAGGCCATCTCGGCGGCGCCGGGGGCCCAGTAGGAAAGGGCCAGCTGGACGGCGCCGAAGAGGATAAAGCCGAAGACGAAAATGATGCCCCGCGCCAGCCACGAGCTCTGCGGCCGGGTGACGATACGCCAGAAGCGCCAGGGCTTGCCCAGGTAGATGATGTGCGCCCCGCCCTTGATGACGGCGATAATCAGCCAGCTGACGAACATGCCCGCCAGGCTGTTGAAAAAGAGCGATACCAGGTAGAGTCCCCCGCCCAGACCGCCGGCGTAAAAGGCAATCCAGAGGAAGATGCCCCGCCGGTCAATCCACTCCGTCTGGCGGGTGTAGTTTATCATCCATTCGTGGGCTTCCATACGCTATTTCTCCGCCGCGCTTCCGGCGGTCTCCCGCCGTGATTTGGTGTCTTTCTTCCTGGGTTTATCCGGCTGGCCTATCTTGTGGTCGATGAAGTAGACCGAGGGGTTGGTGTCGTACTCCGGGTGCAGCTGAAAGCCGTCGTACTCCCGGATGAGCTTGGATACCTCGCTGTCGGGGTCGTCCAGGTCGCCGAAGGTGAGCGCCCGGGCGGGGCAGGTATTGACGCAGGCGGGCGTGGCGTCGCGGTCGATGCCCGGCTTCAGCCCCTTGGCCAGCCCGGCGTCGATGCGCTCGGCGCAGAAGTTGCACTTCTCGGTGGTGCCCGTCTGGTGCGGGTAGAGCTTCTTGCCGGCCTCCTCGAAGGGCGTGGGGCCGCTTTCGGGGAAGAAGCCCCTGGCCTTGTCCTTGGAGAGGAAGGTGCGGTTCTGGTAGGGGCAGGCGATAACGCAGTAGCGGCAGCCGACGCACTTGTCCTGGTCAATGGCGACGATGCCGTCGGGGCGCTGGTAGGTGGCCCCGGTGGGGCATACCTCCACGCAGGGAGCGTCCTGGCACTGGTTGCAGCGCAGCGAGTAGGTGGCCACCGACGGCGGGTCGCCCTCGGTCTCCAGCGCCATCAGCCGCGGCCAGTTCATGCCCTCGGGCAGGAAGTGCTCGATGCGGCAGGCGGCGATACAGGCGTAACAGCGCACGCACTTGGATAAATCAACTACCATTCCCCATCTCATGCCATTGTTCTCCCGTCAAACCTGTTTACGTGTTGCGAGTAATATCGGTGAAAATGATGCGCAATACCACCCATGATATTAGCCTAAAACGGCGGGAGCGCGCAACCCCTATACTAAGTATATGACGGATTGCATAAAGCTGTCTGTGAAATAGTTCACATTGGGAGAACGGGGTGGAGTGGGGGAGGCTTACGAAATCTCGGGGGCGCCCTCAGCGATGCGGGCGAGCACTTCGGTGTCCATCACCAGCACCTTGCGGCGGGAGAGGCGGATGCCGCCCATGGCCTCGATGGTCTTGAGGCAGCGGTTGACCATCTCGCGGGAGCTGGCCACCATGCTGGCGATGTCCTTCTGCGTCAGATTCAGGCCGATGGTGTACTCCTCGCCGCCGTAGCGTCCCAGAAAGAGCTTGGCCAGGCGCGCCAGCACCTGCGAGGAGGAGAGGTCTTCCAGCAGGTTGGAATCGCGGCGGATGCGGGCCGCCAGCGCCCGCACCACGTTCATCATGATGTTGGGGTTCTCCCAGAGAACCTTGATGATGTCGTCCTTCTTGATGGCGTAGAGCGCCACCGGCGTCAGCGAGAGCATCCCGGCGGCGTTGGGGCCGCCGTCGTAGAGGGAGACGTCGTTCAGGGAATCGCCGGGCGGGGCGATGTGCAGTACCTGCTCCTTGCCGCTGGCCGAGGTTTTGTACACCTTCACCAGCCCGGAGACGATGAAATACAGCGAATCGGTCCAGGAGCCTTCGGTCAGGAAGTGCGTCCCTTTATCGTAGCGCACCTCCTGGAAATAGCGGAGGATACCCTGGAGCTGCACCGCCGGAACACCGCCGAAGTAGCGCATGGACTGGAGGGCCTCTACCTGAACCGCCATGCCTTGATATTATCACATTGAAACTGAAAAGTCATAAGCACCCCGCCTTTCCCCCGGTAGGGAAAAGTTTGACATTCTTTCGGGCACTAATATACTGTAGAGCTAGTAATATCGGGGAACGATATTCCGCTATTCCCTGTGAAGGAGGCATGATGAACCAGCCAATCGTCGTTACCAAATCGGGTCAGGTCAAAGGGGTCTACGGGGACGGGCTTTACGCCTTTAAGGGCATCCCTTACGCGGCGCCGCCACTGGGCGAGCTCCGCTGGCAGCCGCCCCAGCCGCCGCAGCCGCCGCAGCCGTGGACGGGGGTGCGCGATGCCAGCGAGTACGGCACCATCGCTCCCCAGACCCCGCTGGTGGGCCCGATGGCTCCGTCTGCCCCGGAGCCGCAGTCCGAGGACTGCCTCTTTCTCAATATCTTTACGCCCGCGCTCGACGGCAAACTCCCGGTGATGGTCTGGATTCACGGCGGGGCCTTCACCATCGGCTCCGGCTCCGATGCGATGTACCGCAATACCAACCTGACCGCCCATAGCGATGTGGTGCTGGTAACCATCAACTACCGGCTGGGGATGCTGGGCTTCCTGCGCCTCAAGGACGTTACCGGCGGGGCCGTTCCGGCCACGGGTAACGAGGGCCTGCTCGACCAGATAGCCGCCCTGGAGTGGGTCAGGGACAATATCGCCGCCTTCGGGGGCGACCCCGGCAATGTCACCGTCTTCGGCGAGTCGGCCGGGGCGATGAGCATCGGCTGCCTCATGGCCATGCCGCCGGCGCACGGGCTTTTCCACAAGGCGATTCTGGAGAGCGGCGCCGGGGGTACGGTCATCACCCGGGACGAAGCCAACACCACCGCGGCGCGCTTTCTGGAAGCGGTCGGTATCGACGGCGGTGACGCCGCCGCCCTGCGGGCGCTGACGCCGGCCCGGCTGCTGGCCGCCGAAAATGAACTGAAGGGGCTGGAGGCGCGCCCCGGCGAAGCGGTAATCGCCACGGTGACGGTGCCCGTCGTCGACGGCGAGGTCATTGCGGACGTGCCCAATCGGTTGGCCCGGCAGGGCCGGGCGGCGGCTGTCCCGGTGATTATCGGCACCAACCGCAACGAGTGGAGTCTCTTCGGAATCATGCGCCCCGACGCCCAAGACCTCGACCGTGACGGCATGCTCAAGGTGATGGCGACCTTCCTGCCTCCGGCGGTCGTAGCCGACCTGACCACAGCCTACGAGGCGGCCCGCCGCGCGCGCGGCGAGAGCACCGACCCGTTCCCGGTACTATCGGCCGTTCTCAGCGACGCCATGTTCCGCCAGCCCGCCCTGGAGCTGGTGGAGGCCTTGCGCGATATGGGCCAGCCGGCCTATAGCTACCTCTTTACCTGGCCGTCGCCGGCGATGGGGGGTGTCCTGGGGGCCTGCCACGCGCTGGAGGTGGGCTTCGTCTTCGGTCTTCTCGACCCCGCTTTCACCGGCAGCGGGCCGGAGGCGGACAAGCTATCGCGGTGCATCCAGGAGGCCTGGATAAACTTCGCCCGCAGCGGCGACCCCGGCGGCCCGACTATCGGGGAATGGCCGGTCTACGGCCAGGAACGCCGCACCATACTGTTGGACAAGGAATGTAAAATGGTCGCCGCTCCCTACGAGGCAGAGCGCCGCGCCTGGGACAATGTTAACCTGACCAACTATTCCCGGCCGTAGCTATTTCCGGTAGTAGCCGTACTCGCGCACGGCGGCCATCATCGCCCGGAGGTTCTCCAGCTTGGGGTTATCGGCGATGGAGCCGGCGGCGAGCACGAAACCGCCGCCCTTGCCGCAGGTCTGGATGAGGTTCTTGCAGTACTCCTTGACCTCGGCGGGCTGGCCGGTAACAATCATTGACGACGGCACGTTGCCCTGGAGACAGCACTTCTTGCCCAGTATCTCCTTGGCGCGGGTCATGTCGGTGCGGTCGAAGTACCAGGCGACCGAGCCCTTGGGGAAGTGGTCGACGTGCTCCAGGCGGGTGTTGTAGCTGCCCTCGGCGAAGAGCGTCTGGATAAGCCCCTCCTCGATAAAGGCGTCCATGACCTTTTTCAGCGGCGGCCAGTAGAAGGTATCGAACTGCTTTTGCGACATCCAGCCATCGGCGCCCTTGTGGAGGGGGTACATCACCGTGGTCATGTTGGCGATGTTGGGCGACTTGAGGATGGTGGCGATGGTCAGGTCGGCCACCACGTCCATGGCCTTGAGGAGGGTATCGGGGCGGCGGAACATGTCCTGCATGATGCCCATGGTGCCGCGCAGGGTATCGCCGATGACGTCGAAGGGGGCCTTGGCGAAGCCGCCCCCCAGGAAGCCGGCGCCCATGGCGCTGCCGCCGGTGCGCATCATCACCTCCATCATCTTCTGGTACTCCTTGCCGGCCTCCAGCAGCTTCTGGAGCATCTCCTGTACCGGCGGCATGGCCAGCGGCATGAACTGCATGACGTGGACGTTCTCGGTGATATTGGTGGCCGGCTGGAACATGGCCAGCGGCGCCAGCGCCCCGAAGGCGCGCGGCATGTAGGTGCGCATCCAGAAATCGGTGGGGTCGCGCAGCAGGTCGGCGTACTCCTCGGGCTTCATGTACTCGCCCTCGATGAACTGCCAGCCGGTGCCCGTCTCCGAGATGCCGTGCCCCGGCCAGGCGTAGAGCTTGTAGTCGAGGATGTCGAGGACGGGGCCGGGGATGGTGAACGAGTAGGCCTGGTATTCCAGCTCGTCGCCGTACTTCTCGTTGAACCTGGCGGTGGCCTCCATGGCCCTGGCGTAATCGTACATCGCCTCGCGGGAGGTAACGCCGAACATCTTGAGCGGCAGGTTGCCCACCGGCAGGTTGACCGGCACGCGGTCGGGCTCCTGGATGTTATAGACGTCAATCATCCGCTGGGTGCGGACGCGGTGGGCCTCCCGGGCCTTCTCGTCGGGGAAAGGGGTGCCTTCGGCGTCGAGCCATTTCTGCAGCCGTTGAGCGCGTTTCTCCGCCGGGGTCATTTCCGTCCATTGCTTTTCCATCAGACTCTGCTCCTGTCGGTTGATAGTTGAAGCCGGCAGCGCTCCCCCGGGGATGGCGGGGAGACCGGCGCGGTCGTAAGGATTATACCAGTATGCCCCACAGATTACAAAGTGCGGTTGGGGCTTAGTGCAGCGAGGCGGCCGAGGCCAGCAGCCGGCGGGTGTAGTCCTGTTGGGGGGCGGCCACGACGCGCGCCGAAGGCCCCGACTCGACGATTTTGCCCGCCAGCATCACGGCGATGCGGTCGCTGACCTTGCGGGCGGCGGCGATGTCGTGGGTGATG